>ERZ802830.89-NODE-89-length-82073-cov-10.4756_pt1 | contig 82073 bp, 92 predicted proteins | sample MGYA00345654_ERZ802830 | MGnify/ENA primary metagenome ERZ802830 (study PRJEB30503, sample SAMEA104212375) | marine metagenome | biome: Westerlies Biome; feature: [SRF] surface water layer (ENVO:00010504) within the epipelagic zone...; material: water (ENVO:00002006)...
ATGACTCCAGATTTGGCATTAGACGAAGCAAGAACATCATATTTCTCTTCTTTTGTAAACAAATATCACAGCGAATACAAAAATGTGAGTGAGTAACCTAAGTAGGCAATCCATACGGTTGGCACGTGAACATAAAGTAGCTTTGATGATATTCCCTGGGTAATATCATAAGGTACAAAGGCAACTGTCAATCCCCACAGTATTAATGATCCATAAAATATCATTTAAAATCCTTTTGTAGAAACCAATTGGTATAGGAAGAAATTAATATTGTAATTCCTAAATACATCAATAAGTAAATATTACTTAAACTTGGATTTATACCTAACCAGATTGGGGCAATAAAAAAGGATAAGGACATGAAAACAGGAACCATCAATATAAATTGGACAAATCTATTACTAAAAGTCGTAAACATTTGAAAAATAATATTTACCATTATTGAATTTATCGAAAAGAAGGCAACTGAGATTATAAAGTAAAATAAATTACTTTCTACACCAGTGTTCGTGAACACCGAAAATAAAGTGAGGAGAATTAATGATTGAGGGAAATAAATTATAAATTCAGAAACGGTTTTAAATTTGAAAAAATAATTTCTATCTATATTGGCAAAATTTAATTCTCTACGAAGCTTATTTTCATTGATAGGGTTCCTTATCGAAAATAATGTGGTAAAAAATATTAAAAATAAAATTCTATTTATAATGAAGAAATCGTCATCAACAACAAATCTATTTTCAGATAATATAGGAAAAACCAAGACAAGAACAGCCATCGTGGGGGTTATTAGAAATAAGGATGTATTATTTCTATATTCATTCAAAAGTTCTTTCTTAATAACAAAATTATTAATAAACATTTAAATCAATCATTTCATAATTATTTTCAAAAATATTGATAGATTCTTGTGATGATAATATATTGCCTTTACCAACTTTAGATCTTTCTGCTAACAGTATTTTCAATAACTCAACACCTTGCTTATCAAGATAATTTAATGGTTCATCAATACATAAAATATCTGGATCAATGATTTGAGCAATTGCCATTTCAGATCGTTTTATCATTCCACTAGAAAAGTTTTGAACTAAGTCATCTTTAAAGTGATGTACTCCATACTGTTCAAGGGATAATATTATTTCCTCTTCTGGTATTTTTCCTTTTGTAAAGTAGAAACAGTTTTCAATTAGAGACAAATTGTTATCTATTGTTGCAAGATTAGAAATTTCTAATATTCTTATTTTTTTAGTATCAATAATAGAACTAAACACATTTCCTTGAAAATTACTTGATATAAAACTTAATAGTGTAGATTTACCGACACCATTTTTACCAATTATCTGATAGTTCTTGTCACTTTTAAGTGATAAATCTAGATTATTTATTACAATATTATTTCCATATCCAAGAGTTAAGTTCTCTACATTTAAATAATTTATACTCACTAGATTATTGTATTGAAGATAGTTTTTTATAAACCTCAAAAGTTGTCATTACATCATCTCTAGCAGTATGCGTTGGTGTTACAACATTAAAATATTCAGCTAGAGTTTTAAGTTTATGATTTTTCACTTCATTTCCTAGTTTTTCTCTACTGATGTTTAAAGTATCAATTGTTTGATTCTCAAGTTCTTTTCCTAAAAAGTAATTGAGAAACTTTAAATCAAAATTATCAATGTTGTGTCCTAATAAGACACACCCATCGATGAAATTCAAGATTTCATGAGTTTTTTCAGAAATATATGGTGAATGCTCCACTTTTTCATCAGTTATTCCATGAATTTTATAATTAGTTATAGGCGCTGTTGGTTTAAAAAGGGAATAATACTCATCAATAATTTCTCCATTTGTAACTTTTAGAATAAATAATTCAATTATTTCTGCTTCGCCAGGTTCAAATCCAGTTGTCTCTATATCAAGTATGCAAATAGGAGTATCCATATTTATTATCTTAGTAATTCCCACATTGCTATTGCTGCAGCTGTGGATGCATTTATCGAATCCACATCGTTTAAAGAATTTATTTTTAGTTTCGTACTTTTACTTTCAAACCATTTTGGGGAAATACCATATTGTTCAGAACCTATAACCAGAGCAAAATTATTTTCAGGTTTGAAATTGTTAATAAGTTTTTCACAATCTGGATCCATTAAGATAATCTGAAATGAATTTTTGGTAAGGAATTTAATTATGTTTTCAGTACTGTCACTAACCAAATTCATGGTGAACATATGGCCAATTGAGGCTCTAATTACATTAGGATTATAAAAGTCAGTAATTTCGTCGCTACAAAATATATTCTCAACTCCTAGAGATTTAGCAGTCCTAATCATAGTTCCTAAATTTCCTGGTTTTTCAATTTGATCTGCAATCAAAATTGGTCCTTGAAATCCTACTTCTCTGATTCTTAAATCCTTTTGAATGAATAGTGAAAGTATGCCATCAGGTCTATCCCTATATGAAACTGCTTCAAAAACTTTTTTAGTCAATGTCACTATGCGGACATTCTTTTTATTGAATAGGCTAATTAATGTGTAATTATTTTCTCCAATAAAGAGTTCTTCACAAATATACAAAGTGTCTATTTCGTAATTGGATGAAATTAAAGATTTATTCTCCCTGTAGCCTTCGGCAAGCGATTTATTTTCTGCTTTCCTATTTTTGTTTTTAGTTAATGAAATTAGAAATTTTAATTCAGGGTTAGTTAAAGAACTTATGGTTTTATTTGGTGAAATATTCATTATGTATTAATTTTTTCCTTTGCGTTTTTTTCTTTTTTGAACTGTTCATATTTTCTACTCCGGCAGTAACAAAGCCTAATATTAAATACTCATCTGGAACAGAGAGATATTTTTTAATATTTTCTAAATCCATATTATGAGATCCTAAAAAACCACTTTTAAGACCTATCTCTTCAATAAGTAGCATACAGTTCATCATTGCAGCTCCAGCATCAACAAACCAATATGGAGTTTTCCAGTCTTTTGAATTAGTGGCAATATTCTTATCAATTTGTCGATACCTTTCATGGTATGCCTCAATGTTGATAATTATTACAAATAAGGAAAGAGATTTTGATAACCATTTTTTAAATCCCTTGGCTACATATAAATCTTCATTTGAGTATTTTGCCAACTTAATAATATTTTCTTTTTCAGAGACATGAATTATTTCTATTCCTCTCGAAAATCCTGCAGTGGGAATCTTAATTGCATATTCTGCAACTTTTTCTAACTCAGAAAATTCTAAATCGCTTTCTTCATAGCTTCTTACAATTTTGCGATTTTTTAATAAAGATTGAAGATAAGTTTCTTCATTGACCATGATTATTTATTTTTAATCGAGTCCAGTACAGCATCTCCAACTTCAGATGTTGAGAGACCCATTTTTCCTGCTGAAAGTGAGTCAAGATTCTGAGCTGTCGCAATGACTGCATTCTCAATATCTTTTCCGTATTCGGCCTCACCTAACTGTGTAACCATCATTGATGCTGCAGCAATACATGCTAGGGGATTGATTACATTTTGACCTGTATATTTTGGAGCTGAACCACCTATGGGTTCAAACATTGATACTCCCTCTGGATTGATATTCCCACCAGCAGCTATGCCCATACCACCTTGTATCATTGCACCTAAATCAGTAATTATATCTCCAAACATATTGTCTGTAACAATTACATCAAACCATTCTGGATTTTTTACCATCCACATACAAACTGCATCAACATGGCCATAATCAGTCTCAATCTCGGGGTAATCTTTTGCAACATCATAAAATATACGCTCCCATAAATCATGAGCATATGTTAAAACATTAGTTTTTGCACAAAGGGTAATCTTTTTTCTATTATTATTTTTTGCAAATTCAAAAGCATACAAAATACATCTATGAATAGCTTTATAGGTATTAATTGACTCTTGAGTAGCTACTTCACTTTTTGTACCATAGTGAATATATCCTCCAGCACCAGCATAAAGACCCTCAGTATTCTCCCTAACCACTGTGAAATTAATATCTTCGGGTTTTTTATTTGCTAAAGGTGTCTCAACACCAGGATATAAAACAACAGGACGCAAGTTTATGTATTGATCAAATTCTTTTCTTAATTTTAAAAGAATTCCTTGTTCAAGTATTCCTGGTTTCACATCGGGATGCCCAATAGCTCCAAGTAAAATAGAATCACTACTTCCGAGTTCTTCAATATCTTTTCGAGTCACAAGTTCTTGTGTTTTTAGATATCTCTCACCACCTAGATCATTTTCAGTAAAGTTAAAACTTATTCCATAATCGGACTGTGTATTTTCTAGAATTTTTATAGCTTCATTAACAACTTCAGGACCTGTTCCATCTCCGGCTAAGAGCGATATATTAAATTTTTTCATCATCTATTAAGAGCATTTAAAAAAGATTCTACAGATCCTTGTACGACATCAGTCGATACTGCTCTTCCTTGTTTTAGATTATGACCATCATTTATTATTGTAACTATTTCAGCAGTTGCATCAGCGCCTTTAGTAATACTGTCTACCCTATAGTCAATAAGAGTGGCATCCGTTTGTAGTATTTTCTTAACTGCAGTAAATGCGGCATGAATCATTCCATCTCCTTCTGCTTCTTCGGTTATCTCTTTACCGTGAACATCTAGAGTAACACTAGCAGATGCGTATTGATCTTTACTGTTTACAGAGACCGATACTAATTTAATCTCCGAAGAAGATGTTTCAACTTGTCCAACAATTGCACGGAGTTCATTTTCTACAATCTCACCTTTTCTATCAGCTAATCTTTTAAATGTTTCAAAACTTGAATTAAAAGATTCTTCATCGAGATTTATATTTAACTTATCTAAAGCATCTTTAAAGCCAGCACGACCAGAATGCTTTCCAAGTACTATTTTTGCCTCTTGACCAACAGAGTCGGGAGTCATAATCTCATATGTCATACTATTTCTCAAATATCCATGTTGGTGGATTCCAGATTCATGACTGAATGCATTTTTACCAACTACTGCCTTGTTGTATTGAACTGGATAACCTGTTAGCTTCGAAACTAACCTTGAAGTTTCTAAAATTTGAGTAGTTTCTGCATTAATCTCCACTCCATATTGATCTTGCCTAGTTTTGACTGCCATAATTATTTCTTCAGTTGAAGTATTACCTGCTCTTTCACCAATACCATTAATAGCTCCTTCAATCTGCCTGGCACCAGCTTTAATTGCGGTCAATGAGTTTGCAACAGCAAGACCTAAGTCATTATGACAATGGGTGGCAATAATAACATCTTCATTTCTTCCTTTTACATTATCGTAAACTCCTCTAAGAAGTTCTAAGTAATCAGAAGGTGTGGCATAACCTACTGTGTCAGGAACATTTATTGTTGTAGCACCTTCTTCGACTGCCACTTTTAGTATTTCGATAAGAAAATCTTTATCTGTTCGAGTTGCATCTTGAGCAGAAAATTCTATGTCATCACATAATTTTTTTGCATAGCGTACAGATTCTTTTGCATCGTGAAGAACTTCTTCTTTAGTTTTTCTGAGCATATGCTCCATATGTATATCAGAGGTAGAGGTAAAAACATGTATTCTTGACTTGTTTGCTACTTTGATTGCCTCCCATGCTTTCTCAATATCATCAGGGACGCATCGGGCTAAGGAAGCAATTGTTGAACTTTTAATATTTTTAGCTATTAGATTAACTCCATCCCAATCACCAGGGGAGGAAGCAGCAAATCCAGCTTCAATCACATCAACTTTCAATTTCTCAAGTTGCTGAGCAATTAATAACTTTTCAGAGGGTGTGAGAGCGATTCCTGGACTCTGTTCACCATCTCTGAGGGTAGTATCAAAAATAATTAGTTGATCTTCACTCATTTGTCTTTTTTAACGTCCTTCGCACTTAGGAAAGGCATCATGGATCGGAGTTCTTTACCTACTGACTCAATCTGGTGCTGAGATGCTTCTTCTCTTTTCTGATTTAAGAAAGGAGAGCCTTCTCTAGATTGGGCCATAAACTCTTTAGCAAATGATCCAGATTGTATCTCTTCAAGTACTTTTTTCATTTCTTTTTTTGTATTTTCATTTACGATTCTTGGTCCTCTTGAAAAATCGCCATATTCTGCAGTATCTGAAATTGAATGTCTCATCCATTCAAAACCGCCCTCGTACATGAGATCCACTATTAATTTAACTTCATGTAGAGTTTCAAAATATGCACTTTCAGGTTGATATCCAGCTTCAACTAAAGTTTCAAAACCATTTTTAATTAATTCTGTAAGTCCTCCGCAAAGTACAACTTGTTCTCCAAACAAATCAGTCTCAGTCTCTTCCTTAAAGGTTGTATTAAGTATGCCAGCTCTTCCACCACCTATTGCTGAAGCGTATGAAAGTGCTAGTTCATGAGTATTTCCATTTGTATCATTCTCTACTGCTACTAAGCAGGGCATGCCAGATCCTTCTTCATATGTTCTTCTCAATAAATGACCAGGACCTTTTGGAGCAACCATAGCTATTGAAATATCTTCTCTTGGTTTGATTTCATTAAAATGTATGTTGAAACCATGTGCAAAAAGTAAAGTAGAGCTCTCCTTCATTAATGGGGAGATTTGTTCATTATAAACATCTGCCATCAGTTGATCAGGGAGGAGTAGCATTATGACATCTGAATTAGCTACAGCATCTTCCACTGTAGATACATTTAGACCCATTTCTTCTGCTCTTGCAAACGTCTCTGAAGACTTTCTTAATCCTACAGTTACATTTACTCCTGATTCATGAAGATTTAATGCATGGGCGTGTCCTTGGCTCCCAAAACCTATTACTGCAACTTTTTTTTCTTTTATTAAGTTTTGATTAATTTGGTCATCATAGATAATTTTTGTTTCCATAATTTCTCCCTTTTATAAATTAGATTGAATTGCGATTCTTCCGCCGCGAATCATTTCAATTATTCCAAATGGTTTTAAGAGGTTTTCAAATTTTTTTAACTCTTTAGAGGTTCCAGTTAGTTCGAAAACTGCATAATCCGGTCCAACATCAACAGATTTTGCTCCTGATAAGTTTGCTTTTTCTATTACAGATGTTTGTGATTCTTTATTAATTGAAACCTTCATCAGTAATACCTCTGATTCAATAGTGTTGTCCGGGTCAAGTTCTACTATTTTTATAACATTTATTAACTTGTTTAATTGTTTTTTAACTTGCTCTACTGATTCAAGTTCTGTCACAATTGTCATTTTTGATCTTCCTGCAATATTTGTTGGACCAACAGAAAGAGAGTTTATATTAAAACCTCTTCTAGATATTGTTGATGAAATTCTTGCAAGGACACCTGGTTTATCCTCAACAAGAACACTAAGAATTCTTTCACTCATAATTTTTTTAAATCCTCTTCATTAAGAATTATTACATCGTTGCTTCCACCTGCAGGGACCATAGGGAATACCATATCTTCTGGATCTACTACACAGTCAACAAGCACAGGTTTGTCGTTTATTTCAAGCATTTTTTCAAAAACATCCTTTACTTCAGATTTTTGTTCCATCCTAAGCCCTACAGCACCCATAGCTTCTGCAAGTTTTACATAATCAGGAGTATGGTGTGTCAGTTCTGAAGCTGAGAAACGATTATTATAAAATATTTTCTGCCACTGTCTTACCATTCCATGGTTGCCGTTATTAAAAACAACTATTTTTAAGGGTATGTTTTCTGTTGATGCTGTTATAAGTTCTTGGCATGTCATTTGAAAACAACCATCACCGTCTAAAGCGAGGACTTGTCTATCTGGAAATGCAGCTTTTGCTCCAATTGCTGCGGGGAGAGAGTACCCCATAGTTCCAAGACCGCCAGAATTTAGCCATGTGTTTGGCTTTGTAAATTTCCAATGTTGAGATATCCACATTTGATGCTGGCCTACACCAGAAACAACAATTGAATCATCATCTGACATTTTTTGAAGCTCCTCAAGAACATAAGGAACTTTTAATGGGCCTTTGTCTTCTTGATTATAGTTTAAGGGGAAGCTTTCCTTCATATCGTTAATTTCTTTAATCCATCCAGATGTTTCTAATTCAGTTGACTCTAGTTTTTCAATAAGACCTTTTATTACACTCTTAGCATCTCCTACTATGGGTACTTCCGCGTCTCGAACTTTACCTATTTCTGCTGGGTCTATATCTGCATGAATAACTTTTGCATTCTGCGCAAAGAATTTTGGATTTGCAGTAACTCGATCGTCAAATCTTACACCAATTGCTATCAGTAAGTCTGCATTTTGGATTGATGTTGTAGCAGTGTAATTTCCATGCATGCCTGGCATTCCTAGACATAACTCATCGCCATCAGGAAATGCACCTCTACCCATGAGAGTTGTTACAACTGGTATATTAAATTTTTTAGCAAGATCAAATAATTCCATGTTTGCTTTAGAGTGAATAATTCCTCCACCAACATATAAAAGTGGCTTCTTCGATTGTTTAATTAAGTTTACAGCTTGTTGAATCATCTTTGGATTTGCATCAAGTGTAGGTTTATAACCTGGTAGGTCTAAAAGTTTTGGCTCAACCCATTTTGCTTTCTGGTTAAGGATATCCTTTGGTATGTCCACAAGAACTGGTCCAGGTCTTCCTGTGACTGCTATATGTTTTGCCTCCAGTAATATTTGAGGAATCTCACTTGCATCAGTAATCAAATAATTATGTTTTGTTGCAGCCATGGTGAGACCAACAGTGTATGCTTCCTGAAAAGCATCATTACCTATGGCTTCTGTAGCTACTTGACCTGTGATTGCTAAAAGGGGAGTAGAATCCATCAAAGCATTGTTTAATGAAGTGATTAAGTTTGTTGCTCCAGGACCGGAAGTAGCTATTACTACACCTAACTCACCAGTTGCTTGCGCATATCCCTCAGCCATATGACCTGATCCCTGTTCATGTCTAGCTAGAATATGTCTGATTGGACTATCGTATAATGGATCATATGCAGGTAATATCGCACCACCCGGGACACCAAAAATTGTGGAAACTTTTAGATGCTCTAGCCCTCTAATAACGAGCTCGGCACCTGTTAACATTTTATCTTCCATAACATCCTTAAAAAAAAACCTCCCTTTTTTTTGGGAGGCGCTCAACACAAAAAAGTGAGCGCTACATAAGCACTAGCACTAATAATGTATTTAAGACATATAGTTTTTTCATTAAATCTAACTATAGTTAATGCTGATAAAAATGAAAGAAAAAAACATATTTAATTATCTCAAATTAAATAATATTCATATACCCAAAGATATAAACATAGCCGTAATTTCGCTGCCTTCATTAATAGATAAATCATTACTAATACAAGAAGCTAAATCTGAGAAGAGACATGCAAATATGAAATTTACATTCTCAAATCCTGAATATTCTGGATTGGGAGATAAATTTGAATGGGCAAAATCGTGTATTGTAATTTCATACAATTACTCTCCAGGGTCATCAAATAATCACTCTTTCAAGCCTGGTGATGGAGCAATAGCTCTATTTGCATCTGAAAACCACTACAAACCACTTGATAATTTCATCAATTTACTTACAGAACTGTTTCAAAGACAAGGAATCAGAATACAACAATTTATTGATAGTCCTCAACATTATGACAGAATCTTTTTTAATTCATCTGGACTCGGCTGGCAAGGAAAAAGCACAATGATGCTTTCACCAGGAATAGGACCATGGCAGCTGATTGGTAACTTGTACACTGAAGAAAAATTTGAAGATACAGAAAAAAATACTTTTTCATGTGGTGCATGTAATCTATGTCAAATTTCTTGTCCGACTGGAGCACTAGATAAGGAATATACTCTGGATTCAAATAAGTGCATATCATATTGGCTACAATCTCCCGATATTATCCCACATGAGATGAGGATAAATATTGGCAATAGATTTTATGGATGTGATGAATGTTTAACTTCGTGTCCACCAGGACAAACTAAAGAATTTGATGAGACTAAAACAAGTACAGTGGATTTAAAAAAAATTCTCAGTATGACTAATGAAGAATTGGTTGAAAAATATTCTTGGTTCTATATTCCTAAAAAAAATGGAGATTTTCTAAAAAGGAATGCTTTAATAGCACTCGCCAATAATCCTGATGAATATTCAGTAAAAATTATTCATAAATTACTGAAGTCTGATTCTGAAATTATTCGCTTTTATTCAATATGGGCAATCTGGAAAATAACGAAATTTATTGATATTGAAAAATTTTATGATGTTGATCTTGAAGAAAGCGAACTTGTAAAAAACGAATATCTAAGACTAATGAAATGATTTAATACAATAATTAATCTATTCTTAATTTATGGCAAAAATTTCAGACGATGTAACAAAAGGACCTAGTAGATCGGCAGCTAGAGCAATGCTAAGGGCAGTAGGTTTAAAAGATGAAGATTTTAATAAGTTTCAGGTTGGTATTGTCTCTGCGGGAAATGAAGTAACCCCTTGTAATGTAACTGGACCAGAACTTTCTTTGAAAGCGAAAATAGGAGTAAACGGTCCAGATTCTGCAGGTTTAATATTTTCCACAATCGCTGTTTCTGATGGTATTTCAATGGGCCATGAGGGAATGAGAGCCTCATTAGTTTCTCGAGAAGTGATTACAGATTCAGTAGAGTTGGTTATGCACGCTGAAAGATTTGATGGCATGGTTACTATTGCTGGTTGTGATAAATCTCTACCTGGAATGTTAATGGCTGCTGCAAGAATAAATAGGCCAGCAATATTTTTATACGGAGGCAGTAGCCTTCCGGGATCTTATAAGGGAAAAGATATTTCAATTGTTGATGTATTTGAAGGTATAGGGGCTATGGAAAAGGGCTTAATTACTGAGGATGAGCTATATGAAATTGAGTGTAATGCATGCCCTGGTCAAGGTTCCTGTGCTGGAATGTTTACAGCTAATACAATGGCATCTGTTGGTGAAGCTATTGGGATGAGTTTACCTGGTACAGCATCGATACCTGCTGAAGATATACGCCTACGCACTGAAGCTGAGAACACAGGAAGACAGTTAAATTATCTTCTAAAAAATGACATAAAGCCACGAGATATAATGACTTTAAATGCTTTTAAAAATGCAGTAACTACTGTTTTAGCGCTTGGTGGAAGCACTAATGCCGTATTACATTTAATGGCCATAGCTCATGAAGCTAAAGTTGATTTAACTTTGAATACTTTTGATCAGCTTGGAAAAACAGTACCACATATTGCTGATATGAAACCTTTTGGTAAATACCACATGGTTGATTTAGATAATATTGGAGGAGTTCCTGTGGTATCAAAGATACTTTTAGAAAATAATTTGATTGATGGCAATTGCTTAACAGTGACGGGAAAAACAGTCGGTGAAAATCTTGAAGGAGTTGAAATACCTTCAAATCAAGATGTAGTGTCTTTTCCAGACAATCCTATTTCAAAAGAGGGAGGCATAGCGATACTCAATGGATCTTTATCTCCAAATGGATCCGTTGTTAAAGTAGCTGGAATCGAAATTGATACTTTTAAAGGTCCAGCAAATGTTTTTGAAAGCGAACAGGAAGCATTGGAAGCCCTATTTAATAATAAGATCAAAAAAGGTGAAGTTGTTGTTATTCGAAATGAGGGTCCTAAAGGTGGTCCAGGAATGAGAGAAATGTTACAAATTACAGCTGCAATCAAAGGTGCAGGCCTTGGAAAAGATGTGTTACTTATTACAGATGGTAGATTCTCAGGAGGAACTACCGGATTATGCATTGGACACGTGGCTCCTGAAAGTGTCGAAGAAGGACCAATTTCAATTTGTCAAAATGGAGATGAAATAGAACTTAATTTATCTAAAAGGGAACTCAATTTAAATATAAACAGTGAAGAAATGAAGATTAGAAAAGATAATTATTCTCAACCAACACCTAGATATAAATCTGGTGTCTTAAATAAATATTCAAAACTTGTCCATGGAGCAGACAAAGGGGCTGTGACAGGTTAGTTGAATGCTATTCATTTCTGACGTTCATCATGGATTAGATTCTCTAAAAGCTCTTCCAAATACAAAAGAACCTATCGTAATATTGGGTGATTTAATTAATTGGATAGATTATAGGAATGGCGAAGGTATTGCACAGGATGTTTTTGGAAAAGAAATTGTTAGTCAACTTATTAAATTGAGAAAAGATCATAATTTTAAAGAAAGAAAAAAGCTTTGGTCTTCAATGTTTAAGGAAGATGAAGAAAAAGTTAAATTCAAACTCGAAGAGGCAATTTACAGACAGTACCAAGAGGTCTTTCAGGCATTAATTAATTATGATGTCTTAATTATTCCAGGAAATGTTGACTCTGAAAAAATCATGAAAGAGACTATGACAAAAAATGTAGATTATGTCGATGGACAGGTTATAAATTACAAGCATTTCAAAATAGGTTTTGCCGGAGGGGGAGTACCTACACCAATTAACGCTAGAGGAGAGATTACTGAAGAACTGTTTTCATTGAAGTTACAACAGCTTGGTGAAGTAGACATAATATGCACCCATGCTCCACCACATATAAAGGAATTAATAACCGATGTCATAACCAATAAAGAAGAGCAAGGTTGGAAGAGCTTAAATGATTATATCTTAAATAAAAAACCTAAATATTCTTTTTTTGGAGACGTACATCAACCTCAAGCTTCATATTGGAGATTAGGGAGCACAGAGTGTTTGAATGTTGGTTATTTTCGTGCAAATAGTAACTATTTAGAATTATCATCTTTGATAGAATGAATATCTTGTCATTTGATGTTGGAGGAACTTCTATAAAGTATGGGTTAGTTGATTCAAATTTTAGAATCTTGAATAAGGGCAGTGTAGACACTCCAAAAACAGAGGAGAATTTTATAGAAATAATCAACTCAATTATTTCAGATAATGAAAATAATTTTAATATTATTTCAGTTGCCATGCCTGGCTATGTTAATAAAAAAGAATTTTTCTATTCGTACGGTCCACATTTAAAATATAAAATTGATTTTTCAAAGTTATCAAATTTTTCAGAATACGAATTTCATCTAGACAATGATGGTAATGTCGCAGCTTATTGTGAATATTTTCTTAATCATAGAAACAAGTATTCAAATTTAATAATGTTAACTTTTGGTACAGGAGTTGGTGGAGGAATAATTTCAGAAGGAAAATTATTAAGGGGACAAGGTAATGCAGGAGAGATTGGACATATGCTTACCTCAAATGATAGAGAAGTAGAAGGCGATGGCGGAAAAAAAGGTAGTTTCGAATCATCAGTTGCCGCATCAGTATGGACAAAGAAATGTTTAGAACTATCAAAACAAAATCAAGATTCAGAGCTTGCAAAAATATTTTCTATAAAAAATGTTGGTTCTGTACTTTTTGACAACACTCTGAACTTAACAACATCAGAAACTGATGTTAGAGATGAGATAATTCAAAATATATCAAACGGCCTCCTAAGTTTATTTGAAATATTTGATAATGAAGCTTTTGTTCTAGGGGGAACTATGTCTTCTGAGCCTTTTGACTTGATTGAACTTATACAAAGCGATATAAAAAAAAGATACAAATTTCCATCTAGAAAATTTCCTGAGATATTCATTGCTTCGCAGGGAAAAGATTCTGGAATTATTGGTGCTGCACTCTTAGCTAAAAATGAATAAAGAAGTTTCTGTATTATTACCTGGAGCTTTTTTTGAAAACGATTACCACCGAAAGTTAAATTATTTAACTTTAAAAAATATAAATTGCATTTACATATATGACCATTCAATAAACCCAGTAGAAACAAATCAGCAAATGTATGAAATTAAAAAGTCAATTTCATTGCTGCAAGATAGTACAGAATTTAATTCTCATCTTGGAATATGTGTATTAAATATAAATAAAAGAAAAATGAGTTTATTATTTTCAGATTATATAAATCCGTTACTTGAAATTAAGAACTTTAGATTAGGGCTAGGTACCGGTGATAACAAATATGAGATTATGGAAGAAAATTTTAATAACAATTTGGAAGCAATAATCAGTGAATTGATTAGCAGTTATATATTTTCTACCCAAGGTAAAAATTTATTTGTAGGTGGTACTTCAGATAAAAAAATTGATTTAGTTAAAAAGTATTCAATCGGTATAAATCAATGGTTAGGTAATGAAGAAAAATTAAAATTACTAGCAAATAATATAGGAAAAATTAAAAATCCGCTTGGAAGATTCAGTCATTGTCAAAAAATTCATAAAATAAATACTTCACTACCTTCAAATTTAGAACAGATTTTTGTTTTAAAAGATTCTAATTTAGAAGATTTTTATTCTCAGGTAGATAAAATTTAATTATGACCGATTTTTCAAACAATTTAGTTAATAATTTTCCTGAATATTTATTTAACAAAATTAATACACAAAAACTTCATGCGAGAAAAGATGGTAGAGATGTAATTGATCTTGGTTATGGAAATCCCGATATTCCAACTCACCCTACTGTTGTTGATAAACTTATTGAGTCCGCTAAAAATAAAAAAAACCACAAGTACTCAGTTTCCAAAGGAATCGTGGGTTTAAGAAATGCCATGAAGGACAGGTACAAAAGAGTTTATAATGTCGACTTACATGAAGAAGAAAATATTGTAAACACCATTGGAAGTAAAGAGGGACTAACTCATTTACTCATGTCAGTTTTAGATAAAGGTGACAATATAGTCATACCAGATCCAAGCTATCCAATACATCACTTCGCTCCACTAATAGCTGGAGGTACGACCATTAAAATCAAGTGCCTTGATACGGATCAGTTCTTAGATAATCTTACTGAAATTCTTAACACCACAAAGATAAAAGTTGTTTTAATATCTTTTCCGCATAATCCAACAACCTTGACAGTAACCCAGGAATTCTACGATAGACTAGTTTTACTTGCTAGAGCACATAGCTTTTTAATAGTTAATGATTTTGCTTACTCAGACGTTTTTTTTGACGGACAAAGACCTCCGTCACTTCTTTATTCAGATAGAGAATTTACAAACTCTATCGAATTGTACTCACTAACAAAAGGATACTCAATGGCTGGGTGGAGAGTAGGATTTGCTCTCGGGAACAAAGAGGCAATACAAAGTTTAACTAAATTAAAGTCGTATATTGATTATGGGACATTCCAGCCAATTCAGATAGCGTCTACAGTCGCAATTAATGATTTAGACACTTATCCCAAAGAAGTATCCGAGACCTATAAAGAAAGGAGATTGTTAGTAGTCAAAAATTTAGAAGAATTTGGTTTCGATGTTTATAAGTCAAACGCAACAATGTTTGTGTGGGCAAAGATACCTGATTCTTACAAGGAAAAATCTATGGAGTTCTCACTTGAAATATTAAAAAAATCTAATGTCGCAATATCTCCCGGAATTGGATTTGGTAATGAAGGAGAGGGTTTTATAAGAATTGCTCTTGTTGAAAACAAACAAAGAATTAGACAAGCTATGAAAAATATGCAAAGTTTTTTTGATGATAATATATAAGAATGATTGATTTACGCTCGGACACGGTAACTAAACCATCTAAAGAAATGTTACAAAAAGTACTCGAAGCAGAATTTGGTGATGATGAATACAAAGAAGATCCAACTGTAAATAGTCTTGAAGAGTATTGCTCTGAATTGATGGGATTTGAGGATGGTTTATTTGTAACTTCAGGTTTAATGGGTAATCAGATTTCACTATTAATACATACAAATCCAGGTGAAGAGGTCATTACAACAAAAGATTCACATGTTAAAAATTACGAACATGGTGCCGCAGCTTTTTTATCTAGAACACAATTTAGAGATATCAAAAGTAAAGACGGAGTTTATGATTTAGAGAATCTTGTAGACACAATAAATGAATCTAAAATTAATAAACCTTTAATAAAAGTGTTAGCAACAGAGAATACACACTTGGCATCTGGAGGAAGTATTATTCCATTTGAACACATTCAAACTTTATCAGAAATTTCTAAATCTAATGAATTAAAATTCCATGTTGATGGTGCTAGGATTTGGCACTCAATTCTTACTGATCCAGGCTCTATTAAATATGGTGAATATTGTGACAGTCTTACTTTTTGTTTCTCTAAAGGTTTGGGCGCACCAGTAGGTTCGATGCTTATGGGGAGTAAAGATTTTATTACTGAAGCCAGAGAGTTTAGAAAGAAACTCGGGGGAGGAATGAGACAAGTTGGGATTATCGCCTCTGCAGCAAGGTATGCGATAGAAAATAGAGACAATCTAGTTCAAGATCATAAGAAAGCAGCATTGGTAAATAACTCAATTGAAAAGGTTAATAGAGCTTTTCATACAGTTACATATAAAGACACGAACATGCTATTTTTTGCATTTGAAGCACCCGAATCTGCTGAAATTTTTAGAAAAAAATTAGAGGAAAATAATATAATTTCAGGATATATTAAAAAAGATATTATTAGATTAGTCTTCCATCAAGATGTAGATAACAGAGAAGTGGAATCTATAATTGAAGCAATTAACTATTCTTCCTCATTAGACATTTGATTCCATTCAGTAATAGATTTTTCAGATAAGTTAACTAGTACAAAAACTCCCCCTAATGCAACTGTATTAGAAATTAGTATATTTAAAAGAATGTCTGTTAAACAATCAGAAACACAGAAAGCATTACCAAGAACGTATCCGATATAACTGGCAAAAAAGACTGTAATCAGGTAAACAATTATTTTAGATTTGTTGCTAAATTTCATAAGGATATTAAGTTTAGCTTAATATGGTTATTGTTAATCCGTGGATAACGTTATTAAGCTTTGTTTATTTTATTGTCGCAGGCTTTGGTGCATTTATTTTCAGTAGGTTCATTGTTGAAAAATATTTGGAATTCTTCAAATCTAGATTTTTTAAATTTCTTGAGCCTGTGGTTGGGATTTCTAGTTTTTCAACTTTTTTTGGTGGAGCGTTAATTTTACTTTACTATATGCTTACTATGTCTTAGTAAAGATGATTTAATATTTCACCATTTTTAATTTCTTGGATTCCACAATGGTTTGGCTTATCTTCATTAAATGTCTCAGCATTAGTTTTATAATATGTAAAAGCTCTGATAGTATCTTGGTGAGATACGAACAGCATATTCTTTTTATTTTCGTTTAGTAAGTTAACTCTCTCAAAAACACTCACTAGAGATTCATTAGTATTTACATCAAGTGGATTATTTATATATGTTGGATAATCTTGTGTCTTTGAAAATTCTTCAAAAGTCGTTCCCAGCCACCCAATTACGCCACTCCATTCATAAAGATTATATGAAATTTCAATTTCTACTTTTAAAAATTCTGCGACAAATTTAGATGTCTCCCTAGCTCTTAAAACAGGTGAAGATATTATCTTATCTATCTGAAAATTATCCTTTATGAAATTACCAGCTTCTTTTGCTTGCGAAACACCTTTTGAGCTTAAACGATACCCTGGAATATCCCCGTACATAATATTCTTAACATTTTCAACCTCGCCATGCCTTAAAAATAAATTACTCATAATTACAGAGTAGTTTCAATTTATATTAAAATTCAAGCATGGCATTAAACAAAAAAGAAGAAGAAATTTTAAAACAAATAGAGCAAGAGTTATCTAAAGAAGATCCCGACTTAGCTAAGACTGTTGAGACTTCAACCTTATCAAGTTTTTCAAGAACAAGATCAATGATTTCATTCGGCACTTTTCTTCTTGGGTTACTTACAATGTTAGGCAGCTATATAATCCAACCTCTTATTGCTATGGCTGGCTTTGCATTAATGGCTGTATCTGGATATGTTTTTGTAAGAAACACAAAAGCTTTACTTAAAGCTGAAAATATAAATGAATGGAACTTTAAGCAAGTTTATTCAATAATAAGAAATAAAGATACCTCTAGACAAACTAAATAGATTTAATTAAATTTAATATACATCACTATTTAGGAGTAAGGTTTTGAAAAGAGATGCTTTTACATCAAAGCAAGCAAGTTATTTAACTGGGTGCACTTCACATCAATTAAGATATTGGGACAAGGTTAAACTTGTATCACCAAGCATTCAGTCATCAAATGGTAAGCCAGGAGTTCCAAAACTATATTCTTTTAGAGACATAGTTTCCCTCAGAGTAGTGAAAACTCTCTTAGATAACGGAATGAGTATACAAAGAGTTAGACGAGCATGGAAATACTTATCAAAAAATGGAAACCTTATTTCAGAACTATCTGAAGTGAAATTAGTTTCAGATGGTGAGACAATTTATTCAGTTCAAGAAGAGCAAGTATTCGATGCACTAAAGTCGGGACAGCTTGCATTTTTTGAGACAATCGATGATATAGCAAAAGAGGTCAAGGAAGATGTTTCCAAATTTGAACTTGATAAAGAAAGATTTCTCAACTTACTTACTAAAGTGGAAGAAGATGTCAATAATCAAGAAATGCAAGCTTAACCTCTTTACACTAAATAACTGTGGGTAATATAAATACGCATAAGACTTTAATACTAAACTCTACTTTCCAACCACTCTCACTTGCAACACCAAAACGGGCACTCGCACTTTTATTTGGTAAAAAAATAAATGTCCTAAAAGAGTCTGACATAATATTAAGATCTGTAGAGCGTTCAATCGCCATACCTAAAGTCGCTGTCTTAACTTATTATGTTAAGGCTCCATATGCTAGGCGGGTGGCTCTCAATAGAGAAAATATTTTCATAAGAGATTCTTTTACATGCCAATATTGCGGTGACAAAGCAGAATCAATAGATCATATTATGCCTAAGTCTAAAGGTGGTTCTCATGAATGGAGTAATGTAGTTGCATGCTGTAAAAAATGTAATCTTTTAAAAGCCGACAAGCTATTGGGTAAAACTAGCTTACATCTTCAAAAGACCCCCAGTATCCCAGGTGGAAACTTTTGGATAAAAACAATAATTGGAAATAATCCTGATCCTGACTGGAAAGAGTATTTAGTACTTACATAATTTTTTTTGCTATTTTGTGTTGCATAGTGTCATAAAGTGTCATATAATGTCAAAGAGTGGTTCAAGGCACGAAAGGCGGAAAAGTGTTCCTTGGTGAATATAAACATACAATGGATTCGAAGGGTAGAGTTGTTATACCTTCTAAGTTCAGGAAAGAGCTTCAACAGGGCTGTGTAGTTACCAAGGGACTAGATAATTGTTTACAAATTCTGACAAAGAAGAACTGGAATCAAGAATCTGAAAAGATGGCTTCTTTGCCTTCAACTGATAAAACTTCAAGACAATTAAGAAGAGCACTTTTTTCTGGTGCTGTGGATTCCTCTCTTGACTCTGCTGGAAGAATCCAAATACCTGAAAACTTAAGAGCTTATAGTGCTATTAAAGAAAACGATGACGTAACTGTCACAGGATCAGGTCCAGTTATAGAAATTTGGGCGACTAAAATATGGAAAAAAATTCAAAGTGATTCTGATAATGCATTTGCAAACATTAACGAAGTGAAAGGATAAGTTCATAGCCAGCTCTCTAGACAACTAAATTGGAATACCCTTACTCCGCCCAACTTTCCAATTGGTGCCAGTTCTAGAGAGCTGGGTATGAATACAAACAGGGCAGAGTATTTACCACACAGTGGTGTAATGGTTGAAGAGCTTACTTCAATAGCAGAAGCACTTCCAAAAGGAGTGTTTATAGATGCAACGTACGGTTATGGTTCTCATTTTCAGGAATTAAAACAATTTGATAATTTACAATTAATTGGTTTCGATAGGGACAACGATGCTGTAGAAGCTAAAAAAGACCAAGATGAAGTAATTAAATTAAATTTTTCAAAAATTCCAGAATATTTAAGTCAAAAAAACTTAACTCCTATAAGTGGAATTTTTTATGATTTTGGTTTATCGTCACATCAGATTGATTCTTCTACAAGAGGCTTTTCATTTCAGCAGGATGCCGAACTAGATATGAGAATGGACAAAGACTCAAGCCTAACAGCAAAACATATAATAAATGAGTATTCACTTGAAGAGTTGTTAAAAGTTTTTAATAATTACAGCGAGGAAAAATATGCTTTCCAGATAGCTAAAAAAATTATCGAACATCGTCCATTAAGCACAACAGTAGGTTTAGTTAACTTAATCAAAGATTCGATACCAAGACAAAATCCAATATTTACAAATAAAACCATAAGAAAAATATTCCAAGGTTTGAGAATTGAAGTAAACGATGAATTGTCAGAAATTAAAACATCGCTAGATGGAATAAGACACCATATCAATAGAAACGGAGCAATAGTCTGTATTTCCTATCATTCACTTGAAGATAAAATTGTAAAATCATTCATGGAAGATTTAACAATTAAATGTACCTGTGATCCAAGAGCTCCCATCTGTAATTGCAACATAGAACAGGAATTTAGATATCACAAGAAAAAAAAATATGCACCAAGTCAAGAAGAAATGGTTCTTAATCCTAGATCAAAATCAGCAATTATGAGGTGTGTAGTTAAATTATGAATAGAAAAATAATCTTTCGCACAATGTTTGTATCTATTGTTTTTTCCGTAATTTTTAATTTATATCTTAATTTAGAAATAAATTCACTTTCTTCAGAAATTAATAAATTAAATGTAGAAATTATAGAACTAGAAAGAGAAAAACAAGCTAAACACGTATTGTTTATAGAGAAGTATTCAATACAAAATATTGACTTACTCTCAAAAAATAATTCTTATATAAGACTGGATATACACCAAACAAATAAAAATTTAGTTGCTCCATATAAATCTAAATCTGAAAATAGTGAATCTACAACAGTTTTAGGTTTTGGAAAATAAAATGAAATATAAAAAAATAAAAGAGATTTCATTATTTGCACTAATAAATGCAATATTTTTTACGGGTGCTTCATTTTTTATATCTACTGTTTATGATCTTCAATTTTCAAAATCTGACTACTTTCAGAATCAAGCCCTATCATTTAGAGAAAAAGTTGAAGTACTTGAGGCTGCCCGAGGTTCAATCTATGATAGAAATCTTAATGTAATTTCAAGTAGTGTACAGTCATTCGATATAGGTATAAGGCCTAATGAAGTAGTGGAAAAAAAAGAACTTTCGGAAATACTTTCATTATTTTTAGATATTGATGAAAGTGAAATTCACCATCAAATTGAATCTAGAAATTCATTTTTCTATATTAAAAGAAATGTAGATTTTGAAATAGGAAATGAAATAAAAAGTTGGAATTATAAAGGCATTTATCCAGAGATATCATCAAAAAGAATTCTTCATTCTGATGCATTGGGTAAAATTGTTGGTAGAGTTGATCCCGACAATAATGGAATTGAGGGACTTGAGTTATATTACGATGGATTATTAACTGGAACAGATGGTGAGCTACGATATGAGGCCGCACCAAATGGTTCATTAATTCCCCAAGGTGAAATTAGCACTAAACAACCCATACACGGGGAGGATATAATACTTTCACTTGATGGTGATTTGCAATATCTAACAGAAAATCTCTGCGCACAAGCTCTAGTCGAAACAAAAGCTTATAACTGCTCAGTTGTCTTTGCAAATGCTCTAAATGGTGAAATCATAATTTCTGCGGAAAAAAAAGCTGAGGAAACAGAAAAATTTAATATAAATCTAATTAGTGGTCGGGCAAATTATGAACCGGGATCCGCACTTAAAATTTTTACTATAGGTTCTGCAATAGATAATCAATTGATAAAACCAACAACAACATTTGAAGTTGATGATCAAATCGAAATAATTGAAGATTCATGTCTCAAGAGCTACGAAGGAAAAGACAAAGGTTGTTTTCGTGATTTTCTTAAACATGAAAAGTACACATTATCTGTAAAAGAAATAATTGAAAGATCATCTAATGTTGGAACAATTCTGGCAACTAAGAGTTCAGACATTGAAGATATAGAAGAATATTTAAAAAAGTTTGGGTTTTCTCAAAAAACGGGCGTTGAACTATCTGGTGAAACAAGGGGGAACTTTACAGAATACAATACATGTAAAACATGTCTGAGCTCACTTTCTATTGGGTATTCAATTAATGTCTCTCAATATCAAATGGTGAAAGCTTATAGTATTATCGCAAATGGTGGTAAAAATATTGACCTCACTTTAACAAGAGGAAATGAAGGAAGTCAAAATACAAAACAAATAATATCTGAAGAAAGTGCAAACCAGTTGAAAGATTTATTAATAAATGTAGTTGAAGGAAAAAATGGAACTGGTAAGTCACTAAGAATGGACAATTATACTATTGGTGGTAAAACTGGTACAAGCAGAACGCATATCGAAGGCATAGGTTATTCAGATTCTAGATTTAATACTTCATTTACTGGCTTTATAGAAACGGACGAAGGTCCAGTAGTTGGCTCTGTTTTATTATGGGGCGCACTAATATCTCCAAGTTCTGAATACGTAACAGGAGGATCCACTGCTGCTCCAATATTTAAAACTATCGTGAGTTATCTAGTTCCTGGTGAATGATGGAATCTACTAAAGAAATAAAAATTTTAGATGATCTTAATATCAATTATGACAATTTAGTGAATAGCACTTTGGATGTGTTTAATGACTGTATTTTGATTATTAACTCAGATAATATAGAAAAACTTAACAATTATGTTAAAGAAGGTCTTAATAAGAAACCAAAATATATAATTACCTCAATAAATTGTCAAGTCGAATCAGCGAATGTAATTAAATTTAAAAATTATGAAGATATCTTTAATCATATGCTCAAAAAAATGTATCCAGAATATGAGTCTAAAAACTTTTTTGGACTTACTGGAACAAACGGGAAAACCACAACAGGGTATTACTTAAGTCAGCTCCTTGGTAAAAACTCACTTTTTATAGGCACAACAGAAGCTAATTTATTTAAAGATATAACAAAAGAAGAGCATTTAACCACTCCAAAACTGTTCAACATATTTAAATTATTAAGAAAAAAAGAGTATGTTGATATCGATAATATAATTTTAGAAGTATCATCACACGCACTAGATCAAAATAGACTAGAAAATTTAAATTTCTTAATCTCAGGTTTTACAAACTTATCGCAAGATCATTTTGACTATCACCAAAATATTCAAAACTACTTTGAAGCTAAGAAGAAACTTTTTAATAAAAATCTTTCTTTGCAATATGTGTACATTGACAGTAGCTGGGGCAGGAAGCTAAACGACGAAATAAACAATAAATCAAAAAGTGTTGGGTTCGATAAAGACAATGACTTGTCTATTAATAGAATAAAAAGTTTTGAAAGTGAAACCCTTGTTGATTTCAAAATCTCTAATGTCGAATATAGTGTACGGCTACCTTTTATTGGCCCAAATTGTGAAATGAATTATCTTTTAGCGGTCGGAATGGCATATTTCTCAGAATCATTATCAATGGAGCAAATAATATCAAATACTGGAAATGTAAATAATCCTAAGGGTAGGTTTGAAAAGCTCACCTATAAACAAAACGATATTTATATTGATTACGCACATACACCTGAAGCAATAGAGAGGGCCATCCTTTTGGTGAAAGATAAATACAAAGAAGTAACAGTGATTTTAGGAGCAGGGGGAAATAGAGATCACCAAAAAAGGTTATTAATGGGTAAAGCAGCCAATCATGCAGATGAAATAATCATTACAAACGACAATCCCAGAAAAGAAGACCCAATGTTTATAGCAAAAGAAATTTTGGCGGGTATTGATTTAAATAAAAAAGTAGAAATTATATTAGATAGAAAAGTGGCAATAAAGAAAGGTCTCGATTCACTTCGAGGAAATTCTGTTCTATTAGTATTAGGTAAAGGTCATGAAAAGACACAAGAGCTTAAAGATGGATTTGTAAAATTTGATGACCATGAAATTATAAATAAATTAATTGAAGATATGAAATGATAGCAACAATAGTCTCTGGAGGTTTGAGTTTCTTATTCGTTATATTGTTTACTTTAATTGGAACTAATTTATTTAAATCAAGAAATATCGGTCAGTCAATCCAAGAAGAATTAAATTTTCACGAACATAAAAAGGGAACGCCCACAATGGGGGGAGTATTTATCGCCGCAGGAACTTTTTTTGGTTTCCTTATTTCACATATTAATTTTTGGACAATAGGACAAGGCTTTAAAGTCGAGATTGATTACATTGTTCCAGAAGTTTTAAGTCTTTTACTACTTGGAACTCTTATGGCATCAGTGGGCTTGATAGATGATTTTTTGAAAGTTCGGCAAGGAAGAAATCTAGGACTCAGTGCAAAAAATAAATTATCACTTCAAATACTTGTTGCTTCAGCCATCAGTTACTATTTTTACTCTTTGAACCTAAGTACTACACTTTATCTCTTCAGTGGATTCGGAATTGATATTGGAGCTTTTAAGTGGTTTATTGTGGTGTTGTTTATTGTTGGCTTCACAAATGCTGTCAACTTAACTGATGGTTTAGATGGTTTAGTAGCTGGTACATCTACGGTATCATATGGAGGAATCTTGGTAATGACATTCTGGATATTTAGACATCAAGATTATTACACCAAATTTATGAATAGTGCTTTTTTGTCATTAGATATGTCAATTTTAGTCTCATCGATTGCTGGTTCATGCCTTGGATTTTTATGGTGGAACACCAACCCTGCAAAAATAATAATGGGGGATGTAGGGTCACATTTTTTAGGTGCTATGTTCCCAATAATCTTTTTTGCCATTGGTGCAGATGCACTAATATTTTTCATATGCATGCTTTATGTAGTAGAAGCACTATCAGTAATAATTCAAGTAGGATCATTTAAAATTCGCGGAACCAGAGTTTTTAAAATGGCACCCCTGCATCATCATTTTGAAATGAATAACTGGGCTGAAACTACAATAATTGTTAGATTCTGGATAGTTAATGGTATATTTGTGGTCATAGCACTCGGTCTTTTTTACGGAGACTGGGTGCTATTTGGTAACTAATTGAAGTATTTAATACTTGGATACGGTGTAACTGGTAAATCAGTAGAAAACTACCTAACTAATCAAAATGCTGACTATCTTATATTTGATGACTTAAAAGAGAACCTTAATAAAGTTCACCATTCAAAAATTTTTAGTGAAAAAAATATTGACCTCATAGACATAGTCATAATTTCTCCAGGTATTAAACCCGATCATCATCTTCTTGAACAGTTAATGTCAAAAAATGTTTCAGTTAAAACTGATATAGATATTTTTTCCGAACACTATAAAGGAAATGTGATAGGAGTAACGGGGACTAACGGAAAAACTACATTTGTTAATGAACTAAATAAATTTTTAAACATAAATAACGTACATTCTGCTTCAGCAGGCAATATAGGCATTTCACCATTGGACTTAATAGATACTAGTTATGAATATATAATTCTCGAACTTTCAAGCTATCAACTTCATTACACATCTAATTTAAATCTTGATATGGCAGTAATTCTAAATATTTTTCCAGACCATATAGATTGGCACGAAAGTTTTAACAATTATGCAAGCTCAAAAATAAAGATATTAAGTTTTTTAAGTGAAGGAAAATCTGAAAGAAAAATAATCGGCTCGAATATGGGAATAGTCGAAAAAAATCTGCCTAATAATATAGATATTAAAAGTAAAAATAATTTAAAAGTACATAGAGAACTCCTTCTATCACTAGGGGAAGCAACAAGAAAAATTGGGGGAGTAGAGCTTTTCAATAGGTACCTTGAATATATAAAAAAGTATGAAATTAAAAATCCACACAGAATGGAACAATTCTTTAAACTTAAAAGTAAAAATATAACTTTTTTTAATGATTCAAAAGCTACTAATTATCATGCTGTAAGTGAAGCCTCAAAATTATTTACTTCTGGGAAAGAAGACGGCATTCTAATTCTTCATGGCATCACTAAAGAGACTAACGAAAATAAATTAAATATAGATCCTGTCTTTAAATATGTAATTATCCCAGAGGATATGAATACAAATCTTGGTGATCACAATGCAGAAATAATTCATATAAAACATATTTCTAATTTAAAAGATATATTGGTTGAAATTCTTAGTAAAAATCAAGTAGTGCTATTTTCTTGCGGAGGATCTAGCTTCAATGATTTTGAAAATTATCAAGTTAGAGGTGATTATTTTAAGAATTTAATATTAAGCATGCAGATTCAAGATGCTTAATATCAGTAATACATTTTTTAAGAAAATGAATTTATATGCTATTTGGTTCTTAGTTACATTTGGTATTCTTTTACAAATCTCTGCTTCTTCAGTCCAAGGACTTAATCAATATGATGATAATTTCTATTTCATAAAACGACATATAGCGTCTTTGGTTATTGGTATAATAATTTTTAATTTAGTGAAAAGTTTTTCATATAAATTTATACTAAAGTTTTCAAATATTCTCATCGTCACAATAACTATTTCCCTATTTCTTGTTTTAGCATACGGAGTTGTTGCCGGTGGAAGTAGAAGATGGATTGACTTAGGGCCTGTTTATTTTCAACCAAGCGAATTCGCAAAGCCTATAATTATTTTGTGGGTGGCCCACAAACTATCAGAGTTAAAAAATAACAATTCCCAAAGATACTATTTACAACGAGCAATATTACTACCTCTAATTTGCTGCTTTTTAATATATCTTGAGCCTGATTATGGAACTACTTTAACAATATTGGGTATATTTTTTATACAAATTGTTTTTTCTGATATCAAATTAAGATATCCAGCATTTTTATTATCTATATCAATATTTCCATTATATTTATTTGCAACTGCATCTGATTATAGACGTGAGAGGATAGAAACATTTTTAACAGGAAAATGTCAAGATGGAGTAGATTTGCTGGGAGATTGTTTTCAGTTAAATCAAAGTTGGATTGCAATTAGCTCGGGAGGTTTAACAGGACTTGGACCTGGAACATCTAGAGCAAGATGGGGTATGCTGCCGAATGCTTACACTGATTTTATTGTTTCGATTACAGGTGAAGAATACGGTTTTATCGGAATTTTGGTTTTGACAATTATTTTTTTAATCTTAATAGTATCGTTTTACGGGATGGCACTAACAACTAATGACAACTTTAAAAAACTATTGCTGGCTGGAATAGCTACATGGGTCGGAATACAAACAATTTTAAACCTCGGTGGAGCTGTAGGTCTTCTTCCAATTACAGGTATTGTCCTTCCTTTTATATCCTATGGGGGTACAGCTATGGTTTCAATATTTATAGGACTTTCTCTTGCTCATAATGAAAACTTAGATAATGAATAAAAGATATTGTTTTTTTTGTGTTGGTACAGGAGGTCATGTATTTCCAGCTAAAAATATTATATTACAATTGCTAAAGTCTGGAGTCAGTGAGAAAGATATTATTGTCATTACTGATAAAAGGGGAGTTAAATATTTTGAAGATTTAAACATAGAGAGAATACAAAAAGACTTCTTTAGTTCTAGTAGTGGTATCTTTGGTTACGTACTGAATATAGGTCAATTTATCGGAACTGCTTGGGAATTATTCAATAGGTTAAAATCAAAAAATATTGATACAATATTTACTACCGGAGCATATATTGCACCATATGCAGCTTTAATAAGTTTGTTACTTCGTTCTGATTTTTTTATTCAAGAACAAAATTTATATGCTGGTTTAGGAAATAAAATAGCATCATATTTTCCAAGCACAGTTTTCGAATCATTCCCAGATACAAGAAATATTAACAAGAGTAATAGTATCTTTACTGGTCCTATTCTAAATATAGATTTAACTGATAAAAATCAAAAAAAGGTAAATCAAGGTTTTACTATTGGAATACAAGGAGGAAGCCAGGGATCTGAACAAGTAAATCAATTTGTCTACAAATTTATAACAGACCTCAATGATTCGAATGTTAATTTTCTTCACATAACTGGTCCAGATAAAAGCAGTAACCAAGATGTTGATAAAGCTTTTTACCAACAAGTTGAGTTTATTAAGGACATGGATAAATATTATAAATCCATAGATTTTCAGATTTCTAGGGCGGGTGGTGGTATCTTAGAGGCAGCTTATTTAAATATTCCACAGTTATTAGTTCCATTTAAACACGGAACAACTGCGAACCACCAAACCCTTAACGCAGAGTATTTAGTAGAAACAGGAAATGCTATAACTGTTGAAGATTATGAACAATTTTCTAAAATCATGAATAATATTTGTGAATATCAAAATTCTTATTTAAAAGATAATTACAAACCACAAAGCGTCAAAGCTGGAAACGATGATATATTTAAAATTATTACTTCAGGAAGTCATGAATAAATACAAAAAAGCATACATACTTGGTATCGGTGGAACAGGGATGAGCTCAATAGCCAAGTATCTTTCTCAGTCAGGATTAAGTGTAAGAGGTTACGATCAAAGGAGATCTTATATTACAAATACTCTTGAACAAGATGAGATTAGTATCGATTTTCAAGTTGAGGATATCGTTTATAAAAAGGACACCCTTTATATATTTTCAACAGCTTTTGATATTTCTAAAACAAATTTAGGAATTCATTCAAAAAAATCTAACATCTTGTCTAGACCTGATTTTCTAGAAGAGTTAACAAAAGATAAGTATGTAATTGGAGTAACTGGGACTCATGGAAAAACTTCCACAACAGCGCTCATCGCTCATATATTTCACTACAACAATGAAAATGTTTCATATATATATGGTGGTGTTACTTCCTTTAGTGGAATCGGTGGCCATTATGGAATTAACAATAAAATACTAGTTCTAGAAGCAGACGAAGCTTTTGGGACATTTAAAAGTCTTCATATTGATGACTTGTTAGTTACTAATATTGATGAAGATCACTTGGATTACTATAAAACTTATGAAAAATTAGTTCATGCTTTTCAAGCCGTTATTGAAAATACTAAAAATAATGTAGTCTTAAATTTAGACAATTCAGAGCTAGAACAAATGCAACTCTCTAAAAAGGCATTTCACTATTCATCTTCTGAGAAATCAGATATTACTCTTAGAGAAGGTGCAGTAATTTCTCATAAAGGTGTTGAATTCTTGGTTGAGACAAGCATGATAGGAAAACATTTTAAATCAAATATTGCTGGAGCTATTCTTATTGCATATTTAAATGGAATATCTATACAAGATTCTCTTTTAGCTATAAAACACTTTCCGGGCGTAAGAAGGAGATCTGAATTTATCGGGATAGCCGCCGGTGTGAATGTGTACGATGACTATGCGCACCATCCTACTGAAATTGAAGCCACGATCACATCATTAAAAAATCATATTACGGGGAAGTTATTTGTAGTATTCCAACCTCACAGGTATACGAGAACATTACAACACATAGAAAGATTTAAAACTTCTCTTCAAAAAGCTGATGAGTCAATTGTTGTTGATATTTATCCATCAGGCGAAGCACCTATTCCTGGAGTTTCAAGTAAAAATCTTGATGGTGAAAACATTAAATATATAAAGTCCATGAGAGCTGTACCAAGTTACTTAATTAATCGTGTCAGTAGTGGAGACACCATTCTTACAATAGGTGCTGGAGATATTACTCTATTAGGTCCACAGGTATTAAAATATTTAGATGAAAAAAAATAGTGTAAAATTATCTGAAGTTACTACCTATAAGTTTGGTGGTTATTGCAATAATTTTTTTGAAATAGATTCAGACTCACAATTGCAAGGTAATGATTTCGAGTCCCAAGATTATGAATTACTAATACTTGGTAAAGGGTCTAATTTAGTTTTTTCTGATGAAGGTTTCGAAGGGACTATTATTAAACCTAATATAGACTTTATCGATTTAAACCAAGAAAAAAGTACCCTCAGTTTAGGATGTTCAACCTTTCTCCCAGATATTGCTCGTTTTTCTAAAAATAATTCAATCGCAAGTCTTGAATGGTTAATTGGAATTCCGGGCTCAGTTGGTGGTGCAATACGAATGAATGCAGGAGCTTACGGATATGAATTTTCTGATCACGTGAAGTCTGTTAAAGTTTATAACTTCGTAACAAACCAAATTGAAGAACAAAAAAATGATTTCTTTAATTTTTCATATAGGACTTCAAAAAATTTAGAAAATAAAATGGTGCTTTCAGTAGATCTATCTGTAGAAGAAGGGGATCCACAAAAAATACAAAATCAAATAAGTGAAAACTTAATCCGAAGAAAAGCCTCACAACCACCTGCAATATATAACGCAGGTAGTGTATTTAAAAATCCACAAGAAGGATCTGCAGGATTCTTTATTGAAAAAGCTGGTCTGAAAGGCTTTTCCATAGATGGTGTAGGAGTTAGTGAGAAACATGCTAATTTCTTTGTTGCTAAAAGGGAAACAAAAGCACAATCCTTATTTGAATTGGTTAAATATGTCAAAGCCGAAGTATTCAATAAGTTTGATATTTCTCTGGAGGAAGAAATAATATTTGCTGGTAACTTTTATTAATTATGAATGAATTTTCTCAAGTTCAATTAAGGACTTTCAGAACTTTTTTAGCATTTTCTTTATTAGTTTTAGTTACATCTTTATCAGTAATGTTCAGTAACTCACAAAAATTTCGAATCTCTGAAATAGAGTACGTTTTAGATAACCAGTTAGAATTTCAAAGTATAAATTTACTTTACGGTAAATCAATATGGTTTGTTGATGAGAATTCTTTCGATCAGGTATATAAGGATAATCCAGAAGTTAAAAACCTGTCAATAACTAAAGAGATACCGAATAAACTAATTATAACTTTTAATCTATATGAAAAACTAACAAACATTGTCGACTTAAGATCATCAATGAAAAATATAATAATCTTATATGAAAATACGTTTACAGCGAGTACAGATAATATTAATAAAAACTTACCTATAGTTGAGATATCAAATGGACCAGTTCAAGATGGATTTAATGGAGAAATAATATCATTCTTTAAAACACTTAATAATTACGAATATACAAAAAGCTTACTTAAGGTCTCATATAATGGAGAGCTTTTTGAAGCCTATTATGGAGAAACAATATATGAGCTTGGGGGAGCAATTGACCTGGGTGTAAAAGCTTCAATTCTGGGTAATTATTTATCAAGTGATACATGTAGTGGAACAATCCGTTTTATAACATCAGAGTCGACAATAGAAGATTGTAAATAATCTAAACCTAAAGTTTAGATATAGATAAAATATAAAATAATTATTTGTTTAACGCTGTATTAATGATATTCTTTTTTTGAAAAAGGATTTAAATGAAAAAAACTAAAAATAATTCTAAACAAAAAGGAGTTAATCTTAATATGAGACCTAAAAATTATACTGCAGTAATCAAAGTCATGGGAGTAGGTGGCGGTGGAACAAATGCTGTGAATCGAATGATGAAAATGAATATTGGTGGAGTAGATTTTGTTGCTTGCAATACTGACGCACAAAGCTTACTTGGCTCTAAAGCTGATATGAAACTTGATCTAGGTAGAAAATCTACAAGAGGTCTTGGAGCAGGAGCTAATCCAGAAGTAGGAAGACAAGCTGCTATAGATTCAGAAGAGCTAATCGTGGAAGCCTTAAAAGGTTCAGACATGGTATTCATTGCCGCCGGCGAAGGTGGAGGAACTGGAACTGGTGCATCTCCTGTCATTGCAAACATTGCACATGAGTTAGGTGCTCTAACTGTAGGTGTTGTAACTAGACCTTTTGGATTTGAAGGTCGCAGAAGGTCTGTTCAAGCAGAAGAGGGAATTCAAGCATTAAGGGATGTTGTTGATACATTAATTGTTATTCCTAATGACAGATTATTACAAATTAGTGATAAGGATATTAAAGTAAGCGAAGCCTATATAAAATCTGATGAAATATTAGCTAATGGAGTTAAAGGAATCACTGGTTTGATTACCAATCCAGGCGTAATAAATGTTGATTTTGCTGATGTAAAAACAATACTTAAAGATGCAGGAAATGCTGTACTTGGTATTGGTAGGTCGACTGGAGAACAAAGAGCTCCAAATGCTGCTCAAGCTGCCATATCGTCACCACTACTTGAAGCAAATATGGATGGTGCCGAAGGTGTATTGATTACTATAGCTGGATCTGAAGATCTTAAGCTTCAAGAAGTAAATGAAGCTGCAAGAGTAATTACTGAGCGTGCTGATGATAATGCTGAAATTATATTTGGCCATACCGTAGATGAAACTTTAGGTGATGCAGTTGAAGTAACAGTAGTTGCTGCTGGATTTGGTCCAAGACCAACTAGAAAGCCAAAAGATTTTGATGAGAATCAAGATGCTGGAGGTGACGGTCTTCCCGACTTCATCAAGGGATGATTGAATCTTCATTAATTAAAAATAGTTACTTTAGTACCAAGAATGATGGCACCAATTTAGATAACATTGTAAGCAGTGTTAGTTCGTCAAGAAATACACTGCTTAATGTTGCTAAAATGAAACAAACACACAGTAATGAAGTCAAGGTTATACATTCAGATGGAGAGTTTTTTTCAGATGGAATAATCACTGCAGAAAAAAATATAACTTTAGTAGTTCAAACTGCAGATTGTATGCCAGTGTTAATTAAAAGTGATATTTCTATTGCAGCACTACACATAGGCTGGAGGGGACTTCAAAAAAACATTTTTACTCTTGCCTTAGAAAAATTAAAAGGTAAAGATATAAAAGTTATAATTGGTCCGCATGCCCAAAGTTGTTGTTACGAAGTACAAAATGATGTTGCTGAACTCTTTAGAGACAACCTTGTAAAAAAGAACAATAAGTTGTATCTAAATTTAGCAAATCAGATTACTAATTATTGTCTATTAAACAAGATAAATATTCAAGTATCTGATATATGTACCATTTGTAATGATAATTTTTGGTCGCATAGAGAAAACAAAACATCAGAAAGACAGTATTCGTTGATATGGATTTAAATAATCTTGATAAAATAGTAACTAAAGTGTCCAGGTTCGACTGTAAACTTTTGCCTGTTGTTAAAAATCAAGACGTTAAAAGTATTAAAAATTTAATTGATTTTGGAATTAAAGATTTTGGAGAAAATAGGTTAGATGAACTTAATTTACACCAAAAGTACTACCCAGATGTGAACTATCACTTTATTGCCCCCTTGCAATCTAGAAAAATTTCTGAAGTTCTCCTTAAATGTTCAGTTTTACATTCCGTATCAAGAGAAAAAGAGGTAGATCTTATTTCAAAGCATTATTCTGGCCAACAAATATTTGTGCAGGTAAATATTGATGCTGATCCTAATAAAAGCGGTATTGATAAAGATAATATTAATATTTTCATTGAATATATGAAAAATAAAGGAATAGAAGCATCAGGATTGATGTGTATTCCAAATATTGGCTCAGATAGAAAGGTTGTATTTTCTGACATGCAACAATTGAATGATGAATTAAAAAATGAATTTAATAATTATCCAGGAGAGCTTTCAATGGGTATGTCTGATGATTATGAAATAGCTCTTGATTACGGGGCTACAATAGTCCGTATAGGTAGTAAAATATTCATATAATGTTAGAAAAATTCCTTATAGCAATCGGACTTAAGCAAAATAATAGCCTAGTTTTTGACGATTCACCTGAGCAGAGTCGTACTGTTAGACCCTCAACTGAAAATAGATTTTCTAGCGATGAGCAAGTTGGAGATGTCAGAATACACAATCCTAAAGATGAAGTTGAAATTAAAGTTTTAAAATCATTTAGTGATATCCATAATTTAGGAAGTGTTGTTAAAGAGGATTTTATTGTCGCCATGGACATCAGAGATATTTCAGATCAAACTGATCGTCGTAGAATTATAGACTTTGTTACAGGAATGGCCTTTATAAGCAATGCTAAAATACGATCAATTAATAAAGACGGAGTTTATTTAATTCTTCCAGCTTCTGCATCTCTTCCATCTAGTGAAAGAGAAAGACTGCAAAATTTAGGTTTATACAACATAAATGTGTAGTTTATTAATACTTTTTTTTAGATTCTTTTCTTATGCTTTATTTGCATGGATAATTTTAAGTTGGGTACAAGTTTCGCCCGATCACCCATTGGGACAATTAAAGTATGTACTCGATAAAGGTTTTACTAGAATCCTAGAGCCCATTCGCTCAAGAATACCTACTTTAAGAATAGGCATGGCTGGTTTGGACCTCTCACCCCTGATTTTAATTTTTGGAGTTAATCTATTACAGCCATATGTGCTGAGAGCAGTTTGCTAAGATTTTTCTATTTCTATTGTTACAGAAAAATTTAATAAACTTTCTTTACCCTTTTCATTCATTGCCGAAAAATTAATTGAAAGAGTCTCATTTTTAATATAATTTTCGTGGCGGCTAATTGCTGATAACACTGTTTCGTCAGATGATAAAATATTTGTAGATATACGATCCGTTATGTCATACCCATTATCTTTACGCATTTTTTGTATCAGGGAAACTATTTCTCTTGAGATTCTTTCTTCAAGTAATTCATCATCTATATCCGTATCAAGTGAAATTAGAAAGTTATCGACTATGTCTTGACTAGAAGTTGGTGAGATAGCTACTAATTGTAAATCTAAACTATCAAGCTCAATCTCATGATCATTAAAATTAAAATAACCAAATTTAATGATTTCTGTAATCTTTTCTTGATTTAACGATTCCAGTTCACTCCTAAGTTGATTAATCTCCTTACCTAGCTTTGGACCCAATACTTGATAATTTGGTTTACATATATATTTAACCCATTTAGATATATTGTCATCAAAAACTAATTCTTTAATATTCAATTCATTAAGAATTATTTGCTCAACATTACTAATCTGATTTTTTAGTTCTTCGTCTGAAGTTACAATCTTTAAACTTCTCAACGGTTGCTTATTTGGCAACTCTACATTAAGTCTTATATTTCTTGCTGATCTAATAATATTCTTTGCAATTGAGATTTCATTCTCTAATTCAATATTAATTAGATTATCATTAGCAGTTGGATAATTTTCATAGTGAATACTTGTACCTTCATCTTCAATTAATCCTTGGTAAATTTGTTCACATATAAATGGAAGCACAGGTGCCATTGTTTTTGAAAATTCTAATAAAACCTCATGAAGAGTTTTAAAAGCGTTGATTTTATCAAGATCATCTACTCCTTTTTCCTTCCAAAATCTTTTTCTATTTGACCTAACATACCAATTTGTTAGTTCGTCGATAAAACTTATTAAAGGAGGTATTACTTCATATAAATAATAGTTTTCCATTTTTTCATTTACCGTTTTTATAAGCGATTGAAGAGTAGATATTATCCACTGATCCATCAGTGGTCTATCCTCAATTAAATCTGCTTTGTTCAATTCCTCCATTGAAATCTCATCTGCATTCGCGTAGTTTGAGAAAAATGTGAAGCTATTCCATAGTGGCAGGATGACATTTCTAGTTACCAGTTGCACACCTTCTTCTGAAAACTTAAGAGGTTCACCCCTTACAACAGGTGAGTTTATTAGATAAGCTCTCAAACTGTCTCCACCGTAATTGTTGAGTAGTTTCTCAGGGTCTGGATAGTTCTTTAAACTCTTACTCATTTTTCTTCCATCTTCAGCAAGAATCATTCCAGTAGTTATACAATTTTTAAAAGCAACTGAGTCAAACAAGGCAACAGACAGAATTGTTAGGGTATAAAACCAGCCTCTTGTTTGATCTAGACCCTCAGCTACAAAATCTGCAGGAAATCCATCCAAAAAATCATCTTTATTTTCAAAAGGGTAATGTTGTTGGCCATAAGGCATCGACCCTGATTCAAACCAACAATCTAAGACCTCGGAAGTTCTAATATATGTTTTACCATTTATTTCTATTTCAATGTCATCTAAATAATGCTTATGAAGATCGTCGACTTTAACACCGCTCAACTCTTCAAGTTCTTCAATTGATCCTATGCAAATCTGATCTGTAGGATCTTCTGTATTAATCCAGACCGGAATACAGCTTCCCCAATATCTGTTTCTACTAATAGCCCAGTCACGAGCATTACCAAGCCAATTTGAAAAACGCTTTTCTCCGATGAAACCAGGAACCCAATGGGTTTCTTGATTTAACTCGACCATACGATCTCTAATTTTCTCAACTCTCAGAAACCATGTAGGAATTGCTTTATAAATTAATGGTGTTCCTGTTCTCCAACAAAATGGATATGAATGCATCTCCGTCTTTTGGCTAAATAGAGAGCCACGTTCTTTTAACTGTTTCATAATTACTTTATCTGCATCTTTTACATTTAGATCCTCGATACCTTTGATTGATTTATCGAACTTACCGGACAAGGTTACTGGATCCACAATCACCTCTATACCTGCATCTTTAAGCGCATAAAAATCACTTTCTCCATAAGCAGGAGCTTGTGATACTAGCCCAGAACCAGATTCTGTATTTGTATCGTCACTGTGTATTAATCTAAATGCACCATTTGCATACTCATTTTCATATTCACTGTATGCGGGAATATACTCAGCTCCTATCATATCTTTGCCGAGTGACTCATCTAAGACATCATATTCATAATCTTTAAGCTCTGTAGTAAGATCCTCAGCTATCCAGTAAATATCATTATCAATTTGAATACGCAAATAGTTTATCTCATTGCCAATGGCTATTGCCAAATTTCCAGGTATGCACCAAGGGGTAGTTGTCCAGACTAAAAATTTGTCTGATTTTTTTATTTTATTAAAGTCTTCTCTAGCATCTAAGGTGAAGAAAATTGAAGGATCTTCAACATCTCTGTAGTCCATGTTTGCTTCAAAATTAGACAATGGAGTGGCAGCAGACCAAGAGTAGGGTAAAACCTTATAATCTTTATATATTAAGTCATTCTCCCATAGGTTTTTAAAAACCCACCAAACACTTTCCATAAAATCAATGTCCATAGTTTTGTAGTCATTTTCAAAATCTACCCATCTCCCAATTTTTCTAGTTACTCGCTCCCAGTTTTCAGTATTTGTTTGAACCTGACTTCTACATGCTTCATTAAATTTACCAATTCCAAATTCTTTTATTTGTTGATGATCATCTAATCCAAGCTGTTTTTGGACTTCCATTTCAATTGGAAGTCCATGTACATCCCAACCAAAGCGCCTCTCCACATAATATCCTCTCATAGTCCAGTACCTAGGAACGATATCTTTGATAACACCAGCTAGGAGGTTTCCATAATGAGGGCTACCAGTAGGAAATGGAGGACCGTCATAAAATCTAAATGTTTTTTCATTTTTTCGATTTTGCATTGAATTATCAAAAGCATCAATCTTATCCCAATAATTAGAGATACTTTGCTCTTGCGATGCTAAATCGATATTATTGTTGATTCTTTTGAACATATCTTTAAAATTTTAAAGGTTTTTAGAATAAATATACCAATAATAAAGATTATTTAAATATTTATAAAATACTTACCTTTTCGTAGATATTTACTAAGATATTAAAATTAATAGGAAATATATATGACAAGAAAATTATCCGTCAATACAGTTAATAAGTTTAAGAAAAAGCTTGAACAGGAAAGAGATAATCTTACAAGTTTATTAGAAAGACATCAAGAAGAACGCGAGAGAGTAAGACTTTCTGAAGGGTCAGCTGAAAGAAGTCCAGATCCATCTGAAGCTGATGGTGGCTCAATGGCTTTTGAATTAGAAAAAGAGTTAACCTTAGATGAAAATACAAAATATCTATTAAATCAAGTTGAACATGCACTAGTTCTTATAAAGAAAAAAAAATATGGTATTTGTGAAAACTGTGGGGATGCAATTCCTGTAGCTAGACTTGAAGCCTTACCATATTCAACAAATTGTCGAGATTGCGCCGCTTTAATTGACACTTAAAAAAACTGTATACCTTACTCTTACTGTATCTCTCTTAGCCCTGATAGATAATTTAACGAAATATTACGTAAGAGTCGAAAATATCCAGGAACTAGTAATACTTGAAAACATTTTAACAATTGACCTTACATACAATACTGGCATAGCTTTTGGATTTCTTAGCGATTATACAAATTTAACATATGCAGTATCTCTGATAGTTTTAGTATGGTTAGCTTTTCAAATAAAAGACTCCCCGAGCAGTTCTATTGAGTTCTATTCTTTTACTCTAATTCTTGGTGGCGCGCTTGGGAACTTATCTGAAAGAGGTTGGAATCTTATTACAGATAATGGGGGTAAAGTAACAGATTTCATTGAGTTATTGTTCATACCTAGTTTTAACTTTGCTGATTCCTTAATAAGCATTGGAATAGCTTTATTATTATTTTCGGAGTTTAAAAATAGATAATATAGAAATAATTCACAAAAATGATAACTTCATCATCTTTAATAAACCAAATGGTTTGCTTAGTCACCCAACTAATAGCTCGACTGAGCAAACATTACGTGACTATCTTATAAAACTATACCCAGATGTTTTATCTTGGGGAGAAAAGAACAGAGAAGGTATTGTTCACAGATTAGACAGGGTTACATCGGGCCTAATGGTTTGTGCACTTAATCTTGATTCTTTCAATAATTTAAAAGGTAAATTTAAAAATAGAGACATACAAAAAAAATACATTGCTCTGATTCAAGGAACTTTACCGTCTGAAACTGGAATCATAAAACTACCGCTAGCTCGATCAATTCAAAATCGGAGTAAGCGTATTGTTGCTCAAAAAGGGCGCTTATCGATTACAAATTATGAAGTAAAATATTTTGATCATAGCTCTAACATTTCAAAGATAGAATTGGAACTTGTTACTGGAAGAAATCATCAAATAAGGGCCCATATGGAGCATATGAAAACACCGGTAGTTAATGACACGCTATATGGAGCTTCAAAAAATAATTTAATACCAACTGATTCTATAGCTCTCCATTCAGCATCACTAAAATTTAATTTTGATAATGAAGTTCATTCTTTTGAAACTAATGAGCCTTCTTTTTTTAATCGAGTCTTAGACGTGTAATTATTTAAAAATACTTTTAATATGTTTTTATGAGTAAATCTTTTGTCCATCTTCATGCCCACACTGAATACTCAATGCTTGATGGTGCAGCAAAAATACAAACATATATAGATAGAGTAAAAGAATTAGCTCAACCAGCAGCGGCAATAACTGATCACGGTAATTTATATGGAGCGTTGGAGTTTTACAATATAGCAAAAAAAAATGGAGTAAAACCTATCATTGGATATGAAGCCTATATCACAACTGAGTCACGGTTTGAACGCCCAGATAGGGATAAAAATAAACGCTTTCATCTCACACTTCTTGCTGAAAATAACGAAGGATATTGGAATCTTGTAAGCCTTGCAAGTAAAGCTTTTACTGATGGGTATTACTACAAACCCAGACTTGATTATGAATTATTGAGGGAACATTCAAAAGGAGTAATAGCGCTATCTGGTTGTCTTGGAGGAGAGATTGCACAACACTTAGCTCCAGATGGTTCCGTTGAAGAGGGTAATAACCAAGGTGAAAGAAGTTATCAAAAAGCTCTTGATAAAGCAGTGCTATATCAAAATATTTTCGGAGAAGAAAATTTTTACATAGAACTTCATAACCATGGGATTAAGCAGCAAGAATTAATACTTCCAGATTTATTAAAAATATCGAATGAAATATCTGCTCCTTTAGTAGCAACAAATGATTCACACTATGTTAATCCTGAAGATTCCTCAGCACATGATGCATTACTTTGTGTACAAACTAATGCAACAATCGACGATGAATCTAGGTTCAAGTTTGAGGGGGACGGGTATTATGTAAAATCTTCAGAAGAAATGAGAAAACTTTTTACAGAAGAAGAATATCCAGGTGCTTGTGACAACACTCTTCAGATAGCTGAGAGAGTTGACTATAGCTTTGAATCTGGAAAATACTACCTACCAGCATTTCCCTTAGAAGATCCAAATTTAACAGTTGAAGAATATCTCAAAAATCTTGTTTACGAAGGAGCAGTGTCTGCATATCCAGAATTAACTGATGAGATTACAGACAGAATAGATTATGAACTTGATGTAATAAATTCAATGGGATTTGCTTCGTATTTTTTAATAGTCGGAGATTTAATTCAATATGCAAAGGAAAATAATATTAGAACAGGTGCAGGCAGGGGTTCCGCTGCGGGCTCTATTGTATCTTACTGTCTAGGAATTACTGGTATTGAACCATTGAAATATGGATTACTTTTTGAACGATTTTTAAATAAGGGTAGAAAAGAGTTACCTGATATTGATATGGATATTGATGAACGATACCGTAAAGATGTTATTGATTATGTTATAGATAAATATGGAGAGGATAAAGTAGCTCATATAGTTACTTTTGCAACGATAAAAGCAAAACAAGCGATTCGTGATTCATCAAGAGTGTTAGGGCTTCCATTTTCTGCAGGAGACAAAGTCGCAAAACTCATGCCACCTATGATTTTAGGAAATACAGCAACACTTTCTGAATGCCTATATTTAGATGAGGATAACAATAGTGGCTATAGTAAAGAATTTTATTCTGCATCTGCAGAATTAAGAATCCAATATAAAAATGATGAAGAAGTCAAAAAAATCATAGATATAGCACTTGGACTTGAAGGCTTAAGAAGACAAGATGGTATTCATGCGGCTGCCGTAGTTATATCTCCAGAAAAGATAACAAACTTTTTACCAGTGCAGAAAAAAGGTAGAGATGCAGAATTAGTAACTCAGTATGAAATGCATACAGTAGAACAATTAGGACTTTTAAAAATGGACTTCCTGGGACTCAGGAATCTTTCAATTATTGATAGGACTGTTGAATTAATTGATAAAGATGAATTTAACATTGATAAGATACCTCTCACCGACGAAAAAACTTTTGAATTATTTTCATCTGGGAGAATGATTGGAGTGTTTCAACTTGAAAGTCGAATCGCACAGATAACAGCACGAAGTTTAAAACCAAAAAGGTTTGAAGATATCGTTGCTTTAGTTGCATTAATTAGACCAGGACCACTTGGAGCAAACATGCACATCGAGTTTGCAGACAGGGCTACAGGTAAGAAAGAGATAGAGTTTCTTCATGAAGATCTCAAAGCAATTCTAGAGGAGACATATGGAGTAATTTTATACCAGGAACAAGTCATGCAAATTGCACAAAGAATTTCTGGATTTCAACTTGATGAAGCGGATGATCTTAGAAAAGCTATGGGTAAAAAAATACCTAAAGTTATGGAACAACAAAGAAAGAAATTTACAGATGGATCTATTAAAAATGGGTATTCTGAACAATTTTCAGTCGAATTATTTGATCAAATCGCATACTTTGCTGGTTATGGCTTTAATAAAAGTCACTCAGTTCCTTATGCCCTCATTGCATATCAAACTGCTTATCTTAAAGCCAATTTTCCAGCAGAGTATTTATCTGCCTGTTTAACTGCTGTGAAAAGAGATAAAGAAAGAACCGCAGTATTTTTAGCTGAAGCAAGAGAACTAGGCGTTAATGTCAACACCCCTGATATTAATTTAAGTCTAGAAGATTTTTCGGTTGCTAATGGAGAAATATTATTTGGTCTTTCAGCTATTAGAAATGTTGGTGATATAACTGCAGAAAAGATTGTCCTTGAAAGAGAAAATGGTGCTTATGAAACAGTCCAAGACTTTCTAGCCCGTACTGATTCAAGGTCATTAAATAAAAGAGGTGTAGAAGCAATGATCCAGGGTGGTGCCTTTGATAAATTTGGATTCCCCCGAAGAGGTTTGTATGACTCAATAATTGACTTGATAGAGGATGCCAAAGGTCTCAAGAAATCAAAGAATAATTCTCAAGGCTCTTTATTCGAATTGGAAGAGCAATCGAGTGATCTCACAAATATTAAAAATATCGAATGGGACAAGAAGGAACTACTTGACAGAGAAAGGGAGATGTTAGGTTTTTTTGTTAGTGAAGATCCTTTAGAGGGTTATGGCGAAATCTTCAGATCTGAATCAACACACTCAATCATTGAACTCATGGACTTAGAGGAAGATGAAGAAGTTAATGTCGCAATAACTGGTTTAGTATCAAATGTACAAAAGAGAGTTTCAAGAAGAGGAAATGCTTGGATTCAGTTTGATCTTCAGGAGTCTACAGGCTCTCTAGGTGTTCTTGTCTTTAATAAATTAGTTGATAAATATAATGCACAGCTAGATGGAGAATTATATCTAAAAGTTTCGGGAACATATGTTGGAGGAACTGAAAACAATATTCGCGCTAGAGACTTTGAATTAATTGAGCCTTCAAAATTATTGACTGATTTAGACACAACACCACTCAAAATTTCTGTCCAAGAGGAAATAATGGATAAAAATAATTTAATCTTATTAAAAGAATTACTAGAAAGATATCCCGGTAGCTCCAAAGTTGAATTAGAAGTCAATAACAATGAGGGAGTTAAACTTCTAGAGTTAAAAAATATTAAAGTTAAGAAAACTACTCAGTTGAGAAATGAAATTAACACTTTGTTGACAAGTTAATTAACATTGAATTATGTCATTTAATATTAATGAGTTTCAGAAACGATTCGAAGAAAGAGCTGATGCGGTAAAAAACCGTCCTATGCCGCCTATTGGTGGAGATGAAAGGTTAGCATTTATAAAACAAGCGGAAAAAGACTATCAAGATTATATGATAATTTCAGATTCAGAGTTTGAAATAACTGAGGATTATTTAATATTTAAATATAAACTAGATTCCTAGCCCAGGTCTTTACCCATAGGAAAAATAATATTTATAACTTCAGCACATGCTTTTGCAATTTCCATATGTTCTTTCTGTGTACCATTTGCAGCACGAAGTTGAATATAATGTATCCAACTCCTTAAAGTTCCGTTCATATATAGCTTGCTAACCGTATTTCCCTCTGGCAGGACAGATCTAGCCTGTTCCTTTGCAATACCAGATTCAATAGCCCAGTTATATGCATTTTTTGATGTTTCGATTACTTCTTTTTGTAAATCGTTCCATTTTGAAATTATTTCCTCGTCATTAGTTTCTACTGAATTTTGTCGATTTTTATCATCTTGTAATCTTGCTTCTCGTATTTCAAATTCCAAATCTTTTACTGGGTTAGCGTATCGTTGACTAAATTCTTGAAAACTAAAAGACCTATGTCTTAAAATTTGTCGTGCTATATCACGAGTTGTTTCTATTTCTAGGCAAGCACTTACCATTTCAAGCGGCGACCAATGTGCATTTTTAATTAGGTAGTTGATTAGTTTTTCACTAGTTTCTGTATTTAACTGGTTTGATGGATTTGAAACTCTTGCACAAAAAGCTACTAATTCCTGAGCATCCGTAATTCCATCGGAAAAGAATTCTTCAGTCGGTTTAGAATAACTTATTAATTTAACTTTCATTTATGTAACTATATTAAAATAAAAAAAATATGTTTTTATTACGAATAATAGTTTTTATGATTTTATCATCGCTAATTTTGATACTTGCTTACCCACTCCTTATTGTATTTAATATTGCTTCAGGGGGAGATGGATATGGATTATGTAATGATTTATCAACATGTATCATTCCAATTACAGAAGGACCACGACTTTTAGTCTTTTTAATAGGAATTTTCTTCTTTCTTGTTTTCCTTTTAAGGTTGATAACAAAATATATGAATTCTCTTCAGAATAGAAACTCTATTCTTTGATTACAAAAAATATAGATAATAAGACTAAAAATACTCCTACCCAATTTGTGAAATTTAAAACCTCTCCAACATAGAGTATTCCAATAATTAAAGCAAAGATAGCCTCAAGGCTAAGCAATAAAGCAGCAGTTGATGCATTTATAATCTTTTGACCAAATAGTTGTAAATAAAATGCTGCAAAATTTACTACAAATCCTAAAAATAGAATTGGAATTAAATATTCTATTTTAAAAGTAAATTGCTCAAGGTTTATAAATGGTATGCAAAGTATGGTGCCAACTAATGACTGAACAAACATTAGTTGTGAAATGTTTTGATCTTCTATATACCTTTCAACCATAACAATATGGAGCGCATATCCAGTTGCACATATAATTGTAAAAAGATTGCCAAATAATTGGTCGTAACTGTTGCTTGCTATCAAAAAGATTCCAGTAAAACCTGTAAATGAATACACATAACTTCTAGTTGAAAGGTTTGTTTTGTTAATGATTTTTGAGAATATTGGGGTTAATACAATGTAAAATCCAGTTACAACACCTGAGTTTATCGTACTAGTGGTCAACAGCCCTTGGGTTTGTGTCACATATCCAATCCATAGAAATAGTCCCATAAGAATCCCTGGTTTGAGAGTTTGCTTATTTGGTATTCCTCCAGTCATTAAGAAGAGCAGCGAAGCTATTGCATATCTTAAAAAAACTATATTTATTGGAGTAAAGTCATCTAATAAATTTTTTACTACTATAAAAGTCCCACCAAAGAATAAAGCAGAAAGTATTAAGGAAACTATAGCTAAATTTTTTTTATTTTTAATCATGCAATCCTATGAAGATTAATATCGAGATTAAAATAGATATGTGAGCATTGAAATAAAACAATTATCTAGGGAATTCCAGAAATATCTCCGTAAAGAGTATTCTGATATTAAAACAGTATTGAAATACAGATCTCAATTTCAATTACTTGTTTCAATTGTTCTTTCAGCACAAACAACAGATGAAAATGTTAATAAAGCAACTAAGGGATTATTTAAAGAATATCCAAATGCAAAATCATTAGCTTCTGGGAGAATTACTAAGATTGAAAAACTCGTATTCTCAACTGGTTTTTATAAAGTTAAGTCAAAGAATATTCACTCTCTAGCAAAAGTGCTTGTAAATGAATATAATTCTAGAATTCCTAAAACAATTGATGAACTAGTCAAGCTTCCAGGAGTAGGAAGAAAAACAGCTTCAGTCTTCTTAGCAGAAACATTCGATCAACCCACAATAGCGGTAGACACTCATGTACTCAGAGTATCTCACCGACTAGGCTTAAGTAGTAAGAGATACGACCCGATACAGACCGAAAAAGAATTAAAATCATTATTTCCTAAAAGTTTTTGGCGATATCTCTCTATGAGTTTTGTACAATTCGGAAGAGATATATGTAACGCTAAAAAGCCATTATGTAATGTATGTAAATTCAGTAGTTCATGTAACTATTATTTATCTGTTAATACTTAATCATATATATATTTAACTTATGGAAGTAAATATTTTTTTAGCCTTCATTTTTGGAGCACTATCTTTTTTTTCACCATGTGTATTGCCTTTAGTACCAGGGTATCTAACCATATTTTCAGGAACAGATAACACCACTAAAAATAGAATCAAAGGATCTCTAGAATTTTGTTTTGGTTTTTCGATAGTTTTTATATCCCTTGCGGCAATTGCATCTTCGGTCGGATCATTCTTTACAAGAAATTCATCTTCTCTTGGTATGGTTAGTGGTCTTATTATTATTTTTTTTGGATTGTTGTTACTTTTTCCAGCATTTAATATGAAATACTTTTATGCATCAAATTATGTTGATTTAAAAAAATATTCTACTTTTAAAAATTTTGTTCTTGGCTTAACATTTGCTTTTGGGTTTACTCCGTGTATTGGACCTGTGTTAGGTGCTTTATTAACATTAACCTCTAATACGGACACCCTTAACAGGGGAATTGGTCTATTAATTAGCTTTTCACTTGGGCTAACTATTCCATTTATTATCATCTCTGTTTTATCAGGAAAACTTAATCTCAGAAATAAAGTTTTTATAGCATTCCAAAAATATTCTTCAAAAATATCTGGTTTAGTTTTAATAACAATTGGAATGCTAATCTTCACAGATAAGATGTATATATTGGCATCTTTGTTTCAAGATTTACTTTTATTTATGAATCTAGATTGGTTGAGTACAATTTAATTATGGATATTGTTAAAGTAACCCACTCTTTAAAGATAGAAGGTGAAGATGCTATAAAATTTATAGAGTCTCTTATATCAGTTGATCCTTTAGAAAAACAGCTCAAGACATCATTTCTTCTCAAACCTGATGGGAAAGTTGGTCACTGGTTTGTGGTAAAACGAGATAGTGACGATATATATATATTTCAGGGTGAGAATGAATTAAATAATATTAAAAAAAGTTTAGATTTTTATAAAATTCGAACAAAGTGTTCATTAGAAGTCATCGATGATGAAAAGTACCTAGCTCTGGAATTAGAAGATAAAAGTTTTAAATTTACTGAAATAACCAATCCAACATTATCTATTGACTGGGAAAAGCTATCACTTGTCCTGGAACTGCCCCTACCAGAAACTATTGAAGCTGGACTACTTCCAAATGAGACCAAGTGGCTAGATTTTTTGGTTGATTTTAATAAAGGTTGTTTTTTAGGACAAGAACAAGCATCTCGGGTTAAATTTAGAGGTAGACCACGAAGACTTTTAAAGTCCACTGCAGATTCGCAGGAATTCTTAAAAATTTAGAATGCAACGTTGTGACTATTGTGGACGAATTATCTATAAAAATGTTTCAGGAAAATATTTTCTATGCTCCTCTAAATGTAAAACTAAATTTAAAAATAAAAAATACATTTCCGACATAGAGCATGCAGTTATTTCTGTGGTAAAAGATGGAATTATGGTTAATGAGATTGTAAAAATATTAAAATATGATAAGTTCGATATAGTTTCTGCAGTAAGTAGATTAATTTATCAAAAAGAAAAGCTTTATATAAAAACTAAAAGTGAACTGAACCTTAAAGTCTTAATATTTATAAAGTAAAAATAGCTCCTTTATCAAATTTTGACAAAGAATATTGAACAATAGGTCCTACACTAAGAACCATTACTACGGTCCCGTATCCATATGAACCTCCTAGAAAGACTCCAAGTATGAACGCAGTAAAGTCTATTCCTATTCTTGTAACCCTGATACTTGGTCCTAGTTTCGAAATCCCAGTCATTATTCCATCTCTAGGTCCGGGGCCAAGCCCAGATCCAATATAAACACCCACCCCAATTGCAAATACAATAGTTCCGAAATATAGATAAAGATGTCTCATGTAGCTTAGCTCAGGTGATGGTAAGTAAACCATAGTTAGGTCAATTACATTACCGATTGTAAGTATGTTTATGATGGTACCAATAAATGGTAATTGCTTTAAGGGTATCCAACCTAGAAGTAAAATAAAGCCAGTAATAACCCCTGCGAATCCAATTTTTACATTTATTAATTTACTAAATCCATCATGAAAAACATCCCATGAGTTTAAACCTAGATTGGCTTCAATAGTGAAGGCTAATCCGAATCCGCAAAGAAAAAGTCCCAAAAGTAACTGTGGTAGACGATTTAAAATTATTTTTTTATTTTTCAATAAACAAATCCTCTAATCTCTCGACATATTCAGGACATAGTTCATAAGTTGATTGGAACCTCAAAATTGGAATAATTCTATCATTTTCAGAAATTATTACTCCTGAATCCAAAACAACTCTTTCAATTACTTCTAAAGAGCTAGCTTCGTCATCCCATTCATCACTTGAATTACAAATAGATTTTCCTACTGAAATAAGTTCCTCATTAGATAATTGAGTTAAGGTATTATCACTATCAGCAATTTTGATTTGATCTACAAAATTCTGACCAAAGGGATCATTGTTGATATTAAATATGACTATTACTGACACTATCAATAGTGCAAAAATGGCAAAACTTAAAATAGGTATTTTCTTCAAGTTACCATTCTAGACAGTAGGCTAAATTTACTTACAATAAGTACCCGGAGGGGGAGTCGAACCCCCACATCCGAAGATACTGGATTTTGAATCCAGCGCGTCTGCCAATTCCGCCATCCGGGCTTTTCTAATATGATTATATTTCATATTCAATCCAAAGAGAGAAAAATAATTTAAGTTTACAATGGAGTAATGATTGTTCTTATTGATGGTTTCAGTATTGCTTTTAGAGCTTTTTATGCGTTACCGGAAACTTTAATGACATCAAAAGGTACTCCTACAAATGTTATTCACGGTTTTCTATCGATGCTTAATAAAATATCAACTGATTATAAATTAGAGCAATTAATTGTTACGTGGGATCTTCCTGGAAAAACATTTAGAAATGATATCTATACAGATTACAAAGCTAACAGATCATCTGCACCCGACAATTTCAATGTACAGGTTCCGTTATTGCATGAATTATTAAATACATTTAATATCCCTCAAGTCTCTAAGGAAGGTTTTGAAGCGGATGATGTACTTGGTTCATTGTCAACAATATTAAACAATCAAAATAAAAAAGTACTTATCGTTACTGGCGATAGAGATACTTATCAACTTATATCTAACAAAACAAAAATTTTATATACAAAAAGGGGCATTTCAGATGTTGATTTAGTAGATGAAAAATTTTTCTTCAAAAAATTTGGAATTAAAACAAACCAATATGTTGAATACCTTGCTTTAAAAGGTGATCCATCTGATAATATTCCGGGCTTACCCGGTGTTGGTGAAAAAACAGCAATTAATCTTCTCAAAAAGTATAAAGACATAAATAATATTTATAACAATCTGAGTGACCTAACACCAAAGATTAAAGATTCTTTTGAAACAAATAAAGATATTCTATTAATGAGCAAAGATCTTGCAACAATCCGAGTAGATTTAAAACTTCAGGTACCGGATACCAAGATTGAAGATACAATATTTCAATCAGATAAAATTCTTAAAGACTCACAGGAACAAGTTACAAATTTAGAACTCAACAAATATATAAGAAAATACAAATCTCAACAGGAAAATGTCAATATAGAAGATAAAGAGATATCAATAATTGATGTTGATTCAAAGAATTTTCCAAAAAATCCTCTTATTTTTGAGTTTGAAAATAATATATACGTCGTAAATAATGAAATTGCTGGAAAATTAAAAAACAACGTTACTATTGATAAAAACTTTATATCTCTAACAACTCAAAAATTGTTTACAAATCTACAAAACTTAGACAATAAGTTTATAACAGCTTACGATCTTTTCTTATTTCTGCATGATCCAAATAAAAGGCCAGATAATCTTTTGAGCATATGTAAACATATCGAACAAGCAAACCTTTTGACAAAAAAATCAACATTAGAAGACTTTATAAAATTCCTTAGTTTAAATTACAAACAAATAGTTACTGAATTACAAACTTTCCAATCCGACAGTGTATTAACAAAACTATATGACGAATTGGATTTTCCGATCGTTTCAGTTTTAAATTCAATGCAATTAAAAGGGGTGAAAATATCTAATAAAAAAATAGAAAGTCTTTCAAAATACATCAACAAAGAAATAATTAATTATAAATCTGAGATACTAAAAATTACTAATAAGGAATTTAATTTAAACTCTCCTAAACAATTAGCACAGGTTCTTTTTGAAGACATGCAGCTACCTATTATTAAAAAAACTCCTAAAGGAGCTCCATCTACTGATGGATCCGTTTTAGAAGAACTTTCTAAGGATTATGAACTACCTAAATATATTTTAAAATATAGAGAATATGAAAAGATACGATCTACCTATATCGATGGTCTTAAAACTGAAATTTCAGATAAAAATAGAATTCATACGACTTATAATCTTTTCGGAACAACAACTGGGAGACTGTCATCTGAAAAGCCAAATCTTCAAAATATACCCAATAAAACTGAAATTGGTCAAAAAATTAGAGAATTCTTTATTGCTGATACAAATCATAAATTTGTAATTTCAGATTATTCACAAATTGAGTTACGAGTTCTTGCTCATTTAAGTTCTGATAAGAATATGTTAGATATTCTTAGTTCTATTAATTCAGATATTCATACAGAAACGGCTTCCAGAATTTTTGAAGTAAGCCTTGAGTCAGTAACTAAAGACATGAGAAGAAAGGCGAAAGAAGTTAACTTTGGACTAATTTATGGAATGGAAGCGTTTGGCCTTTCAAAAAGTCTTGGTATTTCTAAAAATGAATCTCAAGGCCTTATAGATGCTTATTTTTCTCAGTTTCCAAAAATTAAGGGATTTTTGGATACGATAGTTTCGGATGCTGAACATGATGGCTATACAAAAACACTTTATGGAAGAAAGCGAAATATAAAAGAACTTAGTTCATCAAACTTCCAACTTAAAGCAATGGGAAAGAGAATTGCTATGAATGCACCTATACAAGGTACAGCTGCAGATATCATGAAAATAGCAATGCTAAAAGTGCAAAGCAAAATATCTTCAATTAAATCTACTGATTTATTACTTCAAATACATGATGAGATAATTGTTCAAACCCCTCTTGAGCATATTGAGGAAGTTACACATATTGTAAAGACTGAAATGGAGACAGCTACAAAACTTAAGGTTCCATTGTTTGTTAATATTAAAAATAGTAAAGATTTAGCAAATAATTAATATTCGTTTGTAAAAATCATAGATATGTTATCCTAAAAGTCGAAAATAATATGATTGGAAAAAATAACCTATATGACAGATAATCTAGAGAAGGTCGTTGAACCTTCAAACGTTGTTGAGCTTCCAGATAACATAAAACCCGAAGACTTCCCTGACTTACTTGAAAAGACACTTATAACATTTAACAATGGTGATGTGATTGAAGGAACCATTGTTCGAATCGATCGCAATGAAGTAATGGTTGACGTTGGTTATAAATCAGAAGGAGTTATACCTTCTCGAGAACTTTCTGTGCGGAAATCAGTTAATCCAAAAGATCTTGTAAACGAGGGTGATAAAATCCAAGCACTTGTTCTTGACAAGGAAGATGACGAAGGAAGATTAATTCTTTCAGTCAAAAGGGCTATTTATGAAAAAGCTTGGGGAGACATTCAAGAAATTTCTGACAACGATAAATCTGTAAAAGGTACGGTAATTGAGAGTGTAAAAGGTGGACTCATTGTTGATATTGGCGTAAGGGGATTTCTTCCTGCATCACTTATAGATGTCAGAAGAGTTAAAGAGTTAACTTCATATATTGGAGAAGAAATTGAAGCAAAAATATTAGAGCTTGACCGCCAAAGAAACAATATTGTTCTTTCTAGAAAAGCACATCTAGAAGAGGAACAGTCAGGTGAGAGAAAAAGTTTTCTTGAGGACCTTGAGCTTGGAAACATAAAAGAAGGTAAGATTTCATCAATTGTAAATTTTGGTGCTTTTGTTGACATTGGTGGCATGGATGGATTGGTTCACGTGTCAGAATTATCATGGAGACATGTTGAAAATCCAAATGAAGTTGTAAAAGTTGGGGACACAGTAACTGTTAAAGTTCTTGAAATAGACAACGATAAGGAAAGAATTTCCTTATCTATTAAGCAAGTGACAGAAGATCCTTGGTCAGATTTTGAACTTCAATATAAACAAGATGATATTGTTGATGGTGAAGTAACAAAAGTCGTACCTTTTGGTGCTTTTGTTACGATAGGAAAGGGTGTTGAAGGCCTAGTTCATGTATCTGAGATTTCAGTAGATAAAGTTGATTCACCTGAATTAGCTTTGGCTATTGGTCAAAAGGTTAAAATTAAAATTACAGAACTTGATATTCCAAAGAGAAGGGTAAATCTTTCAATTAAACAAGCAGATCCTAATTGGAAAGATATTGAAGAAAAGAAAAATGCTCCTAAAACACACTCTTCACAATCTGAAGCAAAACAAGAGCAGAAACAAGAACGTCAAACAGTTGAAGGTGTTGATGAGTCTTTAGAAAATATTCTTCAAGAACTTAAAGAAAGAGGAATAGGAAATACCAAATAATTCCTAATATTCCTTATCCTTAAGCTTATGGATACAAGAGTAACAATTATTACGGGACCTATTGGAAGTGGTAAATCTACAGCTCTCAAATACATAAAAGAAAAAGGTTTCGCTACTACTGATTTAGACTCAATCTCGAATAATATCTTAGAAAGCCAAAGTTCATTAGAATTTTTAGAAGAAAATTTCAGTGAATGTTTAGTTGAAAATAAAATTGATAAAAAATTACTTGCAGAAGTAGTTTTTACTAATCAAGATAAGCTTAATAATTTAGAAAACTACCTTCATCCATTAGTAACCTTACAAGTAGCTACGTTAATTCAACAAACACCTAATCATTTATTCATAGAGGCATCTGCCCCAAAGAATATACATCATCTTTATCCAACTGTTGTAATATTTGCTGAAGAACCAATCCGAAGGAAAAGACTTCAATCTAGGGGGATGTCAATAAAAGATATAGACAATCGTATAACTACTCAAGCAGAAGAATCTTGGTGGAAATCTCTCGGGATAGTTATTGAAAATACATCCTATACGGAATTATATGCACAGATTGAAAAACTACTCGAATTGAGTCATGAATAAATTTAAGGTAATTTCAGATTTTACTCCACAAGGTGATCAGCCTAAAGCAATTCAGAACTTAAAAAATGGAGTAAAGAATAACCTAGATTATCAAACATTAATGGGAATTACTGGATCTGGAAAATCAGCTACAATAGCCTGGCTTATTGAGGAGTTACAGATGCCCTCACTTGTTCTTGCACCAAATAAAGCCCTAGCAGCACAACTTGCAAATGAGTTTAAACAGTTTTTTCCAGAAAATAGAGTTGAATATTTTGTGTCATACTATGACTATTATCAGCCTGAAGCCTATGTTCCAAGAACAGATACATTCATAGAAAAGGATTCAAACATAAATGAAGAGATTGATAGATTAAGACACTCTGCTACTAGTGCATTATTACTCAGAAAAGATGTAATTGTAGTATCTTCTGTGTCATGTATATATGGACTCGGATCTCCCCAGGAGTACAAGAATAAAATAATTCCTCTTTATAAAGGTGAAGAATTTGAACTGGACCAATTATTGGAGGAACTGATTCGGCAACAGTATGTAAGAAATGATCTTGTTGTTACAAGAGGAACTTTTAGGTTGAAAGGGGATACATTAGATATATTTCCCGTTTATGAAGAGACAATATTTAGGATTGAATATTTTGGAGATGTAATAGAAAATATAATAAGGATTGACCCAGTTACTGGTGAAATTTTAGAAAAGCTTACGGAATTAGCAATATTACCTGCCTCTCATTATGTTACGTCTGAAGATGTTATGAATAATGCATTAAATCAAATTGAAAATGACATGAATAAACAAATTAAAAAATTTGAAAAAGAAGATAAATTATTAGAAGCACAAAGGATTAAACAGCGAACAATGTTTGACTTAGAGATGCTTAGGGAGCTGGGAGTATGTTCGGGCATAGAAAACTATTCCAGATATTTTGATGGGAGAAAGCCAGGAGACCCACCCTACACTCTACTTGATTTTTTTCAGGAGGAATTCCTTATGGTTGTTGATGAAAGTCATATCGCAATTCCTCAAATAAGAGGACAATTTGCGGGTGATAAATCAAGAAAGACAACACTTGTTGACTATGGCTTCAGGCTACCAGCGGCTTTGGATAACAGACCCTTAAAATTTGAAGAATGGCAGGGAAAAATCAAAAATACTGTACTTGTTTCTGCTACTCCCGGTAAATGGGAGAATGCCAACTCAGGTAACTTTGTTGAACAAATCATTAGACCCACAGGACTTATTGATCCAAATATTATTATTAGGCCAACTGAGAATCAAATAGAAGACTTATTAAAAGAAATACATCAAGTGATTGCTAAAGGGAATAGAGTTCTTGTTACTACACTCACAAAAAAAATGAGCGAAGCATTAAGTGATTATTTTTTAAAAATGGGTATCAAAACTCGTTACCTTCATTCAGATATAGACACTCTTGAAAGAATTGAAATATTACGTGATCTAAGAAAAGGTGAATTTGATGTTCTTGTAGGAATTAACTTACTACGTGAGGGCTTAGACTTACCGGAAGTTGAACTTGTTGCAATTATGGATGCTGATAAAGAAGGATTTCTGAGATCAGAAACTAGCTTAATACAAACGATAGGTCGAGCAGCCCGTAATAAAGATGGCTATGTAATAATGTATGCTGATAGAAAAACAGACTCAATTTCTAAATCTGTTTATGAAACCGAACGAAGGAGAGAGATTCAGATCGCCCATAACAAAAAATATGGGATAACTCCTACAACTATATCTAAAGAGATAACTGATATTTTAGAAATGGTAGAAAAAAACAGACCCTCAAAAGAAGATATGGATTTTAAGTCAAACATAGATCTTAGTAATGCTTCCAAACAGGACTTATACAAAATTTCAAAAAATATCGAGAAAGAAATGAAGGTTGCTGCAGATTTATTAGAGTTTGAATTGGCTGCTAGATTGAGAGACGAACTTAAAGAAATTAAAAAAGAAATTATGGAGTTACCAAGTTAATGTCTCAAGATTTTTTAAAAATTAAAGGTGCAAAAGAGCATAATCTAAAAAATATTTCACTTGATATTCCTAAAAATAAATTTGTAGTAATAACAGGATTATCTGGTTCTGGAAAATCATCACTTGCTTTTGACACCATATATGCTGAAGGACAGAGAAGATATGTGGAAAGTTTATCTGCTTATGCAAGACAATTTCTAGGCCAAATGGAAAAGCCAGATGTTGAAAGCATAGAAGGATTATCACCTGCCATAGCAATTGATCAGAAGACATCTTCAAGAAGTCCAAGGTCGACTGTTGGAACAGTAACAGAGATTCATGATTATCTTCGTTTACTATGGGCCCGCATCGGAATTAGCTACTGTCCAATATGTGGTTCCAAAATAGAGAAACAGTCTGTAGATTTTATAGTTAATCAAGTTATGTCACTTGGAGAGAATGTTGATATCGAGATTTTAGCTCCAGTTGTAAAGTCTAGAAAAGGTGAATTTGAATCACTTTTTAAAGATTTATTAAAGGATGGCTTTACTAGGGCGTACATTGATGGAGAACTAATTAGGCTTGATGAAGCTAAACGATTAGATAAATATTTTAATCATGACATATCAGTACTTGTCGATAGAGTAAAAATTAAGAAAACAGCTGGTAGGAGATTGCCTCAGTCTGTAGAAGCAGCATTAAAGCTAACTGGAGGTACTCTTGACATAAAATTCAATGACATCATACAGAACTATAGCCAAAATTTAGGTTGTCTAGAATGTGGTACTTCTTATGACAAACTAGAACCTAGGGACTTTTCTTTTAATTCACCTTTTGGAGCATGTAATACATGTAATGGACTTGGAATAAACTATGAAATTGATGAGAAGTTGTTAATTAAAAATAGAGAATTAACAATCAAAGAAAATGTTTTTCCAGATATGTCTACAAGAAAATACTTTAGGGCTCAGATTTATGGAGTATGCGAATTTTTTGAGATACCTATGGACCTTCCTTATAAAGAGTTAACAGAAAATGATAAACACATTCTACTTAATGGCAGTGACGGGATTAAGACCCCAATTAGATATACAAATAGATTTGGTAATTCAAGAACCTGGGAAAGACCTTACCCTGGGATAGTCCCAATGTTTAAAAGACTATATGAAGAAACTACTTCTGATCACGCACGAGATTATTATATGCAATTTATGCGTGAGTTAGCTTGTGGTGGTTGTGATGGAGAGAGGCTTAATGAGAGATCCCGTATGGTACAAGTAAAGTCACTTACATTAGGACAATTTAATAAACTCTCAATTACAAAAGCTTATGATGTGGTTGACAAATTAAAGCTTACAGGAAACTCAAAGGAAATAGCAGAAGCTATTCTGAGAGAAATAAAAGATAGATTAAATTTTTTAAACGAAGTTGGATTAGGTTATCTACAACTTAACCGAGGCGCAGCAACACTTTCAGGTGGAGAAGCACAAAGGATTAGGCTCGCTACACAAATTGGCTCCGGATTAACAGGAGTTTTATATGTTCTTGATGAGCCGTCTATTGGACTGCATCAATCAGATAATAATAAGCTAATTGAAACACTCCTGAGATTAAAAAGTTTAGGCAATACAGTATTAGTTGTTGAACACGACGAAGAGACAATGAAACAATCAGATCATTTAATTGATATTGGATGGGGGGCTGGTGAACAAGGAGGGAATATTGTTGCTTCAGGTACCTGGGAAGAAGTATCCCAAGTAAAAAAATCGATTACTGGCAGATATCTTTCTGGAAAAGCCAAAGTACCCTATCCAAAAGTAAGGAGGCCAGGTAATAATTCAAAGATTGTTTTAAGGGGAGCAAAGGAAAATAATCTAAAAAATCTTACTGTTGAGTTCCCTCTTGGAAAATTTATTTCAGTAACAGGTGTGTCTGGTAGCGGAAAGTCTACACTTGTATCAGAAATTTTGTCAAAAGCTATTCAAAATGAGTTCACTAGAAAAAACTGGATCCCTCCTGGAATACATAAAAGTATTTCTGGACTGAATTACCTTGATAAATTAATTGAAATAGACCAATCTCCAATCGGGAGAACCCCGCGTTCAAATCCTGCAACGTACTCTGGTGTTTTTGACATGATCCGTAAGTTATATTCAATGACTGAAGAATCAAAAATAAGAGGTTATAAACCCGGAAGATTTTCATTCAATGTTCCAGGTGGTAGGTGCGAAGTCTGTAGAGGTGATGGGACTATAAAAGTTGAAATGTACTTTCTTCCGGATGTCTATGTTAAGTGTGAAGATTGTGACGGATCAAGGTACAACCCTGAGACATTAAGTATTAAATGGAAAGGGTATAGTATTTCAGATATCTTAAATTCCACAATAGAAAATTCATTAAAGATATTTGAAAATCAACCTTCAATTTTTAAGATAATTAAAACATTGGATGATGTTGGTCTGTCCTACATTACTTTAGGCCAGGCAGCCACCACATTGTCTGGTGGAGAAGCTCAAAGGGTTAAGCTAGCTAAGGAGCTAAGTAAGCGATCTACAGGTAAAACAATGTATATTCTAGATGAACCTACAACGGGACTTCATTTTGCCGACGTTCAAAAATTACTTGAGGTTCTTCATATGCTTGTTGACAAGGGTAATACTGTAATAGTGATAGAACATAATTTAGATGTTGTTAAGAATTCAGACTGGGTAATCGATCTTGGTCCTGAGGGAGGGGAGAACGGTGGAAAAATCGTAGCTTCTGGTACTCCTGAAAGTATCGTAGGAGATAAAAATTCTCTAACTGGCAAGTTTTTAAAAAGTTTACTCTAAATGGATAAAATTAAAACAAATGAGATCCCAGAAAATCCGGGAATATATATATTTAAAGACAAATATAGCGATCCCCTGTATGTTGGAAAAGCAAAAAATCTACGTAAAAGAGTCCCTTCTTATTTTCGTGAAAATACAACCTGGAAGATAAAAAGGTTAACAAAAGAGGCGACTGAGATAAGTTTTGTTACATCAAAAAATGAAGCCGATGCACTATTAGCTGAATATTCATTTATACAACAATATAAACCGAAATATAATGTGCGGCTTAAGGACGACAAGTCATATCCGTATGTAACTCTAACAAATGAAGAGTGGCCAAGGGCTTACGTTTCCAGAAAAATTAATTCGAAAAATATTAATTTTGGACCTTTCCCCTTTATTGGCGCTGCCCGAAGATCCTTAGATCATTTAATAAATATTTTTCCTGTGAGAACTTGCACTAAAAATGTGTTTGAAAGACACCAAAAGCTTAATAAACCTTGTCTGCTTTATGATATTAAAAAATGTGCTGGTCCTTGTATAGATGCAGTCGAAAAAGATAATTATAAAGAGATGCTAAATAATATTGAGAACTTTTATTCTGGAAAATCTGATATTTATGTCAACAATAAAATCTCAGAAATGAAAAAATTCTCTTCGAAACAAGAATATGAAAAGGCTAATGATGCTAAGAAACTAATTGAGCATCTTGAGAATGCACGATCAACTCAAACATTAATGGTCTCAAATACAAAGTCTGTAGATGTTATTGGTATTGATGTCAGCAATTTAGATGTGGTTATATCTTGTTTATTAATTAGAAATGGAAGAATTATAGGTGAGGTTAAAAAAACATTTGAACCTATAGATACAAAAAAACACGATGAATACTTACCTCAAATTATTTTATCTATCTTTTCTGAGAACCAGCCCTCAGAAGAGATACTTGTTAGCCACAGCTTTCCTTATATTGAGCTAATACAAGAACAACTCTCCAAGAAATGGGGTCGTAATATTGTATTAAAAACACCAAAACAAGGCTGGAAGAAAGAGCTTTTAGACACAGCGATTATTGATGCAAAAGAGTTGCGTAGAGTTGTTAACTTCAGAAGAAGAACTGACTTAGAGTTTAGAACAAGGTCTTTAGAGCAACTTAAGAATAAATTGGACTTGAACAATATTCCTTATCGTATCGAGGCTTATGATATTTCAAATCTCGGTCCTGAATATAGGGTCGGTTCAATGGTTGTAATGGAAGATGGATTATCGAAACCCTCAATGTATAGGAAATTCCATATCAAATCATTTCAAGGGCAAGATGATTTTAAATCAATGGAGGAAGTTCTGTTTAGAAGGCTAAAACGATTAACAAAAAATTCAGAAAGTGACCCAAGCTTTAGGCGAAAACCCGACTTGATACTGATTGATGGAGGAAAAGGTCAGCTATCTTCTGCAAAGGGAGTTATAGATCATCTTCAACTAGATATAGACATTGTAGGGTTAGCAAAAAGAGAAGAAGAAATATTTAAACCATTTAGGAAAGATTCAATATTATTGAATAAGAACTCAGAAGCCCTTTTTACATTGCAAAATATTAGAGATGAAGCACATAGGTTTGCAATTAATGAAAATAGACGCTTAAGAATCAAAAATTTTGACAAACAAACATTGTTAACAATTGAAGGTGTGGGTGCCATCTCTTCCAAAAAAGTATTAGATAAATTTAAGACTATTGAAAAGCTTTCTAATGCTACTTATGAAGACCTCGAAGAAATAGTTGGTGCAAGCATTGCGAGGAAAATTTATACTCATTTTAATGGTTTTTAAAATACACATCAATAAAAGGACTTCCATCTCATTGCATGGCAACTAGAATATTTATGAAGGGGAAAAATGGTTACTAAAAGACCTGAAGTTTTACTATTAGTTGGAATGTCTGGCGCTGGACGATCGGCAAGCTCTAATGTTTTCGAAGATTTAGGATATTATGTCATAGAAAATTTGCCACCGGAATTAGTAGAGTCAGTTGTAGAATCAAATGATGTAGCAGAATCTAACAAGCAACTAGTACTAACCATTGATGCGAGAGATGGAACAGCCCAAGATGCATTAAATAAGAGCCTTGAGAGATTAAGCCAATCTGGTGTCTTAACAAGAATGATATTCCTAGATGCTAATAATGAGACACTTATTGAACGATATGAAGAAAACAGAAGACCACATCCTATGGGTCTAGATTCGCTATCACAATCTGTAAAGAATGAAAGAGATCAGTTAAAGCCAATTAAAGAGCTTGCTGATCTAGTAATTGACACTACAGATATGAATGTTCATGAATTAAGAAAAAGAATTATCGAAGGATTTCAAGGTGAAGCTACAAATCAAGATCTCAAAATATCAGTTACTTCATTTGGTTTCAAAAATGGAGCACCTAGGGATGCTGATATCGTATTAGATGTCAGATTTTTACCTAACCCTCACTGGAGAGAAGAGCTTCGATCTTCCACTGGACAGTCTCCGATGGTAAGGAATTATGTGCTTTCTTTTGAAGATGCAGAAATTTTTCTTGAAAAAGCAAAAGATTTAATTGATTTCTTGCTTCCTAGATTCACTTCTGAAGGTAAATCCTACGTAGGTATTGCTATTGGTTGCACAGGTGGGAAGCATAGAAGTGTTGTTATGACGGAAGAAGTTGGTGGTTGGTTAATTAATGAAGGCAAAGATGCTGTTATCCTCCATCGAGATATGAAAGAATAAATTGTCTTCTGATTTAAAACTTGGCAATACTTTAATTAGGGCTGATTTAAATGTTCCAATGGATAAACAGGTAATCCAAGATAATTTCAGAATTAACAAGGCTATACAATATTTAGATGAAGTACGGGAAATATCAAAGTCAGTTACTTTTTTGAGTCACCTAGGAAGACCAAGTGGAATAGACCCAGAATATTCTCTTAAGCCAGTTGCTGAGGAAATATCAACACTTATTAAAGAGGAGGTAATATTTATTGATACTCTTTATGGCCCTGAGGTTAAGAGCAAAATAGATAGCTCACCCGGTAGGATTTTTCTTCTCGAAAATTTAAGATTTCATAATGAAGAACTTGATAATGATATTATTTTTGCAGAAAAAGTAACAAACAACTTCGATACTTTTATATTGGATGCTTTTGGCGCCTCTCATAGAAATCATGCCTCTATTGTTTCATTTGGCAAGTTCATAGAATCGTATCAAGGAATGTTAATGACAGATGAAGTTCAAAATTTAGAACTTCTTACTGATTCACCTAAAAAACCCTTCACTGTAATACTTGGCGGTGCCAAGATTTCGGATAAGTTAAATCTAATAAATAAACTTTTGCCTAAGGTCGACAACCTTCTAATTGGCGGTGGAATGTGTTTTACTTTTCTAAAAGCACTTGGATTCAATATAGGCAATTCATTATGCGAAGATGATTATCTGAATACAGCACAGGATGTTCTTGATTCAGAATATGGCAATAAAATAATTCTACCTTCCGATATCGGGGTTACGAAATCAATATCATCTGGAATTAGAAATGAAAAACATATTTCTGAACTTTCAGATGATGACATAGGTATTGATATATCACATAAAACTGTTCGACAATTTGAATCTCTATTGCTCAATTCAAATACAGTGTTTTGGAATGGTCCTATGGGTATATTTGAAAATCACAATTTTAAATTTGGGACACAATCGATAACTGAAATAGCATCTGATCTAAATGCTTATACAGTTGTTGGAGGAGGTGATTCTGTGAGTGCAATACGCACATTTTCAGATGTTTCTAAATTTAATCATATTTCTACAGGCGGGGGAGCCTCACTTGAATATTTGCAAGGTAATAAATTGCCGGGTGTAAATATCTACAAACCTCTTATACTTTGAAAATATGAAAAAGATTATTATTGGAAACTGGAAACTCAATTTAGATCACTTAGAAGCAATACAACTTTTACAAAAATTAAATTATTCACTTGAGATGAATGTAGAGGATGTAATAGATATAGTCTTAGCACCTTCACATACCTCTTTGAGATCTCTTCAAACTGTTATTGACACTGATAATTTAAAAATTAAAACTTCAGCTCAGGATGTTTCAGCTTACATAGACGGACCTTTCACAGGTGAAGTATCTGCTTCCCAGTTGAGTAAACTCAATATTACTCACAGCATTATAGGTCATTCAGAAAGACGTACAGTTTTTAATGAGCTCGATGAATCAGTAAATCTTAAAGTACATAATGCTATTAATCATGGAATTATTCCAATAGTTTGTTTTGGTGAATCTGAAGAACTTAGAGATAGCAATGACTATTTACCTTATATTATAAATCAAGTTAACTCAGCTGTTAAGGGTCTTAGAAAAGATAAAGTTAGCGAAATTATATTTGCATATGAACCAATTTGGGCAATTGGAACAGGTAAAGTTGCTTCGGTAGAAGATGCAATAGAAGTTCTTTCAGAAGTAAAGAAGGAAATAGCAAATAAACCTTTTTACGATGAAGAAACAACAAGATTTATATACGGTGGAAGCGTTTCCCCCGGCAATGCATCAGAATTACTAAATACAAAACTTATAGATGGCGCACTTGTTGGAGGAGCATCTCTAGATGTTGATAAATTTGTACAGATAATTAATGCAGTTAAATTATGAATTTAATTTTTGTTCGTCATGGTCAAAGTAAATGGAACAAAGAAAATAAATTTACAGGATGGGTTGATATTGAACTATCTAAAAGGGGTAATCTTGAAGCTATTGAAGCTGGTAAGCAACTTTTAGCTTCTGGTTTTATACCAAACATTTGTTATACGTCTTATTTAATTAGATCTCAAGAAACAGCTACAAATATTTTAGATCAAATATTTCCTAATAAAGATGATACATGTCCAAAAGAAAAAATATGGCAACTTAATGAAAGGCACTATGGTGCACTTCAGGGTCTTGATAAAATTGAGACAGCAAACCAATATGGCGAAGAGCAAGTTCATCTATGGAGGAGGAGTTTTAAGACCAAGCCACCATTAGTTGAATCTGGTTCGCAATTTGACCCAAATATTGATATTACATATAAAACAGTTGAAGAAATACTTCCTCTGGGTGAATCATTAGAGGATGTTGTTGCAAGAGTTGAAGACACTTTAAATGTAATTAAATCATCTACAAAAAAGGGAAATGTGTTAGTTGTTGCTCACGGTAATAGCATAAGGGCAATGCTTAAAATTCTTGAAGAAATTTCTGATGAGAATATCGTAGGAATAAATATTCCAACAGGAATTCCTCTCGCATTTAACATTAATGATGATAAAATAACTAGAATTGGGTATCTTGGTGATACTGATAAGATTAAACACTTAGAAAATGAAGTTAAACAGCAGTCTAAATTGAAAGAGTAATTTATGGATACTTTAACAGCGAGCTTAGTAGCAGTACATATCGTCATATCAATAGCACTTATTGGTTTAGTATTGCTAAATAGTGGTAAAGGTGGAGGCCTTTCAGATATGTTGGGGGGACCTGGTGCCTCTGGAAATATAGGTCAAACGCTAGCTGAAAGAAATTTAAGTAGAATTACAGCGGCAGTTGCTCTTTTATTTTCTATTACAACATTATTGCTTTTTTGGTTTCTTGATTGATTTAGCGCGGGTGGCGGAACTGGTAGACGCGCAGGATTAAGGATCCTGTGGGGTAAAACCCGTGGAGGTTCGAGTCCTCTTCCGCGCACAAAAATGAAAACAAAAAAAACAATCGCAATTATAAATGATCCAAAGGTAACTCTCGGATCTCTTTCCGACAACAAAATAGAAAAAAAGTATGCATGGGAAGTTAATTGGAACTCTCTTTCAGAAGTTGATCAATACATTATTTTAGGTGGACACATGGGTGCATACAATATAGATACCTACCCATATTTAATTAAAGAAAAAGAGTGGTTAAATAAAACGATTTCTGGAGGAACTAAAGTTCTCGGTATTTGTTTGGGAGCACAACTTATAGCTGATGCTATGGGTGGTAAAGCATTTCTCTCAGATGAGATTGAATTTGGCTTCAAGAAACTAAATTTTCATAATAATTCAAACTTATTTTCAAAATATGCAAAATCAAAAGTTTTTCTTTGGCATAGAGATACATTTTCAATTCCCCCAGGTGCTGAAGTGATAGCTTCAACAGAATTTCCGCAAATCTTTAAAATTCATAATTCTTTTGCTTTACAATTCCACCCAGAAGTCACAAAAGAGCTTTTTGATGACTGGTATGACAGCGAAATTAGTAAGAAAGAATTAGTAACTTATGATGTTAAAACTGAGTTAAATCATTTGATTATTAATGAAAAAAAGATGAAGGATGATGTTAATTCTTTTTATAAAAAGTGGAAAACAATTTAAAATTTCATTTCTATAATTTTATGAACATAATTATTAAGTAATTCATAACGTTTTTTAATATCTACTTCTTCGATTAATTTAGTTCTTGTTTCATCTGTCATCGGAATTTTCGATGCAAGTTCCCATAATTTCATAATCCTATTTTCTGATTCTATTTCAAAAACAGGTAATTCTATATCTAATCCTTGTTCGATCATTTTACCCATGCTTCTTTTGATGTCTTCTTGAAGGCTTTCCAATTCATCTTCAGTTGGTGGTAAGCCAACATCAATAACTAATTCACAATTACCTTTTGGATATTCATCATCTAGATATATATTGTTTACTTTCCTTAGATTGACACACTCAACAACAACAACTTGTTCAGCATTCGATATATCTTGATGTTCAAGAATCTGAACTTCTGAAACTATTTGTCCTATATTATCTAATGATTTACTGACACAGAATGATTGATTATTTTTTATTGAATCGCCAATAAGAAGAAGATAACGAGGTTCAAATATTCTTAATACAGATATTTCATATGGAAAATAATTAATACCTGCACCAAATAAAGGAAATTCAACTATCATAATTCGTGTTATTTAGGATAAGTGATATAAAAGATTATGAGAATAGAAGATGAAATAAAGTTAACTTTTGATGATGTTTTAATAAGGCCTAAAAGAAGCACACTTATTTCAAGATCAGAAGTTGAACTAAATAGAGAATTCAAATTTAGACATTCAAGCCAAAAATGGACTGGAATTCCAATTTTTTCTGCAAATATGGATACAACAGGTACATTTGAAACAGCCATTGCACTCCAAAAACATAATATGCTCACTGCCGTCCACAAATTTTATACATTAAAAGACTGGAAAGAGAATTTAAGCGACCTAAACCCAGAATATTTAGCAGTGACAGTTGGAACATCAGAAGAAGACTTTCAAAAAGCTTCAGGTATATTCGATTTAGAAGATAATATAAAGTTCCTTTGTCTTGATGTTGCTAATGGGTATCGTGAAGATTTTGTTTTAGCAGTCAAAAAATATAGAGAAGCATTTCCGAACAAAATTATTATTGCTGGAAATGTAGCAACTAGAGAAATGACGGAAGCTTTGATACTTGCCGGTGCCGATATTGTAAAAATAGGTATTGGTCCAGGTTCAGTTTGCACTACTAGAAAAGTTGCTGGAGTTGGCTATCCACAGCTTTCATCCATATCAGAATGTTCAGATGCTGCACATGGTCTTGGTGGTCATGTAATTGCTGATGGTGGATGTAAGTATCCGGGTGATGTCTCAAAAGCCTTTGGAGCTGGAGCTGATTATGTAATGCTTGGCGGAATTTTTGCTGGCCATAAAGAATCTGGTGGCGAACTTGTTACTGATGAAAATGGAGTTAAGTACAAAGACTTCTATGGAATGTCTTCCAGAAAAGCCCAGGAAACATATTATGGTGATTTAGCTGAACATCGAGCACCTGAGGGCAAGAAGGTTAGACTTAAATACAAAGGAGATATCGATACAACTGTTCAGTCGATTCTAGGCGGAATAAGATCAGCTTGTTCTTATGTAGGTGCTAAATCAATTAAAGACCTTCCAAAAAGTACAACCTTTATAAGAGTTACACAAACAACAAACGAAATTTATACTGGATCTGAAAATAATTGAAAATAGAAATATATACAAAAGATTCCTGTATTTGGTGCGATAGGGCCAAAACTTTACTTGACTCAAAAAACTTGGGTTTTAAAGAAATTGACTTATCTGATGACATAATTAGGTCTGAGTTTTATTCGAAAATAGGTGAAGGTATAAAAACTGTTCCGCAGGTCTTTATTGATAATAAACGTATCGGAGGTTATCAAGACCTCGTAAGGTGGTTCTCAAATGGCATCTAACGAGTCGTCTAAGACAGTATTTCTTGCCATGTCAGTAAATTTTTCTATAGGTATTGCTAAATCTGTCATTGCAACAATAACAATGTCGAGTGCCATGTTTTCTGAAGCTATTCATTCATTTGTTGATACTGGCAACCAATTTCTATTATGGTTTGGAATAAAACAGTCAAAAAAAATAAACCCTAAGTTATATCCACTGGGTAGAGGCAGAGAAGAATATTTTTGGACACTGGTTGTTGCGGTTCTAATTTTTACTATTGGAGGCCTTGTCTCCTTAGAACATGGAATAGAATCTTTATCTCACCCTAAAAAGCTAGAAAATCTTACTATCTCAATAGCTCTACTGGTCATTTCTATCATACTTGAATCATATGTATTAAAAAAAGCAATTACACAACTTAAAAAAGGTCATGATAAGAAAAAAGGTGTCATGAAGCTATTAAAAGAATCCACAGATGGACCTTTAATCGCAATTGTTGTTGAAGACTTTGCAGCAACCCTAGGCCTCCTGATAGCATTAGTTGGAACTTTATTATCATCATTCACACAAAATTCCATTTATGATTCAATATCCGCTATTTCCATTGGTGTTCTCCTTATGGTTTCTGGTTTATTTTTAGGTTACGAAATGAAGCACTTAATAACTGGAGAGAGTATTTCTAAAGATAAACTTGAAAAAGTAGAAACAATTATTATTTCAAATAAAGATATATCAAGATTGATTAACCTTAAGATACTGCCTATTGGAAGTAAACAATATTTAGCATTATTAAAACTTGATTATAAGGATTCTCTAGAAGATCATGAAATAGTTTCGATTAATAGATTATTAAAAGAGCAGATAAATAAAAATGAGCCAACAATTACCGAAATATACTTTAATCCTCAATAAGATAAAATATCAATATGGAGATAAGTAAAAATCACTTAACCGAGGAGCAGATACAGGTTACGCAATTCTGTGGTACTGAACCTCCTTTTTCTGGAAAGCTACTTAATGAAAAACGTAATGGCTATTATAAATGTGCGGTATGTAGTGAAATATTATTTGATTCTTCAACCAAATATGATTCTCGATCAGGTTGGCCAAGCTTTTTTGATGCAATTGAAGAAAAGATTGAAACCAAGATAGATTCATCACTTGGAATGGTTAGAACTGAAATACTCTGTAAAAATTGCTCATCACATCTTGGTCACGTATTTCCCGACGGCCCCAAGCCAACAGGGAACAGATACTGTGTAAATAGTCTTAGTTTAGAGTTTGAATTAAATGAGTGAAATATTTGTTGATGAAGACTGTAGCGTTTGCAGTGCTTATGGAAACTTCTTAAATAAAAGAAATACCAATGTAAGTGTGTCTAGTCAGCATGATCTTAATAAAGAAGATATAGAAAAAGATCAAATAGTATATATAAAAAATGAAAAGAAATTTTATGCATCTAATGCGATTATTGAATCCATTGCTGACTTAGGAGGTATTTATAAAATAATTAAGATCTCTTATTTTTTCCCAAAAATTATTAGAGATGTAATTTATAACATTATCTCAAAAAATAGAAAAAGGTTTTTTTATAAATAAATTAAAAAAAATCCTTAATTCAAAAGCATTTCAAACAGTTCTTTTCTTTTCTGCATTTAGGGCAATATATGGTGCGGTTGTTGTTGTATTTTTTTATTATTTTGGCTATAAAGCAAATGTAGGATTTGAAGTTTATATTCTTTATCTATTAATTTCATTAATATTTTCTCGATTAATATTCAAAGGAATAAAAAAAAGATTTAATCTCTAAAGTTTCCAAAAGTGAGATGAATATCGTAATTTTTTTCTTTTATTGCATTCATTATATCTTGTAGGGAGTCTCTTTTTTTCGAAGTAACTCGAATTGATCCATCTTGAATAGAAGCTTGAATCTTCTTATCTTTCTCTTTAATAAATTTTACTATCTCTTTAGCGTCAGCTGTTTCAATCCCAGTTTTTAATGTGTACAACCTTTTATTTTCAGAAGGTGTTTCTTCATCTGCAAAATTTGATAAAAACTTGATAGAGATATTTCTTTTAGCAAATTTTTCTCTTAAAACTTGATCCGCAGCTAATAATCGATCTTTTGTCGAACTATTGATACCGACAGTCGATTCTGAACTGCTTATTGATGTATTTGTATTTTTGAAATCATATCTGTTTATGATTTCCCTCTTGCTCTGATCGACAGCATTTATTACTTCTTGTTTGTTAAATTCCGAAGTTATATCAAAACTTGGCATAATTAGCTCCTATATTTTCCATAATCTAATTTACCACCTTACTCCCTATGTATACGCCTAACATAGCTCCTAATATTGAAAAAATAACTGTACCTAAAAAATAGACAAGTGTAGAAATCTGAGATTGTGTATTGAGTTCAATGATATCCATAGTGAATTGAGAAAATGTAGTAAAACCACCCAATATTCCAGTAAGTAGAAATAAACTAATTAAGCTATTTTGTGCAATTATTGAATATATTATTCCGAATAAAAATGAGCCTACAACATTTACAAGTAAGGTTGAGATTTGATTTAACATCGAGAAATTTATAAAGTAGTTTATTAAAAATCTTGCAACTGTACCAATTCCACCACCTATAAAAACCAATAAAACTTTACTATACATTTTGTTGCCTTAGGTACTCATAGCCAACTATTGCAACTGAATTTGCTAAATTTATACTTCTTGATTTTTTATCCATCGGGATTGTTAATAAATTTTTCTGTCCAGAAATAATATCGCCAGGTAAACCAACTGATTCCGGACCAAAAATTAAATAATCAAAATCCGAGAGTGTACTATCCCAATAACTTTTACTTCCCTTAGCTGAGAGATAGGCAATATTCTTATTATTATTTGTTGATATAAATTCATCCCAGTTTTCATAACTACTAACCGATGCTAAATCATGGTAGTCTAGCCCAGCTCGTCGGATTTTATTTTCTTGAAAACTGAAGCCAAAAGGCTTTATGATGTTGAGGGGTATTCCTGTATTTGCTGATAATCTAATACAAGCTCCAACATTTCCTGCAATTTCAGGCTGATAAAGTACAATTTCCACAATGTAATTATATTGCTATTCAAGAACCATATAGTATGTAAAATATTTAGTATGAAGCAATTTACAAATCTCTTTCTTCCTTCATTTGGAAGCTTTAGAAGTGCTCTAAGTGAAGTATCTAAGACTTCTAATTCTAGAGTTAGGTTCATTGATTTCATAAAGGTGATTGGCCTGTTACTTATTATATTTAATACAAGTTACTTTCTTGATTTTGAACAATCTAGTGGAGAATTTATTGTTTACAATCGAACATTAATAGACAACACCCTAACGCCTTTTACTTGGATTACCGTAGGTATGTCGTTATTTTTTTTCTCAACAGGTTTTACTAATAAAATTGCCTGGTACTCCAATGTAGGCAGAGATGGAAGTCAGTGGAAATTTTTAACTGATAGAGTAGATGGACTTATGGGCTCAGTACTAGTCTGGATATTTTTTATTACTTTATCATTAAATGTCACATCGAAAATTATTTATTTTCCACAATTTATAACTAACCAAGAAGATGGCATGCTTACTGTAACAGAATTTATTATGTGGCCTTTGTGGTTAGTATCCATTTACTTAGTAGTAGTATTATTTTGTCCACTAACAATATTTCTTCACAAAAAAAATCCATATCTTACCCTTTCTGTATTGATATCTACTCTTGTATTAATAGACAATATTGATTTTTCGATTTCGCTTTCTTATATAAAACTTTTTAATTATTTAATTTTCTGGTTAACAATTCATCAACTTGGTTATTTTCTTGCCGACGGTAAGATTTTTTCATTCACAAAGTCATTTTTTGCTGGTGTTTCCGTTATTGCGTATTCTTATTTGTCCTATGTGTATACAACTTCAGATCAATTTTTGTCAGTTTCAAATTATCGTTTGTTGTCATACTCAAATGAAGACCCACCAACAACAATTTATTTAATTTCATCAATAGGCTTAATATCGATATTTCTATTTTTCCGAGATCAATTTGAAAATTTGATGAACAATAAGCTTGTTTGGACTATCTTTTCAACTATACATGCAAATATTTATACCCTATTTCTATGGCATATAGCTATTTACTTCTTCATAAGTTATTTTTCAGTTTCTCTAGTTTTGTATCCTTTTGTTGTTTTATTTACTATTTTTTTATTTGGGAATTATGAACGAAAAACATTTAGATTATCGCGGGCATTAATTAAAAGGGTAAACCCATTACAACCATGGCCAACACCAATAAAAGCTCGATTATCATATAGTAATTTTCTTCTTGCTTGGATATCTTCAATATTGATTCTCATTGGAATATTTCAGGTAACTCTTGGAGGTGTAGGTTTATCAGGATTCTTTTCTTTGAGGCAACTATACATCTTTTCGGGCAATACATTTGAAGCTTTCATAAGAATTGTTCTAGGTTTATTACTACTGAATGTAACCGTTAGAAGGAGAGATCTTAAAAATCAGTTGTTAGTTTTAGGGATCCTTTCACAAATTATTACTCTATTTGTAAGGTTTCAACTATATGAAACAGTCACCCCCTTAGAGCTCTATATGAGTTTGTTTTTAGTAACATTTTTTTTAATTCTTATATTTAATAATCGTAACTATAAATCAGTAGCGTAAGTCATAATATATGAACATGAAAAAGGGCGAATCACGACAAGAGCTATTAAACAGAGCATTTATATATGTTCTATTTATTGGTATCGCAGTAATTATTTTCTTGAGAGTAAAACCTCTAATTTTTGATTTATTTGTTGCTCTTGTTTTAGCTGCTTTAGCTGAACCAGTTGTTTATAGGCTCTCTAAAAAATTTGGTCGGAATGTCTCAGCACTAATTTCTGTAGGAATATTATTACTTGTAATATTTGGGATTATATTTTCACTTATACCAGTTATGGTTCAAGAAATTTACTTCCTTTCTACCCAGCTACCAACTTATTTAGATAATATATTGGATTATATTAACAGCGAGGGTTTTACAATTTCTAGTCAGTCTTTAGATCTAGAAGCCCAATTTGGTACATTTATAAAATCATATGGCGAGACAGTTGGGGAGACTGTAGTTTTTGCAGGACAAGGAGTTTTAAGCGCCTTGGGTCATTTTGTTATTATTTTCTTTTTCTCATTTTATCTTATTAGTGAAGGAGAAGGTTGGAGGGAAAATTTAAAAGATACAATTTCACCTACCTACTCAAATCTTATTGATCAAGTTTGGACTATTGGAGTATCTAAAGCTGGCGGATTTATCGTTGCAAGAGTTATTCTTGGAATCTTAGCTAGTATAGTTTTCACTATTTCATTTCTGATCATAGGCTTACCCTCCGCAGTAGCATTGGGTATTGCCGCTGGAGTCCTGTCACAATTGATTCCTGTAATAGGAACCTTTCTAGGTGGAATAGTCCCAGTTTTAGCTTCCATATCTCTCGGTGCTAATTCTGTGCTGTACACACTACTTGTTCTTTCTATTTACCAACTTGTCGAAAACTACCTTATAAGTCCAAAAGTTACTCAATCAACAATGGAGATTCATCCAGCAGTAGCGGTTTTCTCTACCATCTTCGGTGCCTATACGTTAGGCGCAGTTGGTGCAATTCTTGCTTTACCCGTAGCTGCCACCATTCAAGGTGTAGCTGGTACCATTATTGAGAATAAAAGAAACGAATGAAATGTTCAATATTCCTGTAAATGCACTTAAATCATTAGACCAACTTCTGCAACATTTTAAAGAAGAAACTGTTGATGAGGTTGAAAGTTCGTTTAAATCTCTTAAAAAAAATTTTAAAGCTGGAAACTATTTAGCAATTTCTACACTGTTTATTATTATCGGTATTACTTCAATACTAAGCCAAATGTTTACAGGAAATTATTTCTTACAAGCTATGACCTATTTTTCTATGGCGTTATTGTGTATAATTTCCTTTGGAATAATTATATGGAGAATATTGAAATGACAGACTATAAAGATTCTTACAACGAATTAAAAAAAAATATAAATTCAGATAACTCCAAAATCATTTCATTTCTCTTCTTTGGTATTTTGATAGGGAGACTATTTGAAAAATATCGTAAATTAAAAAAAACTATTTTTAAGAAGAGATCTTGAACAAGTCACTTCAAAAATTTGTAGCTGTAGCACTAGCTGCTGGAGTAGTATTTTCGACTATTGCTTATTTTTTACTGTTAATATAATTCTGTGAAATTTGAAAACAGACTTGTAGTCATTTCTTCAGGGACAAAAAAATATTTAAGCGTTATAACCCAAGGCCAAGAATTTATTACCAATGAAGGAAAGATTGAATTTGATCAAATAGTTCAAATACCAATAGATATTAAATCGTCTACCGGTAAAGTCTTTACAGTTTATTCGCCATCATATATTGAGTTTGTGCTTTTAATGAAGAGAGGTCCTCAGATAATTTATCCAAAGGATGTTGGTTCTATAATCGTATCTGCAAATATTAATTCAGAAAGTAAAGTTTTGGAAATAGGTACCGGCTCTGGAGCCTTAACACTTTTTCTTGTTTCGCTTCTGGGACCAAATGCTAAATATTATTCAGTGGATGTAAATAAAAAAAACCAATATCGGGCAAAAAAAACAATTTCTCGGTATTTATCAAGTTATTCTTCGGATTTTCATAAGGAAGTTAACTTTATAAATAAAGATTTAATTGATTTTAGGATTGATTCAATTCCATTTAATTTTGATTCTATTATTACTGACGTTCCTGAGCCATGGTTATTTTTTGAGAATAATCAAATTAAAACAGATATGCATTGGGTTTCTTATCTACCCTCAATATCCCAAGTCTCTAAAATTGCAGACTCATTAAAGAAAAACCACTTTAAAGATATTGTTATTAAAGAAGTTTTAGAAAGAGAGTGGAATATAAATGGAAAGATATTGCGACCTAAGCATTCAATGGTTGGTCATACTGGGTTTATTGTGAGTGGTAGGTATATTATATGATTTATGGCTCAATCATGATGCATTCGCCAGGACATTCTTCTGCTGACTCAACTACCGCATCCTCTTGACCTTTAGGTACTACTGCAAGACCCTCTGCGCCACCAACATTTCCGTTTTCCTCAGAAAAGACTTTATCTCCCTCTTTTACATAAAATAGGCCATCATCTAATCCTACAAATACATCTGGTGCTATCTCTTCACAGAGCCCATCGCCTGTGCATAAATCTTGATCAATCCATACTTTCATAATAACATTTTACCTTATCATAGATATACACAAATCTTCGAATATAAAATTTATATCTAAAAATTTGTAAAATACTAATAAAGCTATAAGTTACAAATTATGAAAAATGTATTTAAAAGATGTTTAAAACTAATTACTCTTTTCGAAAATTCAGAAAAATATAATTTAGATAGTAATTATATAAAAGATAACATTTCAGATTATCGTGACCTGACCGATACAGCTTTTAAAAGATCTTTTGAACGAGATAAGTCAATACTTAAGGAAATTGGATTCAATTTAGAGTATGACAACGATAAGTGGAATCTTAATGAAGGCTACAGTATTAAAGGAACAAGTATCATTAATGATTTACAAAAAAATAGTGATTTTGATTTACAAAAATTTATTAATTCTTATTCGGTTTTAAGAAAATATTTATCGCAATATTCTGAGATTAACGAAGAGTTAAAAATTATACCAAAGCTAAATGATGCAATTAGAGACAGAAGAAGAGTATCTTTTATTTACAGGGATAACCTGAGAAAAGTATACCCATTAGGATTAAGGTTCCACACAGGGAAATGGTACCTTGGTGCAGAAGATCAGAGAGTTATCAAAACATTTAAAATACAAAATATTGAAAATTTAAAAATTGGAAATAAAGACAATTTACACAGTAAAAATATATCTGAATTTAATTTTTCCTGGGAAGATTCTTCAAAACAAATAACCATAGAATTACTATTAGATATAGATTTACATAAAATTCACAATACTATTTTTAATTACTCTATCTTGGATTCTCAAACTTCAGAGAATAGTAAAAAAATTCAAATTAAAACAAACGATCACCATGGCTTAATAAAATATCTTTTGTTGACCAATGCAAAAATATTAAAGATACCAGTTAAGGACAAGAACTTATTACAAGAGGTACTTAATGGATTCTAAAGTTAACTTTGGCAATATTGTACATATATTGTCTTTAATTAAAGAAAATAAAACTTTTAACCTTGATGAGTTATGCCAAAAAACTAATTTAAGTCTTGAAAAACTTTTATATTCACTTTCGGTATTATCTGAAGTTTATTCAGCTAACGGAGCCACTTTTGTTGATTTTGAAATTAACACGAAAGAAAATAACATTACGTTTGAATTTGATGACACTTTACTAAATATTCAAACAATTACCAATCTTGAACTCTTTAAGATCTACAATTTATTAAATAATCCTAAAATAAACATTGCAAATCTTTTTGAAAATAACTCAGATTTAACCTTTTTATACGATATTCTCAATAATTATTTCAAATCGCATCAACCTCTACCTAAAAGTTCAAATTTAGACTTTAACGATTTGCTTGTTTCAGATGAAATATATATTGAGTACATTAAACTTGGGCACACTATTCCTAATATTTATAAAATCAAACCTCTTTCTTTCAGTACTACTGACGATGGAGATATCTTAGAAGCTTATGACTACGACGATGAGAAAATTAAAACTTTTTTAATTGAGAGGATTACAAATATTCCTGAAAATCGAATTCTCAAAGAAAATTTTTCAAGTATAGAACATACTATCGAAGTTAAATACGTTGACAAATTTTCAAATACACTGTCAAAAAGTTTTCGGTCACTAGAGATCGCTGTTGAACATTTTCTTAAGAATATTGATTCTCAAAATGTTATTGCGCCAAACTCGGTTAAAGTTGAAATTGAGAATAAAAAAAATCAGTTAATTAACGAGTTATCAGAATGAGTCTTATCGAATTATTAGTTATTGTGGTCATATCCCTAGGCATATTTGATAAATCTAAAATCCTTTTTTATTTTAATAAATTTAGAAAGCTACAAAATGGACAAGGGCGGCAAGTAATTGGCGATAATTCCATTGATGAAAATTGGATATGGTTAGATGAAAGTGAGGAAGAATAATTTGAAAAAACCATTTATGGAACATCTACAAGAGTTAAATAACAGGATTTTGGTTTCAGCTGCTTTTACTGTATTCACTGCTCTTATTGTATATACTCAATATTCTTTTTTTGTAAATCTCCTTCTAGATCCACTTATAAATGCTGGTTATGATGAATCAAATATATTTGCACTAACAATATATGAAGGCTTTCAAGTTAAACTTCAGAATACCTTTTGGATATCAATTATTATTACATTTCCATTAGGTCTCTTAATAATTGGTTATTTTATAAAACCTGCTTTAGACATAAGCACGATTACATTCTTGCTTTACTTTGTATTTTTTACACTTTTATTTTATTTAGGAATTGGTTCTTCATTAAGTATTGCTCATGTTGGAATTGAGTTTCTCCTTTCATTTAATGAAAATGAGATTATTTTAAGATCTCAAAATTATTTTCAATTCATTACAAGAGTTTCTTTACTTTTTGGTATATCTTTTCAACTTCCACTAGTTATTCTTTTTCTACTAAATAAAGGGATTATAAAAGTTAATAGCCTAACCAAAAAAAGACCAGAGATGTTCATACTGATATTAATCTTTTCTGCTGTCATTACCCCCACAGGTGATCCAGTATCTTTATTTATATTTACATTTCCAATGTATTTTCTTATAGAAATTATGATTTTTATTCATAAAAAAAGTAATCGTGACTTTTAACCTAGATAAATTTCAAACACAAGCAATAGATTCTATTAACAAAGATTTTAATGTCTTGGTAGTTGCACCAACAGGTTCTGGTAAAACGTATATTGCTGAAAAAGCTATTGAGAAATATACAAAACAAAATCAAAATGTAATTTATACAACACCAATTAAAGCCTTATCTAATCAAAAATATAATGACTTCACTAATTTAAATATTGATACAGGGTTACTTACTGGAGATAGATCTATTAAGCCTGACTCAGAATTAATAGTTGCAACAACTGAAATACTGAGAAATATGATCTATTCAAATGATGAAAGATTAAAACAAATTGGGTTGATTGTACTTGATGAGGTACATTATCTTTCTGATTCAGAAAGAGGAACAACATGGGAGGAAATAATTATTCATGCACCTAAAAATATTAAATTTTTATTTCTTTCAGCCACTATAAGAAACAAAGAAGAATTTCATAACTGGATAGTTTCGTTAAGGGGAAAAACAGCTTTAGTCTACTCTAACATCAGACCTGTTCCATTAGAGATTTCTCTTGTCGGATTAAATCCACACAATGATCAGTTAAAAATTATCAAATCTTCAAAAGATAAACGTAATAATAAAATATTTAAATTCGAAAAACAATATAGGAAATACAAGAGACCGCATCTTGGTTTTCAGCTGGATTATTTAGATAATAAACAATTAACACCTTCAATCTTTTTCTATTTTTCAAGAGATCGTGTTGAAACAAAAGCCCGTCAGGCAACTACAAATAGAAAAAAAATAAAGGAAGCTGAAGAAGTACGAAAATTGTTTAATAATGTATTCGACTCCCTTGATTCGGTTGAATATGAGTTACTTAATCTTGATGAACTTTTATGGATGTGGGTTAGGGGAGTAGGTTACCACCATGCAGGTCTTGCACCAATTGTAAAAGAGTTTATCGAATACTTATTTTTAAATAGATTCATAAAATATTTATTTGCAACTGAAACACTCTCTCTGGGCCTAAATCTTCCTGCTAAATCTATAGTTATAGATAGACTTTATAAATTTGATGGAGTAAAAACTAGACTAATCAATCAATCTGAATTTCTTCAATTAACCGGTAGAGCAGGTAGAAGAGGGATTGACACTAAAGGTTTTGCATTCATCAACTATGACAGAAATATTGAAAACTTTTGGTATAACAATTTATTTACACTCAAATCAAGCAACTTAAATTCTGCATATTCAGTGTCATACTCTTCAATTTTGAATATGTTGAGTAAATATTCTTTAAACGAGGCAGTGGAGTTGTTGGAAAATAGTTTTTTTGCCTATCAGAATAATTTCAATATCAAAAATCTTAAAAAAACATTTACATCAAAACTTGAAGTACTTGAATTATTAAAGTTTAAAGATAACAACAAAAAATCGATTGTTCTAACAGAAACTTACCGAGATAACCTGATTGTTGGCCTCGAGCTACTTGAAAATGAGTTCAACAAGGATATGAACTTTTATCTTATGCTTGTATGTTCAGGCTTATCTACTACGAGGCAAGTCTTGTCATTAAATGATATTTATATGGATACTTACGTTAAATTCCAAATTATGGAGGAAAAAATAAATAAAATGGAATCATTTGCAGGCGTTAAGAACACTACTTCAATAGAGATAGGATGGTTCAGCATATTCAATGAATATCTTCACTCTCAGGATATAGAGTTGGTGCTAACTAAATTTAATATAAGTATCGGAGATTTTATTCGAGCAGGTAAAGAAGCTTCTGAACTCTCAACTAAACTATTTAATATATACAAACTCAAAGAATTTAAAATCATCAGTGATATGTTCAGTAATGAATTAATACAGAAAACTATGCGATGAGAGAATACATCGTAATTTATAATGTTAATTCAAGAGGTAAAAATTTAAGTAAAGAATATTTAACTCAACTTTTTGAAAAGAACCAATTGAAATCAAAAATATTCATGACCCGTAGCACGTCAGAAGTAGAAAACATTATAGAAAAATATAGTAATGACAATAAGTATAGTTATTGTGCCATTGGCGGAGACGGAACAATCAATTCTTTAATAGATGTGTTACTAAAAATGGGATTAACTAAGCCAATCGTTGGTTGCCTTCCATCAGGTAGTGGATCTGATTTTTTAAGAACTTTTGCCATTCCGCAAGATATAGAGAAAGCTATAAAACATCTTAAAGGAGACACAACTTACCTAATTGATACTGCAATTGTAAAATCAAGTAATAGGGAAAAACATTTTGTAAATGTACTAAATTTTGGTTTTTTAGCAGACACAGTAGAAATGAGTGAAAAATTACCAAAAATCTTTCGAAGATTTAGATATCCGATAAGTTTCTGGCTGAAACTGTTACCTGCTAAATCTAGCTCCATGAGTATTGAAACACATAATTATGAGTTTGAATCACAAGCTTTTGTGATTTCAATATGCAATGGACAATTTTTTGGTGGAGGTTGGAATATTTCACCTAAATCAAGCCTTCAAGATGGTTTATTAAATATACAGATTTTTAAAGTAACTAAAAGAAAAGCCATGAAACTCTTTTTTCTTGCAAAAAAAGGTCTACATTTAACTGAACCAGACGTGTTACTGAAAAGAAGTGGAAATATAAAACTATTATCAGAACAATCCATTGAGATTGATGGTGACTATTTCGATAAAGGACCCGCTGAGATATTTGTTAAAAAAGGCTCCATACAGTTAAAAATTTAGTATTATTTTAAAAGCACTTTAAGGAGAGCAATGCCAGAAAAAGATGTCGAAGAAATAAAAGAACCTAATTTGGAAGATCTTGAAGAAGAAGATTTAGATGATGCAGAACCAGCTTCTGACGAGGAAGAAGAAAAAGAGGAAGTTGAAACAGAGTCTTTAGAAGCAAGAGTAGAGAGTGAAAAGAAAACTGTTGAAGAGCCAGATGATGCCGAAGGTTCATTTATGAGTGTTGATGCTGCAGAGAAAAGAAATGTCAAAAAATCCGACTTAAAACTTGATGAAGCTGCCGCTGACAAAGAAGATGATGAATTTACCTGTTCTATTTGCTTTTTAGTGTTGAAAAATACTCAACTTGCTAAACCAAGATCTAAAGTGTGTGCAGATTGTGCATGAATTTGAAGATTTAAATTATAAATTTTCAATAGTAAAAACTGATGATAAACCAGAAGACCTTCACGATCAGTTCATCATGGAAATGTCAGGAATTGATGATGTTCTTATTAGACATTACCTAAGTTTAAAATTTGAAAAAACTAATTATTTTATTTTATTTCAAGACGATTTAAAGATCGGCTACGGGAATGCCGTTGAAGAAAATAGTTTCTTAACAATTTATGAAATATTTATTTTATCAAAATATAGAGAGCTTGGATTCGGCACTAAAATATTTAATGAAATAAAAAATTATTCCAATTCAATAAATCTTAAGATCAGGTCTGTAACTCTACCGAGTGATCGAACAGGTAAAAACTTCTATGAGAGCAATCTAATTACTGCTCGAGCTTTAATTATGGAGGAAAAACGTGAAAACTCTCGCTACAGACCTTGATGGAACCTTATATTTAGATAATGTTCTTATCAATGGTGTTCAATCTGCTTATAAATCACTTATTTTAAATAATTTTAAGATTTTCCATACTACAAACAACAGCTCACAATCTACTGATGTAATTGCATCAAAACTCAGTAATTTACTAAGCATTGATATCGATATTGAATCCATTGTTACTCCGCTTGTTGTTTTGAAAGAATTTTTAAAAAATAAAAATTATTCCCTATACGTTTATGGGTCTAAAGAGATTAAAGATTTTGTCAGCAATATAACAAATACAGTTAAAGATTTAGATAATAGTGATTTTATAATTATGGGTAGAGTTGACTCTCCTGCACAAGATGAACTCGATGCTATTGCAGAATTTATAAAATCTGGCGTTAGAGGTGCAACACTAAATAAAGATCTTACATACCCCATTAGTCCAACAGAATTTAAACCAGGAAATGGGCAAATTGCAAGATATGTTGAATCTAAATCAAAACGACAACTTGAGTCTTTTGGGAAGGAAGGCGAGCTGTACGCTAAATATTTTCAGGATAAAAATATTAGTGTTGACTACGTTATTGGAGATAGGGTAGACACAGATATTATTTTTGGGAATAAAATTGGTGCAACTTCAGTTTTAGTACAATCTAGTGTAGAAAATTTCATGACTGAAGATATTGCAGATAAAAAATTTAAAGACTTCGCAGGATTTGTATCATCTATTATTTAGTAAGGCCATTGTAAGATAGCCAACGATAAAACCACCTATGTGTGCCTCCCAAGAAATATTATTATTTTGTAAAGAGATGAACACTTGTGAAACAAACCAAAAAGCCATAAAATATTTTGCTTTTAGAGTTGTTGGGAAGATAATCCCAAATGGCACTAGTACTAAAAGTTTTGCATTTGGAAACCTGTATAAGTATGCACCCATTAAAGCTGATACAATCCCAGATGCACCAACTATAGGGTTTAAATCTGAATAATTTAAAAAAATATGGGTACCTATACTGCCTGCTCCGGCAATTACCAGAAAAATATTAAATTTAAAAATACCTAATTTATCTTCAATATTGTTACCAAAAATCCAGAAACTCCAGAGGTTTCCGACAAGATGAAGTAAATTAGCATGTAGAAAGTTTGCTGTTACTAAACTAAAAATGATATTTTTATCATTAAATATTACATAATCAACATTCGCCATACAATTATTTGAATAAAATTGATTCGCACTCAGGGGTACTCCTTTTTGAATTTCACATGGTATTGCGGAAAATTCATAAAAAAAATTAAATAAATCACTGCTGTCTTTTGGCTGTAATATTATATAAACAACTACAGTAAAAAATATAAAAAACCTTGTTATATATGGCGTACTTTTTGCAGGGTTAATATCTGATATCGGTATCACTTTGTACTCACTCCAACTTGCGTATAATATATCCTAGTGAAGAATATATTAATTATTTCGTCAAAGAAATATACAAAACTAAAAAGTTTTACAGATTTAATTAAATTGATTGAATCAAAGAAACTTAATTATTTAACTCTGAATGTTGAAGATAATGAAACATATAAAGACTTTCTAAATTCGGAAACACTTGTTGTAAGTTTTGGTGGTGACGGAACAGCCCTCAAAGCGATGAAAGTATCGTGGAAACATGACTTATTATTTATGCCATTAGGAACAGGACGAGTCGGCTACTTGGTAAACAAATCTGAGCATGTTGATAAAGTTCTTTCCTCATGGATATCTGGTGACGTTCATGTTGACAAACGACATGCAATAATTCAGGATAATAATCTAGTCCTTCCAGCATTTAATGAAGTTGTCTTGATTAAAAACTCCCCAACTCGAATATTAGATATAGTTTTCAAAACTTATGATCAAACAGTAAAACTCAGAGCTGATGGAATAATTATTTCTACATCTCTTGGATCAACAGCCTATAACTATTCTGCTGGTGGTCCCATTGTGCACAATAGTTTAGATTCAATTATCATCACGCCGATATCTCCATTCTCCAAATTTCCCAGATCTGTTGTTTTTGATAAATATTCAAATATTGAAATTCAAATCAAGAAAAAGCAGAATTATGCTGTTCAATTTGATGGAGTTGTGGAGTCAGAGGTTATAAATGATAAAGACATAAAGCATAATTATTCTCTGTCTCAAAAATCTTTGAATGTCATTGGAACGGATAATTCACCAAGGTTAGATTTATTTCTTAATCAAATTTTAAGATAATACTTTTAATAAGGATTAATCATGCTAAAATTTTCGAGTGACCAAATACATATTTGTAACTGGTGGTGTAGTCTCTGGTCTTGGTAAAGGGATTACCTCTGCATCTCTTGGAAACTTACTAAAATCTCGTGGCCTCTCAGTAGTCAATCAAAAATTAGATCCATATATAAATGTTGATCCAGATACTATGAACCCATTTCAGCACGGTGAAGTATTTGTGACAGAAGATGGTGCAACTACAGATCTTGACCTTGGCCACTATGAACGTTTTACAGGGGTAAATTTACGTAAAGATGCAAATGTCACTACAGGCAGCATTTATAGAAAAGTAATTGAAAGGGAGCGCAAAGGAGATTACCTTGGCGCAACAGTTCAGGTAATTCCTCACATCACTGATGAAATCAAAAGAAGAATTAAGGGCATATCTAATAATGTTGATGTTCAGATTACTGAAATAGGCGGCACCGTTGGTGACATTGAAATTCTTCCGTATCTTGAAGCAGCAAGACAAATACGTAAAGAACTTGGGCAAGAAAATGTAATGTTTATACATGTTACGTTAGTGCCTTTTATTGGTCCAAGTACGGAACTAAAAACAAAACCAACACAACACTCTGTTTCAATGTTACGGGGATATGGTATTAGTCCAGACATAATTGTTATGCGTTCAGACAGGGGACTGGATGAAGATATTAAAAATAAAGTTTCATTATTTTGTGATGTTAGTTACGAAAATATAATTAATGCTCCAGATTTAGATGATATTTATGATGTCCCTTTAAAAATGCATTCTGAAGGATTAGATATTGCGGTTGATAAAAGGTTAAATCTAAACACTGAAAAACCGAAATTAGAAAACTGGAAAAAAATGTTAAACCTAAAAAATGAAGCGAAAGAAGATGTCAAAATAG
>ERZ802830.90-NODE-90-length-81720-cov-12.0992_pt1 | contig 81720 bp, 55 predicted proteins | sample MGYA00345654_ERZ802830 | MGnify/ENA primary metagenome ERZ802830 (study PRJEB30503, sample SAMEA104212375) | marine metagenome | biome: Westerlies Biome; feature: [SRF] surface water layer (ENVO:00010504) within the epipelagic zone...; material: water (ENVO:00002006)...
TTTTTTATGGCGGTTTTTTTGGCGAGGGGATCTGCGATTTGGGAATACCCGATGAGCAGCAGGGGCTAGGTCAGCTGGTTTCGCAGGCAGGAAGGAAGGTCGGGGTGCCGGAATCGGTATCCGGCGGCCTCCAACTTGGTGGGCAATACCCGAGCCCCGTTGATGATCAGAGCTTGACCCATTTCACCGTAAAGGACTTTCAAGGCGAGAGCCGGGACACGGGGGGCGACCGGTCGTCTCAGTTTGGCTGCCAGAATCGTAGTGAAGTCTTCGTTCCGAACCGCCCCGGGCGCGGTGCAGTTGATAGGCCCTTTGATCTTTTGGTTTTGCAGCGAGAACAGGATGATCTGAATCAAATCGTCCAAATCTACCCAGCTCATCCACTGCTGACCGTGAGAAATCTTTCCCCCTAGGAAGCATTTGAAAATGGGGACTAATTTTTGGAGGAGACCTCCGTGGGGCGACAGGACTAATCCGATCCGTAGAAGCACCCTGCGGATTCCTTTTTCTTCCAGAATTTCTGAGGATTGTTCCCAGCCGCTGCAGACTTCTCCCAAGAAACCATCGACGAAAGGATCTTCTTCAGTTTGGGCTTTGTCCGTAGTCTGGGAATACCCTCCGATGGCACTCGCAGAGAGAAAAATTCTTGGCGGTGATTCTAATGAGTTGAGCAACTGGCAAAGATTTTGAGTGCTTTCGATGCGGCTATTGCGGATGCGTTCTTTGCGGTTTTTGTTCCAGCGTCCACCAGCAATATTTTCTCCAGCCAGATGGATCACCGCATCAAACCCTTCGAACGCCGCACGTTGATCGACCGGGATCTGTTCAAAGGGAATGAGCGGTTGCCATTCGAGCTCGCCTGAGGATCGGGGGGGTCTTCGGACCGCTTTTACGACACGGTATCCTTGGGATTCAAGTATCTTGGTCAGCTCGGTGCCGACAAGGCCCGAAGAGCCAGTGATGAGAACTGACTCACCCCTCTGGGGGGGAGAGGTGAGTTCAGAATCTCGGGAAAGTGGGTTTAGCAATGGGGTCTCGATCTCAAATGTTGCTGGGCGTCAGCAGTCGTTCACAAAACGCCCTGAATTGTTTCAGGGATCTGAACTCGATTAGGTTAGGGATAGGACGTCTTGTCAACTTCCCAGTTTGACGGCCCCCCGCTACCAATAGTACACCTAAAGAGTGCAGCTCTTCTGCGACAGAGTGGATCTTTCTTTGAAGCATGGGCATCGGGTCGCTAGAGGTCGTTGAGAGCCACGCAAGCCGGGGCCTTTCCTTCCGAGCGTATTCCACGAGTGATTCGAGAGGCAGATTAGGTCCAAGATTCACGGATTTGAAGCCGAGATCTTGGACCGTCAAAGCTGCCATCGTTGTGGGGATCCTGTAAGGATCTCCTGCAGGAGCGCCGCCGATAGCCAGAACTCTTCCTTCTGCTGTCGGGATTAAATTTTTGAGGGTCCCCAATGTTTCCAGGAGCATCTGGGTCGCTGCGTGTTCGCTAGCGATTCCTGAATGGGTCTTGACCCATTGCATGCCCAGTCTGGAAATAACTGGAGTGACCACATCTTCTAGGAGTTCGACGAGGGGCATTCCAGAGAGAAATAGCCCCAAGACTATTCTCTGTGACTCATGGAGGTCTTCAGCCTTGAGAGCTTCATGAAGAAGCTCAAAGGGCTCGCGGCCTCCTGATATGCCAGTGGGCAATATAGGCTCTGGAAGGCCTATCGATTCCGGATTTCTGAACGGTATGCCCAGATTCCGGGACATGCGGATCGCTTCCGAGATACTGAAGCGGCGGTGGCCACCTCTAGTACGATCGCTCTTGAGAATCCCCTTGTCGGACCAACGCTTAAGGGTCGAGGGGCTCACGCCGAAAGCATTTGAAAGAATAGTTGGTGAAATGTAAGTATTCATACCCAGAGTATAGTGAACGATATGAACGATTTCAAGGGGGATTCCAAAAAACTTCAAAATGGCCTATATCGGTAATAAATGGCAACTGTGGCCTTTTATGATCCATATGGTTGTATTTCGATATATTCGGATATGGAAAAATGATGAACGTAGTGGGCGTATTTTGGGTGATTTTGACAGTGAAGGAGGGGAGAATTCGTTCACGGAGGCGGAAAATCGCTCACTGGTCAAAGAGGTCGTGGATAGGACATGCAGAAACAGGCTACCGACTGCGTTCTGGAGAGGGTGCACCCTCGAGTGAGGAGTGCACATCAATATACGCATTCAGAATGCAGTGCGATCAGATGTGGCCCAAGAGGGGTGGCGTCGTGGCTCCCGGTCTTTCCATCACTAACTGGGCATCTCCGATGGTTCTCTCCGCGAACCCTCCCTCGCAGTAAGACAGATAAAAGTCCCACATCCGCATGAACTTGTTATCCAGTCCGAGTTCCATTGCTCCATCGAGGCGAGCGTGAACGTTGGCCCTCCACTCCGCGAGAGTACGGACGTAATGGGAGCCGATTTCTTCAAGATGCACGAGTCGTAGATCGGAGCTGGCAGAGGCTGCGGTGAGCAGAGCAGATACCGAGGGGATGCAGGAACCGGGGAAGATATACCTTTTGATAAAATCAACTTCTCTGGAAGCCGTCTCGAATCGGTGATCTTGAATCGTAATGCTTTGCAGGGCGAGTCGGCCTCCTGGACGAAGCAGTTCGCTACATTTATTCCAAAAGGTTTTGAACTGGTTTTTCCCGATCGCTTCGATCATTTCGACACTGACCAGTTTGTCGTAGACACCATCTAATTTCCGGTAGTCTTCAAGACGAAGGTCGATTCGATCTTGAAGACCCGCCTCGTCGATCCGTTTTCTGGCCATATCATGTTGTTCGCGTGAGATTGTTGTGGTTGTAACCTTGCAGCCATATTTACTCGCAGCATGAATCGCCATGCCTCCCCAGCCTGTGCCAATCTCTAGGAGATGGTCTTCTGGCTTGAGGTAGAGCTTTCTGCACAGTCGATCCATTTTCTCGATGCTGGAGTCCTCCAAGGTTGAAGTGGAGTCCTCAAATATGCCACATGAGTAGCACATGGTTGGATCGAGCATCATCTGGAAAAACGCATTCGACAGGTCGTAGTGCGCGGAGATGTTTCTTTGGGCTCCTTTAAGGGAGTTCCAGTTAAAAAGGTGATATCCCCAGAGGAAGGGCTTCGAAAGCCACTGCCAACCCCCATCGATCGAATCGAGAGAATCCAAGTTTCGTGCCAGTATACGAATGACCGCGGTGAGATCGGGAGTCTTCCACCATTCCTGAATATAGGCTTCTGCGGATCCGACAGATCCTCGTAAAAGTGTGTTTCTGTAGAATCTGGAATCGGTGATGCAAATAGTGGCTTCGAGAGAATCTTCGGAAGCGGATCCAAATGTGTGGGTATCAGGTCCATCTACGATATGTAAAAGACCCAGTTTGATAGAGGAGAGCGTCTTGAGAACCAGGTGACGAGCCAGGCCACCCCCGGAGCGATTTTGAGAAACTCTACGATGAGATTTTGAGTGGTTTTTGTCTTCTATCGTACTCATGAGTTCTTTGCCTTCTCTTCTATGCGACTTCCGTCTGTTTCTGCGTCCGGATGAGGGACATACGGGACTCCCCGCAGTTTCAGTTTAGTCGCTTGCCAATAAATGGCCAGCCAGCCTGCCAGTGTGACGCAGGGATTTCTAAACAATACCTTTGTCATCATAGAGCTACTCCAGGGCCAACGTTGACCCTCTAGTTTCACGTCGAAAACTTTTTTACCCTCTGAAAAATTTTGCATCCAAACAGAGAGCGTCTTGCCCGGTTCGCTGAAACCCCAGTCATACACATGATCCATCTTGAAGAATGGAGATACATGAAACTGTTTTTCAAACCTGTTATGGGTGAGTTGGTCTGTGAGGGGAGCTTTCCTCTGATCGGTGACGTATGCATGACGTTCAAGCCATGGAGTATTTGTGATTTCAGAGACAACCGCTTCAAGGTTTTCTCCACTGCTGTCGAAGCAGTAGTAAAAAGAGACAGGATTGAAAATGTATCCGAAATACCTAGGGTGGGTTAAAAGCCTTACAGGACCCTCTGGTCGAAAACCCAACTCTGCATTCACTTTGTCCTTGACGACCTCTTTGAGAGGGCGACTGGGGTCACCCATGTAATCTGATCTCTTGTAACTGACGATGTTCGCGGCTTCGTGTGACCAAAGTGGGTGTTGATCAAACAAGATGGGGATCTCATCTAGATCTAAATAGAGGTGGTGAATTTTGTATGTGAATTTTATTTTCTTGGGTGTGTAGCGATCGTGTTCCACATGACCCACATAAATGGCACTGGCTAAATCTCCATTAGATTCCATGAGAAAACTCCTCAAGGTTTCTGTTGAACTTTTTAGCGACTCTCAGTGCGCTAGTTACGCCATCCTCATGAAAACCATTGGCCCAATAGGCACCACAGAAATGAACACCCGCAATCCCATCGATCTCATGGTGACGATTTTGCGCAGAAATAGCGCTGTTGTTAAAGAGAGGATGCTCGTAGACCATTTTCGCAATAATACAATCCGGGTCAATTTGAACGTCGGTGCCTACGGACTGATCGTTGAGAGTGACGACGTAATCTACGGGTGCGTCGTTAAATCCCTGAAGACTGTTCATCCAGTAGTTCACTTGAATATCCTGATGATGATCAGAGGTTCTGACGTTCCAAGCTGCCCGGGCTTTTGGAGCGGATGGCAGCCAACGCGAGTCATGATGAAGAGTTGTGGGGTTCGTGGAGTAACGAAAACAACTCAGTATTTCCGTTTCTTTTTCGGTGGAGTCGCCAAGTAATCGAAGAGCTTGGTCACCATGACAAGCCAATATGACTCGATCGAAAATGTGTTCTTCGCCACTTGCCGTTGTCAGTAACACCTCGGCACCGGATCTATTTATCGACTGAACAGGGCAATTGAGCCGAATCTTATCTCGAAATGGTGCAGTCATGGGATCTATGTATGCACTGGATCCACCGACGACAGTTCTCCAGACAGGACGATCGCTTAATTGTAGAAAGCCATGATTATCAAAAAAGCGTATCAGCGATAAAAGTGGATAATCACGGATCTGGTCAAGCGGAGTTGACCACACTGCTGAAGCCATGGGCATGAGATGGTCATCGATAAACGCTTTGGGAAAACGATTTTCATCGAGCCAGGTTCCTAATGTGACATCTGCATCCAATGTTCCAAGGAGTTCGGGTGCCATTTTATAAAATCTTAGGATCCCTCTTATCATGTTCCAAAAACGTTTTCTAAGAAGATTCGATGGACGGGCTAGAAGTCCTTTTAGATCAGTAGCATTGTATTCAAAACCGGAATCCGGATTGAAGACACTGAATGACATGTTTGATTCTCGACTTTCGACACCGAGTCGGTCGAAGATTTCTACGAGATTTGGGTAGGTTTTTTCGTTAAAGACGATGAACCCAGTGTCGACGGGGCGCGTCCCTGTTCCTTCTTGGACATCGATGGTGTGTGTATGCCCGCCGATATAGCTGCCCGCCTCAAACACTGATATATCATTCTCACGGTTCAATAGGCGAGCGCAGACTAACCCCGAGATTCCGGTGCCTACGATGCCTATTCTCATACTAACCTTGATGACTCTCGAACACTCTTTGGTATGGGTTTTAGTTTTTTCACCAAACCAAGGCATGAGAGCGTCCAGAGAATGTAGTAGGTGATATCGATTTCCCACCAGTAAAACCCTTGACGAACTGTGTGTTGATAGTGGTGGTGGTTATTGTGCCAACCCTCTCCAAGTGTCAGAAGGGAGAGGATGAAGTTATTCCTGCTATCGTCGCCGGTGGTGTATCGACGCGACCCCCAGCGGTGAGCCAGGGAATTAATGGTAAATGTGCCGTGCCACAATAGAACCGTGGAGACGAACCCTGACCACACCAGCATCTGCCAACCATTCGTTCCGAATTCCGGATAGTAGGTTTCGAGACCCCAGCCGAGCAGGAAGCAGAATCCCCAATAGACAATTGGAACGACGTAATCATATCTGTCGAGGAATCTCAACTCAGGAAATCGATTCAGGTCTTTGACGAGATGATCTTTAGTGCTGAAGTTTTTATCAGCAAGAAACCAAAGCACGTGACTCCACCAAAAGCCGTCTTGCTTTGGAGAATGAGAATCCGGCGGATCGTCACTGTGTTGATGATGATGTCGGTGATGGGAGGCCCACCATATCGGTCCCCTTTGAGCGGAACTTGCTCCTAAGGTTGCACCAAGGAATTGAACGATTCTGCCAGTTTGAAAAGACCGATGAGAGAAGTAGCGATGATAGAACCCTGTGATCCCAAACATTCTGATGTAATAGAAGAAGACGCAAAACCCGACAGCAATGGGGCTCACTCCTACCCAATATATGGCAATGAGAGCGAGATGGCTGAGCCAAAAAGGGCTGGAGCGAATCCAGTCGATGTGACGTGGGTTTTCCTCGGAAGACTCTTTGAAAGTGGAATTATCCAGAGCCGCCTTCAGGTGGTAACTCAGTTTCCTACTTAAAGTCTTAACTATCATGATCGATCTCCGGGCTGTTGTTTCGTATTGATATTGAGAGGATAACCAATTGGTGTGCTTATTTCTTTAATAAGAAGTGGGAAACGCCCCATTGGTGACCGTTCTGGTAACCAAACAGTTCAGAGCATGCGATGAAGAAGATCTTCCATCTTTGAAACCAAACTTTTGCTAATCTGGATCCATACGTATTTTGGAGAATAGGCATGATCTCCGCTTTACGGGTGTTCATATTCTCAAGCCAGTGATCTGAAGTTCTTTGGTAATGAGTCCCATTTACAAACCAAGAGGATTCGAGAGAAAGAGGTACATCCAGGCGATCAAAGATGTGATGACTTGGCATCATTCCGCCCGAGAAAAAATGTTGAGCCATCCACTCGTCGTCATTTTCTTTGAGGAAGTGATACGCATAGATTCTGTGACTGAAGACATGGAGAAACAGTTTTGCATTCTCCGTCATGACGTTTTCTAGTTTGCCAATCAGAAGTTCCCAGTTTTTCATGTGTTCGAACATTTCGATTGAAATGATGCGATCGAATTGACCTTCAGGTTCGAAATCGTTCATGTCGCACGTGATGACTGTCAAGTTCTTAAGACCGCGCGATTCAGCTTGAGAGTCAATATACGCTTTTTGAGAAGAAGAATTACTGACCGAAAGCACCGAGGAGTCGGGGTATTGTTCAGCCATCCATAAAGACAGTGACCCCCAGCCGCACCCCAGTTCAAGAATGCTCATCCCGTTCTCAATTTGAGCTCTTTGGCAACTGAGGGTGAGCATCGCGGTTTCAGCGTCGTCGAGAGATGTATCTGAGTTTTCATAATAGCAACTGGAGTATTTTCGGTGTTTTCCTAATACTTCACCAAAGAATACTTCGGGCACTTCATAGTGTTGTTCATTAGCGAGTTCTGGGACTTCCGCAATAGAGGCTTCTCGCATGGAGTCGGCGAATCTGCCGAGAGAGTTGAAGTGGTTTCCTGTTGCCTCATGCTGTGCTTCAAGGAGGCGTTCTTTGACAAGGTTTTTTACACCCCAGCGAATAAGGGAATCTGGGAAGACGCCTTTTTCTGCCAGTTCGATCATTATCGACATGAGAAATCCTTCTGTTGGGGATCTTGAACGAGCCGGATGATACGAAGAACTGATCATTGGGCAAGTCCAGAAATCGGGACTTGCTAGACATGAGCTCGAAAGACCCTCAATCTGAGTTTTTGTAAAAGGAGACAGGCATGACCATTTCTGTTTTGAGATCCTTGGTCCTTTATTACATGGGCTGGTTCGGAGCGATCGTATTTGCTTCGCGAGGCGAACCTGAGTTGGCGACTGCGATGATCGGAGTCGTTGTGTTGTTTGGCTTCCTAAAAGGAGGCCTGATGGAAGTCTATCTCGGAACTCTTGCGATAATGTTGGGATTGGCCGTAGAAAATATCTTTTTAACGATTGGCGCGACCTCTTATCCTGAGAGTTCTTATCTATCTTGGTCTGGCTTTGTCCCCTTTTGGATGCTTCTCCTTTGGCCACTTTTCATGCGAACCCTTGCTCTAGGTGAATGCCTTGGCTGGATAAGGGGGAAGTGGGTTATCGCAGCCCTGCTTGGTGGAGTAGGTGGGGGATTGGCTTATCTCGGAGGAACCAAATTTGGGGCTCTAGAGTTTCCCTCAAGCCAGATGTATTCAGTGGTCACGATTGGTTTGGCTTGGGCAGTAGTTTTTCCTCTTACGATTAAATTCCGAATGTTCTTTGAAGCTTCTTTGTTCAATCCTGGAAAGTCTACAATGAATGATTCCACTAAGAACCTGGATTCAGGAGACACCGAATGAATGATTTTATTGCCAGTCTTGGCCCCATTTCTTCTGCGGTATGGGGTTGGCTCATCATTGCCGTGTTCATGCACTTTCTTTGGATGTGGCAAAAAAAGACAGGGCGTGCAGGCTTTGTCGATGTGGCGTGGTCAATAGGTACGGGTCTCATGGCTATGGGTTTTTGCGTAGTGGGATCCGGGCATCCTCAGCGAAGAATCGTTTTAGGAGTATTGATGGGGCTGTGGGGGCTTCGATTGGCGGTGCATCTATGGAAGCGCCTCGCCAGAGAAGGAGAGGACGGTCGCTACGAAAGTTACAGGCAGGAACATGGGCAACAAAAAGCAGACCGCTTTTACATGATCTTCTTCCAGTTCCAGGCCATTTTTGCACTCATTTTCGCCAGCCCAATTCTCGTCGCTGCGTTTACTCCACCAAACATCGAGATCCAGCTTTTAGATTATTTGGGTATTGGGATTTGGATTTTGGCTCTTGCTGGAGAAACATTGGCAGATAACCAGTTGGAACGATTCCGAAAAAATCCCGAAAATAGGGGAGAAGTATGTCGGATTGGACTTTGGAAATATTCACGTCATCCGAATTACTTTTTTGAGTGGACTCATTGGTTTGCATACGTGGCAATTGGCTGGCATGGGGATTGGCGATTTTTCACTTTGATCGGTCCCGTTGCGATGTTGATTTTCTTATTCAGAATTACGGGGATTCCGATTACAGAAAAACAGGCTTTGAAAAGCAGGGGTGAAAAATACAAGAGGTACCAAGAAGAGGTCAGTGTTTTTATTCCCTGGCTTCCTAAGAATACAAAGCAAGAATAGAAATCCTTAAAATCGCTATTTTTGATCAAGTGCACTGATTACAGAGGTTTAAAGGACATCTACAATTGAACCGATAAAGGTGTCGAGTTTTGAAAAATTCTCTCCCCTTGATGATGGAGCAATGGTGATTCACTCTGTCGAAGTAAGAGATTCATGAAGGCGAAAGGTGGAGAGAAGTGATAGGCAATACCGAAAAAATTTACCCCCTATGGGGAAATCTAGGTCTACTCGTTCTTAGACTCTTTGTCGCGTATCTTGTTATTAAATCAGGTTATGGCAAGCTCTTTACCGAGGGCCGAATCGAAGGATTCTCGGGTTATCTGACCTCATTAGGAGTGCCGTTCCCATTGATCTCCGCTTATCTGGCGGCCTTGACCGAGTTTTTCGCACCGATGTTTTATGTGATCGGTTTTGGAACACGTCTCGCAAGCATTCCTCTGGTGGTGACTTTTGCCGTGGCTACCTTTGTGGCGAAAGGCGCAGATGTCATGGCTCTGAACTACTCCGAATTTGGGATACCCCTTGGGATTCTGATCAGCTGTCTCGTCATTCTCATCTATGGAGCAGGATCATTTTCCGTTGGAGGATCAGCGGATCAAGAAGAGTAACTTCTATATAGAGGTGATCTGGTAAGTTGGCAGAGATGACTTTGGAAGTCAGGAAGTGCAATCTCTAGGGCCATACTCTTTCAAGTAATCCAGCATTCGATTTCGGATACTGTCGTCGATATAAACAGTTCCAGCAATTTCCTTGAGATGTAAGTAATCGAGAACTTGTTGGATCTGGACGATGGCAAGGCATGGCATTGAATACTCTTCTGAGAGTTGATCCAGGGCTGCCCGGTGGTCGGTTCCGCGTTCTCTTCTATCCACAGAAATCATGAGTCCGGCGAGTTGGACATCGCCACAAGCCATAAGTTTAGGGACTGTTTCTCTGATTGAAGTTCCTGCAGTAGTGACGTCTTCAACAATGAGGACTCTGTCGCCGTCCTGTGGGATGCACCCCACCAGTGATCCACCTTCGCCGTGATCTTTGACTTCTTTTCGGTCAAAACAGAATCCGCAATCGATGCCATGTTCGCGAGCAAGGTTTGTTGAGATTGCGGCCGCCAGAGGTATGCCTTTGTAAGCGGGGCCGAAAAGGATATCGAATTTGTTAGAAAATTGGCTGGCAATCGCATGGGCGTAAAAAGAGGCGAAGCATTCAAGTTGTGATCCAGTTCTCACCATTCCGGTATTTACGAAATAGGGAGTGCTTCTGCCGCTTTTTGTTGTGAAATCACCGAAACGAAGAACTTCGCAATTCACGAGGAATTCAATAAAGTCCATTTGCATTTCTGAAAGGTTTCTCATAGTGCCGCTCTAGTTCTCTTCAGGGCTTTAGTCAGCATAAGTTCGACTCAGTCAGTATGTGAGATTTCTATCTCCGTACAAAACATACCAATATCATCGCCGCGTTCCGACAACGTTTTTACTAAGGTACCGATACTACGGACTGGATTGAAAGTCATATTCGTAGTTGAGTTCAAGATTATTTGAACTGGATGGTCTAAATCCAGCATAGAATCGTCGAGTCTGACAGTAATGACCGAGACATCTTTAGAGGTATCCAATGAAACTGTATTTTTATTGAGATTCGCTACTATTCGACTTCTGCTAACAGGCTGATCTACGGATAACCAATAAGACCTATCATGTTTCACGTCGTCTTGAAGCCACACGATTTTTTCCGGTCGAAGATTTCGTATGTTTTTGGCCATCCAAGGGATTGCTTGAGCATCTTCCCTGTCCATCCAGTGACCTTTGTTAGGATAAATTTTAACCCAGTGGTCGTATCCAGCAGGATCCTCTGAACGAAGTTTTTCGAGGAGAATCTTCCATTCTTCAGCTTTGCTATTTCGGTTGTAGGAAGAGTCTTTTCCTCCCATATGGATGGTGAAGGGTAAATTGAGAAGGGAGTCCGGCCGTGCGTCGTTGGGATGACCCGCCATCATTGCGGCTGCTGCCCAGCGATCTGCCATACGTGGAGCTAACTGATAGACACCATCTCCACCTGCAGAATATCCAAGAAGATAGACTTTATTCGGATCGACATTATGAAAATGAATCATATTTTCAATCAGTCGATCGAAAGCGGTATCAATGTGCCCCTGATGCCAGAGGTTCCAAGTGTTTGTCGGTGCTCTAGGGGCTAGGTATATCCCTTCTTCTGGTGAATAAAGACGCTTTTGATTTTCCCATTGCTGATCATTTACGCTCGCAGGGGCACCCCCGCCACCATGAAGTGATATCCATAGGCTACGGCGCTCTTTGGAATCTTCTCCGAATACTTTGAAATCAAAAGGCATTTCAAGTTTTCCGATGGAGATGGTTTTGTTCTCCATCTCGTCCTGACGCTCTTTCTGGATATTGCTGGAGTAGGCCTTCCACAAACTGGTCTTTGCCCGCTCGGCGTCTTCACGGGTTAAGGGAACTTTTGCCAAAGGGAGCTGGGCGACTTGAGTGAGTCTCTCAGGGTATTGCGAGATGATCAGATCCATACACATCAATGCATGATTTGACTCTGTCGCTTTTCCGGGCTCGGAAAGTTGAAGTTGTAAAACATAGTCGCTAGTCATGGGAGTGACGAGGGTTGCCGCTGCGAGCGGGCCTTTTTCGCAACTCACAAGAGTTGTCGCATTCTTCTTTACCTTGAAGGTTAATAAATCATTTGAATCATGGCTATCGTCCTTAGATTCGCCCTTGAGCTTCTCTCCGGTAGAGGTGTAGGCCGTGACACTGCTTTGGACACGTTGTCCTCTGTGATCGAGTACGGAGATCTTTAGGTATGATTCGTTCTCCGTAAGCGTTGGTTGGTCTTTGGAATAACGGTGAGTGATATCTACAGCACCGACGGAAGTGTCTTCGGGTTTCCACACCATAGGAAAATAGAGTTTATCGTTGGACCATTGGACAGCGTAAATTGCAGTGGCAGGGTTGCTAGAAGAGGCTCGGCTTGCACGTCCCAAGAACCAGCCTTTGTTCAGTTCTTCACCCGTGGGTTCTGCGGCCCCCGTAAAGTGCCAACCCTCATCCCATACTTCCACCCAAGAGTGATTTCCTGAAGAATCAGACCAAAGTGGGGTTCCTACGAAGCGGGCAGGGATTCCCACTGATCGACAGGCATCGATGAGAATGACAGAGAGCCCTGTACAAGATGCCAGTCCAGCCTCGATGGATTCATAGGGGCTTTGGTCAGCTTTCGGTCTCTTCGTCGAATATTTCACCTTAAGAATCCCAAAGATTTTGTTATTCAGAATCGCAGCCGCTTCACTGGGGCTGGATGCTTTTTCGATGAGGGGAAGAAATCTGTTACGGAAGTCCTCTCGCCAGCGATCTCTGCGTTCATTGATACTGGCATAAGGGAGCAAGGAGTCTCTGAAGACCTTTTCGGGCACCTTTTCCGACCAAGGAGCACTTTTCCAGGCGACGATGGCTCCCTCAACATGTTCGAGGAGGAATGAAGCATCTAGATTTTGAAGATCTTCAGCGGGCATATGCTGGAGGAGCCATAACAAATGAGGTTTCCCTGCAGAGGAAACATTTTTGAGGGCTTTCTCTATTTCACTTCGGTTGATCCCCGCGGTTTCGGTCCAGTCTGTTCCAACCTCATCTCTCGCTGCGGAGAGCGCTTCGACATGGAGGCTCAGGCTAGACAAGCAAATGAGCGTGAACACTATGAGGTGTCTTGGATAAAGCGATGGAGAGTGAATGGGTTTGAGATTCATAGGGCTCCTCAATCAATGAAGTGAACGATAGAAGTTCCAAATTGGAGAACACCTTCTCCTCCGATGAGGATTTCTTCCTGCCCATTGACGTTTCTAACGAAGCCGTAAACGGTGAGAGTATCTCCGATGTTTACGCCAAAGGGATAAGAGGGGAGGTCGAGCAGGTCAAAGAAGCCATCGAGACCATTCCCTGCGCCTCCGTCAGTGATGATTCCATAAGGGATCAAGACTTCTACAGTCCCTGAACCGTCATTGATGCGCGCTCTGTAACCAGCAGTATCGACCTTCCAGGCATTGGCGCCGCCGGGATATGGACTGCCTACTGCGGGTGGCGTGACGAGGGTTCCTGTCGTAGTCACCCAGCGCCCTAGATCTGCGGATTGAATCCCGCCTGTGGAGAGACTGGCAACAACGGGGTAACTCGGACTGACAGCGACTCTTCGTACTTTTCCAGGATTACTGACAAGAACCCTGTCACCTGCCGCTGTGGTTGAAAGAGTACCTTCGACATGAACTACAACGGGAACATTGTTGTTTGCAGCGAAGGGCCATGGATCGACAAGATCCCTAAAGGTAGGAAGGTCGAAAGGGAGAGTGGCGCCATTTCCGAATTCAAGGGTGCCATCGCCATCATAATCGACATATGAACCCACTTGGTCAGCAATATTGACGTAGATACCGCTTCCGTTCGCAGAGTGTAGGGAAAACCCATAATCCAGTTCTGCAATCAGGGCACCCGGGACGAGGCCAATGACACCAGTAGTCAGGACGGTTTCTCCATCGGGTATCAATCGACAGTCTTCTATAGAAATGGAGACATCGAAGTTGCCTCGGGGAAGAACTTCATAGGTATCGAGTTGCCTAAAGAGAATGCCGGTCATCTGGACGTTGGCACCTTCAGTCAGGAAAGAAAGAGTATCTGCAGAGAGGCCAGCACTGACATTCCAAAAAGTATCCGCAGTTCCGGAATTGTCATCGATATGAATGTTCCAACCGAGAAGGTTTGTCGAACTATCTTCGACTGGGACTACGGAGAGTCCGCTCCCCTCAGGGTCCACCACGACTTCACCTTCGATACTGACGATTTTAGATTCCGATTCAGAGGCTGCTCCAGTAGCGATGGAATTAGTATCAGAGGTTTGTGGAAAGAAAAGGAACCCTCCGCTGGAGGAAATCACGAAGTCATCTTCGCTACCCAGAGATAGCGTAAGGAACTCATTCAGGCTTCCCACAACTCCAGTGACCTGGACTGATCTGCCAAGTTTTATTGCAGAGAGATCGAGTGCTAAACCTGAATCTACAGTGATGTAAATACCACTCGTGGAATCTTGGAGTCCGAATCCTACTTCCCCTGTTGTGCTCTCCATGACACCTGCTTTGACAGAAACGAATCCCGCTGTTGTGACAAGGGTTCCCGGTTCTAGAGCTCTGACTTGAGCTAATGTCGGTAAAGGATCAGGGGACGATCCGCCCCCTCCGCAGCCGATCAATGGGGACAATAAGAGGATCATGAGCAGGAATGACCACAATAGATTTGGCAATGGGCGGTTATGCATTTCGAAGCTCCCTTTAGCAGTTCTAATCGTAATTTTTGAATGCAAGTACTGTAAGAATGACAACTTGGGTTTTCGTGTCATTTCAGGGTACCTCACCGGGGGATTATTTTAGGACGTTTCCAACCGATTCAATACCGATCATTGGGTCAAGTATTGATCTGTCTAACCTGACTCAACGGTCAATACTGCCATATCTGCTAGTTGGTCCATACCTCCCAACATGTGAAATCCCGGTTATTTGGAAAGTCATGACGTGCAAAGATAGTCTAAGGCGTAGGGTCCGGATTGAGGTCGTGAATCTGTTTCGTCAACATTATTGATAAAAGTATTCATTCGGTTCTTGCGGATACGATTAAAGTTGAAAATGACAGGGTTGTGTTTATGCGTGTTATTGATAAGCAGAGTATTCAAGTGCTTTTCTCCTCAATAGGGTTTTGCAGTTTTGTCATGACCATTGTTCTCGGATGCAGTGTGGTCGTCGCTCAGGTGCCATCCGGTGTCGGTAGCGGTCAGTTTGATCCATTGCCGAGCGTCGCTCTTCCCAATGATTTTATTGATATGACCCTACATAATTTTAATCCTAGTGAAGACGAACGCCCGGATGTCATCATGGTGACTGATCTGGAAAACAAGTTGGATTTTTATTATTCAGGCTCCCTCGGGGAGCTTTCTCCGGCTGGATCATATCAAATTCAAAATATTGCTAGTTACCAAGAAGTCGTCATGATCGATTTTGATTTCGATGGAGTCAGCGAGTGCATTCTGAGGAGCACTGCTGGCGAACTTGTTCTGATTACCACACAGCAAGGTAACACGGCAATAGAAGAGATATTGACCTTTCCCGGTATTGGTTTTGTTACAGGGATGCATGTCGCAGATATCGATGGAGATTCGAGAGATGATCTTCTTCTCTTGACTCAGGCAGGTATCGCCTCTGGTGGTGAAACATGGGTTCTTTCTTCATTGAACAATTCGCAGTTAGAATTGTCCCCATTAGTTTTCCCCAATGCAAATGCCGTTGATTCTGGTGACCTTGACGGGGATGGAGACATGGACCTCGTTTTTGCTGGGGCGCAGATCAGGAAATTTGTCAACGAAGGTACGGGGGATTTCTCCCTGCAAGAGGAGTTCGATTTATTAGCACCTGTTTCGGTTGTTAGTATCTGCGAGGTCTTGACCGATAATCCAGACGGGGATGTTTATCTGGATATAGTTGCCTTCCTTTTTAATAACCCAGGCTGCTTCATTCTAGCAGGCACAAGTAGTGGTTTGCACTCAGCCCCCGTATTGGCTTATGAGGAAGAGCTCGCCCAAATCTCAGAGCCTCTCTTTGCACAACTCAGGGGTGAAGGGACTTCTGATCTGATCTTTTTCGATGAGTTGGATAATGAGATTCATATTCTCAAAGCGGATGGTGAAGACGGAAATGCATTTGGTAGCGTGAGAGAATATGACGCACCTATTGGAACTACATGCCTCAAGATTACGGATTTCAATCTTGATGGAGTGTTGGATCTGGCTGCAATGTCAGCTAGCGAGCAGGTGATTCAGGTTTATTTGGGAATCATTCGGGATGCAGACTTTGAGCGTGGGGATGTGAACAGGGACGGTAACATTAATATTGCAGACCCTGTTATGGGCCTCACGGTTCTCTTCACAGGCCAAGGAGTGATTCCTTGTATGGATTCTTTGGATTGTGACGATAATGGTGAACTCGATCTCGCCGATCCGATTATTCTGCTCTCCGCACTGTTTTCGGGTGGTGCGAACCTGCCAGAGCCATATGGCGAATGCGCGAGTGATTCCACTGATGACTCTTTGGATTGTGCTTCGTTGAATGCTCTTGATTGTCCATAGGTCTATCAAGGTGCTCTGGCGAGTCTCGAAAAGCTGATTAAATATAAGCAGTGAATCCAGTTTCCTAAGAGCCTGTTGTATATCTGTAAGTATGACAATATTCACATCAGTCCTGGGTTCCCCTTCAATTTCGAGTGCGATCGAATCCGGTGGCATCCCCCGATGCTATCCTCCAAAATGGACATGGAGACGCATTCATCCATCGATGGTATCGATCGGTGGCCTCGATCAGTGAGCACAAGGTGATCCTGATGCTTCTCCGCGTAAATACTGAATAGATCACCCCATGGTTTCACTCGGAGGGAACATGAAGAGTTATCTCGAGTTATTGGCCGATGTGTTTGAAAATGGAACTCATAGAGAAGATCGAACCGGAACAGGGACGCGTGCTGTTTTTGGAAGACAGATACGCTTTGATCTCTCCAGAGGATTCCCACTCCTAACGACCAAAAAGGTGCATTTACGTTCCATCGTCCACGAGTTGCTCTGGTTTATTGCCGGAGATACCAATGTGAAGAGACTGCAGGCTGAAGGCGTCAGTATTTGGGACGAATGGGCAGATCCTGTGACGGGAGATTTGGGGCCTGTTTACGGAGCTCAATGGCGCAGCTGGCAAGGTGCAGGTCATGAGACATTTGATCAATTGGCGCAGGTCATCCATGAGATCAAAAATAATCCGAATTCCAGAAGATTAGTGGTCAATGCTTGGAATGTTTCCCAACTCGATGAAATGGCTTTACCACCCTGTCATTGTCTATTTCAGTTTCAAGTTTCCGAGGGAAGATTGAACTGTCAGTTATATCAGCGAAGTGCAGATATCTTTCTTGGGGTCCCTTTCAACATCGCTAGCTACGCACTCTTGACTCACATGATGGCGCAGGTAGTTGGATTGCAAGCGGGAGATTTCGTGCATACGTTCGGGGATCTCCATCTCTACGACAATCATGTTGAGCAGGCAAAAAAACAACTTGCTCGAGATCCTAGATCTTTGCCGACTTTAGAGTTGGATGAGTCCATCGAAGAGATCGATGACTTCCAATATAAGCACATTAGTATCTCGGGTTATGATCCGCATCCGCCGATCAAAGCGCCGGTGGCAGTTTGATGACTCGAGTTTCATTAATAGTGGCGATGGGAACTTCACGGGTGATCGGTAATGAGGGCGAGATCCCTTGGAATCTTCCTGCCGACCTTGCGTATTTCAAAAAAATAACGATGGGGCATCCCATCGTCATGGGACGAAAAACCTATGAATCCATAGGACGTCCACTTCCAGGCCGTAGGAATATTGTGTTATCCAGAACACAAAGTTTGATTCCAGGAGTAGAGCTTTTTTCCTCGGTAAAAGAGGTCATTGAAGCATTCTCGGAAGAGGAAATATTTATTATCGGGGGTGGGCAAATCTACGAGACTTTTTTAAGTTGCGTAGAGACGATCTATTTGACAGAAGTTGCTGGAGATTTTCAGGGAGACGCATTCTTTCCAGAACTTGATTTAAAGGAATGGGAAGAGATCTCTCGTCGCGATCGATTTGCCGATGAGAAAAATCAGCACGACTGTTGTTTCAGGGTCCTAAAGCGGGTCTCCGCTTCGAATTCAGTGATTTAGCCCTATTTTTTAAAGAACCTAGAAACCTGATCAGCACTCTGGTGTTTGATGAGTATGACCCACGTAGAGAAAGAATAGGGATCTCCCTCGGGAGGCAATATTTCTCAAAGCAATCACGACTATTCGGGTAAGATACAGATCAGGGTCTGTCATCTAGCGATAGATGTTCTGAGTCCCGAAAGCAAAATTCATGAATGAACATGCACTTTCATGCTTCATGTTCTGAAAGGAATAGAGATGAACAAATCGCTACTTGTCTGGACAGTGTTACTGAGTCTTGTATTTAGTTTGCAAACTCAAGCACAGGACCCAAAGCCAACTCCAGGAGGAGATGCTGACACACCTAAGCCACCCGTGGTGACTCCCGGTGAAGATGATCCTGCTCCTACTCCACCCGCTCCCGCGCCTGCTCCCCCGAGAAGGGAAGGCAGAGGCGGACTGATCGATCGCTTTGATCGTAACGGAGACGGTGTGATTGATGAAAAAGAACTTGAGGGAATCCCCGAGGGGATTCGTCGTCGCCTTGGAGAAGCAGACACCAATGGAGATGGTGTGATTTCCGGTGAAGAACTCGGGGGACTAGGACGCAGACCTGATAATCCTCCGGAAGGTGGAGGAGAGGGTGAGAATCCTCGTCGTAGAGGTGGACGTCGTGGTGGTGGAGCCATCATCGAGCGACTCGACAGAAATGGCGACGGAGTGATTGATAAAGAAGAACTCGAAGAAGGTGGCCCACTCGGCAGAAGGATCGGTCGGGCTGATCGAAATGGTGATGGAGTGATCACTCCTGAAGAGCTTGACGGAATGCTCGGAGGAGGGAATCGCCCAGGACCTGAAGGTGGTGAACCTGAAGGAGAGGGTGAAGATCGTCCAAGGCGTCGCGGCGGAGCTGCGGAGCGCGCAAAGGGCGTCATCGAGCGCCTTGACCGTAATGGTAACGGAGTCATCGATAAGGATGAGCTTCCGGAAGGTTGGGGCGAGCGTTTGGGTCCTGCTGATACCAATGGAGATGGCGTGATCTCTCTCGAGGAACTCGAGGGATTGATGGAGGGAGCGGGTCGTCGTCCTAGACCGGGTGGCGAAGGAGAAGGCGATGGGCCTCCTCGTCCCAATCCTGAAGGTGGTCGTCGCGGCGGAAGCATTATTGAGCGACTCGATCGCAATGGTAACGGCGTTATCGACCTGGATGAATTAGACGAAGGAATGCGCGGTCGTTTGGCTCCCTTGGATGCCAATGGTGACGGTGTTATCGATGAAAGTGAACTTGAAGGAATGCGTCGCGGACGTGGTCGCGGCGGAGATAGAGACGGTGAAGGTCGTCGTCCACGCCCAGAAGGCGGTCGCGGCGGTGGTCGCGGTGGAGATCGCGGTGGCGACGGCGGCGGAGATCGTCCGGAACCCGGAGTTCGCCCCCTTCCTCTCTAAAACCTTGACGAAATAATTTTGCCCACACTTGGAGGATATTCACCTCCTTTAGAGCCTGTTGCCTCGGAATGTTTTCATTTCGGGGCAACTTTTTTATCTCGATATCACCTTGGGTGGTTTCTGCACGCATCGTTGCTTAGAATCATAACTTCTGAGGATGGAGTCCTTCAGGGATAGCAGCAAAGCCAGACTCTTTCAGGTGAAGATGATGCCCTATAGTCCCCAAGAAATTGAACCGCGTTGGCAAGCTCATTGGCAAGAGAATGACTTGTTCCGAGCGGGTGATCGTAATGAGTTGCCGAAGTACTATGTCCTCGACATGTTTCCGTATCCTTCGGGAAGCGGATTACATGTGGGTCATACAGAAGGCTACACAGCGAGTGATATCGTTGCTCGACATAAACGAATGAAGGGCTTCGATGTTCTTCATCCGATGGGGTACGACGCTTTTGGATTGCCCGCAGAGCAATACGCGATAGAAAAGGGAGTTCATCCCGAAAACTCGACCCGAGAAAACATTGAGATGTTTAGTCGCCAACTTCAGGCGATGGGTTACTCCTATGACTGGGATAGAGAATTCTCAACCTGTGACCCGTCTTATTATCACTGGACCCAATGGATTTTTCTTAAGCTCGTCGAACATGACCTCGCATATCAAGAAGAAGCGATGGTGAACTGGTGCCCTGCTCTGGGTACGGTGTTGGCTAATGATGAAGTCATCGACGGTAAGAGTGAGCGAGGGGGGCACGAAGTCGTTCGCCAACCCATGAAGCAGTGGATGCTCAGAATCACCGCGTATGCTGATCGACTTCTCGCAGGATTAGATGAGGTTGATTTCCCAGAGTCGATCAAGTCGATGCAGAGAGATCGAATCGGTCGTTCCGAAGGGGCGGATGCAACCTTTGAGATCGAGGGTTCCGAACTGACTATCGAAGTTTTCACCACTCGCCCAGACACCCTCTTTGGAGCTACATTTTGCGTTCTCTCTCCAGAACATCTTTTAGTCAACGAAGTCACATCCGCTGATTATCGTGAAGCTGTGGATGCCTACAGGGAAGAAGCGGCACGTAAAAGCGATATCGAACGATCTGGTACTGACGCAGGCAAGACAGGAGTTTTCACCGGAGCGTATGCCTTGAATCCTGTGAATGGTGATCGGATGCCTATCTGGGTTGCTGATTATGTTCTCATGGGATACGGCACAGGGGCCATCATGTGTGTTCCTGGCCATGATCAGCGTGACTGGGATTTTGCAAAAAGATTTGATCTTCCCATCACAGAAGTTGTCAGCGGAGGAGACGTTCAAGTTGAGGCGTATTCCGGAGATGGCCAGCTGGTGAACAGTGGATTCCTCAACGGACTCAACAAATCAGAAGCGATTACGAAGATGATTTCCTGGTTGGAAGATCGTGATCTCGGAAAAGGTATCGTTCGTTATCGATTGCGAGATTGGATTTTTGCACGTCAGAGATACTGGGGTGAACCTGTTCCTGTTGTGTATGATGAAAACGGTGAGGTACATCCTCTTCCCGAATCTGCATTGCCACTTGAACTTCCTCATTTGGAAGATTTTGCTCCCACTGGGACCGGTAAATCTCCTTTGGCTAGAGCCACAGATTGGGCTTCAACAGAAGTTCCTTCTACAGGGGCTCTGGGAAGTAGAGAACTCGATACGATGCCGGGAAGTGCCGGATCTAGCGCTTATTTCCTGAGATTTATTGATCCAAAAAACAACACAACACTCGTCGATCCAGAGAAGGCAAAAAGATGGATGCCGGTGGATTTGTATCTGGGTGGTGCTGAACATGCAGTCGGGCATTTGCTATATTCGAGATTTTGGACCAAATTTCTTTTCGACCTGGGCGTTTGTCCGGTGGATGAGCCCTACGCAAAACTCGTTAATCAAGGGATGATCTTGGGCGAAGATCATCGAAAGATGTCGAAGAGATTTGGAAATGTTGTCGATCCACTCGACGTTATCTCAGATCAAGGTGCAGATGCATTGCGTGTCTATGAGATGTTTATGGGGCCGATTGAAGCAGACAAGCCGTGGTCCACTGGGGGTCTCATGGGGGCTCGCAGGTTCCTAGACCGCGTGTGGCGACTGTTCTTCGATGAAGATGATCAACTTCGCGATCTTGAAGCCAAACCCGATGATGATCAAATGCGATTACTCCACAGGACGATCTCAAAGGTGGATTCAGATACTGAGAGTTTGAGTTTTAATACCGCTATTTCTCAGATGATGACCTTTGTTAATGAAATGACGGCTTCAGAATCTCGCCCACGCGATATCTTGGAACCGTTTTGTCTTCTCCTTGCTCCTTATGCTCCCCATCTTGCTGAAGAGTTATGGCAAGTTTTGGGGCATGACCATTCACTGCTCTGGGAAAGTTTTCCCCAAGCAGAAGAGCAGTGGTTAGCGGTATCAAAGGTGGAGGTTCCGGTTCAGATCAATGGCAAGGTCCGAACCCGTATGGAAGTTGAAACTGAAATTTCAGAAGAACAGATTCGAGAACTTGTTCTTGCTGACGAACGTGTTCAGGAGTACACAGAGGGCAAGGATCTGGTGAAGTTTGTTTGGATCCCGGGAAGAATGGTCAATCTGGTCGTCAGATAAGACAGACCGCATTCTCAGGCAGGTTGTTCTGGTAAGAGCCACCTGATGCCATTAGGCCACCACGGGCTCTTGGATAAAGAGGCACCGAGTTGGTCGAAATCCGTGAAATCTAGAAATCGGCCTCCGTGCCGGGTCTTCAGGAACGACCGAGACTGCCATAGGGTGTCTCGGTCGATTTTTTGTGATGGTCTTCAGACGATGAGAAGATTCAAATAGGTAGAAGAATAGTCAGGAGCAATAATGAATGAAGTGCTGATCAAGGAAATGACCAAGTCATACTGGATGGAGATCGAGACGACGATGAGTTACATCGCAGCCTCGACAAATCTAGTTGGGATTCAGGCAGAACCCATCAAGCAATCTCTTGCTGCCGATGTTATGGAAGAAATCCAGCACGCACAGATTCTTGCGAAAAGGATTCATATCATCGGAGGTGTGATTCCAGGCAGCATGTCCTTCAGTGCCACTCAGTCAACGATGCAACCCACAGAAGAGTCAACGGATGTGGTTGCCGTGATCAAAGGGGTTATCGACACTGAGGTTGCCGCGATTACGCAGTACAAGAAAATCATCAAACTTTGTGGAGATGATCCTGTCACTGAAGATATTTGCGTCACCTTGCTCGCCGATGAAGAAGAACACCTCAGAAGCTTTCAAGGATACTTGTACGAGTTTGAAAACCGTTAGGTCATTTCGGAAGGAACGACCCAAGAATCAAATTCTTCACCAGTGCAGTATCCTTTTTCGATAGCCACTTCGCGGAGTGTCTTGCCTTCAGCGTGGGCAGTCTTTGCGACATCTGCAGCTTTGTCGTAGCCGATGTGAGGATTCAGTGCGGTGACTAACATCAGTGATCGGTGTAGTAAATCATCGATGCGCTCTTGTACAGGCTCGATACCTTCGGCACAGTTTTCTCTGAACGAATTGATGGAGGCTGCAAGAAGGTCGATGGATTGCAAGACGCAATCACCGATGACGGGCATGTATACATTGAGCTCAAAATTGCCCAGTGATCCGCTGAATCCGATTGCAGCATCGTTTCCCAGTACCCGAGCACAGACCATCGTCATCGCTTCAGACTGAGTTGGATTCACTTTTCCAGGCATGATGGAAGATCCCGGCTCATTCGCAGGAATAGTGATCTCTCCAATCCCACAACGTGGACCACTTGCGAGCCAGCGAACATCATTCGCAATTTTGTGAAGGGCCGAAGCGAGAGTTTTGAGTGCTCCTGATAATGCGACGAGAGCTTCCTTGCCACCGAGTTGAGCAAACTTATTGGGGGCGGGAATAAACGGTATTCCTGTCGTCTTCGACAAGACAGCTGGAACTTTTTCCGCATAACCTTCGCGAGTGTTGAGTCCGGTTCCAACGGCAGTGCCGCCAATCGGAAGTTCATGGATCAGTTCCAAGGCAGACTTCAAATGATGATCTGCTATACGTAATTGATCTGACCAGCCACTGATTTCCTGACCTAGAGTTAATGGAGTGGCATCTTGCAGATGAGTTCTTCCAATTTTCACGATGCCAGAATTTTTTCTGGCGAGATCTTCAAAGCAATCTCGAAGTGCAGATATTGCTGGGATCAGTCGATCGTGACATTCCGATGCGCATGCGACATGTATCGCTGTCGGAAAAGAATCATTGGTGCTCTGGGCATGATTGACGTGGTCGTTTGGATGTACCGGCGATTTACTTCCAAGCGGTTGACCCATCGATTGATTTGCTCTATTGGCGATGACCTCATTAGAGTTCATGTTCGACTGGGTTCCCGAACCCGTTTGATAGACAACGAGAGGGAAGTGGTCATCTAAGTCTCCACGTATGACTTCTTCTGTTGCGTCAATGATGGCCTCTGCAACCTCATTCGGAATTCCACCCAGTTCTGCATTCACTTGAGCCGCTGCTTGCTTAACGAGACCCATCGCCCGAATCATTGGACGCCGCATTCGTTCAGAGCCGATCCGGAAATTTTGCAGTGACCTTTGGGTTTGTGCTCCCCAGAGGCGATCTGAGGGAACTTCAACTTCTCCCATAGTGTCTTTTTCGATTCGGTAATCCATAGCGACTCCTCTCGGGGACAAGGTACACGATAGATGCCATAGGAGGCCACCGAAGCCGAGTCAATACCAGTGAAGTGTAGGCTCGATCCTGAACATCCCTAGTTCTACAATCAGGTCAGAAGACCCCCCTTTCTGCACTTAGGAGAACCCAAATGACTCAGATTTTTCCTCTAGTGGCTCTAGTTATGATTTTTTTACCAGTTCCTGCAGTATTCGAAAATCTTTCGGCACAAGACGCACCATGGGAAGCGATGGATTACGGGCCATTTTTGTCTGCCGCGATAGAAGTGACTCCCGACAATATTGCCTGTAAGGGCGTCGCAATTCCGCTCACAGAAGACGGAAGTCGCGCGGTGCTCTTTGATACAGCAGAGTTGCGTTGGGCAGCGGGTTGGGAAGGTGAGTTTGTTGAGCTGAGAGGCATTGTATATGACGGGCCTCATGGAACATGGCCCCGAATCTCGGGTGATCCCATTTGGACGAATCCACCGGGGCCAGGTGTTGTGGCTCAAGGGCAATCTTTTTCAGATCCCAGAAAGGTTCCCTATGGACCGTTACCTAAGGGCAGCGGTCGCTGGAAAGGGTTGCAAAGAGATCTTAGTGGAATTCTCCTCCATTACTCGATAGGAGCAGCGGATGTTTTTGAGAGACCTCTTCTTTTGAAAGGCCAAGAAATTGAGGTCTGGAAGAGATCCATCCATTGTAAGAATCTAAAAGGAGGATTGCAGTTTTCTGTAATGGAAGCAGAAGAGGGTGCAAATCTTTCGGCTGTAAGAATTCTTCCAAATGAAGTCGTTAAATCCGAGAGCCTTCTCGAGCTTCCAGATGGAAGTAAATTCTTGCTGGATCTCAAGACCTCAAAATCGAGTATGAGTTCTGCAAAATTAGTTCTTAATTCAGGACGATTAATTATTGAGGTGACTTCAACAGGTGATGAAGAAATTTACTCACATTTACATCTCGCAAAATTTGAGGGCCCAGACTCTATAAAACGATTTCGTTCAGTAGTGAATCGTAGGTACTTTCGCGATCCTTCTCCACTTGGGGAGATCTGGGGACAAGGATCAAAAGCAATTTATGGAGAAGAAATCATCTTGGCAGGGGAGCTCGCAGTTATTTCTGACTCAGAAGAAGACTCGGAGTACATTGTTATTCCTGCTGGAGCAGAGGTCGTTACGAGAGATCTAGACTTGCTTTCAGGAGAAAAGGTAAGTCTATACGGAAAAGAAGGATCGAATCTTTCGGATGAGATCACGGATAGTTCTACAGAAAAATCAGTTCTTGTTATTCAAGGTCAATCTAAATCGAATATGAAACTTATCGCAGGTTGGAATTGCGACGAAAGTTCCGGTGAGTTCATGGAAAATATTGTCGATTCGGAAAACGATCTCAAGTTGGAAGGTGTGACATGGCGAAGAGGAATTCGAGGACGAGCGCTTGATTTCGATGGGACTTCGAGAGCTATTTGGACACGACATGACAACTTCGAATTTTATACACATGGACTGACCTTTGCTGCTTGGGTGTGTACAACCAAAGACGGATCTATTTTTTCTCAGACTCGAAGTGACGAGCCATGGATGGAAGGTGGGAAAGCCTTCTTCATTCGCGATGGGCGTCTGTGTTTCGATATCGGCTGGGTAGGGGCTGTCAGTGGAGATCGGGAAGTGGCAGATGGTCGTTGGCATCATGTGGCGTTTTCATGGAATCCATGGACCCGGCAAGTTCGATTATTCCTTGATGGTACAGAAGACGGGGAGGGAATCCTCGAATTGGAAGGCCCCATCGAAGACGCAGTTATCCAGATAGGTTTCACTGCAGATAACTTTCCAGAAGAACCATATTTTAGTGGCTACATCGATGGTATCCGAATGTATGTCAAGGCAGATGCTGATGAATCAGATGTGATGGCGACGGCTGCTGAATCAGGGGAGCCATTGGTGAGGTCAGTGGCGGTAACCGGATTAAACAAAGCTCGATTCAATTTAGTTTCTGGCGAAGACCCAGGGGTGAGACTTGTTGTTCAGCAAAGCCTTGCCGATCAAAAGGGCACATTATACGAGTGGTCTGGCCCTGTTTCACGATTGCCTGAATTCATCGATTCTTTGCAAGAAGAAGGGGTGACTTCTGAAAGCCCGTTTGAAATCGATCAGATCACTTGGCCTGAAGAAAATCCCTGGGACTCATGGATGCGATTTGGCGACTTCGATTTTATGAATGATGGGAAATCTGCTGCTATTTCGACATGGAATGGCGATGTTTGGCGTGTTGATGGAATCACTGGAGGGTTAGAAAACCTGAGTTGGCGAAGAATCGCCAGCGGTTTAAGTCAGCCACTGGGCCTGTTGACCCGTGAAAAGACGGATGGGAAAGAGCAGATTCTCGTCTTAGGGCGGGATCAAATTACCGAGCTCGTGGATGTGAATGGCGATGACGAGACGGACATCTACCGTGCCTTTAATGTGGATGCGATGAACTCGCCCCACTTTCATGAGCCTGCGGGGGGTCTTCAAGAAGGAGTTGATGGGAAAGTCTATTATTTGAAAGCGGCCAGGCATGCAAAATTACCCAGCCATCCCCAACATGGAACTTTGATTCAAGTAGATGGAGATGGTTCTAATTCCCGAGTTGTCGCATCCGGATTTAGAGCACCCAATGGATTAGCAGTGGACCAAGATGGAATTGCATGGGGTTCAGATCAAGAAGGTCATTGGACGCCTGCTAATCGCATCAATCGTATCACCGAAGGTTCGTTCCATGGAAACAACTGGAGCGGAAGCATGCTCAATGCGAAACAACTTCGAACAACATATGAACCACCTCTTTGTTGGATTCATCCTTCTGTTGATCGTTCACCCGCAGCACAGGTGCGTGTTCCAGAAGGAATATGGGGTGACCTGAGTGGCAAATTACTAGGATTATCTTATGGCACTGGCGAAGTGTATTTAATTTTAGAGGATGAAGTGGACGGTTTTCATCAAGGTGGAATAGTACCTTTACCGATTGCGACTCCGACGGGAACTATGAGAGGGCGCTTTCATGAGGATGGAAGTTTATATCTTTCTGGTCTTTTTGGTTGGTCTTCAGATAAGACGGACCCCGGAGGTTTTTATCGAGTGAGAAGAACTGAATCTTCATTACCGATCCCGATATCATTGAAACCTCAGCAATCAGGGCTACGTATCACCTTCAATGAAAAAATCACTACTAACCCTGAAGATTTAATAGAAGCATTCAATTTGGAAGGCTGGAATTATCAATGGAGTAGTAACTATGGTTCCCCCAAGTTAGACCTCGTAACCGGCGAAGAAGGTACGACAAGTTTTAGTGTAGTTTCTGCGACGCTATCCGAAGACGGTAAAGAGGTGCAATTATTCATTCCTGACATGAAGCCTGCGATGCAAATGCATCTCGACTGGTCGTTGAGTTTCAGTGATATGAAAAAAACAGAATCATTCATACACTTTACGGTACATGCATTAAATTCAATAAAAGATGACTAGTACAATCCTTATTAGTTTTATTAAGAAGTGATCTAGAAAATAGAAAAAAATTTAGAACTCGAATGCGTACACTAAGAGAGTTCAGTTACGACGTGGGTTACAATTCGGTTGCTCGCCAACAGTACCAACTAGCGATAGAGCGGTAGGGTGCCCATCGTTTGGCATGCTTTTCTAGTTGCTTGGAACTGAGCATTTTTTTTCTGCCGAGTATTATCGTTGCGCCTTTACACACACCCAAATCGTTACTCGGTAAAACGTCTACCCTTCCCAATTGGAAGATCAGTAGCATTTGAACTGTCCACGGACCGATACCATGAATCATGGATAGTTTGTCGATAATGCTCTCATTATTCAGTCGATTCAAAGCAGCGAAGCCCGGTAGATCTCCTCTGAGTTGGTGTTCCGCGAGATCAATAATGGCGCGAGCTTTATTGCTAGAAAGTCCGCAAGAACGTAGTTTTTTGGAATCTAATTTTACAATCGTTTCTGCAATAGGTCTTCTTCGTGGAAACGAATCTAAAAAACGCTGATGGATTGTCGCTGCGGCTTTGCCAGTGATTTGTTGATAGATGATCGAACGTATCAATGCTTCAAAAGGGGATCGACTTCTTTGAATTTCGAGTGGAGAACCGCGCTGAGATTTGATGACTTCATGGAAACCCGGCTCGACTCGTTTTAGCTGCTGGATAGCAGCCTTCCAATCTCGTTCGATGGGCGTTTTTTTGATAGCCATCTTTGTTTATGGAAGATCGAGCCCAGAGTTAGGAAATACGAGAGACGGGAACCGTGAATTTTTACTAATGTTGAGGAGTCTTTCCAAAATTTCCGGTTTCTCTGTCGCCAGATTATTTGTTTCTCCGGGGTCTTTGACCAGATGAAACAGTTTGGTTGTGGGATTTTTCTTCCCTAATCGTCTCCGTACTAACTTCCAATCCCCCGAAATCAACGCTTGTTGATCGCCATGTTCCCAATAGAGATCTTTCTTTCTCAGTAATTCTTGGCCCTGAAAAACAGGGACCAAATTTTGGCCATCGTGAGGGCGAGTATCAGGCTGGCCTGCGACAGCGAGGAGGGTGGGAAATAGATCAGGGAAATAAGATGGGAATTCACTCACCGTGCCCGGCTTTATTTTTCCAGGCCATTGGGCAATAAACGGCACTCGAAGTCCGCCTTCGAGAACGCTTCCTTTAAGTCCACTGAGGCCTTGTGTGCTCCCAAAGAACTCATGATCAACGCCGCCAGCCCATGTCGTTCCATTATCACTACTGAACATCACGAGAGTATTTTCAGAGAGGCCCAGTGATTGCAGGTGATCCAGTATGGCTCCCACCTCTTTATCCAGATGAGTGATCATCGCGGCATAAGCGGCTCTCGGACGTGGATGGGGTAGATAACTTCCACCGAGATAGGGAACTTCATCCCACTCACGCGGATAGGCGTCTAGGTCTTCGACCGGAACCTGAAGAGCGACGTGGGGGATGGGACTGGGGTAGTAAAGGAAGAATGGTTTCTGTTCAGCATGAGCGTCGTCGACAAATGCGAGAGCTTCTTCGAGGAAGATATCAGGAGAATAAGTCTTTCGTAGGTATCGATCAAAGTATTCCTGTTCAGTGGCAAGAGGCGCACTGATTTTTTCGTGAGCTTTGAACCAACCATTTCCTTCTAGTGTCATCTTCTCCCCATTTTTCCAAAGGTGATTGGGGTAGAAGTTATGTGCTTTTCTTTGGCAAAGCACAGTGCAAGAAGTATCAAATCCTTGATGCTCAGGTGCGCCAGTCGTTCCCGGACCGCCCAATCCCCATTTCCCAAAGACGCCTGTTGCGTATCCTGCGTTTTGCAAGGCCCGGGCGATGGTATGGGTTCCAGTGGGTAGGGGATATTGGCCTTCTGGTTGTCGCTCTCCCCAGCCGCCATTTTCCCAATTGTTTCTGACAAGAGAATGTCCACAGTGAAGACCGGTCATTAGAACGCATCGTGAAGAAGCACAAACTGGGGCACCAGAGTAGTGTCGAGTAAAACGCATCCCCTCTTCTGCAAGAGCATCCAGTCGGGGCGTTTTTATCTTTTCTTGGCCATAACTTCCGAGCTCTTTGTAGCCCAGATCGTCCGCCAGAATGTAGACGATGTTCGGTGGAGCTGCTTTTTCGTCCGCAAACACTCCGGTATGGAGAAGAAGGGCGATTAAAAGACATCGACCTGAAATCAAAATTCTATGAGGCATTTATTCTCCATTCTCGGATTTACTCCCGAGAGTGATTTTCATGTTCTGGATGGTAGCGAGCCAACCACCCTGTTTGCTAATTGAACGCCAATAGGTATTTAAAGGCAAACGGTTGGTGGACCTGTTGAGATTCGAACTCACGTCCTCTGCTATGTGAATGCCAAGAGTGACGCGAAAGCCATAGCAACCGTTATTGATGTTCTTAAATTATCCTAATCTTGCTGTGCTCAGGGTACCGGAAGAGGGGTTCACTGCTATGCTGAAGTTTCCTGATATTGTGAACATGAGGAATAGAAAATGTCAAAAAATGTGACGCCTTCAGTGATCATTCTTTGTACAGGAAACTCCTGTAGATCGATTTTGGCAGAGGCTCTATGGCGTGAAGAATCGGGCGGGCAATGGGCTTGTGCATCAGCAGGAACTCAACCCACTGGAACTCCTCATCCACTCGCAATCAAAGTCTTGGAAGAGGAAGGTATTCCTGTTTCTGATCTTTGCAGTCAAGGTATCAGCGAGTACTCCGAGGGCAGTTTTGATCTAGCGATCACGGTCTGCAATTCTGCGAATGAAGAATGCCCTGTATTTCCGGGGGCGAGTCGAACATTACATTGGCCATTCCCCGATCCTGCAGAGCATGTGTCAGTCGATGACGAGAGCCCCGAAGGGATGCAGATATTCAGAGTCGCTCGTGAAGCGATTCGGCAGCGTATTCAAAGGTATTTGGCCACGCTCGATTTTAAGGCAGCTTTGTTCGAGATTCTTGATCAGCTTCCGGGTGAAATTCCTGAAGAGCGGCGAGTTGCTTATAGGTCTTTAGTTCAATCCTGTGGCGAAGCGATGGACCAAGTTGAGGCATGGGCGATTCTGCCGCAGATCATCCACGATGAAATGAAGCCTTTTGGTTGGCTTTGGAACGGGTTTTATCATCTCAAAGGTCAAGTTCCCAACAGAAGATTAGTTCTGGGTGACGCCGCAGGTCCTCCTGTTTGTGCGACGATTGAAGAGAATCCGGGACAAAGGAGCGGGATGTGTTTCGATGCTGTTCAGCAAGGAAGCATTCTAGTGGCTGCGGATGTGAATCGTTGGCCAGGATATGTTTCTTGCGATGGTGAAAGTGGATTGAATACAGTTTCATCCATCGTTCGCCCTATCTTTGATGAGAATGGCGACGTCGTCGCTGTATGGGATTTGGATTCTAGCGAAGAGATTCATCCCTGTGACGCTCTTGTCATGGATGCATTGCTGGAAGGTTTCGGCGCATTTGGTCACCCAGTAGAGAAGAGTTCCTAATGGAAGAAAAAACGATTCGACTTTCTCAGTACCTAAAATGGATGGGGATCTGCTCGACAGGTGGTGAAGCCAAGATTCGAATCCAACAGGGTGAAGTTATGGTGAATGGCGATGTGGATACTCGCCGTGGACGAGTTCTTAGGGCTGGTGACCGGGTTGCCTTTGAAGGGCAAGAGCACGTCGTTTCTTTTGACGTGTAGAATTCAACAGAAGCGTTTACTTACCCATTATCTTGCCCGAGAAGAAGTCTCCCTAGAGACCAACCTATTCCTGCAAGGATGACACACCCTAGCGTTTGCAAGGTGACGAACATGATCGCCTTAAAAGCATGTCCTGCTCTGAGAAGTTGCCAGCCTTCCATGCTCAGCGCACTCATAGTTGTGAATCCTCCAAGAACTCCCATGATCAAAAAAGTTCGAAGTCGCTCATCCAGAAAGACCCTCGTATCAAAAAGACCCATCAGTAAGCCGATCACGAGTGAGCCGCTGAGATTCACCAAGAGCGTGCCTGTTGTCGTCAGAGTGGCTGCGCCAGGAGCAAACGAGGTGATGGGATGAGTCTGTAATTTCTGAGCCCATTGATAGACTCCCCAGCGTAAAGATGCGCCCACAGCCCCACCGAGTGCCGCCCAGATCCAGCCCATATTCTCGTCCCCCTTAGGAGTCAGTTGTAGATGACGTCACCGAATGTGATGTCTTCAGCTTGTATGTGAATAAAAGTATCCACTTGTCGGGTTTCTCTTTTTTAAAAATCGCTCCTGAGTCATGTTTTGCATTCTCATTGGCAGTGAGCGTCCGGCTCTCAAAATCGATAATACGCGATTGAGAAGTAGAGCTTCCACCACCGTATTGCTCCTATCGATGAAGATCTGGCAACGAGTCTCGAGTCTGTATTGACCATGACTTTGTTTCTGTTTGGCGATGGTGGGACATTCGGTCGCATATATCTACAAGAATTATGGGCTCTCACTTTTTACCCAGATCAGATGATATTTAGGATAAGTGCTTCTCAGCCATTCCAAATCATGACTAATTCTGTCCATTGATGGAGCCGAATTGGCTGTGTTGATTCGATTGGATGGTTCATGGACTCTCACTCGGGCAAAATAAAGCAATTCCCTGTTTGTTTGTTCGACCGTTGAGAGATCCGAAATGCCAAAAATCGAAAAGATCACATACGGATTTCATATACGAGCCGTCCTTTTTGAAGGGGTGTTCGGAGGGTTACTGTGGTCTGCTCCTGAAATCGCCCGAAAAGCTCTAGGTGTCGATAATTTATTATTGACGCTCATCGTGATGGCTCCAGCTGTTGCGCAGGGTGCCGTGTTGTTTTTCGGAGGTTGGATTTCTCGAACGGGGCCTAGAAGGTTACTCCGTAGAGCTGCAACAGTGGGGCGACTGCCCCTTTCGTTGATGATCTTACTTCTTGTTCCTGTTATTTCGAATTGGGCAGAAACCGATCAAGGCCGAGAGATTGTGCCTTGGATCTTCTTGTTGTTAGTCACCATTCAAGCTCTCGCCTCAGTACCGATTACTTCTGCATGGAATGGTGTCATAAGAAGTAATTATCGGGATGAAAATCGTGGATTCCTTTTTGGAAAAGCACAGCGCTGGGGAGCTCTTGTTTCTGGGGCGGGCAGTGTGATCGCAGGATATTGGCTTCACTATCAGAGCGAAGCTTTTCCAATTTTGTACGCAGTAGCAGGACTCTTTGGTTGGCTCTCGTGCATGATATTTTCGAAAACGCCTCTACGGGACCAAGACAAAGCAGCCCCCGATGCACCGGAGATAAATAACGCCAAAGCACTCTGGCGATTATTGGTTAAAGATCGTCGATTCCTGATCTATGAGATTGGCTTCATTTTATACGGTACCGCTTTTATGGCATTGATAACGGCGAAGCCGATGTACACCGTCGATGCAGAATTTTTGGGGTTGGATTGGCGAATATTGTTGGGAGCAAAAGGACTAGCCAGTTTGGCGATGGTTCTTTTGACCCCATTCTATGGAAAGACCCTTGATCGCATTGGCCCAGGTTGGCTTGCAGGAGGCTGTTACTGTGGCCTCGCTCTCTATGCGATTCTGTTGATGGCAGCGAATTCAGCAATGACCTTCCTGCTCGCCGAATTGGTCTTTGGCATCTCCATGGCGGGTGTCATTTTGGCTTGGAATATTGGTCCAGTGTCATTTGCCCGGGCAGATGAAGGTCGACAATATATGGCAGTTCATGTCGCTCTCGTTGCCGTGAGGGGACTGATTGGCCATCCCATCGGGGGGTTATTGGCAGATTGGACAGGCGATCCCAAGGTTGTTTTCGCCTTTTCCCTGATTCTGTGGATCCTCAGCGCTGTGGTCATGTTTAGTTTGGGTCGAGGACCTGCTCGACAAGAAAACAAAATCGAGTCTTCGTGATACACTGATTGCCGGAGGAAAATTATGGCCAGAAAACGTAGCCCTAGGAACGCTGGAAAAACCGCAGATCAATTGGAGGAAGCACTCGTTTCCCTCGATAGATCGAGGGGGCCACTGTTTATCGAAAAAAGAAGCACCTCGGAGGAAGCGGAGCACCGTCCTTCAGAGTGTTGCCAGCGACCCCATAATAAAATGCGGATTTCGGAACTTGAAGCGATAGACATCGCTCGGGCTTTTAACGAAAAGCCTCACCTAAAAGGTAAAACTGAAGAGGTTCTGGAAAGGCTGGGCCAAGCGATTCATTTCCTTAGAGATAATCGCCGTCCTCAGGCATTTAATTGCCCCTTGTTGGAAAAAGGTCGCTGCATGGTTCATAGGGTAGCGAAGCCCATTGAATGCCTATCGTACGACCGCGAAGACGACAAAATCAGTCATGAAGCACGAAGAAGTATCGAAAGAAGAGATCAACTCAATGAATCGTTGTTCGGTGAAGATTGGGATTACCGCGTGATTCCATTCATGCTGATTAGATATTTGCTCGACGAGGATGGCCCAGCTATGGGTTCGTGCGGATCTTCCATGCGTAAAGAGCAGCACAGAAATGACCGCCCCCCCAAGAAAACAAGAACTGATAATAATCGATGATTCCAAATCTACTTCTGATTCACGATGTCTCCCTGCGTTTGGGTGAGACAGAAAGAGATCTTCCTCGTTCCCTCGCACGAAGATTGAAGATTGCAAAGCAACGTATTTCCTCTGTTGAAATACGGAAGAGATCTCTCGACTGCCGAAAGGGAAGAGAGCCTCGTTGGATTCATTCAGTGACCGCAGAGATTGATCTTCAAGTCGCAGACAAGTTGGTCCAACAAGGGAAAGCTCGCGTATGGAATCAACAACGGTTAGACATCGATCAGTACTCTGGTGATGAGTCTCCTGTCGTTGTAGGAACTGGTCCAGCGGGTTTGTTTTGTGCATTACGTTTGGTTCAGGCTGGCGCAAAACCTCGGATAATTGAGAGAGGGCCAGAAGTCGTAGAGCGATCTCGGCGGTGGCACCGATTTATCATGGGTGGAGAGTTTGAGCCCGATTGTCATCTCCTCTATGGAGAGGGCGGCGCAGGAACCTATTCTGATGGAAAACTTTATACACGTGTTCAGGATCCACGTGTCCCTGAAGTACTTCAAGCGTTGGTCGATCATGGGGCACCGAAAGATATTCTTGTCGACGGAAGACCTCATGTGGGATCGAACCTTCTGCCCAGTATCGTCAAGCGAATGCGGAAAGCGCTCATCGAAGCCGGTGCAGAGTTCTTTTTCGACCATCGATTCGTAGATGTCATATCGGAAGAGAGTGGAGATTCGAAGCAAATCAAAGGTATCGTCGTTGAATCAGAAAATAAGAAGATGGAATGGGAAACCCGTACTCTCTTCTTAGCAACAGGCCATAGTGCCCGCGATATTTACCGTTGCCTAGATCGTCACGATGTTCCAATGACTCGGAAGCCATTTCAAATCGGAGTCAGAGTCGAGCACCCTCAAAGTGTGATTGACCAGATGCAGTATGGAGAATCAGCGGGGCACCCCCATCTTCCACCGGCAGATTACAGTCTTGTCGCTAAAGGAACCGGAGGGGATGTTTATTCCTTCTGTATGTGTCCTGGAGGCGAAATCCTTCCTTCGACTGAGATGGAAGGATTTTTGTGCGTCAACGGAGCTTCCAAGTTTCAACGGAAGAGCCCATGGGCAAATAGTGGTTTCGTGGTAACTCTGGATCCCGATAGTTTTGGAGAGGGCGACGCTCCCTTGGCAGGAATCGAGTTACAGGAACAGATTGAAAAAGCAGCCTTTACCTCGGCAGGGGGGGATTTTTCTGTCCCAGCACTAAGGCTCAGAGATTTTATCGAAGGCCAAGTTTCTCAAGATCTTCCGGACTGCAGTTATCCTAGAAACCTTGTCCCCGTCGATTTTTCAGAGTTTATGCCAGCAATGATTTTGGATTCGCTTCGATCAGGTCTCTCCGACTTGCTTCGCAGGCTACCCGCTTTTGACCATGATAAGGCTGTGGTGACTGCGCCTGAATCAAGATCTTCGAGCCCTGTTCGTATTGACAGGGGTGAAGAAAATTTTGAAAGCACGGGTCTCTCCGGATTATTTCCATTGGGAGAAGGCGCTGGGTATGCAGGTGGAATTCTATCTGCAGCACTCGATGGAATGAAGGCCGCAGAGGCATGGGTGGCCCATCAAGACGCGGAATAAAAAAGGGTTACATTTCTTCTGTGGAAAAGTCTGACATACCGATTTAGAACGCATTCAAAAGTTGATAAATGTAGTTTGAGCTCGGAGTATGGTGATCAGTCTTATCAGATCAGAGCGAAACACCACTGAGTCTTTGAGTCAGGTCCCTGGAGGTGCAAATGAGCCGGGAATACAGCCCCACTCCTCTTTCTTTTGAAAGAAAAACAGAAGAAGAAATGGATCAAATCTCCCTCAGATTGGAATCTGACCTTTCCGGTCGTCGATCAGTGAGGCACTTTTCATCCGATTCTTTTCCAAGAGAGTGGGTCGATAGGGCCATTGCGGCAGCCAGTACCGCACCGAGTGGGGCACATCGACAGCCTTGGCATTTTGTTGTTGTAGATGAGCCCGACTTAAAACGTCAAATCCGAGCCGCTGCTGAACAGGAAGAGCAAGTATCCTATAGCGGCCGCATGCCACAAGAGTGGCTTGATGCTCTACAGCCGATAGGCACGGATGCGAGTAAGCCTTTTCTGGAAGAAGCTCCTTTTCTCGTTGTGCTCTTCGCTGAAACTCATGGAGTGAATGATTCAGGTTCTAAACAGAAAAACTATTATGTATCGGAGTCGGTAGGTATTGCCGCTGGAATGTTTATTAGCGCGATTCATAAGTTAGGTCTCGCAACATTGACGCATACGCCATCACCGATGAAATTTTTAAGAGATCTTTTGGGACGCCCGTCTCGGGAAAAACCATTTCTCTTGTTCCCTATCGGATACCCTGCACTTGAATGCCAGGTTCCAGACCTCAAAAGGAAGTCCTTAGAAGAGGTTCGAAGTTATAATAGGGATGGCAGAAATCACGAGAAGGATCCCGCAAATGGAGAATGAAGAAATACTAACGAGCTTGCAAAATCCTCGGATTAAATCAGTGGTGCGTCTTCGGGATCGTCGAGACCGAGATAGAGAAGGTCGATTCATCATTGAGGGATTTCGAGAAATCTCCAGAGCAGTAGAGTCAAAGTTAAATCTCGAAGAGATCTTTGTTTGCCCTGATTTCTATCTTGGGTCCAATGAGGCGACTTTGTTGGAATTCGCTCAGTCGTCATTGGGAACAAAAGTTCAAACAGTGAGTAAAGATGTCTTTCAAAAGATGTCCTATCGAGATCGGCCCGATGGCTTATTGGCCACTGCTCCTCGACCTGAATGGAATCTTGATCGGTTGTCGGCTCGGATTGAAAAAGTAAAAGAGTCTCATAAAACTCCTCTATTGATCGTTGCCCAATCGATTGAAAAGCCTGGAAATCTTGGAACGTTGCTGCGTACCGCAGATGCTGCCGCCATCGATGGGTTGCTGGTGGTTGATCGTTGTACGGATTTGTTCAACCCCAATGTCGTTCGAGCCAGTGTTGGGACTCTTTTTACAGTACCTGTGGCTGAATGTTCTAGCGATGAAGCGATTTTATGGCTTCGGAACCATAAGGTCAAAATGGTCGCGACTTCTCCCGATGCAGAATCTGACTATTGCGATATGGATCTCACGGTACCGTTGGCCATCATTATGGGAAGCGAACAATACGGCTTAGATGAGAGATGGCTGAGCGAGACTGATGATCAGGTCTCCATACCTATGGCAGGAAGTGCTGATTCCTTGAATGTGGCAATGGCGACAGCTGTGGTTCTATTTGAGTCCTTGCGGCAAAGAAGAACCTCGACTGACGAGTAACAGTCCATTAGTCGATATTAGGTACTAAAACCGCTTCCTGAAGTCTCTTTTCGATTCTATCCCAGTCAAATGCAGGTCCGGGATCTACTTTGTGTGATCCGACATGCCAGTGGCCGACGATACCTGCAACAGATTGTCCCTTTGATTCATCTCGTAATGAGGAAACCACCTTACCCTTCGAGTCTCTCGGAACACGAGGCTGAATGCTCGGTATTGACCGACATAAAGAGATGAGTAAGTTTTCTAAGGCGATGTATTGAGCTTCGGTGAAATCTCTTTGATGAAGATGTTCCTGATGGATTGTACCTTCGAAGAGTTGGGGGCGTGCTGGGTAGGGATGAGCATTTTCAGCAGACGTCCCTGCGAGTGAATCGGGATTGAGGCGTATCCCTTTTGTATCTTGAATGTAATGTAAGTCGGCTTCCTTGGGATCTTTGAATGCTCCGAAGTGGGCGATCTCGATGCCGATGGATCGGTCATTGGCATTTCCGGCGTGCCAAGCACGTTCTTTGACGTCCAAAGTTTGGTAAATGGTACCGTCTACATCGACAAGAAAGTGGCATGACAAGCCCCGAATATTATGGAGAACGTGGAAGCATCGACTGGCCGATCCGCATGCGTCATAATGGAGAACAACTGTATCGATGACTTCAGTAAGGTCTTTACGAGTCCAGCCATTGGCCTGGAGTCGTGCCGTTAATTCAGGAGAAGCATTCCGTCGAAGGCTTCCATAACGCATGACTCCTTTTGGGTCATCTTGGGGTGGAATTGTCCCTGGCTGATCCCAGCGGTGACCTCGATAGGCGTCGAAGCCGCCATTATCGGTCCACAGGACGACTTTATGGGATGTTTCTATTCTTTCGCCAGCGATAAGAATCTCATTACCCGATCTCTGAGAAGGCTGCCCAGGCACTATTCTGCAACTTGTTATATATAATATAGATATGACAATTAGCATTGAGTTCAGGATATGTTTGTTCATAGATCCAAATTCTAGAAGAGTCCTTGTAAATGGACAATGCGTATGTAAGTATAGGACTTAAGTGACTCACATAGCAGTAATCGTAAGTTTCTTGGTGTTGATGACAGAAATAGATCTCCTTAGATCCCTTATTTTGGTCTGAGGATAGTAAGTTGCAGGAAGCGAGCCGTTTTTGGCGCTGATCTTTGATCAGCAATTTAAACGAGCGGCATATATTAGCAAGATTGAGTGCACTGTTTATTTAAGTAACGAGACATTATTTCGATAGGTGGAGTTCATACAGAAAGTGGACTCAGGGTTGTAGAGGCCCTCTGGAATTCAACAACGATTTTTACGTAAGAGTACGTAAAAGATATTTGAAATTCCGCACCAGATTCGAGTCATGAAGAAGTGGGAAGAGGTAGAGATCATGAGTATGGAACAAGAAATGGACAGTTTAGGTAAACTCGACGTTGAAGCTCTCAGGCAACTTGTTGCTTTGAAAGAGAACAGCGGAAAGTTAAATCGCCTTGAAACAAAGCGTCAACGGCTCCGCGATGAGTTGGATAAAGTCGAAGAGCATATTAGAGAGTTCCTATCTCAGTACCCTGAGGTACAAGGTTATCTTTCTAGTGCGAGTGGCTCTATGCGTCGCCTGACCCCTTCTGGACGTCGTCCGAGGGGCTGGATTCGCTCACAGGTGGAAGAAATATTAGGGGAAGCTGGAATGCCATTGACCCCTGCAGAGGTTCGCGATGAGATTGCTCGTCGCCATCCTGAGGAAGCCACTAAGAATCTTTACCTCGCTGTGTTCCAGCATCTGAGAAGGCATGAAGAGTTCGACCAAGATGAAAAAGGTCGTTGGAAAATGAAATCTGAGCAGCCTGCCTGATTTCACGCGATAAAATTCGGAAAAATACTCGTGCTGTAGAAACGGCACGAGTATTTTTTTTGGTAAAAAAGAAGCCCTTTGGAGGATTGGGATCCACTTCCATGCTTTTCACCTAATGATTCCGAATTTAGTGGCCGTGGTGATACACTTCTTTTGTTAATGGGATTATTGATTCGAGCCTTGATTCGAGTCTTGAGTCGAGTCATGAGTCGAGTCATGGGTCGAAGGCGAGATCCTGCTCGATAGAAATCCTTTGAATCAGGAGATCAAAACATTATGAACTCAGATTTGAAAACCGATGAATCCGAATCTGCGGATGATTCAAACTGTGTTAAATCCCTGCTCACGGGCACGCTGCTATTGCTGGTCATATCAGCAGCAATAGGGCTGACGATCAATACCTTGAGGCCGGGGAATAAGATAGATCTGTCACGGGATTACTTCCCGAGTAGAGCGTCTTCCTTGGAACCAGGTCAGAGAGTCCTGCAAGAAAACGGAACCTCCAATCCTGAAGAAGGGGACCTTTCGAGTCAGGGTAATGAGGTCTCTTCTGGTGATGGAAACAGTGACGAATCGATAGAAACAGTTCCGGATGACGGAATGCAGAGACTCAGTTTTGAAGATGTTCGAGATCATTTTGAGACTGGGGAAGCTGAATTCGAATCTTCTGGTGAATCCATCGTAGTGTTTGTGGATGCGCGCGTAAAAGACCAATACGAAGATGGGCACATTCCCGGTTCTGTCTGGCTCTACCATTATGAATCAGAATCATTAATAGATGACCTTAAGCCTCAACTGGAAATGGCATTTTTCGTCATCGTCTACTGTAATGGTGGAGACTGTGAAGATAGTTTGCACCTTGCGAGTGACTTAGGCTCCCTCTATGGGCTTCCTCCCGAAAACATTTACGTATACGAGGGTGGGTTCAATGAATGGAAAGAAATGCAAATGCCAATAACAGTGGGAACGGAGGTCCGCTGATGAGTTTTATTCGTCAAATAGATGCTACCGGAATCCCGCTTCTACTGGCGCGATTTATTCTCGGATTGATTTTTCTCAGTTACGGCATCAATAAGGTTGCAGACCCCATTGGGTTTCTTAAAAGCATCAATAACTATGGGATATTGCCAACGAGTCCTGTTTGGATTCTCAACGGTGTCGCAGTTATTCTCCCAGCAGCGGAAATCTTGTGCGGATTGTCATTGCTTGCTGGTTTGGCATTGAGGCCGGCGGCATTAATTGTGACAGGAATGCTGTGCGCATTTACTCCTGCAGTTTACTTTCTGGGAGCAGGGTTAGTGGGGACTCAGCCTGAGTTCACTTCGCTGTGTGCCGTCATTGCCGATTGTGGATGCGGTGCTGGGCCTATCCCGATATGTGAAAAATTGATGACCAACACGGGATTGCTACTGCTTTCTCTATGGGCGTTCCTCAGTAAATCCAAGCGCTTCCGAGGTGGACTCGGAGGGGGCTGAGCGTAGTTCGGGCTTTAGGCAGTCCGCTACTTCTCGTTGAGAAGTCGTTCCAATGTTGAATCGAGTAACCCTTCGCCACCTGAGCCGACCCTTACCCATGCGATCTTTCCTGTTTTATCGATGAGAACAACCATGGGTATTCCTCCAACTCGATAGTTATCAAATTCACGCTTTCCCGTGACCACAAAGGGGTAACTCACTCCAAACCGCCTTCGGAACTCCAAAACGTGTTGGAGAAAAGCATCTCGAGTCATTCCCTTTACGGTTTGTCCTCGAGTATTGCTGTCCTTGTCGGGAAGCCAGCCTTGGGCGTAGGGTTTTGTCACCCCCAAAACTTTTAATCCTTTATCCGCATATTTCTTTTGGAGGCGATCAAGCCCTGGCATCAGCATTCGGCAGGGTCCACACCAAGTCGCCCAAAAATCGAGAAGAACAACCTCCCCTTTCATGGAACGGATGGATTGTTTCTTCCCGCCGAACCAAGTGGCTTCTCCAAGTTCAAATGCGGGTTTATCAAGCAGAGCCATGCGGACGGAAGAATTTCTACGAGATCGGGCATCGTCTCCGTATTTGTTCAAGTCATCCGTGAGCCTACTCCATGATCTTTTTGCTGAGAGCGTCTCGCCTTTTGCTGCATATAGGTCTCCGAGCAGTAACCAGGCTTCCCTGATTTCGGGGCTCCCAGTCGCGAGAGATTTTGTCGCATTCTTAAGAAGCAAGATGGATTTATCTATCTGTGAAAGTTCTGAATAAGATCTCGCTAGGGGGAGCAGAGCTTTTTGCGCAATCGCCTTTTCCGCTGCGTCAGAATCGGAGTATTTTTCAACCAGTGGTGAAAGAAGCTCAATTCCCTGAGAGTGTCTTCCTTGTTGGCTGTGATCTGCGCCGATGATTCTTTGGCAATCGAGTCGTAAGAATAAGTCTTTATCTTCAGGGAAGATTTGTAAAAGGTTCTTCCCCGAGCAAGCCTTAATCAGTTCGCGGCTATTTCTATAGATGAGACTGGGGTTTCCTTTTTCCTCAGCGGCTATCAAGGATGCATGAGCCGAGCGGATATCACTGGCGATATCTGCGGATAGAAATTGAGGCGTAAAAAACAGGAACAAGCAGATAAGAATAGGCCTAAACATGAATCCTCCGTTATTCAGGGTTCCTCAACTCAGAACTCTATTATAAAATTTTATACAACGCTCTGTCGATATCCGAATCTCGAATTGATAGAAAAAGTAAGAGTAATGGGGGTGGAGCGAGTCATACTTTTGGCATGGAGATACTAAGAAATCGATCTCAAAAAGGAGGAATTGTACCGATGAGCAAGTTTATCCGAATGAAATTCAGTTTGCCGGTGTTCTTTTGCGGACTCCTGCTCATTTGCGGACTCCTGCTCTCTGGTGGCCTCCTGCTCTCTGGCGGCCTCCTGGTGTTTGCCGAACCTTTTTCTCATATTGACAGCATGGATGACGATAAATTGAAGCCGAAGGGGCATCTATCAAAGCAGTCAATACAACTGGAGAGATTGGCGAAGGAAGCGGGCAAGTTTTCTTGGAGAGGTGTTCTGGATTACACGATGGGTGGCGTGGATCCGGTAACTGGTGAAGTTGGATCCAAATTCATTCCGATATCCGGAACCGGGGATTCACAGATGGTTTTTGGGAACAAGATATTACTGAGGAGATCCACCAGTTCCGGCAGCCCTTTCCTGACCTATCATTTCGATAGTTACAGAACTGATCTCAATCAATACTTCAGTATCTCTCTCGATCCAAATCAGACAGCCATTGCATACCGGTCAGGGAATTATCAAGAAGGCGATAGAGTTCTTAAAGACTATAGCGGATATGTAAAAGAGAAAATTAACTTCGATACTGAAACTCGAAAGCTTTCCGCCGAGGTTTTTTTGGGAGAATCGGACATACCGTTCATTCGCATTTCTCAAGAAGAGACCCCTGGGCAAGTTAAAGATCTAATGAAGGAAATCCTCACTTCGAAACTCCGCCAAGAAAGAATCAATAAATCAAAAGCGAGTGGGAATCCTGCGGAAAATTATTCAGATGAACACAGTCTGTTATTAAAGTTTTTTGGAAATTATGGCGATCCCGAGGGGAATGAAAAACCTCGGATTTCACGATTGCTTGCAGGGGGACGTTTCTTGTTGACTGTTAGCCTTAGCGTCGAAGATTTTCTTGAGCCAGACTCGATCTCGATCATGGGCTTTGATAGCAAAAGAGGGGTGTTCCAGACGTTCATTTTGGAAAGTGAGAGCCCTAACCCACGCTATTTAGAAGGAGATTTCGACGGCATCGTATTGAGGTTCAGAGATCCCTTTGCACAAGAGAAGGACAGATCAAACCCAGTATTGACTTACACATTCAACGATAAACCGGGTTACGTGGAAGAGTCCTTTGAGAGTGGAGAAAAAATGGTCACTCATTTTGCCCCATTAAAAAGTATGAAGAAAAAGAGATAGTTCCTGATATCCAATGAAGATGCCCGAGGTAGCAGTGCTGAGGAATCGTTGTCGGCCTAGGGATAAAAATTCAGGTGCGTACATTGAAAATGTACGCACCTGATCGTCATTCATTCCTTGAAGTTCAGAAGACTAGGCGAGATCGAAGCGATCGGCGTTCATGACCTTATTCCAAGCAGAAACGAAATCATTCAAGAAGATGGCTTCGGAATCGTCGGAAGCATAGACCTCGGCGATCGCTCTCAGTTGGGAGTTGGATCCGAAGATCAGATCGACAGCAGATCCGCGCCACTTTTGTTCTCCTGAAGAGCGGTCAAGACCTTCGTAGAGATGGTCGCACTTGTCAGAGACTTGCCAACGAGTACCCAGGTCGAGAAGATGAACGAAGAAGTCATTCGTGAGTTGACCCGGGCGATCAGTGAATACACCAAAGTCGGTTTCACCCACATTACTATTCATGACGCGAAGACCACCGACCAGAACAGTCATCTCTGGAGCTGACAAGTTGAGCATCTGTGCTTTCTCAACTAACAACTCTTCAGATTTACGGGTGTTGGCTGCAGTGTAGTAGTTACGGAAGCCGTCGGCGTTGGGTTCGAGTACTGCGAAGGATTCGACATCCGTTTGTTCGGCGGTCGCATCGGTGCGTCCGGGTGTGAAAGGAACATTGATCGCGTGACCCGCATCGCTCGCTGCTTTTTCGACTCCTGCACATCCCGCTAGAACAATCAGATCTGCCATTGAGATCTTCTTTCCGCCGGTTTGTGCGTTATTGAAATCGGATTGAACGGTTTCTAGAGATTGAAGTACATCTGCCAACTGGGTGGGGTTGTTCGATTCCCAATATTTCTGGGGAGCAAGGCGAATACGTCCACCATTTGCTCCACCACGCTTGTCAGTTCCCCTGAAAGTGGAGGCCGATGCCCAAGCGGTAGAAACCATCTGTGCGACTGAAAGTCCCGACGCGACGAGTGAACTCTTGAGAGCTGCAATATCGTCATTATTGACCAACTCGTGATCAACGGTGGGGACAGGGTCTTGCCAGATTTGCGCCTCTGCAGGAACTTCTGGACCAAAGCACCTGGAGATGGGCCCCATATCTCTATGGGTCAACTTGTACCAAGCGCGAGCAAATGCATCTGCGAACTGATCTGGGTTTTCATGGAATCGTTTGGAGATAGGGGCGTAGGCCGAATCTTCTCTGAGCGCGAGGTCAGTCGTGAACATCACCGGAGCGTGACGTTTGGACGGGTCATGTGCATCCGGAACTGTGCCTTCAGCATCGGCAGAAGTGGGAACCCACTGGGTTGCTCCCGCTGGGCTTTTACTTTGCTTCCACTCGTACTCGAAAAGGTTTTCGAAGTAGTTATTGTCCCACTGAACAGGATTCGTGGTCCATGCACCCTCAAGGCCGCTGGTGATGGTATCTGCGGCGTTTCCACTTCCGTAGCTGTTCATCCAGCCCATTCCCTGGACTTCAACAGCGGCGCCTTCTGGCTCTGGTCCCACGTGGTCAGTGGGGTCTGCCGCACCGTGTGCTTTACCAAAGGTGTGGCCTCCAGCGATGAGGGCTACCGTTTCTTCGTCATTCATGGCCATGCGTCCAAAGGTTTCACGGATGTCCTTTGCCGCCGCGACAGGGTTGGGATTCCCATTGGGGCCCTCTGGATTGACGTAGATGAGACCCATCTGTACCGCTCCAAGGTGACCCTCGAGTTCACGTTCTCCACTGTAGCGTTCGTCTCCGAGCCATTCCGTCTCCGAGCCCCAGTAGATGTCCTCTGCAGGTTCAAAGACGTCTTGTCGCCCACCTGAGAAGCCAAAGGTTTTGAACCCCATCGACTCTAGAGCACAGTTTCCAGTTAAAACCATCAAGTCTGCCCAAGAGATCTTACGACCATATTTCTTTTTCACAGGCCAGAGCAGCATGCGGGCTTTGTCCAAGTTGGCATTGTCTGGCCAACTATTGAGAGGAGCGAATCGGAGTGTTCCGGACCCTGCTCCACCTCGTCCGTCCCCAATTCGGTAGGTACCGGCACTATGCCAGGCCATGCGAATAAAGAGAGGACCATAGTGACCGTAGTCTGCTGGCCACCAGTCTTGGGAGGTGGTCATCACTTCGCCGATATCTGTTTTTAACTGATTCAAGTCGAGGCTGTTGAATTCCTCGACGTAGTTAAATTCAGAGTTCATGGGACTGGATTGAGGATTGTTCTGGTTCAGAACTTTCAGGTTGAGTTGGTTGGGCCACCAGTGCTGGTTGGCATTGGAGCCGATCGCATTGTGTTGTTCACCGCCGCCGAGGGCAGGGCATTTGCTAATATCGCTCATGGTTCTCCTATTACTCCTTATTGAAGTCTTTGAAATTCGGGGATTTCTCGACAGATCTCGGAAATCTTCAAATGCGGCCTCGTCAGGCGCTGCGCCAATGGAGAAACCTGAGGTTTCATGTCGGCCTGCTCAACGTGACTGAAATGAAGTTTCGAAGCAGCGAAAAGTCACCGTTTGGAACTTACCCGATTCCAAACAGACAGGAGCAGTCTAAATCTCGGAGAAGGGATCGTCGAGTCTCATTCGGCTAGTTTTGAGCAATTACGAGGCTTCTTCCCGGAGGGAAATGTCAACTATTCAGGCCTTCAGTGAGGTGCCTGCAGTGGAAGTCTATTCTCGCTCGATCTGTACAGAGGGGAGAGAGTTGGGGAAAAGAGAGTGAACAGAGGAAGCAGAGAAGATGAAATGGAGCGGATGGAGAGAGAGGTGATCTTTTGGAGAAAGACGTGACAGAAGTGAATTGCATGAGAAGCGGCAGGAATTGCCGACCCACACGTCCAACAATCAGCGGAAACATAAGTATTTATCGTTTCCTGTCGTTGCTTCTGTCCTGAATCGGAGGGTGAGGCCATCGAGGGTTCCGGATGGGAAGTTTAGAGTCGATGGAAAGAGTTGATCTGGAGTTGAAGTTCTTTTTCCGAAAAGGATAAAGAGGCCGGAGGCCCTGTCAAAATAAGGGAAATGGCGTCCCCGACAGGATTCGAACCTGTGACCTTCGGATTAGGAATCCGATGCTCTATCCAGCTGAGCTACGGGGACATCGATGTTGTGACATTTGTTATTTCAGTGATGAAGCAGACTATCTGTTCCCGCAATAAAGATCGAGATGAACGCTATGTAATCTGTCAAACCTGACCGACTTATCAATAGTGGTTCTCTACGCCATGTTGACAAAGACGATCCCGTGTTGTCAAAACTTAACAAGGACAATACATTTAGTAGATCGGGAAAACTATAAAACTCTTCAGACATGGGGGAGAGACCCAATGAAGACATCTGTGAAAGCGGCTCTAGTAGTCGCATTGTGCCGTCGTGATATAAGATCACTCGGATTTTTAGTTCTGTTAATCCTTGCAGTCGTGATGCCATTTGGACAAGTGTCCCGGGCTCAAACTGCAACCTGTGAGATCCCTTCTGCTAGCCTTGGCGCTGGGGCCACTCACTTGGATGCGACAGATACTTGGTTGGCCAAAGGATCAGGATCTTCAGTCGAATTACACAAGAAGGTGAATGAGGTTTGGCAGTTGGATCAATCCCTCGATCTTCTTGGGGCCTCGATCTCCTCAATGGATCTGGATGGGTCGTTACTCGCCCTCGGATTACAAAATGAGGTCAGGGTTTATAGCTTGGCTCCTGATGGTACATGGACCGAGGAACTCACGGTTCCGGGTGTTGCCAATGGAGATCTGGGTAGAAGCATTGGGCTTTCCGGAATTCATTTGGCGATAGGTGACCCAGCAAACAATGAGGTCCTCTTTTATTCGCGCCTGATCAATCCGGCGAATAACAGTCCAATGTGGTTTTCCAGTTCCCAAAATACAGGGGATGCTGGGGGCTCTCTAGGAGATCAACTCAACTTGGTTCCAGGTTATGCGGCCTCACTGGATAGCGCATCTGGAAAAGTTCAGATCTTCAAGCCAGTGGGCGGAACTTCTCTCGAATGGGAGCTTGATTCGGAGCTGATCACGACGGCGACCAGTCTCAGCCTCAATGAAGTTGGGAATACCCTTAGATTACTTCTAACAACTTCAACTGGGGGAGAGATTCACGTTCGCAATGCAAATTGGGAACTTGAGGCTCAGCTCGGATTTACTCCAACTGCACAAACTCATCAGGCAATGCTAGGCGACTCTATCGCCGTTGTCTCGATGGATTGTGGAGTGAGGGTGTTCACCCTCAGCGGCGGTCTCTGGGATTCTGGAGTGAACCTTCAGTCGACAGATCTCGCCCAAGGGTGTCTCCAATTGTCAGAACTTGCGGGCGGTAAATCTGCTCCGTTAGCGCTGGATTCAGATGGCCTAATACTTGGAACAAGCAGTCAAACGTACCTGATTACAGAACTCACATACTTAGACTGCAATGGAAATGGTCAGCCTGATGATTGTGACATTTCCGATGGATTACCCGATTGCAACGGCAATGGTATTCCAGACAGTTGTGATTTCTCAACGGGTAACTTCGATTGTAATACGAATGGTGTCATCGATACCTGTGAGATCGAACAAGGATTCACCGTTGATTGTAATAGCAACGGTATTCCCGATTCTTGCGAAAATGCTGCAACATACGATGCTGTACCTCCAACGATCAGTAATATTCCTCAGGACCAGGTTTTTGAAATCCTTGCCGGAGGTGCATGTACAATTACGACAAGCTGGATAGATCCTACTTCCGAGGATCTATGTAGCGCATCCACCATCACCAGCGACACGCCAATGGAGACAGTATTTGGTCCTGGTGTGCATCTTGTGACCTACACAGCTGAAGATGTGAGTGGAAACCAGTCTGTTGCGACCTTTACGATCACAGTGAATCTCACTGAAGTGCCCACGTTCTTGACGCAACCCAGCAATATGACCGTCGGAACAAATCCTGATAGTTGTGATGCTGTGGTGTTATGGGCGGAACCTACAGTCGAAGACCAGTGTGGTGGAAATAATGTAACGATCACTTCGAATAGGGAAAACGGATCCGTTTTCCCTCTGGGTCAAACCATGGTGATCATGAACGCTACTGATGTGAGTGGAAATGTAAAAAGTATTGCATTCTTGATTACAGTGGAGGACCAATCTCCTCCCGTCATCGAGCAGTTACCGAATATTGTCGCGTCTACTCTTTCTACGACATGCTCTGCAGCGGTCACCTGGGTGGATCCGATTATTCAAGATTGTTCTCCAGGAGTGACCTTTACGAAAAACTTCGGTCAGCCCTTAGTCGGGCTTCCTGGAACAAGGAACGTGATATACACGGCAACTGATGCTCAAGGCCTCATTTCCACGATGTCATTTTCCATTGTTGTTGTAGACGACACTCCTCCGACTCTTGTCGGTGTGCCTTCGAATATGATATTGAATACAGACCCGGGAAGTTGTGGAGCCACTGTTCTGTGGGATATTCCGACAGTTATTGATAACTGTGCCCTCGAGCTTGAGCCGATTAGTAATTTCGAGCCGCCTTCAACCTTTGGTGTTGGTGTGACGACAGTTCATTATTCTGCACTAGATCCGTCAGGAAACGAAACAACAGCTTCCTTCACAGTGACAGTCAATGACTTGGATACACCCGTATTCCTGTCTTCACCGGGTTCTTTGAGTGTAGCCACGACTTCAGAGTTGTGCACTGAGCCGGTTTCATGGGTTCCTCCTGTTGCCATAGATTGCTCAGCGAATCTTTCCTATGTGAGTTCACATGAACCGGGATCTGAATTCCCAATCGGGCAGACAGAGGTGACATACACCGTTTCTGACCTCGCTGGGTTTTCCTCTTCGCTTTCGTTCTCCGTGCTGGTTACAGACGGATTTGGTCCGACCTTTAGCGGGGTACCTCAGGATATTTTTCAGAGCCCGGCTGTGGGAGATTGCTCAGCGACAGTGTCATGGGTGGAGCCTACAGCAACCGATCTCTGTGGTGCCTCAACTGTGTCATCTAATCTATCGCCTGGAACCTTGTTCCCGGTTGGTACTACACAAGTGGAATACACTGCAACAGATGACAGTGGCAATTCCAGTATTGCCACATTCAACGTCATCGTGGCAGATACTGCTCCTCCAGAATTTACATCGATACCAGAAAACATTGAAATCTCGACTGTATTGGGTACATGCCAAGCCCAGGTCTTCTGGACTTCGCTTGGCGCAATTGATCCCAACTGTCCAGATGCAGAGATCAGTGTTACAAGCAGTCATTCACCTGGAGACTTCTTCTCCAAAGGTGTAACAACTGTGACCTACCAGGCTACAGCTGGACAAAGCATTGCAGAGACAAGTTTCACAGTCACAGTCAATGATATTGAAGCGCCAACTCTGTTCAACATGCCATCAAACATCACTGTTCCAAGTACGTCTGGAACATGTCAAGCGACTGTGGTTTGGGTATTGCCTGTTGCATTCGATGAATGTGACGAAGTTGGTTTCTCAGCAAGTCATTTTCCAGGATCGGTATTCGGTATTGGTGAAACAACAGTTTCTTATACCTCAACTGACCTCAGCGGAAACAGTACAGAAGCAACGTTCACGATTTCAGTAGTCGACCATGATAATCCAGTGTTTGTCGGGGAAGCCTTGGTAAACATTAGTACAACAATTGAACCTGGATCTTGTGGCGCGACAGTGTTTTGGGATCCACCTGTGGCCCTCGATGCGTGTGATACCGAGTTGACGCTTGTGGCAACGAACGAGCCAGGCTCTATTTTCCCTGTGGGAAATACGCTTGTCACCTACACGGCGACAGATGATTTCGGAAATTCAGATGTGACCTTCTTCAGTGTTCAGGTTGTCGATAATGAGGCACCTATCTTCGTAGGTGTGCCAGATAGCATGCAAGTTGGAGTCGATGCTGATCAGTGTGCCGCTTCAGCCAGTTGGCAAGATCCGGTACCTACGGATTGTCACTCTGTCACTGTTTCCAAAACGCATGAATCAGGATCGGTCTTTAATCTAGGCGATACGACTGTGACCTATACTGCAACTGACGTTCTCGGGAATCAAAGTACTGCTTCTTTTGTCGTGACCGTCATAGACAACCGAGCGCCAGAGTTCACAGTATTCCCAGATAACATTTCTGTGACGAATGATCTGGGACAATGTGACGCGATTGTGTCTTGGTCTGATTTGGCCGCGCTTGATTCCTGCACGGACTCAACAATCACTCTGAGCATCGCTTCTGGTGAGGTCTTTAGTCAGGGAGTAACCACGGTTACTGCAACAGTAATAGACACTGTTGGAAATACGCATGCGCAAGACTTCACAGTTACGGTGATCGATTCAGAGTCGCCGTCAGTAGTCTCCGGGCCTACTTCGCCGATATTTGTCGGCAATAGTAATCAAGATTGCACTGCTCTTGCGTCATGGACACCTCCGGCGTTCGGCGATAACTGCACGGGTGAATTAACTGTGAGCTCCACACATCATCCAGGAGATACTTTCCCTGTTGGAGAAACGCTGGTGACCTACACAGCACTGGATCCAGATTTGAATTCTCAGTCATATGAGTTTTCTGTCGTCGTTCTTGATACGACCAACCCTGAGATCTTGTCTATGCCAGAAAATGTATCGGCAACGACACCTGTCGATTCATGCCTTGCAACAGTTTCTTGGATAGATCCTACCGTATCTGATTGTGGTCAGGTGACAGCAGCGAGTGATACCCCAAATGGTGGACAACTCGAAATCGGATCCCATCTGGTGAACTACACCTTTACGGATGATTCTGGGAACACCTCTGAGGCTTCATTCTTGGTAGTCGTCAGTGATGGTGAACTTCCGGCAATAGCAAACATGCCAACGAATATCACTGTGACAAACACCACTTCTGCATGTGGGGTCAATGTGATTTGGGCTGAGCCAACTACGAGTGATTGCACATTCAGTAGCCTGTCTTCAAATCATTCGATGGGGTCTCAATTCTCCATAGGAACCACCGAAGTCATTTACGTTGCCACCGATACTGCTGGTAACCAGACAACGGATAGTTTCGAGATCACGATTCTGGATGGCGAAAATCCACAGATCCATGGAATGCCTCAAGATATTACTATCCAGGCAGAGGTGGGGTCATGTAATGCGCAAGCAATTTGGAGTGATCCGGAAGCCCTCGACTGTGTATCTGCAAGTTTGACCAGTACACACTCTTCAGGTGATCTGTTCGAAATCGGAGTCAATGTCGTCACTTATACGGCACAAGATACAAGCGGCAATCAATCCAGCGCCTCCTTCACGGTTAATGTTCTGGATCAAGAAGCACCAACGATTTTGAACATGCCGGATACGGTAGTTGTTTCCAACACGCCGGGCGAATGCAGCGGAATCGCGACATGGTCTGAGCCGACTGGATCAGACTGTGCAGGTATATCAAGCCTCACTTCTGACCTGTTATCGGGATCAGAATTCCCGGTAGGAGTCACGTCAGTGACTTATACCGTTTTGGATAATAGTGGATTGCAATCGTCTTCAAGTTTTGACGTTGTTGTTCAAGACAACGACGCACCTACGGTTCTTAATATGCCGGGAACGGTTGTCGTTCAAAATGCTCCAGGAAACTGTGCGGGTGTCGCTACATGGGATTCTCCAAGTAGTGAAGACTGTTCAGGGTCTTTCCTTAGTTCCGATTACGTATCGGGGGGAATGTTCCCACTTGGAGAAACAACAGTGACTTACACTGCAACAGATGAATCCGGGAACTCTGAAGTGTCTAGTTTCTTGGTGATCGTTGAAGATGGTGAAGCACCATTCTTCCCGAATCTTGGAACGACGATGACCTTCTTGAGTAACTCTGATTCTTGTGAGGGTACGGCAACTTGGCCGACTCCGCAGGCAGCAGATTTCTGCAGCCCGGCCAGTACGGTGACCGTGACGAGTAGTCATGAATCAGGTTCCGTATTCGCAATCGGAGATCACTCCATTGTCTTTACGGCTACAGATTCGAGCGGTAATCAGCATGCACAGATTGTCACAGTCACGATTGTGGACAATGAAGTGCCGACAATAACGGAGATTCCTGTAGACATGGTCGGTACAGCCACTCTTGGTGAGTGCGGTGTTGTCATGTTCTGGAATCCACCCACAGTTACAGATTGCACTGAAACAACTTTGTCCAGTAACTATGAATCCGGAGCACAGATTCCTGTCGGTTTGAATACGATTGTCTACACAGCATTAGATTCTGCAGGGAATTCGAGTCAGGTTTCATTCTTCATCAACGTCGGAGATGCTGAGGCGCCTACGATTGAAGGTATGCCCGCAAGCGTGGTCTTGACGAATGACTTTGATTCTTGTGGTGCAACATATGCATGGGACGAACCCATCATTTCTGACTGTAGTGATTTGTTCGAGCTTGAGATTTCACATTCAAGTGGTGGATTCTTCGATCCCGGTGCAACTCTCGTCTCGTACACAGCAACAGACTTCTATGGAAACACGAGTAGTGAATCATTCACGATCACAGTCGTGGACAAAGAAGGACCTGAGTTCCTGAATGTCGTTTCGCTTGTTGAATTGGATAGTTACCCCGGTCTTTGTGGCGCAAATGCGTTCTGGCCGGAGCCCACAGTCGTCGATAACTGCGCTGTTGGATCATTGCAATCTAGTTCCAATCAGGGGGATTTCCTTCCTCTCGGAGAAACGGTCGTTAACTACGTGGCTATCGATAGCGAAGGGAACGCGAACACGACCTCGATTACGATCTTGATTGTGGACAATGAGGCTCCGGAAGTGATAAATCTTCCAGCTCCCATTATTGTCGACCCAGATCCCGCTACTTGTATGGCGACTGTGACTTGGCAATCACCAGAAATAGCAGATAACTGTGACGGGGGAATTCTCACGGTCGAGCCTGCTTCTGGAACCATGTTTGAGGTTGGAAGTCACACGATTTTGGTGACGGCAACAGACTCTGCAGGTTTGACGAGCCAGACCAGTTTCATTGTTACTGTTAATGATTGCGGTACTCCCTTCTTACGAGGAGATACCAACTCTGACGGAGCCTTTGATATATCGGATGCGATTGGAATTCTGAACTTCATATTCGGAGGAGGAAATGGGGAGCCGTCGTGCTTGGATTCCCTCGACGAAAATGATGACGGACAGATTTCTATCGCTGACGCTATCTATCACTTCTCGACTCTGTTCTCTGGAGGAGCTCCTCCAGCAGCACCTTGGGATTCTTGTGGGCTAGACCCCACCGAAGATGATCTTGATTGCGCGAGCTACTCGGGCTGTCTTTGATATAAAGCAATAAATAGAAGCTTTCAGGCCCCTTCGGTAAATCCGAAGGGGCCTTTTTTACTTTTCAGAGGGTCTCTCCGTGAATGGCTCGGGGTAAGATCACAACGTTCAATAGATCACAACGTTCAATAAACGAGTTGTTGCTCTTCTTCTGGAGGCTCTGTGAGGGTTTTTATCTTCTGTCTGATATTGTTGTCGTTGTGCATTTCTGAGTCTGGGGCTCTCCAGAATCAACATCAGTCTTCTGATGAAAGTTCTAACAAAGCTCCTGACCAGTGGTCGAAACAAGACAAAGAAGCACTCGATAGGATCACGATTCCTGAAGGGGTCGAGAAGCGAATCATCGCAGCAGCGCCCCTGGTGAGGGATCCCGTGGCTTTCGGTGTTGATGCCATGGGGAGAGCTTATATCTGCGAGTCTGAGCGCCAAGAATTTGGTGTCGAAGACAATCGATCGAGCCCCTACTGGTTGCAAGATGATCTCGCTTTACAGACGGTCGATGATCGAATGGCCATGTATGAAAAGCACAAGGATCGTCGTGAGAATGGCATGGAGTATTACACTGCCCGAGAAGATCGTCTGACCTGTCTGAGCGATTCAGACGGAGATGGCATCATGGATACTGTGCGCCCATTTACGGATCCTTTTGCTGAACCTCTCGATGGAACTCTGGCAGGAGTTCTCGTTGAAGACGGGACAGCGTGGATCACCAATATCCCTCATCTATGGATCGCTACTGATGCCGATCAGGATGGTCGTGCAGAATCACGGCGATCTGCACAGCGTGGATTTGGTGTGCGGATCGCTCTGCGGGGGCATGACATGCATGGCCTCGTGCGTGGCCCTGATGGCAGAATCTATTTCTCCATCGGTGATCGTGGTTTTTATCTAGAGACCACAGATGGCCGATTGATGCATGATGCCGGTTCAGGAGCCGTCTTTCGCTGCGAGCCGGATGGGTCTGATCTGGAATTGGTTCATGTCGGTTTACGCAACCCACAGGAGTTGGCTTTCAATGAATACGGTGATCTCTTCACCGGTGACAACAACTCCGACGCCGGAGATCAGGCGCGGATCGTACAAATCCTTCCCGGGGGCGAAACCGGCTGGCGTATGGAGTACCAGACTCTGGAGGGTAGCAATCAGAGAGGACCATGGAACCAGGAGGGCATCTGGCAAGTCGATCATCCGGTTCGGCCTCGCTGGGCACTGCCACCGATCACCCATTTGGGCAGTGGTCCATCAGGGTTGGTTTTTCACCCTGGAACTGGATTTCGATCCGATCTCGCGGGCAGTTTCTTTATGTGTGACTTTCGCGGAGACCCGGCAGCCTCCTTGTTGTGGAGATTTCGTCTCGAACAGCAAGGCGCAGGCTATCGATTGTCGGAGAAAGAGAAGTTTATAGAGGGAGTGCTGTGCACCGATGTGGACTTCACGCCGAAGGGTGCCTTATGGATTTCAGCATGGGGAGGTGGTTGGGTTTCCACCGATCGGGGTCGACTCTTCGAATTCACCGAATCACAGGGGCCGCTTCCCAATGCAGAGATGAGTGTTGAAGAGCTTTTGACCTGCGATCTGAAAAAATATAATACAGATCAATTGTCCGGGTGGGTGACTCTAGGAATGTTATTGGGTCACTCTGATCGCCGAGTCCGTCAACGGGTTCAAGGCCATCTGGCATCCGGGGGTGATAAGGAAGCGGACTTGTTGGTTTCTGTCGCAGAAGGCGAATCGGACAATTCCCCACTCAGCAGAATCCATGCACTTTGGGGATTGGAGCAGTGGCTGAGGAAGAGTCCACTAAAGCGGAGCGAGCGTCTTCTGTCTCTCGCTCACTTAGAAAGTGACGCGAGCGATGAGGTTCGCCGACAACTGGCCCGAGTCTTGGGTGAGATGTCCGATCCTCGCGGTAAGTCTGTCCTGATACGGTTGCTCGAAGACCCTTCTCCAAGAGTTCAGTCGATGGCTGCTCTGGGATTAGGTCGACTCGGTGCTCGGGAAGCGCGGGAAGAATTGTTTCAATTGGGGATGAATGCGGGCTCCAAGGATGCAGTACTGTTTCATGCTGCAGTGATGGGGTTGGCAGGATCTTGCACAGAATCGGATCTGTTGGTGGAGGGCCTTGCGTCCAACTCCTCCAGAGATAAAAGACTTCTCGCTCTTTTGGCTCTACGAAAAAAACACCATCCTTACTGGCTTTTTGCCGGAGAGACCGGCACGGAAGACTCCCCATCAGGGGCACCTGCACAGCCTCAAGATCCGAGAAAAGTTCTTCAGTCTGGCTTGAGGTACCGGGTAGCGGGGGATTCCCTGACACGATCTCGGCCTGTCAGTCCGGCTCTCGCCTATTTCCTCAACGACCCTGATCCGCTCGTTGTGACAGAAGCAGCCCGTGGATTGCACGATTTGGGTTCAATTGGAGGATTACCGCGCTTAGCAGATCATTTGATTCGACTCGCAAATATGAGTGATGAAAAATTGAAGTTATATGGAGAGTTGATCTGGCCGCTGGGAAGACGCGCGATCGATGCGGCGCTGCGTCATGGCAGTCAGCAGCATCTCTTGGCACTGGTCAAGTTTGCCGAGAGAGAAGCGTTACCGATCGAACTTCGTGAGGAGGCTCTCAGGGCAGCCGAACAGTGGAATGATCCTCCCACGAGAGAAGGGGTTCGAGGTCTAGTGAGGCCCTTGGCGGATGAGATCAAATCATTGCGTCAAAATACGGGTGATGTTTTAGAGGGCACTCTCGATCAACTCCTCGCAGGAAGCGATCTTCAGGGGCCCGCTCTGAGGGTTGCTTGTACGCATCAACTTCCTCTTCCTGCAGAAACCAATCGGGCGGTCTTGCATGCCGATGGTCAAAGAGTTGAGTTTAGACTTCAGGCATTAGATCAGATAAAGCTTCAGGTCACGGCAGACCAACTTCGACCCGATTTACAGAAGCTCTCTGATAGCGGTGATCCCCTCATCAAACTAAGAGCACTCGAATTGATGGAGCCGATAGATCAGCGACCTGAGTTTTTGATGAGGATCTTTGCTGAAGGTGATTCGATAAAGATACGCCAGTTGGCCATCCGGCATTTGGTCGAAAATTATGACTCTGCACCTCGAGTCTTGGACTGGCTCAATGCACAGCTCCAGAGTCTTGATCAAGAAGCTCTCGAAGCAGCGTTGATTTTGGATCTGTTACGGGCTTGTGAGACTTCTTCCGACGAAGATCTGGCGGAATCGGCATTGAACAGACGCCTCGGTAAGGGGGAGGACCGATTGGCAGATTTTCATTGGGCCCTCCAGGGAGGCGACGGAGATTTAGGTCGGCAAATTTTTCTGGATCATCCCGTGGCCCAATGCCAAAGATGCCACAAGAAATTAGGCCAGGGAGGGGTCTCCGGACCGTCCCTCGAGGGCTTATTGGAGCGTCAGACCAGAAGCCAGATTTTGCAGAGTATTCTTGACCCATCTGCAGTCATTACAGAAGGATACGTCGCTGAAAATGGGATTTCGGCGATGCCCGAGGTGCATTGGGTTTTGGAGCCGGAAGAACTGCGTGATCTGTTGGAATTTATTACCGAGTCGTAGGGTTGCCTCGGCTAACAAAGTGGATTACAAAGAGAGTACAAAGTGACGGTGGCTTGTTGGCGGATATCTCGATTGAAGCTGAATAGCCAAGTTTTGAGTACGATCATGGCATAACTTACAATCCCTTGGTATCCCACTCCTCACTCCAGCATTATCAGGTGGTCCGTAGGGTCATGATCGTCCTCAAACCTGCCCTTATCGGACCTGAATTGCGCGATTGCCATTTGAGTCATGTATGAGATTAAGATCCTTGGTGGTTGGCAAGGACCGATAAGTCGATACAATCGGAGTTGCTCGGGCTCGAGAATATGACAGAAAAGTAGATCTTTGGGTGCTTCCTTTCGAGGGGCACCTATTTCGGAGATTTTTTCCGATCCATTTTGGCTTTCCCAACTTGGTCGAGAGCCTCGAGGAGGTGGGAATGGTGTGCGCCGTGAGGTGTCAGATTTATCGGACGCTTGGCGTGCACGCCATTTTTTAACAGAAACTGATTAAAAGACTCAAGAGGCCAATTTTTGCTGAAAACAAGAAGTGTGCTTTGCGGGTGTGTAGAGAAATAAATTTGTTTTTACAGGGGTGTGGCAGGGCTTTTCGCCCTGGAGTGAGACCGAAAGGAACACACAATTATGCTTCGATTTATTACGATTACGCTGACCATTGCTATGGCAGTTTCGTTTCTTCCAGGAGTGGCTTTTGGAGGCGGCGGATTTCTGCTCAGCCTAACCGGTAGTTCTGGAGCTTCTGGAGACAGTTTTTCGTCTTCCGCTCTCTTGAGCAATAGCGGTGGCGGAGATGTACAGGGTTGGTCATTTGGAGTCTGCAGCGACCCCGCTGCTCTCTCAGTAGATGCCGCGAATAGCGGTGCCGATTCAGAGACCGCCAAGAACGGCTCCCCTCCTGATTTCAACCAGATCAGTACCTTTGCTGAAGGTGCGACTCAAGGTGTGGTTCTTTGCTTCACCGGTTGTGCAACCATCGGTGATGTGACTGACTTCGAGATGATGACCATCGATTACACCATCACAGGGTCTTCTGACACGAATATCGACTACTGTGACTCACTGGGATCTCCCCCGGTCAACACCGTTGTCGTTGTCAATGGTGCCAGTCTTCCACCCGCCACAACGGGTGCGGTCGTTGACATTATCAACCCGAACCAGTTGAGCGCTTCCAGCGGAACAGCTGTTCTGGGCGATGGAGCTTCCACGACTGTCAGCTTCAATAACGTGAACTACCCCGCTATCGATGCTGTTCAGATCAACCTTTCATACGACAATGCCATTCTCGGAGCTTCTTCCGTGGGTGACGATTTCGGATTTGAATCCTTCTTGGTTCAGGATTTCTCCGGTAACACCGGTGAGATCGTCGTGGGTGCTATTGCAGATCTTTCTGCTCCCCTCGATAACCTGATCCCAGCGGGTGCTGAAACCGCTCTGTTCACAGTGACATGGTCAACAAATGCAGAAGGAACCAGTGCATTGGGCTTCCCGGCTTCAGCCGGATCTCCTGCGCAGGATATCCTCTTCGTTGCTGGGCAGTCTTCTCTCGAGAATCCTACCCTTATCGACGGATCACTGACGGTTGTGAACTTCAACCAGTTCCTTCGTTCGGACTGCAACTCTGACGGAACTGTGAACATCGCTGACGGTGTTTACGGTATCAACTACCTCTTCCAAGGGGGTGCTGATCCGGTTTGTGCCGACGCATGTGATTCAAATGACGACGGCTCTATCGACGCCGCCGACATGATCTACATTTTCAACTACCGCTTCCTTGAGGGGCCGGCTCCGCTGGCTCCATTCCCGGCTGCAGACCTCGACCCGACTCCGGGTGACGGACTGGGTTGTGATGGAGACGCAGACGATCTGTAGAGATCACCTGATCTAGATATTAAAGGCCGTTTGATCAAGCTTGATCAAACGGCCTTTTTTTTATCACATGGAGGTGTTTATCAGAGTTCTAAAGCGTTTATCGCTTCAGCGGTGATGGCAATATCTTCTTCGGAATGTGCCAGTGAGATAAAACCGGCTTCATATGAGGAGGGGGCGATGGCTATCCCTTGTTCAAGCATTCCATGGAAGAACCTCTTGAACAGATCTTCATCCGCAGTGGCCGCTTCCTTGAAATTTGTCACAGTTTTATCAGTGAAGAAAAGACCAAACATGGAGCCCACCCGGTGCCATGAGTGAGGGATCTGTTGAGAGTCCAGCGCTGATTTCCAGGATTCGTGCAGTTGCTGACCCCGTTGATCAAGTGTGGAGTAAATCGAACTGGAATCCTCACGGAGTTTCGTCAGCAATGCGATTCCTGCTGCGACTGAAAGAGGGTTCCCGCTGAGGGTTCCTGCTTGATAGACGGCCCCTGTCGGTGAAAAGTTCTCCATCAACTCTCGTGGCCCACAAACGACACCCATAGGCATACCGCCACCGACAATCTTTCCAAGAGTCGTGAGGTCTGGTTTCACTCCTAGGAGCCCTTGTGCGCAATTGGGGCTCACTCTGAACCCTGTCATGACTTCATCGAAGACCAACATCGCCCCGTGTTTGTCACAAAGAGCCCTCAAGCCTTCAAGGAATCCAGGAACTGGCGGAACACACCCCATGTTCCCTGCGATCGGTTCAACAAAAATAGCCGCGACGTCATCGCCATGTGCTGTCATCAATGATTCGACGGCCGCGAGATCATTAAAAGGAGCGACCAAGGTCAGGTTGGCAGTCGCTTCCGGGACTCCGGGGCTAGAGGGGTGTCCATGGGTTGCGGCTCCAGAACCTGCGGCAACGAGGAATGAGTCCCCATGTCCATGATAGCAGCCTTCAAATTTAATGAATCGCGAACGACCGGTGATACCTCGTGCGAGCCGAAGAGCGGACATGGTCGCTTCAGTTCCACTTGAAGTCAGCCGAGCCATTTCCGCAGACGGAACCATATCGACAATCAGTTCGGCGATCTCGACCTCTGCTGCAGTAGGTGCCCCGAATGAGGTCCCATTGACCGCCGTTTTCATGATGGCCTCGAGAATATCAGGATGAGCGTGCCCGAGAATCATGGGGCCCCAGGAACCGACAAAGTCGATGTACTCTTTTCCGTCTTCATCATGAATCCTGCTGCCTTTTGCTTTTTTGATGAATCGAGGTGTTCCACCCACGGATCCAAATGCCCGGACAGGACTATTCACACCACCGGGAATCAGGTGAAGAGCACGGTTAAAGAGTTCCTGGTTGCCATTTGTTGTCATCGGTTACTCCCTTTTATTTTCATAGGGGAGTATATCCGTGACAGAGGATTGAGATACCCCGTCAATAAGTTGGAAGTTTCATTATATTGAGGGAAAACGAGACGTTGAGAATCATGAGGATGGTTGAAAATTCAGCAGAACAAAGTATCCATGCCGAATTCGACCCTTGGTATTCCGGCTACCTCTGCACCCGTCCCGTGGCTAACATGATCAGGAATGAAATGGAGAATTCATGAAACTGCTCATCTTTTTGACAATGATCGTGTTGTTGAGTGCTCGGGTGAGTGGAGGAGACCGAGTTTCAGGGCTTTCTCTCGCAACTCGATCTCCCGTTCTGTCGATGAATGGAATGGCAGCGACGAGCCAGCCTTTAGCAACGGAGGCGGCTCTTGAAATTCTCAAAAAGGGTGGAAATGCTATCGATGCGGCTATCGCGGCCAATGCATGCTTAGGACTGATGGAGCCCACAGGGTGCGGAATCGGTGGAGACCTTTTCGCGATTGTTTGGTCGGAGAAAGAGCAGAAGCTTCTTGGATACAATGGCTCAGGTCGATCACCGAAGTCTCTGACGCTAGAAGTCTTAAAATCGGAATTAAAGAGCCAGGATCTGAAAGAGATACCGGCTCATGGCACCTTACCTATATCAGTTCCTGGCTGTGTCGACGGTTGGGTGAGTTTGCATGAACGACTCGGGAAATTGCCCCTTGATCAGGTGCTTGAGCCTGCCATCCGCCACGCTCGAAGTGGATTTCCTGTTTCACAGGTGATCGCATATTATTGGAAAATCAGTGCTCAGGTCTTGGCGGGTCAGCCGGGTTTCTTGGAGACTTTTACACGAGATGGCAAAGCACCTGCTGAAGGGGATGTTTGGAAAAATCCCGATCTTGCGCGTTGCTACGAGAAGATTGCAGAGTCAGGCCGGAGCGGATTTTATAGCGGTGAAATCGCAGAGAAGATCGCAGCTTTTGTTCAGGAAAACGGTGGTTATCTCACAGCCGAGGACTTGAGTTCTCATCAGGGGGAGTGGGTCGAACCTGTCAGTACCCGATACAGGGATGTTGATGTTTGGCAGTTACCTCCCAACGGTCAGGGGCTCGCGGTTCTGCAACTTTTGAACATTATGGAGGGCTACCCTGTAAAAGACTGGGGCTTTGGCAGTGCAGATCTGTTGCACCACTTCATCGAAGCCAAGAAATTGGTGTTCGAAGATCGAGCTAGAGATTACGTCGATCCAGATTTTCATAATGTCCCTGTCAGAGAATTAGTTTCTAAGAAACGTAGCGAATTTCTGAGATCAAAAATCTCGTCCGAGAAAGCGGCGCTGTCGATTGATACTGGAAGAGCTCAAACTCAAGATGGCGATACCGTCTATTTGTCGGTCTCTGATTCTGACGGCAACATGGTGTCATTGATCCAAAGTAATTATAGAGGCATCGGAAGTGGCGTATGTCCACCGGGTCTAGGATTCGGTTTACAAGATAGAGGTGAGTTATTTTGCCTCGAAGAGAATCACGCTAATATTTATGCCCCCGGTAAGAGACCCTTCCATACCATTATTCCTGGGTTTGCTTTTCGAGATGGAAAACCATGGTTGTCTTTTGGAGTCATGGGCGGTGCCACGCAACCTCAGGCACAAGCTTGGGTCCTGATGAACATGATCGATTTCGGGATGAATCTTCAAGAGGCAGGAGATGCTCCAAGAGTGGTTCACGTAGGATCATCTCAGCCCACTGGTTATTCGATGAAAGATGGAGGCGAAGTCGCACTCGAAACCGCTTTCGCCCCAGCAGTTGTTAAGGAACTTTCTGCTAGAGGGCACAAGATTTCCTCTCGGAAGGGATTGTTTGGTGGATATCAGGCGATCATGAGAGATTTAGAAAAAGGGATTTGGGTTGGGGCGAGTGAATCACGTAAGGATGGCAATGCAGCAGGTTATTAAACGTAATCTATCACTACTTATCTTCGTCATATTTGTGGCTTGGTTAGGCTTGGGATTCCCAACAAATAAACAGGGAGTTCAGAGTCCCGTGATCTCTGCTTCCCAATTAGCAGTGCCCTGTGAGCCAGGTTCTGCATTGCCGAATTTGACACTGAATGAAGATGGAACCCAGGCCATCTTGTCTTGGGTCCAAAGGAATTCTGAAGGTGTCTCCTCTCTCATGATTTCGGAGTTCGTGATGAAGTCGGGTTGGACACAACCTGAAGAAGTGGTCAGTGGAGATACATGGTTTGTGAACTGGGCTGATTTCCCGTCGGTCTCGGTGCTGGATGACGGTACTCGGGCGGTTCATTGGCTGGATAAAATTTCCGCGGACACCTATGCATATGGAATCAAGGTCAGCATCAAAAAGAAAGATGGGATCTGGAGCGAGCCTGTCATCCCTCACTCAGATATTTCACCAGCAGAGCATGGGTTTTTGGCGATGCGTTCTCTCGGGGACAGATTTTATCTGACATGGCTAGATGGTAGAGAGACCCTATCAGGGAAACCGATGACGCTTCGTGCGACAACGATAGATGCAGACGGCACAGTTGCCGAAGACTACCTATTAGATGATTCAGTGTGTGATTGTTGTCCTGTAGATGCATTGGTCAGTGAAGATGAAGCCGTTGTCTTTTACAGAGATAGGGATCATCTGGGTGTGAGGGATATTGCATGGCTCAAGGATCCCAGAATCTCCACCACATCTGATGATTCGGGTCTGATCCACGAGGACAATTGGATATTACCTGGGTGTCCGGTGAATGGGCCTGCGGTTGCAGGAAATCCCGATCAGTGGGCGACGGCTTGGTATACAGAAGCAGATAGAATTGATGATTCAGAAGGTGGTGCCGGAGCCGTTCTGCTCAGGGAATCAGGAAAAGACGCTCGCGACGATCAGGTTTACAGATTGGATCGCGGAAATCCGCTCGGTCGTGTGGATATCATCTCACTCAGGGATGGATCGTATGTGGTGTCTTGGCTAGAGAAGTCGGGGGCCAGTGCGGAAATATTGTTGCGTCACTGGGTACCCGGGAGTGAGCCAGGCGAGACGATCAGTATTGGAATCACAAAAGCGAGTCGGGAGAGTGGATTTCCCAAGTTGATTCTCGTCGAGAACCTTCTGATGGTTGCCTATACCGCTTTTGACGAGAATGGGACGTCGATGATCAAAATTTGGGCTGACAGTCTCTTGATTTTTTCAACAAGGAAGTGAATCAGTCACCCGATTCCTGAGCTCCCCCTCTGAGGCTTGCGATTTTTGAATATCGAGATAGGTTAGAACATGAGGCCTCAATGGCCCGAGGAATTTCTTAAGTTTTCCCGAGCTCTTGCCAGAAGGCTGACTGATGGATTCGTTCAATATTTCCGGAAATGAAATTTCAGAGTCGAGCTACTTCAATAGAAGGCAAATTCTCAGATCTCTCGGATACGGGATTGCAGGATTTTCAGCGCTTTCCGTCCCGGGATTTATTCAGGGGATGAACGGCATGATCAAACTTGATGATGACGAACTGAAAGAAGCTTTCAAGCCGGCTATAGGTGACTTTCAATCCGACCTATTTCCTGCCAAGCGCTCAAGCGAATACTCGATTGCCCCCCGAACTTTGACAGAGGAAAAAGTAGCGTCTACTTATAATAACTTTTACGAATTTACGACGGTCAAGAATCGTGTTTGGCAGATGGCCCGAGGCTTTAAAGCGACGCCCTGGAAAATTGAAGTCGCAGGAGATGTCGAGAAGCCGTTCACACTTGATCTCGAAGATCTTCTCAAGCTCGCTCCTCTTGAAGAGAGAACCTATCGATTCAGGTGTGTGGAAACGTGGGCGATGCAGGTGCCGTGGGTTGGATATCCACTTAAGAAACTCATCGAAAAGTGCAAGCCTCTGGGGAAGGCGAAGTACATTAAATTTGTTTCCATTCTCGACAAAGAGAGACTGCCGGGGCAATCCGATCCACAGTGGCCATGGCCCTACTTTGAAGCGCTTCGTCTCGATGAAGCTCGTCATGATCTGGCTATGGTATGTGTCGGAATATTCGGACATGCTTTGCCAATGCAGCATGGTGCTCCGTGGAGAGTCGTTGTTCCATGGAAGTATGGGTATAAGTCTCCAAAGTCGATCGTCAGAATTGAGTTCACGGAAGAGAAACCTGCGACCTTTTGGAATCAGGCAATCCCCAAAGAATATGGGTTTTATTCGAACGTCGATCCTTCAAAGCCGCACCCGCGCTGGAGTCAGTCGATGGAGAGAGATATCGGCACTGGTAAGAGGCGTCCCACATTGCTTTACAATGGTTATGCCGAGCAGGTTGCAAGTCTCTACAAGGGCGACGAGCACTAAAGGACCATCAGTCTACTTCAGGCCATAACTCGTCGACCAGTTCTCCGATGGTTCCGGTGTCATTTGTACCAATGATCCTGTCGGCGACTCCTTTGAGTTCACTCATAGCATTTCCCATTGCGATTCCCAGCCCGGCTTCGGTGACCATGGGAATATCATTAGGAGCGTCGCCTATTGCGACGACTTCTTCGGGAAGGATTTCTTCTTCTTGTTCTAGATAATTGAGAGCTTCCTTTTTGCCTTCACATGCCGGTTGAATGTCGACCACCTTGAGTGGGCTGTTCCGAAGTTCTGGTAACAGGTTGAGTGGGAACCATGTCATGTAGGAATCTGCAACGTGTAGTTTTTTGATCTCTTCGGCGAATTCAGCTGCGTTTTCATGGCGTTCAGAAAATACCGAAAGTCGAATGGGTCGGTCGAGCCTCAGATCTGATTCGCTGACGACCTCAATGTTTTTCATATCGTGAAGAGGAAATTTCAATACCTGTGGCCTTGCTGTGAAAGCGCGCTTTGTATCTGCGCACATCACGACGGGCATCAGGTCTTCCTGATGAGCAAAGTCCAAGATCACATCAAGATGCTCGGAGTCTATTAATCGCTCCCGAATGACGGTTCTATTTTTAGGGCACCATATCGCCGCGCCGTTGTAGATCACTGCGGGTAGGGGGATACCGAGATCGTCAACAGCAGGCGCGGCGGATTGTTCGGATCGTCCCGTGGCGACCATTACACGGACTCCACTCTTTGAAATTCGGTGCAACGATTTGCGGGTGTGGGGGTGGATTTCCCCCTCATCGGAGAGAAGAGTTCCATCGAGGTCCAGAATTAAAGCTCGAGGTTTCGCCATAAAAAGACTCCAATAGTCAGCAGAAATCCCGAATTTGGCAGTCTTGATGCTGCTCTTGATCGAGAAGCGGGATGTTGAGGTCTCGAGATCCTTGTGGCAAGGGCACGGAATGACTTCAAGGCTCAAGATTTGACGCTTAAAATGCTGAAGGGCAATGAGAGTTTCAGAAACGTGAAATTCTGTATCCCTGCGATCTGCAAATTAAACATGGAGGATACCAAAATGACCAGTCATGCAGAAAATGGGCTGAAGATCCAATCTGTCTCCCTTGGGAAGGGAAAGGTGGCCTGGAAGGTCGATTTCCCCCCTGTGGGCCTCAAGAACTCCAAATTGACAGGGCAGTGGGAGAGCCTCGAAGAGGCCCTTGTGGCCTTGAAAAGTTCCGCTAGCAAAGCTCAGGTGGACCCTAAAACGGTCGCTTTGGCGGATGAGAAGTGCCCAGATACACCTTGGGGAAGCTGATCAGAAACTGATCGGATTCACTCGCAAGAGGTCACATCGTTGGGGAAAATAGCAGTAGGCTCAATGTGAGTCGCTGAGAGATGAGTCGAAGACTCCGCAGTTGATCCATGGAGCCTTGGGCTCAAGGATCCTTCGAACGCGGTTGATCCGAATTTTGGATGAAGAAAAGGAGAGGTATGGCCACCTTGAACGATTTTAGTATCGAACCCAGGGTTACCATTTTTAGGCCCACAGCAGATGAACTCTGCGCGATGACGGCCGAAATGCCAAATGCAACCAAGACCGGTTTTGACAACTTCAATGTCCAGACCAAGGTTGATTCCCGCTCCAAAAAATCTACTTATGTTATCGATGACGATCCGTCTCTTCACAGTGACCAGTGTGTCGGTCGTCAAGAAGCTGAGCGTCTAGCAAACATGCAAGACGAATTCATTCGTGGATCAGAGATGATCTGTGTGGATGGTTATATCGGAAATCATCCTCAGTACAGAACATCAGCAAGACTATGGATTGAAAAAGCTCACGCCAACATCGCTGGGATGCAAAACCTTCTTTACTATCCTCTCGATGGAAATGAAGGCGAAGACTGGAAGCCAACCCTGACGGTTGTCTACACACCAAGTGTGAAGGCCGAAGGGTACCCGGATGACAGAGTTATCACTGTTGATCTCGAAGCTGGTGTGACACGAGTCATGAACTCCGATTACTTTGGTGAGTCCAAAAAGGGTGGCCTGAGAATGTGGAATGCCATGGTTTATAACCAGGGTGGTTTACCACTTCATGCAGGCTGCAAAGTGATTCCCGTTGGCGACGAATCAAAGTGTGCTTTGATCGTAGGATTGAGCGGAACCGGAAAGACAACCACGACATTTACCCGCCAAAATGGGTCAGGTCCCGTGCAGGACGATTTTGTCGCTTGGATGCCGGATGGAGTTATCCAGTCCACGGAGAATGGCTGTTTCGCAAAAACTTTTGCCCTCTCTGCGGAGGACGAGCCGACGATTCATGCGGCAGTATGCCGTCAAGAGTCATACCTTGAAAATGTGGCTCAGCGAGATGAAGGGAACGTCGATTTCTTCGATGAGTCCTACACTCAAAATGGAAGAGCCGTCATTCGTATGCAGGATGTCGACGGAGCGATCGATGCACGAGAAGTTCCGAAAGCAGACTTCCTCCTGATCTTGAACTGTAACGAAAACATCATCCCAGGCGTGTGTAAGTTAGACGAGAAACAAGCCGCGGCTTATTTCATGTTGGGCGAAACACAAGGAACTAGTGCCGGTGGTAAAGACGAAGCCGGGAAATTCCTTAGAGTTCCTGGTACGAATCCGTTCTTCCCACTTCTTCATTCACAACAGGGGAATCGCTTCTTGGAGTTGCTGAAGAAGCAGCCTCTTGAAGTGTATCTTATGAACACTGGTCGTGTGGGTGGACCTGTTAGCGATGATCGTTCAATGAAAGTCCGGATTCCACATTCAAGTGCCATCGTTAAAGGAATCGCAGAAAATACGATCACTTGGGAAGTCGATCCTGATTTCGGTTATCAGGTCGCCAGCGCTGTTCCGGGAATTGATTCAAAAGATCTCGGGGTTCTTCAGCCCAGAGTTCTTTACCATGATCAGGATCGTGCCGAGGAGTACGCTTCTCATGTCAGCAGAATTCGGGAGGAGCGAGATACGTACATGAACTCGTTCCCCGGCCTTGATCAGGAGATCATTTCCGCACTCTCTGGATAAGTTCGAACTCTGAGAGGGATGTCGGTTGGATTTAGAACCTTACGGTGTTACGACGAATATCGTCGTGATCCTTCTTACCGTTTTCTACGGCTCGCTGATCACTAGCGAGTTTCGAGCTTTGCGATCTGGAAATCAAAATCCGGATGCTTCAAGAGATTCGCTCAGTTGGCTACAGTTAGCTCTTGTTGTTCACCTCGTCGTCATCGTCATTCGGGGATTCGAGGTGGGGTCCTGCCCTGTCGCTTCTCGTTGGGAAGCCTTTTCCCTGTTGGCATTTCTCATTGCCTCGCTGCAATGGGTATTAGTGGTGCTCAGCAAGGATAGATCAACATTGATCTTCGGCCTCGGTTTTGCGTTTTTTCTTCAGTTGGGCTCTGCTTCATTCAGCCTGACTTTGGAGAGCGGCGACGTTCCAAAACTCGATGCCATACGTTCGCTCCATGCATTTTCCGCTCTCTTAGGCGTCGCTGGAGTCGCGATCGCAGGGATTCACGGAATACTATGGATGCTATTGAGAAGTTCCATCAAGCGAGGGAATTTTGGTCTCTTGTTTAATAATCTGTCGAGCTTGGAGTCGTTGTCCAAGTTATTGCGAACAGCAACCAGTATCTCTGCCATAACTTTGACCATTTCGTTGGTCAGTGCGTTTTTACTAGTAGATGAGCAGAATATTGATCGATCACTTGGGTACGAAAGTTATATCACCGTATTCGTTTGGTTGGTCTTCACCGTATTGGCACTGGTCCCTAGATCAAATCATAGCGTGACCGTCTGGAGAACATTGTTCTCTATCGGTGGCTTCATCTTGGTACTGTTTGTTCTCCTGTGGATTTCAGTATTCGGATTCCACTCGGTATGAAGATTTTTAGCCTCACTCTCTGCCATAAAGTTTTTCCCATAGAACTAAGGGAGAAGATTGCGTTCAAAGATGAAGACGCGATTTCTTTTTTATCGGGATTAAAAGAAGAGCATGAAATCAAAAACGCTCTATTGGTCTCTACTTGTAATAGAACAGAGCTGTTCATTGCCGCTGAAAATGTTCATCAGGGATTGAAAACTCTGGAGCAAGTTCTTGAGGTATGGGAGCGAGAGAGAAATTTCAAGTTACCGATTTGTCCGCCGCCAAACATTATTGATCATTACTCTTCAGTAGAACGATTGCTGCGAGTCACGTCAGGACTTGAAAGTCAGATCGTTGGAGAATCGGAAATCCAAGGACAAGTGAGAACTGCCATGGATTTGTCGGCAGAGGCTGGCGTCAATGGGCAGGTCATACTGAAGCTTTGGGAGAAAGCTCTTCGTTGCGGAAAGCGAGTACGGTCGGAAACCCCATTGGGTGATGGTGCTTTGTCCGTGGCGTATGGGGCTCTTGAAGTCGCGCGGAAAATCTTTGGTGGTATTTCAAATTTGGATATCACTATTGTGGGTGCTGGAGAAGTCTCTGAATTGGTTCTTCAAAATCTTCAGGGGCAGGATCGAAAAAGCCTCAAGATATTAAATCGAAGCAAAGAGCGCGCGGAACATTTGGCACGTTCATACTCCGCTGATTTGGGCGGGCTTGAAGATTTGCCTTCCGCTCTCATCAGTTCTGACCTTGTGATCGCTTCAACAGGTGCCACCGATCCGGTGATCACTCGTCAAATGATCGAAGACATCAGCTCAAAGAGGAAAAAAGGCGCATTACTGTTAGTCGATCTGGGCTTGCCTAGGGATATCGAACCTACTATTGGAAACCTAACAGACATCTTTTTGTTCAACCTCGATGACTTGGCACGATTAGTCGAAGGAAATTTGAGTGCAAGAAGACAGGCTATTCCTGAAGCAGAAGAGATCGTAAAACATGAACTGACGCAGTTTGAGTCTTGGCTTGAATCCAGAAGGCTTGAACCTGCTATTAGATCTCTTAGATCTGCACTCGATAATGCATGTCAGAGAGAGTTAAGTCATCTGCGAGAAGAACTGAGCGATGAGGATTTTAATCGAATAGAATCAATCTTGAGAAAAGTCGTTAATCGGATGCTTCATAAGTCCACTAACGAAATCCGTCAGTCTTCTACTGAGCTAGAGCGAAACTTTCTTTCGCGTCTTGAAAGTTTTTTCCAACTCGATGCATCGGAACTGGAAGATCAACAATGAAAATCCGTCTTGGAACTAGAGCCAGTCTATTGGCGAGAACACAATCAGGATGGGTTGCTGATCAACTGATGAAGTGTGAGCCCGGTCTACAAATAGAGGAAGTTCTTATCGAGACCGGCGGGGACCAAGATCAAGAGACACCACTTCATGAAACGGGTGCTCCTGGAGTCTTTACTGCTGAGGTTGAGCGTGCATTGCAGGATGGCCGTGTCGATTTGGCGGTCCATTCATTAAAAGATCTACCGATACAGCAACCCGAAGGATTAGTCCTCGCAGCCATTCCGGTTCGGGAAGATCCTCGGGATGCATGGATCTCTGCTGATTACGCAGGGGTCGTTGATATGCCCGCGGGTTCTATTGTGGCGACGGGTTCTTTACGGCGAAGAAGTCAAATTCTGAACCGATATCCAGAGTTGGTCGTCGAAGGAATTCGTGGGAATATTGACACTCGAATGGAGAAATACAGAGACAGAGGAGCCTCCGGTCTGTTGCTCGCGGCGGCAGGATTGTTACGTCTCGGGAGAAGGACTCTCATTCGATCGATGGTTTCTGTCACTGAGATGACTCCGGCTCCCGGGCAGGGAGCTTTGGCATTGGAAGTGAGAGAAGACGACGACAAGGTCCGTGAAGTGGTCAGCCGTCTCGACGATTCCTTGACCCGGCAATGCGTTGTGGCAGAAAGATCATTACTCTCTGCATTGGGTGGGGGTTGCCATCTTCCTGTTGGCGCACTTGCAGGTGTTTCAGGCGGTACTCTGAGTCTTTGTGGAGTTCTCGGAGCGCTCGATGGTAAAAACCTTGTTCGATTGAGTGCAGAGGGATCGGTGGATGAACCTGAACTGATCGGGCATGACCTCGCGTGTCTTATTCGTAAGAGCGGAGGCGATGCCATTCTTGAGCAACTGGATGAGGGACTGGAGACCTGATGGTATCTGCGGATCTGAGCGGTTCAGCCTGGATTCTGACTCGTCCCCGTGATCGATCAGAGTCGTGGAAAAAGATACTGGAAGATCATGGTGCGATTGTGGAAGTGGCACCTGTGCTGAAACTTGAGCCTTTGAATCCTGGGATATCTTGGGGGCGATGGACCTCGAACGATCTGTTGATTTTTTCGAGTGCGACGACAGTTCGGCACTTTTTCTCCCTACTTCCTGAATCTTACAAGAATGCTTGGGAATCAGGAGATTCTCCTCTTTGGGCAGCGGTGGGTTCTGCCACGGGAGATCAGATCAGAGAAAATGGATTCCAGGTCACTTATCAAGGACCCGGAACTGGAGCTGAAGGTCTGGTAGAAACGATCGTTCAAGGATCGCAGCCGGGTCGAGCAGCACATATCACCAGCGACGCCGGATTACCTGTGATCAGGGATCTTCTCATTTCAGCGGGGTATGATTGCGATCGACTTGAAGTGAGTCGATCAATTCTGGATCCCGACCTCAGGATAGATGAATGGTCCCAAATTCGGAGTGAATGGAGCGGGATCATTTATAGTAGTCCTGCTACTGTCAGGGGAGTCATCGACCAATCCGGTGATCATGTGGAGTGGATTCGCTCAATTCCGGGAGTTGCCGTGGGCCACCGGACAGGGACGGAAATGCAGAAATTAGGGATACGAAAGACAATTGTGGCCAGCCATGCAGAACCTAGTGCTGTCATCGAAGCATGTGCATCGCTGATTTCTACTGGTAACCGGGGTGTAGATCCTCAAGATTGAGGGTCACTCCTCTTTGGGGACTCATAGACACTGTGAAAGGGATATGCCGTGGATCTTGAGAATTCATTACTGATCCGAAAGTTGCGTTGTCAGCCAACAGAAAGAACCCCCGTATGGTTTATGCGTCAGGCGGGACGGTACTTGCCGGGGTATCAGAGGATTCGAAAGGGTATGAACTTTCTGGATCTCTGTAAGGACCCTGATCTCGCTGCGGAAGTGACTGTAGAGCCGCTAGAGGTTCTGGGCGTCGATGCTGTCATTATCTTTAGTGACATATTGGTACCATTGGAAGCGATGGGCTTGGGTGTTGAATTTGGTGACCGTGGACCGTGTATGACGGATCCGCTGAAGAGTCGCGCAGATATCGACGCTTTATCTATTCCGGATCCTGTCGAAAAAACGGGATTTGTGATGGACGTGATTAGAACAGTGCATCGACATGTCAATGGTCGTGTTCCTGTGCTGGGGTTTGCTGGTGCCCCCTGGACACTGACTTGCTATGCCCTTGAAGGCTCTCCCAGCAGAACATTCGCTGCAGCACAAAGAATGCTCTACGAAAATCCTGCAGATGTTCATGTTCTGATGGAGAAGATTGCTGATACCACAACCGAGTACCTCAAAGCGCAAATCGCTGCCGGAGCAAATGCTGTCCAGTTATTTGACTCATGGGGAGGCATGCTTTCTCACCAGGCATTCGATGAATTCTCATTGCATTATTGCAGAAGAATCATGGAAGGACTCGACGGTTGTGGGGTCCCCAGAATTCTCTTCATTCGTGGAGCGGGTAGCCATCTGGAAAAAATTGCCCGAATGGTGAAAGAAGTCGGCATCGAAGCTGTGGGCCTCGATGAGATGATTCCACCAGAACAAGCGATCAGTGTGTTTGGAGATCGTGTTGCATTGCAGGGGAACCTGCCTCCTCAAGCACTCTTTGCTCCCAAGGAAGATCTGCTTCAAAGGGTAAGGGCTGTTCAGGCGGCGTTTAAAGATCATCCAGGGCATGTCTTTAATCTGGGTCACGGAATTCTTCCTCCGACTCCAGTTCCGAATGTGCAAGCAGTGGTCGAGGAGATCCGTGGAGGCTGATCGAGCCCTAAAGGTTGCAGTCATCGGTGGAGGAATCACCGGTCTAGCGGCGGCATGGAAACTCAAAAGTGAAGGAGTTCATGTCCAGCTCTTTGAGTCCGGATCTCGACCCGGAGGTTGGGTCCATTCTACGGAGAGAGATGGTTGTCTCCTCGAATGGGGCCCTCATTCCGTGCTCCCACGGAGTCCGAACCTCATTCAGTTAGCCCGTGAAGTAGGACTTCATGAGACTTGGGTGAGCGCGGATTCCAAGGCCAAAAAGCGGTATGTATATAGAGCGGGCCGATTGAGATCCTTGCCTACATCACCGTTAGGGATTCCCTTTTCTAGAGCACTCTCTCCATTCGGTTGGTGGAGAGTGCTGATGGAGCCATTTCAGTCTGCTCAAGAGATCCCTGAAGAGTCGGTGAAAGAGTTCTTTCACCGAAGATTGGGTAAAGAGGCGGCTCATATTCTTGCCGACTCGATGGTGGCTGGCATCAGTGGCGGGATTCCTGAGTCCCTTGAACTCGAATCTTTCGCTCCGAAGGTGAAGCAGATGGAGCGGGACCACGGGAGCCTCTTCTCTGGAATATTGAGGTCTTCCCCAGTGGGAGGAGTTCCATTCAAGGGGACTGGAACGTTGCGAGGTGGGATGCAGTCATTGACGGACGCTCTTGCCCGAGATTTGGGGGATCGCTATCAGGGAAGTGTTCCCGTCACAGATCTATACCGTTCAGGCTCCGTCTGGAATTTAGCCGTTGAGGGGGCGTATCAAGGAGATACGTCAGGATTTGATGCCGTCATATTGGCGTCCCCAGCAGCTCAGGCAGCAAGGATACTCTCCTCTCAATCCAGTCACCTATGTGGGCTTCTGGATACGATTTCATACGCCCCAATGGTGCTTGTACAGATTGCATACGCACCCTCAGAGAGTCGATTCTCACCGGATGGATTCGGTTTCCTTGTCCCGAGAGGTCAGGGAATGGGGATCTTGGGAGCGATATGGTCCTCGACGATTTTCCCCTGGAGATCTCCTTCTGGTACAGCCTTGGCGACTGTTTTCATGGGTGGAGTCAGGGATCCGGAAGTCGTCGACAGGACAGATGAAGAGATTCGCCTCCAAGCATTAGAGTCGTTGAAGCATGTTTATGGAGAAGCTTTTCGTCCGCAGTGGATTGAAATAAAAAGGGCCAAGGCTGCGATTCCTCAGCAGCAGAGAGGTCATAGTCGAAAAGTTGCAGCGATCCGTCATTCATTGTTACAGCTCCCGGGAGTTGAACTCGCGGGTGGATATTTGGACGGTATTTCGTTGGAGAACTGCGCCACTTCAGGAATAGAAGCGGCAAGTCGCATTCTTCATAACGCTTCCCAATAGCTTCGTATCTAAGGCGTAGATTATTGATGAAGGTGTGAGCTGTTTCGGAAAGAAATACACTGATCAAAGTGCTGATCAATATCGATAGAAGACCATCATCCGGAAATCATTTCCGAAATTTCCAACACGCAGAATGCATGCCTGAAAAATAAATCGTCTTTAGCACATATAAGCATTAGTACACTAGCCAGATCATGCCTCAGGGATACATTAGATATTCTCTTCCAGAGGACAATTCATGAGATCACTTGGCCAAACCTGCGAAAGCAAGTCACTGCCAACGGCTCACACAAGCAGGTTCCTGCCTAACTGAGTCAACATGTGTTCTTACTGCTGAGTTTTTAGCACCAAAGTAAACATCACCATCAAGTTTCTTGGCTTGTGCATTGTGCACCGGCCTGAATGCAACCTATTGATCTGCATAATGCAGATTATTTTGGAGGTAAAACCATGAAGACGTCTCCCCTCGCCTTCCTGGTGTTAGTGATTCACCTCGTTGTAGTTTCTTCATTCGCAGGCGCGCAGTGCGAGCCTACAGAAGACTGTAATGGGAACGGAATCCTCGATAGTTGTGATATCGCTGAGTACTTTAGCGACGATTGCGACAACAACGGCACTCCTGACGAGTGCCAGATCAGTCTCGATCAGAGTCTGGACTGCAACCAGGATCTCATCCTCGACGCTTGTGAAGGCGCGTTGGAAGATCTCCTGGAAGGTTTAGATTCTGAAGACTATGGAAAAGCCATGGATATGACGTCCAATTGGCTCGCCATAGGAGCCCCAGAGCATTCCTCTGGTGGAGAGTCTGTAGGAGCCGTTTATCTCTACCGAAATATTGGTAGCCGCTGGGTTTCTGGAGGGATGCTTCAGGCACCTATTCAGAATGCTTCAGATGAATACGGCTACAGTGTTGCGATCACAGACGATGTTCTCGTTGTCGGTGCTCCTGGTTCTTCCAACTCTGGATCCTCTAATGAGGGTTCGGTCTATGTTTACCGTAGAGATGGGATGAATTGGAACCTTGAGCAGCAGCTTGAGCCAGATGGTAGCAACCATGACGCTGAATTCGGTGTCTCGGTCGATGTTCAGGGTGATGTTATCGCAGTGGGTGCATGGTATGCACAGACCACGAGTGATTCCGGATCCGTTTACCTCTACAGCTTCAATGGGCAAATCTGGGAACTGGGCCAATTGATTCAGTCCCCCGATTCAGACGGTGAGAAGCAGTTTGCTTCTTCTGTTGAGATCGATGGCGATTTCCTTGCTGTTTCGGACCCCAGAGCAGATGTCGGTCCTAACGACGATGCCGGTGCGGTCTACATCTACAAAGCTTTCTCGTCGACCCTTTGGGCATTCTCCCAAAAGGTGACCTCCATCGCTGCTACAGAAGGCGGCAAGTTTGGTGAATCTATAGATATGATTGGGAGCCAACTCCTCGTTGGAGCTCCTGAGAGTGGTTCAGGTGCCCGGGGAGAGGTGCACTTGTTCACGAGATCTCCAAATGTATTCGAGGTAACAACGGTAGTCCTTGGTGATTCTAGTAATCACAAGCTTGGTTTCGACGTTGCTCTCGCTTCGGATGGCTTTGCTGCTAGCGCATGGCGAGCAGGAAGTAACCGTGGACAAATTCATGTTTACCAACAAGATTCTAATGATGTTTATCAACAAACGATCTTCATTCCGGCAACAGCAGTCTCTGGTGACCTTTTTGGAGAGTCGGTTGCTTCGGGAGGCCGTTGGGTCGCAGGAAGTAGCATTGTTGACGACTATGTAGCCATCGACCGTCTCATTCAGCTTGCTGATTGTGATAACAACGGAGTCGATGATCCCTGTGATATTTATTCAGGAACTTCTCAAGATTGTAATCAGGATGGAACCCCCGACTCATGCCAGATCGCTGACGGTGAACTGTCAGATTGTAATGGAGATGGGATTCCGGATTCTTGCCAGTTAGCAGATGGATCCGAGCTTGATTGTAACTTGAACGACGTCATCGACTCATGCGATATCGCCAATGGAGATTCACCAGATTGTAATATCAATGGAATCCCCGACGATTGTGAAGATGACTGTAACCAAAACGGTATTGAGGATAGTTGTGAAATCGATGCAGGAACTGCATTCGACTGCAATGGAAACAGTGTACTCGACCAGTGCGACCTGAGCGCTGGCACAGATAGTGACTGTAACAACAACTCTATCCCTGATGGCTGTGAAATCGAATCTGGTGACGAAGACGACTGTAACAGCAATGGATTGCTAGACGTCTGCGACATCATTCATGGATTCTACAGCGATTGTAATTCCAATACGATTCTTGACCTTTGTGAGATCGAGAATGGAACCGCACAGGACTGCAACAATAACGATTACCCGGACATCTGTGACGTCGCTTACGGCGTTTCCTCAGACTGTGACGGTGACCTCGTGCCTGATGAGTGTGAGCTTATCAGTGGTACTGAGTTTGACTGTAACGAGAATGGAATCATTGACTCTTGCGATATCCTTGCTGGAATCAGTTCCGACTGTGAAGGAAACGGTATTCCTGACGAGTGCGACGTCGCAGCAGGTGCACTGGATTGCGACGGAAATGGCGTGCCTGACGAGTGTCAAACCGATGCTGATACAACATTGCCCACGATTACGGGCTTGAGCACCGGAATCAGCTTGCTGGCTGCCCAAGGAGAATGCGCAGAAACGGCAACCTGGGATGAGCCGACCGTTACAGACGATTGTGGAGTTGAATCAGTGACATCCTCTCATGATTCAGGGGCATCGTTCCCTGTCGGAGACACGGTTGTTACTTACACGGCAACAGATGTCAGTGGAAATGTAGCCACAGCAAACTTCACGATCACAGTCACCGACGATCAGCTTCCGACGATCATTGGTGGGCCTGCAGATATTAGCCTGGATAATGAGCCGGGGTCTTGCAGCGCAGCCGCTGATTGGGTTGAGCCTACTGCCGCTGATAACTGCGGTATCCAATCCTTGACGAGTGATCACTCTGCAACTTCAACATTCCCTGTTGGAGTGACCACTGTGACCTACACTGCCACAGATCTAAATGGAAACTCGACGACACACTCCTTCAGTGTGACCGTCTCTGATGCAGACTTACCAACGATTCAGGGCCTACCAGGACCTGTGTTCGTAAACAGTAATCCTGGTCTGTGCACCGCACAGGTCAGCTGGCCAGTACCTACATTCGAGGACAACTGTCCCGGTGTTCAAGGTGAAGCCAGTCATCCGTCCGGGATGTCTTTCACTGTAGGTACGACATTGGTGACATACACAGCAACGGATGCTTCAGGAAATACTGCAGTAGCATCCTTCGAGCTGACGGTTATTGATAACGAAAATCCGACAATAGCGAATGCTCCTGCGAGTGTTGTTCTTAACAATGATGAAGATCTTTGTGGTGCAGCATACTTCTGGGATCAACCGGCACTTGCAGATAACTGTGGTGCTCCTGCGCTTACTTCAAATCTTCAGTCGGGTCACATTTTCGAAGTTGGAACCACTTTGGTGACACTCAACGTTGACGATGGAAACTCCAACCTTGTTGAGGTTGGTTTCACCGTTACCGTCGAAGATAACACCGCACCGTTGGTATCTCGTATGCCTGAAGACATCACCATTAATGCTGATCAAGGTGCATGTGACACAATGGTGACATGGGAAGAGCCTGAAGCTGCTGATAACTGCGGAATGTTGAATTTCGTTGCCAATCATACGCCTGGCCTTTACTCCGTGGGTACTACAGAAGTGGTGTACACGGCTCAAGATATTCATGGAAACATTACAGTTGAGTCCTTCAACGTCACAGTTGTTGACGCTGAACTTCCTGAAATATCTGGTCTTCCTGTCGATTTGACCACAGATAACCTTCTTGGACTTTGCGGCGCTAATCTCGCTTGGCCTGAGCCGAGTGCTTCCGACAATTGTGGCGTCGAGAGTATTGTTTCAAGTCATGCTTCTGGAATTGAGTTCCCTGTGGGAACTACCACTGTCGTATACACAGTCACTGACGTGAATGGAAATGTTAGCGAAGATTCATTCCTCGTTACCATTCATGATGTTGATCAGCCTGAGATTGATAACCTTCCAGATGACATTCTCTCAACTAATGACGCCGGAGATTGTGGTGCAATCATCACTTGGACCGAACCCAATGCTTGGGATAACTGTTCAGTGAGTGATCTTTCTTCGACCCACCCAAGTGGAAGCTTCTTCCCAGTTGGGTCCACAACAGTGACATACACTGCGACCGATGACACTGGTCTTCAACACTCAGAAAGTTTCATTGTTACGGTGAATGACGATGAGAGCCCTGAGCTGATAGGTCTCATTGGTCAGGTCACCTTTACAAATAGTGAAGGTTTCTGCGCAGGTATTGCAACATGGGACGAACCTACGGCTGAAGACAACTGCGAGGTTGCCGGTATCGAATCTACCCACCAGCCTGGTTGGTCTTTCGATGTGGGTAATACTCTAGTGACATACACCGTGACTGATATTCACGGTAATACGAGTGAAGAGTCACTCATTGTTACTATTCTTGATAATGAAGCCCCTGTCTTTGTCAGTGTTCCCGATTCGATTGAAACAACTACAGAGCCTGGAATTTGCACAACCATAGTCGATTGGGAAATCCCTGTCGTCGCTGACAACTGTGAAATCTTTAGTCTCTCTACCAGCAACCTTCGTGGAACTGTCTTTGAAGTGGGTGTCACCACTGTGACGTACACTGCTACGGATGTTCACGGAAACATGACGGAACATTCGTTTGTCATTTCCGTAACCGATTCAGAAATGCCCGTTATTTCTCCGGTTCCGCTTGTTGTTGAAGTCAACACAGAGCTAGGTCTTTGCGAAGCTGCCGCCCATTGGGAAGACGCATTCGCGACAGATAACTGTGGGATTCTCAGTTTCAATGAGTCCCATCAATCTGGTGAAATCTTCCCACTTGGCTCAACAACGGTCACACTTTCGACGACAGACATTCACTTCAATGAAACAGTAGTTTCTTTTGAAGTCGTCGTTACCGATGCCGAACTTCCTGTCTTCACTTCTATGCCTAGTGACATTGATCTCATTGCTGAAGCCGGTCTATGCTCGGCAATGGCAGAATGGGAAAGTGCATTAGGTACTGATAACTGTGGAGTAGCGAGTATTGAATCAGATAGACAATCTGGTGAGCACTTCGACGTGGGTACCACTGAAGTCACCTTTACGATTACGGATGACAACGGGAATTCCCACCAAGAATCGATTCTGATTACAGTGACCGATCTTGAGTTGCCTGTTATCACCAATCTTCCACCAAGAGTTACAGTTGGAACAGAGCCGGGCATATGCCTTGGAACCACCTCCTGGACTACTCCAGATACCTCGGATAACTGTGGTGTTGCAACACTCGTAGCGAGTGTTGAAAGTGGATCCATGCTTCCGATCGGTGAAACGGCAGTGACCTATACCGTTACGGATATCCACGGAAACGCTAGCAGCCAAAGCTTCATTGTTACGGTGGAAGATCAGGAGCTACCTGAGATTCTCGACGTACCAACCGATATGGTTTTAACCAATGACGCTGGTGTCTGTGGTGCAGTTGCTACATGGGCAGCGCCGAATCCTCAAGACAACTGTGCAATCAGTAACTTTACGAGTTCGCACAATAGTGGTGATTTGTTCCCAGTTGGTCTGACAACCGTGACTCTCACGGCAACAGATTCTACTGGAAACATGAAGACAGAAACGTTCCAGATTACTGTCAATGATGAAGAGAACCCGGTACTCCTTGGAGTATCCGGTGATATCCAAATCACTGCTGAGAATGGTCTCTGTGGCGCGAGTGTAAGTTGGACTGATCCTTCAGCGACTGACAACTGCGACATGGTAACTGTAAGTTCTACACATAACCCAGGAGACTTCTTCGACGTGGGATCTCACACCGTGGTCTACACCGCTGAAGATCTCTACGGAAATGAGATTTCCGAGCAGTTCCAAGTCACCGTGACAGATGACGAAAACCCTGTCATTAACGGACTGTCCGCCAATATTGTTCAAACAGCAGACCCAGGAGTTTGTGAAGCTCTGGTTACGTGGAGCGCAGCAAGTGCTACAGATAACTGCGAAGTGGCTTCACTGACATCCGATCATCAATCAGGAGATACCTTCCCTGTAGGTACAACCTTGGTCACCTACACTGCTTTGGATATCCATGGTAATAGTTCGACAGGTGCATTCTCTGTCACCGTCGAAGATGACGAAAATCCCCAGTTCATTGCGCTTCCTGACAGAGTTACGGTCGCGAATGACACCGGTGAATGTGGCGCTAACGTCTCCTGGTCCGAGCCTCAGGCTCAAGATAACTGTTCAGTAGACAATATTGTTCTGAGCCACCAATCAGGTGATCAGTTCATTGTTGGAGACACTACCGTCAATCTGACCGTGACTGATATTCATGGAAACAGCACAGATGCCAGTTTCATAGTCACCGTTGAAGATCTTGAGAACCCGGCGATTACTGAAATGCCGCAATCCATTCAGCTCAATAATGATTTCGGTCAATGTGGGGCATTAGTGTCCTGGATCGAGCCGACTGCAACTGACAACTGTCAGGTGAATACATTCGAGCCGAGTATTGATAACGGTTCCTTCTTTGAAGTGGGCCTTCATGTCGTGACTTACACGGCGATCGATATTCACGGTAACTTCTCCAGTGAGAAGTTCTTCGTGACAGTGATCGATAACGAAGATCCGACCATCGCAGGAATGCCGCTTGATATTTCGATCACTGCTGAAGCTGGACAATGCTCTTCAGCCGTGATTTGGCCTGCACCGGTGCCGCAAGACAATTGCGAAATCCTCGAATCGTCTTCCTCGCACTTGCCTGGAGATACCTTCCTTGTAGGTACAACAGTGGTGACATACGCCACTTCAGATATTCATGGAAATGAATACAGTGCGGAGTTCTCAGTGACAGTCACTGATGACGAGAATCCTTTGATTAGCGACATGCCGAACAACATTCAGGTCAATAATGATGCTGGTCAGTGCGGTGCCGTCTCAACATGGACTGAGCCTTCTGCTACTGATAACTGTCTGGTGGCTTCTTTCACTTCAGATCATGCTTCAGGAGACTTCTTCCCTGTAGGCGACACTGTCGTGAAGTACACAGCAGAGGACATTCATGGCAACATAAGCACCTCTGAGTTCATGATCAGTATCACAGATAATGAAGTACCTTCGATCAGCGGCATGAGTGCCGACGTCAGTGTCGATAACGACGCCGGGCAATGTGGTGCGCTCATTACTTGGGCTGATCCCTCTGCCGACGATAACTGTGAAGTCCAGTCCTTCACGAGTACCCACGCCAGTGGAGACTTCTTTGAAGTTGGATCAACGACTGTGACATACACAGCCATTGATATTTACGGTAATGAAAAACAAGAGTCTTTCCAGGTGGATGTTGCTGACGCCGAGAATCCAACGATCTCTGGACTCAGCGGAGACCTGGCTTCGACAAATGATGCCGGTGCCTGTGGCGCTGTCATAGCTTGGACGAACCCAACAGCAGCAGATAACTGTGAAATCCAGTCCTTCACGAGTACTCATGACAGTGGCGACTTCTTCGAAGTTGGAACCACAACTGTGACGTACACGGCTGTCGACATTCACAATAACGAACTGAGTGGATCATTCGACGTCACCATTACAGA
>ERZ802830.91-NODE-91-length-81627-cov-10.338_pt1 | contig 81627 bp, 81 predicted proteins | sample MGYA00345654_ERZ802830 | MGnify/ENA primary metagenome ERZ802830 (study PRJEB30503, sample SAMEA104212375) | marine metagenome | biome: Westerlies Biome; feature: [SRF] surface water layer (ENVO:00010504) within the epipelagic zone...; material: water (ENVO:00002006)...
CTAAGAAAATTGCAGATACAATTGCATACATGTCGCTTGATTATGTCGTTCTTACTTCAGTGGATCGAGACGATCTTTCTGACGGAGGATCCAATCATATTGCTCGATGTGTATCTGAATCAAAAAGGTTATCTCCGAATGTTGTCATAGAAGTTTTATCTCCTGATTTTAGGGGAAGCCTAAACCATCTAGACATCCTTCTGGATAGCGGCTTGGATGTGTTTTCTCAAAATATAGAAACAGTGAAGCGATTAACGCATGTTGTCAGAGACCCAAGGGCCGGTTACCAGCAAACACTTAAAATGCTTTCACACGCCCATAAGAAAGGCTTTGTCAGCAAGAGCGGAATGATGCTCGGCTTAGGCGAAGAAAAAGACGAGGTGATAGAAACGATGAAAGATCTTTATCACAATGGAGTCAAAATACTGACTCTCGGTCAATACCTTCGACCAACAATGAATCATTTGCCCGTTAAAAAGTACATCCATCCGGATGAGTTTTCAGAATACTCTCATATAGGGAAGAAGATCGGTCTTGAAGAAGTTGTCGCCGGCCCACTCATCCGCTCCAGCTATAGAGCCGATAGAGCATTCATGAAATTAGAAGAGACTAAAAATGCATAAATCAAAATTCATCATACGAGATTTATTTTGCTTGATCGCATTGTTATACATACCCAACAGTGATGGTGCACTGCTTGTCAGTGAAAGAGAGATAGAGATTGAGTCCGAGAAAGCTTGGGAGCAAATGAAGATGTCTCTACCAATCTCAAGAGACCTCAGTAAGCGAACGCAAGTCAATTGCATAGCAAAGAAAATCATACGTCAACTGGATGAGCCATTCGCTGATGAGGATTGGGAGATAGAAGTTTTTGAAAATCCAGGTATAAATGCTTTCGCCATGCCAGGTGGAAAGTTAGGGGTTTATACAGGCCTTTTTACTATTGCTTCGAATCAAGATGAGCTTGCGACGGTTATTGGGCATGAGATTGCACACGTCACAAACAAACATTCTTATGAGCGTGCAAAAAGAGAAATGCGGACCAGAGTGGGAACGACAATTGGTATGGCTGTGATTGCTGGCAATATGTCCAATAGGCAGATTAGATCTCAATCAGATATTTATGAAATGAACAATCAAATCAATGCCGTTAATACCATGTCACAAATACTTTCAACATACGGTCTTAATTTACCTTTTAATCGAAAGCAAGAATCGGATGCAGATAAAACAGGTTTGAGGTTAATGGCAGAAGCAGGATTTAATCCTTTTGCCAGTTTGAGTCTTTGGAAAAAAATGCAGGAAGACAGCAATCGACCAAACTTAGAGTTTGTTTCTTCTCACCCTTCATCTGATAATAGAATCAAAGGTCTATCAAGCCAGTTATCCGATGCGCTTAAGCTCTATAATGCGGTGGAAAGAAAGCCTCGTTGCTCATTCTAAACAATGATACCTCTTGCCGACGATAATCCGACGCGATCCACCCCCGTAATCACTTATATTTTTATCGCCTCCTGCGTGGCAATTTTTCTATGGCAGTTAAGCCTTGGTCCCAATGTAAAAGTTGCAATATATGCACTTGGTGTAATACCGGCGAGTTTGCTGCAAGGCGCATTGCTTCCAACAGAATTAAGATGGGTGAGTCCCGAGATGACGGTTGTTACATCAATGTTTCTTCACGGCGGCTTTATGCACTTAATCGGCAACATGCTTTATTTGTGGGTGTTTGGAGACAATATTGAAGACATATTGGGCAAGCCAGCTTTTATTTTTTTTTACTTCCTTTGTGGAATTGTAGCTGCACTCAGCCAGGCTCTTCCCGATCCTTCATCGACGATACCTATGATCGGTGCCAGTGGTGCCATCTCAGGAGTGCTCGGTGCTTATATGGTATTCTTCCCTAAGCGATCTGTAAGGGTTGCGATTCCGTTAGGCTTTTTTCTGCAAGTGCTAAGGTTGCCTGCTTTTGTGGTATTAATCTTTTGGTTTGTTTTACAATTGATCAACAGTTCTGTTTCAGGCTCTGATAGCGGAGTTGCTTTTGGCGCTCATATTGGAGGCTTTTTAGCCGGAGTAATTTTAGCACCCATGATGGCTGTGCTTTTGAGAAAAAAAAGAAATTAATTTTAAGAGGTACTTTATGAAAACAAGAAAATTATTCATCTTCTTCCTATTGGCATTCTTCACCATGGGAGCAGATGTTGCAGAAGTAAGATCCCTTGATAATATCATTGCTGGCGATCATCGATCAGAGCAGAACAAATCAAGAGACGATCAGCGTCATCCAAAACAAACCCTAGAATTTTTTGGCATTCAACCAAACATGACCGTCGTTGAAGTTTGGCCTTCTGGCGGTTGGTACACAGAAATTTTAGCGCCCTATCTTAATGAAGATGGACAGTATATTTCTGCCTCCTTTGATTTCAAATCTGATAGTGCTTTTATACAGAGAGTGGCAAAAATATTTCTTGGTAAGCTTGAAAAGAGGCCCGATTTATACAGCAATGTAAAACACGGTGTACTCATGTTGCCTGACAATATTGATGTGGCAGATCCCAATACAGTTGACATGGTTTTAACTTTTAGAAATATCCACAACTGGATGGCAAGAGGACAAGAAAGAATTGCCATCAAGGCTTTCTATGACATGCTAAAGCCTGGTGGTATTTTAGGTGTTGTTGAGCACAGAGGTGATGAATCAGTGCCACAAGATCCTGCCTCCAAATCTGGATATGTCAATGAGAGCTATATGGTTCAAATTGCCAAAGAAGCAGGGTTTATCTTGGATGCATCTTCAGAGATCAATGCCAACTCGCTTGATGCCAAGAAACATGCTGAGGGAGTCTGGACTCTCGCCCCAACATATAGAGCTCAGAATGATGAACAAAAGAAAGCGCTTAGTAAAATTGGTGAGAGCGATCGGTTCACACTGAGATTCAAAAAACCATTGTAATTGGGTCATAAATTGAGATTAGCTCTCAGCATTTTTCTGGTTATTTTTTCGTCTGTCACTCTTGCAGAGAGGAGCCATACGGTCGTCGTTATTTCGATGGATGGATTAACAAATGACGCCTGGGATATCGCTGAATTAGAGTCATTCCAACGCATTCAAAACGAAGGAATTAGAGCAGAGTTTATGACGCCAGTTTATCAGTCGACTACTTATCCTGGACATGTCAGCATGGCAACAGGCGTTCATCCTGATCGCCATGGGATTCTGCATAATTCTTTTTATGATCGAGAATCAGGTTTTCACAGCTATCCAGATGATGCCAATCTGATTGATGTTCCACCAATATGGGTAATTGCCGAGCAGGAAGGCATCACAACAGGGATATATTTTTGGGTTGGATCAGAAACACAATGGAATGGTTGGCAGGCCAAATACAAATATGCCCCTTTTGATGCAAACATAAAAGAAGAAGAAAAAATTGACCAAGTCATTGCATGGCTCGAAATGCCCGAAGCTACAAGGCCAAAATTAATCATGACGTATTGGGATGGAACTGATTCAGTTGGACATATTCATGGAACAAAGCATAAGAAGATTTATGATCAGATGATCAGGCAAGATCAAATGCTGAGCCTGCTTTTTTCCCGATTGGAGGAGATTAATGCATGGGATTACGTCACTCTTCTCCTGGTAAGTGATCATGGAATGATTGATGTGAATCAATATATTTCTCTTAAATCGATTCTAGACACGCTTGAGATTGATTACATTCTTTCAGCAGGACCTGCTGTAGCGCATGTATTTATTGATGATGAAGACCATAGATCACAGGCATTGAAGTTGCTTTCAAGTCAGGACCATATGGCTGTATATGACAGAGGCAACCTTCCTAAATCATTTCATATGGATCACCCGAGTAGAACCGGAGACATAATTGTAACGACTGAACCCCCTTATATGTTTAATAATAATCCAGCCGGTGGACCAAAAGGCATGCACGGATATGATCCAAACTTGAGTGAAATGCATGCGATATTTGGAGCCATTGGTTTTGAGGTTAGAAATGAAAGGATTGGCCCAATTCATATGACAGATGTAGCGCCCACAATAGCAAAATTACTGGGGATAAAGTCTGTCAAGCACATGCAGGGAAGGGCTATCGATTTAAGCCCAAAGAATTAGGTCATCACCCATCCATAAAAATTGTTGCTGGGTTTTCCGCCTTCAGCCAGATAGGAGTTCTTTAATTGAGTCATTCGGTCATTTGAGATTGTCTCAATGCTTGATTGGACATCGATCGAATACAATTTAGCTGCATTTAATCCAAGTATTTTTGCTTTGTCTTCATCCGTGATGTTTGGATAACCAAACTTTTCTTGCATTTCTTCGGGAATCTGAAATCTTCTAAATGCTTCTATTTGCCACTGAGGCGAACCCCACCAAATGGAATCTGTACCAAATAAAAGACGATCAACTCCAAATGCATTAATGATTTGACCCAAAAGATGAGCGCATATTTTTGGATGGGTAATGACCGTATGGCCAAAGGTGGTTCCAAGCTCCATAAATACATTTGTCATATGAGGGTTTTCTATTCTGTCCTTACATAAATCGCTTGTGTATGGAAGATAGGTATTTTCATCTAAATAGTCGTCTTCAGGCGGAAGATTCATGTTTTGATCTCTGAATCCTGAATGATAAACAACAAAGCTTAAGTCCGGATGATCTTTGGAGGCTTTTTTGATATCTCTTGGATGTGTATAGTCTGTTTCCCCAGGTCTTGGAGGTCTGAAAGGCAAACCCTTGTGAGCACAAACTATGTTTTTGCCCCATGATTTAATTTTTTCATAGAAAGGGTAGATTAGTTCCTCATCATCCATCCACCAACTATATTCCCCTTCCATATTAAAAACACCAGTATAGAATTTCCAAGCATCTACATTGAGCTCAGTTGCGTGTCGTTCAGCCTCTTCTAAAAAATTTGGAATATAGGGAGCAACTGGGCCATGACATACCATTCGATTTGATCCAGCCATATTATTGATTGTATCGCGAGATTCAACCATCTCATCCACATTAATGACATCAAGCACTTTGGACGCAATTCCGCTTAAGCATGCAATGGAAACTTCACTGTCTAAAAAGACCTCTTTGACATAATTATTAAATCTTAAATCATCTTTTTCAGGATATTTCCCTCTCAGTTCATCATTAAAAGGCCATGACATTTTTCCTCTAAAGCCCAGTGGTTCTGTTTTTCCTGTTGCAACATGATGAGTTTGCACATCGAATATAAATTGATCTCTCTTCGTTAATTCTGATATTGCCCCAATGTCAGTCAATTCCTCTGCATGTGCCTGAAAGTAATCTCCAAAGACCTGATTCATTGCTACAAAGGCAAGTGCCATTCCATTGGTTGTCCTTAGAAAATCCCTTCTTGAAAGACCAACCTTTTTTCCATATTTTTCGGCCATATCATGAATAATAGCCTCGACTCTTTTTTGATCGGTTGTTTGAGGCCTAGGCAGGTATTCTTCATTCGAGACAACTTGAGTTGGAATTGGGGATCTTAAATCCTCTGTATCGTCTTTATGAAATTTTTTAATCCACATAGTTAACCCGGTTTGCTTTCACCTTGAATGGCCACTCGATGCATCAGACGATGAGTGTCACCAAAATCAAATATTCCTCTGTGTGCAGTGCAACGATTATCCCAGAAGGCGACCGAATCATTTTCCCATTTAAATCGACAAGCCAATTCTGGTTTCTTTATATGATCTATAAGAAAGCTTTTAAGATACTGACTTTCAGCAGTGCTGAGTTCTTTAAAATGAGAAACCATAAGTTCACTGTAAAAGAGACATTTCTTGCCCGTTTGTGGATGGGTGCAAACCAATGGATGCTCTCTTGGCGGCGTTGCTTTCCTTGCCATCTCATATCCCTTGCTTCCATAGGTTTCTATAACGCTTAAAAGATTTTTATGAAAATTATCATGTACGGCGGTTAGATTGGAGCAGAGTTCTTTCATTGATTCAGACAATGAATCATAAGCCTCATACAAATTGACCCAGGTGGTGTCGCCACCAGTTTCAGGAACATCGATGGCATACAAAACAGCTCCTTTGAGAGGTTTCTCAAGAAACGAGGCATCAATGTGCCAATCCACATCTGACACAATGCCTTTGAATAGGTCGGGGTATTCTTGGACGTAAACATTGGGATAATCTTCCAAAGTTGGCATATAGCCAGGTCCTTGAAGCTCACCAAAATTTTTTGCAAAATTGACATGCTGCTCAGGGGTTAAGGGTTGATCTCTAAAAAACAAGACTTGATATTCTAGCCAAGCCTTTTCGAGGAGCTCTTTTTCTGATTTATCCATCGGTTCAGAAAGGTTTAAGCCAGATACTTCGGCACCGCATCCACCTGACATTGGAATGATATTGAATGTGTTTGACTCCCCCTTCATAACAATACTAGGCTAGCGATAAATTGTGTCGTTTACAAATTTCAATTTTTCTGGCTGGTTTTTGCTTCCATAGGTCTTATGAATAGGACATTGATGATGGCAAAGAAGGTGACTGCTGAAACCACGCCAAAAGGCATAAGATAACTGCCAGAATCCACTGCTAGCTGACTCAATAGTTTTGTTCCATAGGCTGCACCAAGACCATCGATGAGTGTGATTATCCCCAAAATCCTCCCAAGGTACGCTTGACCAAAAGTTTCAACTGCAACGAGTTGAATCATGCTGAAGCTTCCGCCAAACCCAAGACCAAAGCATATTGTGAAAAGGCTCAGTTGAGTTGTATTTCTAGTCAGAGCAATTTGGGACCCGCTGAAATCAAACAATAATAGTGAACCAAAGAATAAAACAATTGAACTGAGTAAAAGCACAGTTCTTTTTGGCAGCTTATCGCTCAAAGCCCCAAATCCAAATTTACCTATGAAACTGAACCAGAAGAGAACCGAGAAGAGCAATACCGATTGTTGAGCGGTGAAGCCTGCTTCTTGTTCAAAAAATATTGAGATCTGGCTGTTTAAGCCTTGAATCGAAAACCACAAGCAGGATGAACCTATTCCAAGGCACAAAAGAGCCCTGGATAAGAGGGCATCTTTCAATGGAATATTATCTTTAGCCTCAACTTCTTCCTCCACATCTAATGCGTCCCCATCGGGCCTTAGTCCCATGGATTCAGGATCTGGTTTTATGACTTTATAAACAGGTATCACTGCAAACAACCAAAAAAGAACTGCAAGCAATCCAAACCCCCAACGCCACCCAAGATCTGGGTTATTGACGATGGGTGACATGAGCAATGGCATCGTTGCTCCGCCCAGGCTTGAGCTTGCAACGACCATTCCAACCACTTTGCCACGATGCTTCCTAAACCATCGAGATACGATGATCACATTTGGACCAAGACCAGACATAACCAAACCCACAGCCATTAGGATATGGAGCCTATATAATGTATCTATCGAGCTGGCAAAGGGATAATAGCTATATATAAGCGCCATAATGATGATGCCAATCCTTATGACAATTTTTACGCCATATTTGTCAATTAAAATCCCAGACAGAGGCGAGAGAAATGAAGCATAGAAAAGAGTGTTTGCTACGGTCAAGCTGACTTCCGCCTGATTGACTGAGAACTCCTCCATCAACCTTGGAAATAAGTTTTGTGGAACAAAAAGCGTCATTGAATTTACAAAGAAGTAAACCAAGCTGCAGGAGATGGCTACATACCAACCATAAAACGTTTTAGTTTTTGCAAACATACTCAAGGTCAATCATAATCAATTCATTACATTCATATTATGATAACTCTATGACCAATCAAGCGATACTAATTATCAACGCCGCCATCGTGAATGAAGGCAAAATTCTAGAAGAAGACCTCTTAATCAAAAACGGAAGAATCAATAGAATAGGCAAAGAAATTTCTCCTCCCGAGGGGGCTGAAGTGATCGATGCAGGAGGGAAATTACTTCTCCCTGGCTTGATTGATGATCAGGTTCATTTCAGAGAGCCTGGCTTGACGCATAAAGGGGGTATTCGCTCAGAGTCAATGGCTGCAATTGCTGGAGGCGTGACATCTTTCATGGACATGCCAAATGTCAATCCACCAACACTCACCAGAGAGCTTCTGTCTCAGAAATACGAAATTGCAAAAGATAAAGCCTATGCAAACTTTGCTTTTTATATGGGGTCAAGTAATAGCAATATTCATGAGATTGAATCACTCCAGCCTGGTGAGGCATGCGGCGTAAAGATTTTTATGGGAGCATCAACCGGAAATCTTCTTGTTGATGATGACAATGCACTGGATCAAATTTTTGCAAAATCACCGGTATTAATCGTCACACATTGTGAAGATACTCCAACAATAGAAAGAAACATGGAAGCTGCAAGCTTGAAATATAATGGCAATATTCCAATCGATGAACATCCAAGCATAAGATCGGTTGATGCTTGTTATAAATCCTCATCTAAGGCAGTCAATCTGGCAAAAAAACACGGATCAAAGTTACATGTCCTTCATCTAACAACAGCTAAGGAAATGGAACTTTTCGAGGCGGGTGACCACGAGAAGAAAATCACAGCCGAGGTTTGTGTTCATCATTTATATTTCAATGACAATGCATATGATGAGTTAGGGAGCATGGTGGTTTGTAATCCCGCGATAAAGACTAAGGAAGATCAAAAGGCTTTAATTGATGCCCTAAAGGAAGATCGAATAGACATCATCGCAACAGATCATGCGCCTCACACCAAAGACGAAAAAGAAAAAGAATATCCTGATTGCCCATCTGGGATTCCCTTGGTTCAGCATTCTTTACTCGCACTGCTTGAACTGAGCAGTCAGAAGGACATACCCATTGAGACCATCGTAAAAAAAACCAGTCATGCTGTTTCTGATAGATATGGGATCATGGACAGAGGATATATAAGAGAAGGCTATTGGGCTGATTTGGTTTTGGTTGATCCCAATGGCAAGCATCAAGTGACTCCTGAAAGCATTATGTATGAATGTGGTTGGTCTCCATTTCAGGGTCATTGCTTCGACTCTTCAATTGAGATGACATTCGTCAATGGCGTGAAGGTTTTTGAAAGCGGAAAGATACTTGGTGAGCCAATGGGCAAGAGACTTGATTTCAAAGGGTGATCTTTCGAAAAAACATGTTCGAAAACAATCGTTTTTTGTAATAACTGGATATATAATTTCATTTGAAAATCCAAATGGGTTGTTAGAGACACAAAAAATAAACTATTGACGTTTAATATACGAATCATAATACGTTTACAGAAACGCTGAATTATTCACATGCAACCTACCGATACAAAAAACCCAGATTACTATCATAAGGTCGTTGATTGCCAATGGGGATGCCCTGCTCACACTGATGTCCCAGGCTATATCAGACACATCGCTCAGGGTGAATACACAGAAGCTTATCTATTAAATCGTGAATCTAATGTCTTTCCTGGAATATTGGGTAGAGTTTGCGATAGACCGTGTGAGCCTGTGTGCCGAAGAGCAAGGGTTGATGAAGAACCCGTAGCAATTTGTAGGCTAAAAAGGGTAGCGGGCGATCTCAAGGGAGATTTTAAGTCGCACCTCCCAGCAGTTCCTACACAAAAGAATGGTAAGAAAGTTGCCATTGTTGGTGCTGGGTGTGCTTCACTCACGGTTGCCAATGATCTACTGCCACTTGGATACGAAATGGATGTTTTCGAGTCACTGCCAGAAATGGGAGGGTTGATAAGAAGCAATATCCCAAAATTTAGACTGCCCCCAGAAGTGATTGATGAGGAATTTGATGTAATAGTAGAGCAAGGCATCAACCTTCATTTAAACCATCCAATTGAAAGCATGACTAGCCTTTTAGAAGAGGAGTACGATGCGGTTCTTGTGGGCACAGGAGCGCCAAAAGGAAGAGAATTAGATTTGCCAGGTCGATACGATACAGATCAGATCCATGTTGGGATCGCATGGCTAGAGTCTGTTGCTTTTGATCACATTGATGAAGTGGGTGAAAAAGTTTTAATCATTGGCGGCGGAAACACAGCGATGGATTGTTGCAGAACATCTCTCAGACTTGGCGGCAAGGATGTAAAAGTTATTTATCGCGGCGAAAGGCATACCATGAAATCGTCAGATTGGGAGCTAGAACCTGCGTTGGAAGAAAATGTTGATCTTGTTCTTCGTCATTCTCCAGAAGAGTATATTGTCAAAGATGGAAAATTAGTAGGCATGCGCTTCTCTGAGATGGAATACTCTTTAGATGAGGATGGAAAAAGGCAATCTAAGAAGATCGGTGAGGTAACCATACCTTGCGATACGGTCATACTCGCTATTGGACAGGAAAATTCATTTCCTTGGATAGAAAGAGACCTTGGAATAGAGTTTGATCAATGGGAGGTGCCGGTAGTGGACTCAACCACATATGAGTCGACTCGCAAAGGCATTTTCTTTGCTGGCGATGCCGCATTTGGACCGAAGAACATCATAGAAGCAGTTGAACAAGGCCATCAGGCAGCGATTTCAGTTCATAAGTATTGCAACAATGAATCATTGACCGAAAGATTGCCGCAAGGCATGAATTTAGTCACATCAAAGATGGGTATCCATGAGTGGAGTTATAGCAATGATTATGACTATGATGATAGATACGAAGTTCCAACCGTTCCAATGGATAATCGTTTTAAAGACATCAATATAGAGGTTGAGCTTGGTTTTGAGCCGGGACAGTTTAAGAAAGAAGTGGAGCGATGTTTAAATTGCGATATACAAACTGATTTTGAGGCTGGTTTATGCATTGAGTGTGATGCATGCATAGATATATGCCCCGTCAATTGCTTAATCATCACTGAAAATGGCGAAGAGTCAGAGATCAGAGCAAAAATCAAAACGCCAGCAGATAATTTAGACCAAGCACTCTATGTATCAGAGGACTTGCCACAAACTGGAAGAGTAATGGTAAAGGATGAGGATGTTTGCATCCATTGCGGACTTTGTGCTGAACGATGTCCAACGGCTGCTTGGGACATGAAGAAGTTTACCCTTCAAGTGCCCTATGCAAGCGATGAAGCAATCGATGTCACCCAAACAACAAAGAAAGCAGTCTAATGAATGGGGCAAATAATAACGATTTCACTGTGAAGTTTGCAAACGTGAACGGAACCGGATCATCCAGTGCCAATGGCATGTTCATGAAAAGCCTCTTTAGAATGGGAATTCCAGTAGTGGGAAAAAACTATTTCCCATCAAATATACAAGGACTGCCTACATGGTACGAAGTCAGAGCAAATGAAAATGGATATCTTGCACCATCTGGAAGCGTAAACATCATGGTTGCGATGAATGCGCAAACATATGACGAAGATTTAAATGCCGTCGAGCCGGGAGGGTTCCTTATTTATGATTCATCGTGGCCAAGAGAGACATTGATGTCTAGAGACGATATTACGGTTTTAGGCGTCCCTTTGGCAAAAATGTGTAATGAGGCTTTCGATACGGCAAGATCCAGAACATTGATGAAGAACACAACTTATGTGGGTGTATTAGCAGCCCTGCTTGAGATGGATATGAAAGTGATTGAACAATTGTTGCTCGATACCTTTGGGACCAAGACCCACCTGATTGACGCCAATAAGCAAGCTTTAGAAATGGGACATGATTATGCCAAAGAGAATTTTGAGTGCCCATTGCCATTTAAAGCAGTCGCTTCAAATAAGACAAAAGATCATTTTATTATTGATGGCAATGCAACCTCAGCATTGGGCTGTCTTTACGCAGGAGCAACGGTGGGTTCTTGGTATCCAATTACTCCTTCAACTTCACTGATGGATGCGTTTGCAAAATACTGTGCACATTTCAGGGTGGATAAGGAAACCAAGAAGAATAATTACTCAATCATTCAAGCGGAAGACGAATTGGCTGCGATAGGGATGGCATTGGGGGCTGGATGGAATGGAGCAAGATCCTTTACGCCAACAAGCGGTCCTGGAATTTCATTGATGAATGAATTCATAGGATTTGGTTACTATGCTGAAGTTCCAACCGTGATTTTTGATGTTCAAAGAACGGGCCCATCCACAGGCATGCCAACCAGGACTCAACAGTGCGATATTTTGTCCTGTGCGTATGCATCACACGGCGATACGAAGCATGTTTGCTTGTATCCAGCCAACCCTGAAGAAGCATTTTATCTGTCTGTGAATGCCTTTGATTTGGCAGAGCAGCTTCAAACACCGGTTTTTGTTCTCACGGATCTCGATATCGGGATGAATGATTGGATGATTAAAGATTTAGACTGGGATGACAAATATACACCTGAGAGAGGAAAGGTTTTAGGAGAAGCTGAGCTTGAAGACATAGAACAATTCCATCGCTATTTGGACTCCGATGGAGATGGAATACCATATAGAACAATTCCAGGCGTTCACCCCAAAGGCGCATATTTCACGAGGGGTTCCGGTCACAATAAGTTTGGTGGATACACAGAAGATGCAGACGAATACCAAGATGTGGTCGATCGATTGCTTATCAAATGGGAAACTGCAAAGTCAATCGTTCCATCCCCAATCAAAGACTTCAATAAGAAGAATAAAATGGCAATCCTTAGCATTGGCAGTTGTGACGATGCGATCAGAGAAGCAAGAGACACAATGACCAAGGATGGCTATGATTTCAATTATCTTCGTGTCAGAGCATTTCCTTTTTCCAATGAGGTCAATGAATTCATAGATGCTCATGAAACCGTGTATGTAATAGAACAAAATCGCGATGGCCAACTTTTAAAATTATTACAAACAGAGACATCTTGTGACACCAGTAAACTCAAATCAATACGTTTGTACAATGGAATACCAATTTTTTCAAAAGATGTGATAGAAAAGATAATGAAAGAAGTTTCCTCGGGTAAAGCAGCATGAGCTATATAAAAAAACCAAATATATTTCGCAGCAATGCACCCAAGAATGAATTGGGAATGACATACGCAGATTATGAAGGCGCAATGTCAACACTTTGTGCTGGATGTGGCCATGATTCCATTACTGGAGCAATCATAGAGACTGTGTTCGACCTAAATATTCCACCTCACCGCATGATCAAGATGAGTGGCATAGGCTGTTCTTCAAAAACACCTGCTTATTTTGCAAACCAGTCTCATGGTTTTAACTCTGTTCATGGAAGAATGCCTTCGGTTGCAACAGGAGCCAATGCTGCAAACAGAGAGCTATTTTGTATCGGTGTATCCGGCGATGGAGATACCTTGTCAATCGGAATGGGTCAGTTTTCTCATGCAATTAGAAGAAACGTGAATATGCTCTATATCATAGAAAACAATGGCGTTTATGGATTAACCAAAGGCCAATTTTCTGCATCCGCAGATGTTGGATCGACTGCAAAAAAAGGGGAGCCCAACAAACAGGTTCCCATCGACCCCTGCCAAGTGGCAATCGCATTGGGTGCGACGTTTGTCGCAAGGAGCTTTTCGGGAGACAAAGATCAGCTCGTGCCTTTGCTTAAAGCTGGCCTTATGCACAAAGGGTTTGCAATGGTTGATGTCATTTCACCTTGCGTAACATTTAACGATCACGAAGGCTCTACAAAAAGTTATATGAGCACTAGAGAATCGAAACGTGAGGCGATTTATACTGACTATATTGCACCGTTTAATGAGATCGAAGTGAATTATGAAAAGGGTTCGAGCATTGAGGTCGATCTCCATGATGGCGGAAGAGTAATACTTAGAAAAACCGATGAATCTTATTCGCCGCAATCACGCGGTGATTCGGTTAAAAATATCAGAGCCGCTTCAGAAGATGGAGAATTATTAACCGGATTACTTTATATCGATGAATCACAGCAAGACTTTACTGATACTGAAAATATGATAGACGAGCCACTGAATTCGATTGATCACAAAACGCTCTGTCCGGGTAAGAAGTCGCTTAAGGATTTACTAGACAGCTATAGGTGAACCTATAGAATGTCTTGGGTGCATCTCCCAAACATTAATTACAAAATTATCTTCAAGTTTCTCATTCTGACATTCAGTTTTTTTGCTTCCTTGTTTGTTTTTGGGCAGGACTCTATCGATTTACTGATCAAAAAACATGAGATACCAGAGAGCAAGTTGAGCATTATCTTGGAGGATAATAAATCCGGAAAAAGATTGATTGATATCAATTCTAATCGTTCAAGAAGCCCCGGTTCAGTCACAAAACTTTTTACTGCATTTGCAGCAATTGATTTACTCGGTTCTCAGTATCAATGGAAAACAGAAGCCTACATTGATCAAAAAGACAATGGCAAAGACAGCATTGATTATCTTTTGATCAGAGGAGGAGGTGACCCAAGCTTCTCAATCAATGATCTCGAAAGCTTCATTCTTAAAATAAGAGCCACAGGTATCCGCGAAATCAGAAATGGCATTCATTTGGACCAGTCTTTTTTTAAGCAACGCAAGAAGTCTACAGGTTCATTTGATCAAAGCCCCTTGAGGCCATATAACACAATGCATTCATCACTTATTGTCAATTCAAATAAGTTAGATCTTAGCTTTAGATTTAACTCGAAAACTAAAGAAATAGTTATAACGCCCTCATTTTTACCTACAGGAGTAAGCATTCAGAACAACTTATCGATTGGATCGGGTGATTGCAAAGACTTCAGATCTCAGGTCAATTTCAAAGAACGGTTAGAAGGGAAAACAATTATGATCTTGATCAATGGATTTTATCCAGTTCAATGCCCAAACTTTGATCACGATTTGGCAATCACAGAAACTGAACATTATTTTTATGGCGCCTTTAAAAAAATCTGGATGGATTCTGGCGGAACAATCAATGGTCATTATAAAAGACGTAAAAAGTCAAAAATGAATGCCTTGATTGCTCACATGGATTCAGAAGAGTTGAATAGTATCTTAAGATTGACCCTAAAAGAGAGCGATAACTTGGCATCAAGGAATGTCTTTCTGAGTTTTGCAGAGAAAACAAACCAAACAAAACTTCGAAACACAAGAAAGGCGGTTTACAAGTCAATGAAGAACAACGATGTTCAGTGGCACAATCGGAACTTTATTGAGAATGGATCGGGTCTTTCGAGAAAAACGAGACTGAAGCCAGAATCGGTTATGGGACTCTTAAAGAAAATAGATCAAGAAACTAAATTTCTAGAAATCAAATCCATGCTTCCAGTCTCAGGGATTGACGGTACTTTAAAAAATATTTATCGATCGGAAACATTGCGAGGCCAAATGAAACTCAAGACTGGTACCCTAAATGGAGTGAGATGTTTAGCCGGTTTCATAACATCAAAAACAGGGAAGAAATATCGATTTGTATTCATGCATAACAATTATGAAGAATATGAATATGACCTACGATCATTCACAACTGATCTACTAAATCTGATTGTTACAGACCAATATTAAAGGATTATTTTTTCACTCCCCATGTGATCTTAAATCTCCAAACAATTAAGAATAATAGGATGACTGAATATAGAAGCGGTTCAACTTCGATCACTTTAGTTTGCCAATAGAAATGCCACACTCCCAAGATCGTTGCTATGTAGACAAGCCCGCTGATTGTGGACCTATTCTGGTTGAACCAGCTCTCAAGTCTTTTAAATGACACTGAGGCAACACCGAGTAAACATAGAAAACCACCCCAGCCGACGATCAGGTAGGGCGTTTCAATGATATCAACAATGATTACTGCAAGATCACCAGCTTGATCAATGATTGCATAGGATAGAAAGTGATTCAGTACGTAAAAGAATGCCATTAAGCCAACAGGTTTTCCTAGTTTAGCAATCGATCGATTACCTGAGTAATAAGCAATCGGCGTGATTAATAGAGTGAGCATCAAAAAGCGAATACCCCATAAACCCATTTCATGAATAATAGCTTCTACAGGATTTGCACCCAATCCTGAGAGGTATCCGATTGACTTTAAAGATAGCAAGACGAATGGGATCAGCATCAATGAAACAACCAAAGGGGCTCTGATGGCATTCATCATATTGAATACCTTAGTAATATTTCCTTAGATCTAGGCCAGTATATAAATCAGCAACTTCTTCTGCATACCCATTGAAAGGCAGTGTTGGTTGTTTTGCACCAAAGAAACCAGTGCCTATTCTTCGTTCTCTCGCTTGACTCCATCTTGGATGATCAACCAAAGGATTAACATTGGCATAGAAGCCGTATTCTTGTGGTGCCGAGATATTCCAACTTGTTTTTGGTTGACGCTCTTGAAAATGAATCTTATTGATTGATTTGATGCTCTTGAAACCATATTTCCATGGGACGACCAATCTCATCGGCGCACCATTTTGATTGGGAAGTTCCTTTCCATATATGCCTACAGCCATGAGCGTCAGAGGATGCATTGCCTCCTCAATGGTTAGGCCTTCTTTGTATGGCCAACGGAGAATTCTTCTTTTCTGTCCAGGCATTTCCTCAGGCCTATAAACCGTTTCAAAAGAAACATATTTAGCTGAAGACAAAGGTTCAAATCTTTTTATGATTGAAGACAACGGTATGCCAACCCATGGCACAACCATCGACCAAGCCTCTACACACCTCAAACGGTAAATTCTTTCTTCAAGTTTATTAAAATCAATCAAATCTTCTAAGTCGAACGTTCCCGTTAAATTGGCCTGACCCGATACCTCTACACTCCAAGGCTTTGGTTCAAACATGCCACTGTTCATGTACGGATCACTTTTTTGCATACCAAATTCATAGAAATTGTTATAAGTCGTTATATCTGAATAGCTGTTCGGCGCCTCCGTGGTTGAGAATTTCTCATTTCTCATTGCCTTCAGTAATTGAATCTCTTGACTCTGCCCTAGAGCGGATTCTGTGAGACCGAGACCCAATGAAAATAATCCAACCGATTGTATGAGTTTTCTTCTATTTATATAGGCCGATTCGGAGGTAATCTCAGATGAAGGTATATTAATTTTATTTTTATTTATTTTCATAACAACTAAATGCAGTTTATCTGATTCATAGATAGACTCCAACATGCTCTGATGAGACAATCATTGGATGTTTATGAGCCCTAAATTTAATCATTCGTTCGTACTTGTGCTAATGGTTTTCCTATTGAGCGGTTGTGGCTCACCAAAAGAAGAAACAGGCTTATCCATGACAGTGGGTGGAACAGGTATACCCAATACAGTTGGTGTTAAGCATTTTTTCGATTTTGAGCAATCCGTTAAAGAAAAGCTTCCAGAAATAAAAACAAAAATGTTGGTCTATGGGCAACTTGGATCAGAGGAAAACCTTGTCTCTGGATTGAGAAGAAATCGTGTTCAGTTTGCAAACTTATCTGCAATAATTGTTTCAACACTCGTTCCTGAGACAGCTTTGCTATATGCTCCATATCTCTTTGATAGTCCTGAAGAAGCGGATTTTATTTATGACAATTATCTCACCCCAATTTTTACAGAAATGCTTGATCAAAAGGGTTTAAAATTTATTGCTTGGAGTGAGATTGGCTTCCATCATGTTTATTCAAAATCACCCGTTCTAAAACCAGATGACTTGGAGGGAGTTCGTTACCGAGTTTCAGCCAGCTTGAGTTCAAGATACTTCGGTGAAGCCGTTGGCGCTGATTTAATCCCAATGGGGTATGGCGAGATTGTTCAATCGTTGCAAACAGACCTCATTACATCGGGAGATAATTCAATTGCCTTATATGTCAAAACCGGGAAAGAACAAGAGGCACCTCATTACACATTGACACAACACTCGCTTGGTATGTCAGTGATGGTCGCAAGGAAAGAATGGTGGAATAATCTTACATCAGAACAACAGTTAGCCATCGAAAGCTCTTGGCCTGACCCAATCAATGCAAGGCTGGAATTAAGAGAAGAAGAAGCAGAGAACCTTAAGAATGCAGAAACCATGGGGATCAAGGTGTACAGATTGTCACAAGACGAAAGAGAGCTTTGGAAATCAGCGACTGAAGGGCAGGCCAAGCGATTGGCAAAGGAGATTGGCGGACGCTCAGAAGAAATTCTTGCTCTAGTTATTCAAGGAAAAGAAGATTACCAAAAACTTTTGATTAAGTAGCTTTTATGAAGCTACCCAAGAATTTTTTCAATCTTGTAAGAGTCATTCTAGGAATTTCACTTGCCGGTGTTGTGGCTGGAATCAATCTGCCGCTCAGCACACTGACGCTTAAGAGTTGGGGCATTACATCCTCCGTGATTGGAATGGCTGCATCAATGATGGGATTGTCAGCAGCTGTTGCTACCCCTTTTCTCCCAAGAATGGTAAACCGATTTGGACAAATACCGGTTTTAAGAATCTCCTTGGTTGTTTTGCCACTCGCTATACTTGCTCTGCCTTTGTATCAAAATTTATATGCTTGGTTTATTTTGCGATTCATCATTGGATTGGCAGCGACGAACATTTGGGTTTTAAGTGAAATTTGGATCAATTCATTTGCAGAAGATAAAAATCGTGGCAGGATTATTGCAATTTATACCAGTCTACTATCGCTTGGTTTTATACTTGGTGTTTTGATCATGTCATTCACCTCTGTTGAAACATTTGGTGGTTTTTATATTTCAGCAGCATTGGCAATAGTGGTTTCAGTACCTCTTTGGTCTATGAAAGATATTGGGGATTTTGAAACCCCAAAAAATGTTTCTTTTTTTAAATTCCTTTCTTCTTCTCCAATACTTATGGGCTCGAGCTGGATGATGGGGTTTCTCTACGCCGCGAGCGCTGGATTGCTCCCAATTTTTGCGTTGCCTTACCTGAATGAAGATTATTCAGCGGCATCGAGAACCGTTGCCTGGCTTGCCACAGGTGAGCTGATGCTTCCATTGCTGATTGGTTGGCTTGCAGATAAATACGATAAGAGAAATTTAATGATCCTATTAACCTTTATTGCGATTCTTGTGTTGTTTCTAATCCCTGTTTTCTTCCACCTTCCGCTAGTGAGAATATTATTATTATTTCTTCTTGGTGGAGTCACCATGGGGTTTTATGTACTGGGATTAACCATGCTTGGAGAGCAATTCAAGGGGCAAATTCTTGTTTCAGCAAATGCGAGTTTTATCTTCTTCTTATCCATCGGAGAGATAATTGGCCCTCCAGTTATTGGTCGAGCAATGGATCTTTTTGGAAACGCGGCCTTTGGATGGGCAATGGGCGTAATAAGTCTGTTATTCTTATCCGTTTTTTATTTCACCAGGGCTTTGATTATTCGCAAGTAATAAGAACCGTCAGCCAATCGGATTCTCCAATGGCTCATCCAAAGGCTCTTCCGTTATTTCACTACCGCTCTCTTTGTCTTTCTCATTTTCGATCCCAGATAAACGGACGTTGAATTGATGACTAATGCTTAGCCCTTCTGTTGACTGAGGTTCTGCATCGATATATTTTGGTCTGTAAATGACTCGATTGATAATTTTTGATGCTTCTCTGTCGATGATGCCCTTCGGAGTCGATTCAATGACTTCTATATTGATCGTTTGGCCATTTGTATCAACATCGTAGGTCATAGATATTGAGCCAGGCACGGTCTCTCCTATTTCTTCACCAATATTAGGAAGGGGAAAAGTTTTTGGGATTTGAACATTTCTCACTCTCACCGGGGCAGAGAATCTGTCCTCAATGATTTCTCTCATCAGTTGATCTTCATTGATCAACATCCAACATTCTAAATAAGCTTTCTTTGCAGCTTGTATTCTGCCAAAACTGATATATGTGTCTCCCAAATCCAGCAGTACCTCAAATTTGAGATTCAAATCAGGAGTCTCCATGAGGTTTATTGCTTCAATGGCTTCCTTGAGCGGATTGATGCTTTGAAACAAGTCCATTCCCTCTCTTCTGTGAGAAAACGAGAGATTTTTATACGTTTCAACCAGCGATGCCATATTGCCTTCTTTTCTAGACTCCTGGCGATTTAGAAGTTCTCTGTGTATCTCTCTTTCTGAGTATATTTGTCCTGTTCGTTTGTACCACTGTGCCAGTTTATTAAGCGATTCATCGACTTGAAGATTATTTATTCCATAATATTTTTTACTGATGAATACCTGAAAGGATTGATGATGATTGGCTTTCTCCACATCTTTGGCTCCAACATAGCTTTCAGTAAGGCTGTCATGGATTTTGATTTGATCCGGATTGTAAAGACCGTTATTCACATGATTAATTCTAAGCGCTCTATCAAGGACTTTGACCGCGTCTTCGTATTGACCAAACTGATTGAGTGTGAGCGCTATTCCATATAGGGGAGAGCTAAGCTCTGGAGAGATGATGTTGCTGTTTGACTCAATAAGCTGAATACACTCTCTGAATATTTCTTGCGCCAGCTCATATTCCTCAACCATATAGTAGGCACTGCCCAAATTATTCAATGGTGTGATGAGGCGGTAGCTGTTCTCCCCAAATAATTCTTTGGTTAGGGCAACAATTTCTTTTGCAGGTCTCAGGCTTTGCAGATAAAGTTTTTGATCATATAGCTCAATAAATTCATTTTGATATTTGTTTCTCAGCTCAGCATTTTCTAGATCCTTGCTTTCTTGAGATGAAGCCATAGGGACCACAGAAAAAATAAGCATTGTTGCTAGGAAAACTTTTAAATAATTAATTTTTAAGACAGAATCCAAGTTTTATACGAATATTTTATTTATCATTAATTTAACATAATTATTCTCGTTTAATATAAAGGGTGGATTTCTTAATGTTGCAAATTGCTGAAAATCATTTCGTGAATGGAAACAAGGTCAAACCTCCATATCCAGACAATCATGAGAGATTGGTTGTGGGCATGGGCTGCTTCTGGGGTGCAGAAAGAATGTTTTGGCAACAAGAGGGTGTTTATTCAACAAGCGTTGGGTATTCAGCTGGAAAAACAACCGATCCCACGTATAACGAAGTTTGTTCTGGTGTTACGGATCACGCAGAAGTGGTTCTTATTGTCTATGATACTGAAACAATCAATTTGAATTCACTCTTAGCAATCTTTTGGGAAGGGCATAACCCAACTCAATTCATGAGACAAGGCAATGATATTGGCACTCAGTACCGATCGATCATTTTTTACGATGAAGATGAAACACGACTAAGAATTGAATCCTCTCGTGATCAATACCAAAACGAGTTGGAAAAAGCTGGTTACGGTAAGATTGTTACAGAGATCCAATCCTCAGAAAAATTTTTCTATGCAGAAGACTATCATCAGCAATATCTAGCAAAGAATCCCAGTGGATATTGTGGTTTAGGCGGTACAGGCATCAAATGCAGTGTGGCAGGTTAAGCTGGAAATAGAATAAATAAGGCTTCTAGGGCCATCTTCTTTATTTTTTTAGAATCCTATTTCTCTCCGATTAAGAATAATATTTCATATTTTAGAATATGAAGAAACAATGGGTTTTATTAAGTGCCCATGTCACTGTTACAAATTGTATCTTACAATGCTTTTTCAAAACGAAGTCTATACAATGATGATGCAAATTTAGGTTGAGTAGGAAATGACAAAAAATAAAAAAATCATCGGTGGAATTATTGCAGTGATAATTCTGTCTTCATTTATATTTGGAGGCGAAGAAAAGACAATCAAAGTCTTATCAGTTAAGCCCGAGATTCGAAATGTAGAAAAAACCGTTTCAAATACACGTGCTGGAACCATCGATGCATGCAGACGATCAAAGATGTCACCTGCCGCTGCAGGTCAAATATCTGTTCTTCATGTTCAGGAGGGTGATTCTGTCAGCAAAGGTGATGTCCTATTAGAGCTTTGGAACAAAGAGACTAAAGCCAGAGTAACAGCATCTGAGAGATCGTCAGAGCAAGCTTGTATCGTTTCTGCCAAAGCAGAAAGAGACGCGAGTAGAGCAAATGAGTTATTCACCAAAGGATTAACCTCTGAAGAAGCCAAAGAGGCATCAGTGGCTAATGCAGAGGCAACGATGGCTGCATGCAATGCTGCTAAAGCACAAGTTGAAGTCACGAAAGCATCCCTTGAGCGAACGATGCTCATTGCTCCTTTTGATGGCATCGTTGCTGAGATTGAAGGAAAATTAGGAGAATATGTGACACCTTCGCCGGTTGGTGTTGCCACAAAACCAACCTTGGATCTAATTGATAATTCTTGTTTGTATATCAAAGCACCAATTGATGAAATCGATGCCCCCGATGTCAGATCTGGAATGAAAGCAAAAATCACAATGGATGCCTTTGGTGAGGAAGAATTCCCAGCTACTGTGAGCCGAGTTGCTCCATATGTTTTGGATTTAGAGAGGCAGGCAAGAACTGTTGAAATTGAAGCGACTTTTGATAACCCACAGAATTATTTGTTGCCCGGCTACAGTGCCGATGTGACTGTAATCATTGATACAAGCAAGGAAACACTCGGTCTTCCAACCCAAGCAATCATGAGGGGCGATAATGTTTATGTCATCAATGATGACAATACAATCGAAAAGAGGGAACTGGAAACTGGCTTATCCAATTGGCAGTTTACAGAAATTCTAAGCGGACTAGAGCTTGAAGATAGGATTGTTTTATCTGTGGACAGAGCAGGGGTTAAAGACGGTGCAACAGTTGAAGTTGATACATCCGATGAGGATAAAGGCGAATCACAAAAAGGCGCTGAATAGATTTAAATCATGATTCGCCTCGAGAAACTGAGCAGAGAATTCCAAGTTGGAAATCAGGTTGTTCATGCGCTTGATGAGGTTGACCTTGTCATCAATGAGAACGAGTATGTTTCTATCATGGGCGTTTCAGGATCGGGCAAATCAACCCTTCTCAATATTCTGGGCCTTTTAGATACTCCAACGTCAGGAGATTATATTTTATCGGGTATTAATACTTCAAAAATGGATGACGATGAAATGGCTGGAATCAGATCCACAAAGATTGGTTTTGTATTTCAATCTTTTCACCTTATTCCTAGATTGACAGCATTCGAAAATATTGAAATGCCAATGATCCTCTCAGGAATTCATCCAAAAGAGCGTTCAAATATGGTGAATTTTGCACTCGAGAGAGTGGGTCTAACCGATCGCTCTGATCACAGACCAGAACAGTTATCAGGCGGACAAAGACAAAGAGTTGCTATAGCTAGATCGATTGTAATGGAGCCCGATGTCCTTCTTGCAGATGAGCCGACTGGAAATCTGGACTCAACCTCGGGTAAAGAGGTTGTGAAATTGATTGAAGAGCTTAATTTATCTGGGCTTACTCTCATTGTCGTGACACACGATAGGGAAATGGGCGAAAGATCAAATCGTTTGATTCGATTAAAAGATGGAAAAGTAATAACTGATCAGAGCAATACTTAATCATGCGATTGAAAGACTTACTTTTTCTATCCTATACCACTCTAATTAGGTACCCCTTAAGGACCATAATGTTATTGATTGCAACGTCCATTGGAGTCATGGCAGTTATCTTGCTAACCGCAGTTGGAGAAGGTGCTCGTGACTACATTACTGGTGAGTTTAGAAGCCTTGGAACTAATCTATTGATTGTCATTCCAGGTCGAAATGAAACTTCTGGCGGCGGCTCTCCTGCTGGCTTGGCAGGACTTTCTCCGAGGCCATTAACCATAGAAGATGCACAAAGCCTGTCTCAAATTGACAATATTAGACGCATTGCTCCCCTTGTAATGGGTGAAGCGCCTGCACAATATGACGGATTAGAGAGAGCTGCACCAATCATTGGAACAACACCAGAATTTTTGATCATTCGCCAATGGGAAATGGAATCGGGAAGTTTTTTACCCGGTGCCAGCATGAGGTATTCGCCACCCGTTTGTGCCATTGGAAAGGAAATCAAATCAGAATTATTTGGTGATGATATTGCTATCGGTGAGTGGATGCGAATCGGCGATAGAAGATGTCGGGTGGCAGGAGTCATTGCCGAAGAGGGAAGAACGATTGGGCTTGATGTTCAAAAAGCTGTGGTTATACCCGTTGCACTGGGAACAGCATTATTCAATCGCGATTCACTTTTTAGGATCATGGTTGACGTTGAAAATTCCAGTAGAATGGATCAAACAAAACAGAGCATCCTTTCGCTCATTAAAAGAAGGCATCAAGGCAAAGAGGACATTACAGTCATTAAGCAAGACACCGTTCTGCAATCTTTTGATAACATCTTTAATGTTTTAACTATGGCGCTCGGTTCCATTGCCTCAATCAGTCTATTTGTAGCAGGAATACTAATAATGAATGTCATGCTGGTTGCAGTTTCACAGCGCCAGGCTGAGATTGGTTTATTGAAAGCAATAGGTGCACAAAATAAACAAATCAATAATCTTTTTGTTGTTGAGGCAATAATGCTCTCGGGCTTGGGAGCCATAATGGGCCTTATTCTTGGGCATTCAGTTACATATGCATTAAAAGTCGCTTTTCCGACATTTAATTTTTTACCACCGATGTGGGCATCATATGTTTCGCTTATTGTTGCATTGCTATCAGGAATTGTATTTGGACTGCTTCCAGCAAGAAGAGCAGCTAAACTAGATCCTGTTGAAGCGCTGAGTGGAAATAAATAGTTATGAATTTTAAAGACATATTCTTGTTCTCTTCTTTTTCCATCGTCTCTCAAAAGATGAGGAGTTTCCTTACTGCACTCGGCATTGCCGTCGGTGTATTATGCGTCATTTTCTTGACTAGCATGGGACAAGGTTTGCAAGACTTTATGGTTTCACAATTTACCCAATTCGGCAGCAACATCATTGCTGTGCAACCGGGCAAAACTCAAACCATGGGAATGCCTGCAGGCGTTCATGGAACAATTAAGCCACTATCTTTTGATGATGCTGAAGCGATTGAGAGATTGCCATTGGTTGAATATGCGGTCCCGGTTTCCGGCGCCAATGGAGAAATCGAGAATGAAACAAGATTGAGAAGGTCATTGGTTGTAGGCACTGGAGCTGACTATGACGCAATCGTTGGCGCCGATAATATGTTGGGTCAGTATCTTCCAAAGGATAATCCAAAGACCCCAAGGTCATTTGCCGTACTCGGACCAAAAATGAGAGACGAGTTATTTGGGAATGAAAACCCATTGGGTAAGACAGTCAGAGTCAATTCTCAGCGCTTTAGAATTGTTGGAGTGTTGCCACCCAAGGGTGATTTTCTTGGGTTTGATTTAGATGATGCCGTGTATATACCGATTGCAAAATTTAATACGATGTTTAATAAAAATGGATTCCAAGAAATCGATGTTGTGCATAAAGAAAATGCAACTACAGAAGAGGTAGTGGCATCTGTTAAGCGATTGATGATCAGCCGCCATGGAGGTGAGGACGTGACCATTACAACGCAAGCAGACATGCTAGAGACACTCGGTGAAATAATGGATTGGCTGAAATTTACAGTTGCTGCATTTGGCGGGATTTCCTTGCTCGTCGGCGGAGTAGGTATATTCACCATCATGACAGTGGCAGTGAATGAACGAAAATCAGAAATAGGGATTTTAAGAGCAATCGGAGCATCTCAATCAAGAATCAGAGAGGTATTCCTCTTGGAGTCAATATTCCTCTCTATATTTGGAGCATTTTTGGGATTGATGGCTGGGTTTATGGTCATCAATATCGCACTTTATATATATCCCGATTTGCCCATTGCAGTGGCATGGGACTACATAATCTATGCTGTTTTTATATCGGTATTTATTGGGTTGTTTGCAGGATTCCTGCCTGCAAGGGCGGCCTCTGAGCTCGACCCCATTGAAGCACTTAGATCGGATTAAGACATTTTTCTCATGAGCGATTTATACAAATCAACATGCTGATCTGTTGGTAATACAGTCATTTTATAGCTGTCTCTTTCTTCAATTGCTTTCCACCAACCCTTGAGCTTTACGCATTCCTCTGGCCATTCGACTCCGAATAACTCTTTAAAGGCGCTGAATCTCTCAAAAAATGGCGCATAGTGCAGGTCGACCAATGAAATCTTTTCTCCCAACCAGAAATTACCATTCTCATTCTTTTCAAAGCATTCTTTTTCCATATAAATCAGCGCTTGCCTGAGCTTCTCTTTGTTTTGGATTTGCAGTTCATTGTTGCCATTATCGGTGAGAAGTTTTCTAGATAGAACAAGGTACTTATTACTGCAATAGTCCATCCAAATTCTTGCTTTCGCCCTCTCAAAGGGGGCCACAGGCATCAGCGGTATGTTTTTAAATTTCTCATCAAGATATTCATTGATGATGGCTGATTCATAGATAGTTTTTCCGTCATCAACGATAACGGGAACTTTTCCATACGGCGACACAGCAAGAAACCAATCGGGCTTATTTCTAAGATCTACTTCTATTAACTCGAAGGGCAATTCTTTCTCAATCATCAGCATCCGTGTCCTTTGAGCATAAGGACATCTTGCTGAACTGTATATTTTTATGGTTTCCATAGGCTATAACTGTTCCATAAGTGCATACCAGAAATCAAGAGAAGCATTAAATGCTGAAATCTCAACCCTCTCATCCAGGCCATGCGCCCTGAATCCAGTTGGATCAGTCATCATCGCACTGGTTCCATAAACAGGAATACCATTGCTTCTCAGCTCAATCGCATCCGTTGCTCCTGTAGACATTGTGGGCACTATAGGCAGGCTTGGAAATGAAGTATCTATAGATGAGGAGACTAATTTTAGTATTTCGTCAGTAATTGGAGAAGGAGGACTGAATTGAGCTTCAGATATTGGTGAAACAGACACTTTATTACCAGCCAGCTCTCTGATTTTCTTAAAGATTTTGTTTGGGTCAGACTGTGGCAGGATTCGACAATTTACTGTTGCTGATGCAGATACAGGCAGAGCATTTTCTGCATGCCCTCCTTTTATTTTTGTAGCGACACATGTAGTTCTAATCATTGCATTCATTTCAGGATCCGTCTTAAGCAGCTTTAATTCTGATCCCGTTTCATCAAGGATGGAATTTATTTTATTTGCATTAGAGTCAGTAGCATCATTTAAAGCAAACTCAAGAGTTGCACGAGTTGTTTGATTGAGAGAAATTGGAAAACTATATTTTTCTATTCTCTTCAGGGCATCAACCAAATCATAGATTGCATTATCATCTCTTGGAATCGAGCTATGACCACCTTTATTCTCTGCAGTAAGAGCATATGAGAGGTAAACTTTTTCTGCTGATTGAAGTCTGAATGCCTCAGGACTTTCCATTGTCCCTGCTATAAATCCTCCATCAGAGTTCAATGCAAATGCTGCTTTCTTAACATCATCAAAATTCTCCCTAAAGTATCGAATACTTTGCATACCGGTTTCCTCATCTCCTGTGAGTAGCATAATAATGTCATTTTTGGGAACAAAGTTTTCAGATCGAAGTTTTATAAATGTTGCTATGAGGCCAGCAGCACCACCTTTGTTATCAGCTGTACCTCTTCCGTGAAGAAAGCCTTCAATTTCAGTCATCATAAATGGATCTGAAATCCATGATTCCTCTACGGCTGGTACAACATCAATATGAGCCATTACGATAGTAGGCCTTTCTTGGGATGAGCCTCTATAAACCGCATAAAGACCTTTGGATATTTCAGTTGGCCCAGCAACTTGAAGATCATCTGACTGAAAACCATGCTCAAGCAAAACAGATGCTGCGTATTCACTGACATCTGTAGCCAACCCTTTTGCCTCTGTAGATTCAATTTCTACCATTTCACCAAGAAGCTGTCTTCCCATCGCATAGAAGTCAGAATCTTTAGAGAATCCATCAGCAGCTATGAGCATGAAAATTAAATAAGTAAATTTAAGGCACTTCATTTTTTATCTCCATAAAAGTCCATAAGATATTCTAAGGCATCTTGACCCGTTTGCAATCCAAGCTCTTGAACAAGCTGATGGCCTCCTTCTTCATAAATAATCATCTCAATGCTTGATGAATTAACCATCATATTTTTCATTTCATGGGCCAGTGCAACCGGTACAACATTATTTTTTTTACCCCACATAATGAGTGCAGGCGATTTGATTCCACTGAGGACCTGATCAATATCACCGGACACATATTGATTCACTCTTGCAATTTGAGCATCTCTTTGCCCCTTCCTAATCAGCAGGTCATGCCATCTTGTCACCAGTTCATCTGTAATATTATTTGGATCTCCGAACCCGCCTTTGAGGAGGGCTTTTGTGATTGCTTTTGGTGTAATGTATGCAACCAATTCAAATGGTTTAGGTAATTTGACAGGCTTTATTCTTCCTCTGACTCTTGGGTTTAGTGCCCCTGGACTGACAAGAATAAGATTTACCATCTTCTCAGGATTACGACGAGCATAGTGAAGTCCGATTGTGCCCCCAAGAGAAGCTCCAGCGATATTTAATTTCTCAACTTTTAGCTGATTAAGCAATTCTTGTATCAGAAAAACCGTTCTTTCCATTGAATAATCATTTTTTGGGTCAGCTTCTGTTAAACCATGGCCTGGGATATCGATCCTAATGACTCTGAAATGATTTTTGAGCTGATTAACCCATGGTTCCCAATCTATAAGATTCGCATAATTTGCATGAAGCAATAATAAAGTTGGACCTTCTCCCTCATCAGTAAAATGAATATCTACGCCATCAACTTCTCTAAATTCAGAAAACTCAAGCAGGTATTTTGATTCAATGAATTCTTTGCTTAGTTCACTTGGATAGCGAATATCCAATGCGATCATGATTATTAGAACCGAGGCAACTATCGCCATAAATCCTATCAAGCTTTTAATTAGTATTTTGATCAACCCATGCACCAATTGAATAATAATCTTTTAAATAACCATTTAATTCTCTACCATCATAAAGCAACGCTTATGGACATCAAAAATAAAAAAGAGAACACCATGCAACCCTTCGAAGTTGGAGACATCTTTCTTGGGTGCACTGAGCTTAATGACAAGGTTGATGACCACAAGGGAGACGGGAGGATTCTTCAGTACGATAGAGATCTAAAACTCAAAGGAGTCTTGTGGACGGAAGGGACAGAGCACCTCGTCATTGGTCTTACCATTGATCCAAAGGGTGTCTTATGGGGTTTTGACATGCACAATCACGTTGTGATTAGGGTTTCACCCGATGGCGAACAACTCCCACATCATCATTTTGCCAATCGAGCTTTTTCAAATGTTACATTTGATCATGAAGGCAATGTCTATTTAGGAGAGGCGCTGGTTGGAAACACTCCGTATCCAGGCAGTTACATGAAACGTTTACCGGGAACTGATTTATTGGGTGAGGCAAACATTTATAAGTACGATAATCAATTCAATCTTCTCGAGGTTTATGATGTTGCATACTCACCTGAATTTCACCAATTTAAGGGCATCACGCACTCGACAATGCATCCCAGTGGAGAGTTCATTGCTTACACAACAGAAATTGGTAAGAAGATTATGCGATTCGACATCAAAAAATCTAAACAAATGGAAGACCTTCTTGTTTTGCCTGGAGATCTGACGGATCAAAACGTCGCAATAGCGGTTAATTATCTCAATGATGGAAGACTGCTTCACTCAAGAGGTGATCGCATTGAGATCCTTGATGATGAGGGCAACATTATTCAAACCATAGATTTGGAGGAATATGGGTGGGGGATTGCTCAATTGAGCCCTTCACATGACCAAGAACACATCTTCACTGCAAATATTTTTACTGGAGTTGCAATGAAAATTAGAATCAGTGATGGTGCAATTATGGGTTCAATTGACACGGGATACAAAGCACCCAAAAGAAGCCTGGCTGGAATTGCTGAATACGGATCTAGTTGAGAGTTTTTAATCTACATCAAGGCTGTAATGTAGAAACTCTTCATCTAGCTCATAGCCCAATGATTCATAGAGTGATTGACCAATATGGTTGTCTTTTGCGGTTGATAACTCCAGCCTTCTGAAACCATTATCTTTTGCAAAATCTCTCGCAGCATTCATTAGTAAGCGACCAATTCCTTTGCCGCGATGCGAATGATCAACGTATAGGTCATAAAGAATAAGAATGGGCACTGCACTCACTGAGCAAAAAGATGGATAAAGCTGAACGAATCCGGCAAGTTCAGTATTTCCCTCTTGAGCCACTAAGATTTCAGAGTCCCCACGATTGAATCTTTCTGATATGTACCTCGATGCCTTTTCAAGATCATCTTCTTCTTCATAGAAAATTCGATAAAGATTAAATAGTCTGCCTAACTCTTCCAGATCCTTCTCTTCTGCTTTTACGATTTTATTCATTTGTGTTTGTTAGAAATTTTACTGAGTTGATGATAATTTGTGAAACAGTATCGGGCGATTCTTCATGCACGTAATGTCCTGCATCTTGAATGATCTCTAAGCGACTATTGCTAAAGCCATTTTTAAGCTGCAAAGCTTCATCCATGCTCTTATTTCGATCTTCAATTCCAAATATAATCAATGTAGGCAGCTTCACATCGCTCATAAGCTCTGCCTCATTGGATTTATAATACTTACTCAGCATGCTGCTCATTCCTGAAACATAATCAGCTGTTTGACTGCCAAGCATGACTCTATCCATCACTTGATTCGTCACAATTGATGGGTCATGATATGACCGCTTTAGAAAACCTTCCCTAAAGTCTCTGTCTGCAAACTGCTTAGCTGAGATCCTTGACATTGGAAAGATTAGATTCAGATACTTCGAGAACTCAGGAACACCCGTATTGATGATTCCTGGATTGAACAATATCAATCCCTGTGTTTTTTGATCAATCATCGCAGCATGCATTGCAATCGCACCCCCAAGTGAGTGACCGCCTACAATGAATGAGTCAAAACCCATTACCTCCGCAAATGACTGGATGACAGAGGCCTGATTGGCATTGGTGTATTGATATTGAACTGGTTTCTCAGATAAACCAAATCCAAGCATATCTATCCCATACACATTGAATGCTTTGCTTAGCTTTGGAGCCAAGCTTTCCCAAGTTCCGAGACTGTTTCCAAATCCATGGATCAGAATCAAATTAGGCTTCTTTACACTCAACTCTGACAATAATTGATATCTGACCCGATTGCCATCATGCTGAAAATACTGATCACTGTCAGTTTGAAGCACCCTCAATGGAATGGTTTCTTCGGGCATGTATGCATAGACAATTAATAGGGAATAGAGCATACAAACCATAAGAACCATTGTTTGAAGAATCCTTTTGAGTATTTTTTTCAAATCACTAAATCCAATTCAATAAGGTAAACGAAATTCTATCTTGTGAGTAGGTAGTCTATGAGTTGTATTCCCCTAAATCAATTTCTGATATCTGCCTACTCATCCTCTAAATAAAATCCCTGCATATAGAAATACATATTTATGCTTATAGCTATAAATAATTAACTGTGTATCAGTCAATTATTTGGCTTTTTAAAATTAATGTTAGATGGTTGTAGGAGTGATGCCGTAAGAGCTTCTAGGGCGTTCTTTTGGCGCAGTGAGTATCAGTGGTTGCTGTGAGACAACAACACCACCTGCTTGTTCCAGAGTGATTGCAAAACCTTTTGCTTTATCAATTGGTAATTTTGGGTTGATTGGTATGATTGTTGGCGAATCTATATTGGTTATATCAAACACTCCACCATCCACTGGATTTAAATGCATGTTGGGATCTACAATCCATATTTGATACTGATTCTTTGAGGGATCATTCATAGGAAGCCCTGCCAGGGTGATGAATCCTCTTTGCCCATCATCGCTCCACATTACATTACCTGTGCAATCACAAAATTCATCTGTTTGAGCAAACCAGCTATATTCTATAAGATCATCAGAGGAGAACTCTAGTAGAGCCTTCTTCACCGGAAGGTTTCGATAATTGGATTCATAATTTCTGAATTCAATCATTGAAATTGATGTTCCTATTACCAACATGAAACTCATCGCCCAAGCCAATTTAGGAGCTTGAAAGATATTTTTTAATATTCTAGTAATGGTTGACCCGTCTTTTTCGGTGTTGAAGTCATTGATGATTTTTCTCTTAAGAGTTTCTGGCATGCCTGAAAGATCTTGATCATCATGAACATACATTGTCGCGTCAGTGAGTGCTGCAATGGGTTCAAAATAGTCAGGTGTATACTCGGGAAAATCATCCAAAAGATGATTTAACTCAAGCTCTTCAGTGTATGTCAATAGCTGATATGACCTCATTGAGAGAAGGTCTAGAAGTTTATTTAGCTTTTCTTCCGTTCTATCCATTATTTAAATGTATAACTTTATTCAGCCTACTATTCGTTTCAAAGGTATCTTTTAGTTTCATTAAATTTCTTCTGATTCTTGTTTTGACTGTTCCCAATGGAATATTGAGTATGTCTGAGATCTCTGAATGGCTGTAACCTTGGTATACCGAAAGGTTTAGCAATTCTTGATCATCTGTATCAAATTCTTCAATGGCCGATTTCACAAGTGCAAGATCTGTTTCTTTATTTAGAAGCGATTCTTTGTAGAGGTTGATATGTTTATTCTCATCATCTAGAGAATCTTCAGATTTGTGTTTTGTAATTTTCCTCAGGTAATCAATGAATCTTCTTCTTGCGATCATTGAGATAAATGTTATTTCAGAAGCTTTATTTCGATCAAATTTATCAGCGGACTTCCATATTGCAACCAACACCTCTTGAACGCCATCTTCAAGGTCGGATTGGTTGTATAGGAACTTTTTCCCAATCGACCAAACAAGATTGCCGTACTTCTCTATGAGCATCTCAAAAGAACCGGGATGATCCTTCGCGATCAGATCCAATATGGAATCATCATTACCCAATGTATCCACCTTTTTTCTTGTTTGTCTGATATTTTGCACGTTTGAGTTCATGTACTTCTTTCCCCATTGATATACTCATCAACATTATTTTTCGATCGATGTTTATCATTGGATTCATGTATTTATTTTGGTTTAATCCAGTCTCCAGCAAAGTTACAGCCAAACTTTACACCCATTGGCCCTTGATTGCTATCTTCGTAATAGACTTCTTCCCATCCGCCTCTCTCACAAGAGCCTATTGAGGAATCCCTTGGGCAATCTCCTTCACCATATTCAGGATCCAGAATGTCGACAACTCCATCTCCAACTTCAGAAAATGCCTGACAAAAGTTTTCTGATACATTGGTTCTGCAGGCCTTATATGCATCGCCAGCGAATGGATTATCGGCCATATATTTACAGTGACCGTCTCCACTCGCTTTGTTTGATTCGCTGTCGTGATGATGGCTGGCCAACGCAATGCCATTCATGAATAAAATTATTAGTAGGCCTGAAAAGATATATCTTATAAACGCCATGTTTGTACTCCATTAGATGCTAATCTAATTCTATTATTTAAATGCTCATCAGACAAACGAGATGTGCATGCTATTCAAGTTCATCTAGAATGATACTGATAAGTATTGGGAAAAAAAGGAGTCTTATATGAATGTTTTTAAATCAAATCAAATCAAATCTTTATTGTTTATGGCCGTAGTCTTTGTTCTCGCTCTATCGGATGCGAAGGTTATTGCCAATGCAGCCCCAACCATTGATCAGGAAAAACCAACGGTATTGATTACTGGTTCAAACAGAGGAATCGGTTTATCGCTTGCACAAAATTATGCGGAACAGGGGTGGAATGTGATTGCGACTTGCAGGAAACCAAATAAAGCAATGGATCTGATCTCACTCAAAAAGGAATACAGCAATGTGAATATTGAAGAATTGGATGTGACGTCACAGGATCAGATCATTGCATTGGCAAATAAATACGATGGCATACCAATCGATGTTCTTTTGAATAATGCGGGTATCCTAGGAGAGGTTCAGGACCAAGTATTTGGAGGATTGAATGATCAAACATTTAATCGGGTATTTGCAGTAAATACCTTGGCTCCTTTAAAGGTTTCAGAGGCATTTATAGATCATGTATCAATGAGCCAGCAGAAAAAGATTGTCTCAATGACAAGTGGGCTTGGTTCTATGCAGATTACAGCCAATCAAAGTTACTTTTATTTTTATCGCATGAGTAAAGCAGCATTGAATATGGGCGTTGTAGCAATGAATGCTAGCCTGAGAAAGCAAGGCGTGATTTCTGCTTTGATCGCTCCTGGTCAAGTTGATACAAAACTTTTGGCAGAGTCCGGTTATAGAGGACCAAATAAAATCACTCCTGATGAGAGTGCTAAAAGTTTGATTAAGATCATTGATGCTCTCACACAAGAAACTCTGAAGGAAAATGGAAATAAAGCGATCAACGTCGATGAGAGAGTGCTTCCCTGGTAATGCTTGTTTACCCAGAAATTAATCCTATTGCAATCTCTCTTGGACCGTTCCAAATAGCTTGGTATGGATTGATGTACTTATTCGGTTTTCTGGCCGCTTACTGGCTGGCTGTGAAAAGGACTGAGAAAGATTGGTCTCCTTTAGCAAACAACCAGATCGAGGACCTAATTTTTTATTCTGCAGTCGGTGTAATTCTTGGTGGTAGATTGGGCTATATGTTTTTCTATGACATGGAATCTCTTATTTCAGATCCAATCAATTGGTTGATTAGAGTGCCTCAAATTTGGCAAGGTGGCATGTCATTTCATGGCGGTTTCTTGGGCGTAATCCTGGCTGTGAAGATTTTTTCATCAAATGAGAAAGTAGACTTTGTTGAACTTGTTGATTTTGTTGCACCCCTTGTGCCAATTGGACTGGGTCTTGGGCGATTGGGAAACTTCATAAACAACGAATTATGGGGAAAGCCAACGGATGTTGTCATTGGTTTTCTTGTGGACGGGGTTGTTAGGCATCCAACCCAGTTGTATGAAGCGGCATTGGAGGGCTTAGTTTTATTCTCAATATTATGGATCTATTCTAAGGTCAAAAGAGGACGCGGCTTGGTTGCGGCTGCATTTTTGTTTTTCTATGGAATTTTTAGAATCTTTATTGAGTTTTTTAGAATACCCGATTCCCATATTGGCTATCTCTTTGGTGAATGGCTAACCTTGGGCCAGTTGCTCTCATTGCCTATGCTAATCTTGGGTTTATGGATTATAATTCATTACAGATTCAAAGAAGAATAAAGCTGATTATAGAGGAAAAGTTTTGAAGCAGTATTTAGACTTACTACAAAAAATTCTCGATGAGGGTCAAGTCAAGGATGACAGAACCGGAACAGGCACCAAGAGTTTTTTTGGACATCAAATGCGATTTGATTTAAATCAAGGTTTCCCAATTCTGACAACAAAGAAAATTTTTTTTAAGGGTGTTGTCTACGAGCTTTTATGGTTTCTGGATGGCTCTACAGACAACAATGTCCTTAAAGAAAATGGCGTTCATATTTGGGATGAGTGGGAAACTGAAAATGGAGATTTGGGACCAATCTATGGGTTTCAATGGAGGAACTGGATTGATCATAACAATGGAAAACACATCGATCAAATCGATCAAATCATTGAACAAATTCGAAACAATCCTTCATCAAGAAGAATCATTGTCAGTGCTTGGAATGTTGCAGACTTGCCGGATGAAAGCATCTCACCTCAAGAGAATGCCGAATCAGGAAAAATGGCATTGGCGCCGTGTCATGCATTCTTTCAATTTTTTGTTTCACAGGGAAAACTCTCTTGTCAGCTGTATCAAAGAAGTTGCGATACATTTTTAGGATTGGGATTCAATATTGCCTCATACAGTTTATTGACTCATATGATTGCTCAGCAATGCGACTTAGATGTGGGTGATTTTATCTGGACAGGTGGCGATGTGCACCTGTATTTGAATCATTTAGAGCAGGCCAATGAACAATTGAAAAGAAGGCCTTACCCATTGCCCACTCTTAAGATTGGAAGAAAGCCCGAATCAATATTTGATTATAAATTCGAGGATTTTGAACTGATTAATTATGAGTCGCATCCCCATATTTCAGCCCCTATATCGATATAGAGTTATGAAATTTTATCTTTTTTGAGGGCTCTTCAATATCTACCCCAATCATTTCGCCACCCCAGACACATCCTCCGTCTAAGCAGTAAACATTCTTGTAATGGAAGTCGCCAAGGGTTGACCAGTGTCCGAAGAAAATGTTTGTGTCCTTGATCTTCATTTCTTCATTCGTGAACCATGGAATGAGTAAATCATCATTGTCTTTGGGCGCTTTCTTTTCGGTAAAATTACAGATGCCATGTCGATCCAAAAATCGCATTCTTGTGAAACAATTGATGATTGCATTGACTCTAGAGACTCCCTTAAGATCGGCTGTCCATGAGTCATCGGAATACATCTCACTCAAAACCAATGAAGCACTATCTCCTTGCAAGAGCCCTTCAACCTCTCTGGCCAGAAGTCTCGCTTGGACTAGATCCCAAGAAGGGTGGATGCCTGCATGCACCATGACTGAATTTAGAGCGGTCTCTTCGTGCATTATGGGTTGATGCCTAAGCCATTCGATTAGCTTGATTTTGTTTTTTGAGTTCAGAATCGGACTCAGTGTGTGATCTTTTTGGTTGTATGCTCGATTGCCCATTGCGAGGGCAATTAAATGCAAATCATGATTGCCAAGAGTATTCACAACGCAATGATCCATTGAATACAAGAATTCGAGTACATCTAGGGATTTCGGACCACGATTGACCAGGTCTCCTAAAAAAATCAGTCTGTCTTTTGATGAATCAAAATCTAGTTTATCGAGCAATTCCTTGAGCTCATCCAGGCATCCTTGAACATCGCCAATGACTATTTTTCTCATTGAGGCCTAACCCCCAACCTTTGACAGTGTAATGTAATCCTCAACACTGAGATTTTCAGCTCTAAAGTTCGGATCGATCCCGCAATCGGAGAGCTTCTGAGGGCTAAAGATCTCTTTGAGCGAGTTACGAATTTTCTTTCGCCTTTGGTTGAAAGCAATTTTTACGATCTCGTCCAACTTTGAGTGCACCTCATTTCCTAGAGATGTCTTTGGTTCAAGTTTAACGATTGAGGAAATAACTTTAGGCCTGGGATGAAATGCACTCGGTTTTATATCGAAGACTTTTGATGCTTTACATCTTGACTGAATTGCAACCGACAACCTTCCATAGGTCTTATTGCCATGAGTGCTCACCATTCGATCTGCCACTTCCTTTTGTACCATGACATGAAAATCCTGAAAACATTCAGAAAAACCAAGCAAATGAAAGAGTATAGGTGTTGAAATATGATAGGGCAGATTCCCAATCAATCGCATTGGCTTTTTCTTTCTAAGCATTGAATAATCATAGTTCAAAGCATCTGCTTGGATCACATTCACCAATTCTTGATCATCATTTTCATTTAAATAATTGACAAGGTCTTTGTCCAGCTCAATTACATCAATCGACCCAATAATTTCTATTATGGGGAATGTCATTGACCCATATCCTGGACCAATTTCTACAACATGGTCATCTTCCCTTAGATCAAAGCATTGGATAATCTTATTGATGATATTTTCATCGGTCAAAAAGTTTTGGCTTAAATGTTTTTTAGCTCTAATCTGATTTGGTTTTTTCATAAGAGTAAGCCATTGACTTTGCCGTATCCAAGGCATAATAAAGGCTTTGATGATTGATGTCTGACATGCCCACTTTATCGAAAGCCACACCGTGATCCACAGATGTCCTTATAATGTTTAATCCCATCGTTACATTCGCAGAGAGATGAGGGTTTGCAAACTTAAACAGAGGCAGAATTTGGTCATGAAAAATGCTTACGATTAGGTCATGCCCTGTTTGATTCAGAAAAATTGTATCTGCTGCATAGGGGCCATCAATATGAATGCCCTCATCGTTTAATGCTCTAAGGGCAGGGGAAAATATTTTCTTTTCCTCGCTTCCAATATACCCGTTTTCTCCTGCATGGGGATTGAGGCCTGTGATACCAATTTTTGGGCTTTCGATATTAAAATAATTGATGAGATCTGAGTGAATGATCCTAATAACATCCATAATTCGATTGGTTGTAATCTGAGCAGGAATATCTTTAAGCGGGATATGGGTTGTAAGCAAGGCCATTTTCATATGGTCTGAAATAAATGACATCACTGGTGTTTGCTTGCAAAGCTTGCCGATATGCTCTGTATGGCCTGAAAACTCATAACCGCTTTTAGTGATCGCTTCCTTATTCACTGGTCCGGTAATACAGCCTGAAAAATGACCGGACAGACAACCCCCTACTGCAGCATCTATAAGGGATAGAACATATGAACCATTCTTTGAATTCATTACTCCTGGCGTAACGTTTTCATTCAGCTTAAAATTTTTTACCAGAAGGGTATTTTTCTGAATTTGTGAATCCGTCATTGATTCATCAAATTCAATGAATTTAACATCCATTCCGTGCATCTCAGCCCGTTCTTTCAGTAAATCAATATTCCCAAATACAACAAATTGATGATTGTCATCCCTGAGGGCAATTTTGAGGCTGATGTCTGGACCAATGCCAGCTGGATCACCCGATGTTACAGCGTATAGTTCTGACATTATTGTACGACTGGGTAATCAGTCAAATGGAAGCTTTTCAACATAAGCTTCATCTCTGAGCTCTCTGGCCCATATTTCTATTTCATCAGAAAGCTTTAGGTTTCTTATTGAAGAAACCGCCTTTCGCCTTTGAACCTCCTCGGTGATGTCATGCGACCTTTGTCCCAAGTATTGAATGATGTGCCATCCGTATCTCGATTTAAATGGGGCGCTGATTTGGTTCATTTCCAATGAGTATGCAATTTCTTCGAACTCTGGAACAAAGAACCCTTTTGGAGCCCAATCCATGTCGCCCCCGTCTTGAGCAGAACCTGGATCTTCTGAAACAGCAGAGGCAACAGCACCGAAGTCACCTTCATTAATGATTTGTGTTCGAATGGTCTTTAGTTTTTCCTCAGCTGCAGCATCATCGAGTATCTCATTTGTTTTAATGAGTATATGCCTCACATTGATCTGCTCTTCGATAACTGGATCATTGCCTTTGATGCCATTGATCTTAAGCAGATGGAAGCCGCTGGAGCTCTGAAACGGCTGAGACAGTTCACCAATTTTACTGCCACCGATTGCCAATAAGAATATTTCAGGTAAATCACCGCCCTTCATCCATCCGAGACGACCTCCATTCGAGGCTTGTTGTCCTTCAGAAAAATCCCTAGCTACAGACTCGAAAGATTCTCCTTCTTCGATTCTTGATCGAAGATCATTGATCATTTCTTGTTTTCTGTTGATCTCGCCTTGTCCAGACCGGCTTGTCAGCGGAAGCAAAATATGTGAAAGATCAAAATCATATGCTTTTTGGTCTTCTTCTTTTTGTAAAATAAGATAACTATTAAGTTCACTTTGCGAAACAGAAATTCTTGAAGACACTTCACGCTGTCTCAACTCATCCAATGTGATTTGCTGCTTTAGTTCATTTCTGTATTTGAAGTAATCCACACCTTCTGCTGCCAATACCTCAGGAAACTCCTCAAAAGTAACATTGTTGTTTAAGGCAACATTATTGATCGCAGCATTCAACCCCTCATCGGATATAGCAATCCCATACCTTTCCGCTCTTTGTAGCTGGATTCTTTGCAGAATCAATCTTTCAAGCACTTCTTCTCTAAGTTGTCCAATCGGAGGTTGCTGTGCACCTTGTCTTTCAATATTTCTAATCACCATTGTGACTTGATCTTCAACTTCACTTCTGAGAACAACACCGTCATTCACAATGGCAGCAATCCCATCAATAAAATCACCGGTGCCTCCAATGTCTCGAGTCTGTGTAACACCTTGGTTTGATTGCAAGATGAGAATAAGAATTATTAATTTTAGTTTTCTAATCATTTCTGAAAACAAATTATGATTCATCGAATGCAAAAATGCCATCTTCAAAGATTCTATTTATAGGTGTTCCAAATTCACCAAGACCTTTGAGCATGAATTGAATCGAGAATGAAGTGTCTGTTTCGCCATTTCGATAGATGAGATGCTTTCTAGAAACTGCAGCTATGCTCCAACAACAAGTTTCATAATTGAGTCCAAAGAATTGATCAATGGTTTTCCTATCCTTGATTGAATATTTATAGTGACCTATGAAACTCCATTGATCTCTAATAGGCCATGAGAATGAACCATGAAGTTGCTTGATGTTTTGTTTTCTAAAACGATAAGCCAAATTCAATCGCTTCAATTTATTGTCTTTATACTCGATGCCTATTTGGCTTCTTTGCATTTCATCGATATCAGAGTCCCAGTAGTGATCAAGTTTTAAGTTCAGCGATTCTGACATCGCAAAGTCAAGTGAGGCAAGATTGGTCAATGAGCCAGAATTTCTCATCGAATAGTCAGACATACCAACCCTTTCATCTTTTAAATGCAATGTCTGGCCAAGTGTAAATTTAAAAAAATCTTTGCCAGATTGAACATGCGTTCTTTTGGCAACCAAGCCGTAACTGATTTTGGATGTGTCACCGATTCGATCATTGCCTAAGAATCGATTTTCATTAAAGAGTTGGAAATAATTGAAGTCCGGCACGAGTGTGTCAATCAAAGGAAAGTCGCTTTGATCTTTATATGGAATATGAACCGCCATGACACGAGGTTGAAGTGAATGACGCGTTTCACCATCATTTGAAATTCTTATGAGATTTGCTGTTATATCGAGACTGTATATCGGGAGGGTTCTTTTGGCATTTCCTTTAAAATCACTAGGATTTAATCCTATAGAATCAGGTTTAAATTTTGCATAATCAATGCCAATCGATGGCTTCACTTTAATGCCACTGAAATCAAATAATTTTGATAGAGTCGCACGGTTCCTTATTCTTTTTCCGCTTTCATTTTGGAGTGAATCAAAAGAAATAAGTTCAGCATCCACATCGAGATTGATGTTTGAATCTTTGGCTTGCCAGTTTCCATTGAAATTCAAAAATGGTTTAAGTCGATGGGGATCATTTTGAGGGCAAACATCGATCGCAAGGCATTTGGGTTGATTATCCAGCATTTGATAATTGGTCATCCCAAGGTTCATGAGCCAGTTTTTACCATATGATTTAAACACAATATCTCTGGTTAGATGAGTTCGGCTGCTTTCGTTGGTGCTCTGACTTAAATCCTCAAAATAATTTTGATCAGATGCATACTCACCGGTTATTGCAATTTGTGTATTCCGCGATGGATTAAATTGATAATTTATTTTTGAATAAGTTCGATCATCATTGAGCACATTATCAGAAGGCAGATGGTTGAGCTCTATAAAAGCCTTTTGATTTGGCGTGAGGAATCTGAGTTCAGACTTTAGATCAGTCCCTCTTTTTTTCATCCAGTTGACCGTTGTTTTAAGATCAATATTGGGTGCAATATTCCAATAATATGGAATCTCAATTTCAACACCTCTTTTTGAGGAAGAGCCGAAGCTGGGAATTAAGAAACCTGATTTTCTATCCTCATTGGTGGGAAAGGTAAGCTTAGGCAGAAAAAGAATTGGTATATCCTTAAAACGAAGACCAATATTTTTTGCTACACCTTCGACCTCGGTAATGACAATCTCATCGGCAACCAATTCCCAAGATTGATCCAATTGATTGCAGGTGGAATAGGTTGGATTAATTAAGGTGTATTCATTCCCTTGTTCTATTCTGAATTCTTCGCTGCTTCCTCTTGCCGGGATAGCTGGAAAAAAATACTCGGCATTTTTTAAAGTAGCCGTTTCATCATCGGTATTGATCTGTGCTTGCTGTCCTTCAACAAAAAGGTTTGGATTCTCAAGCGTAACTCCTTTGCTTACTGTAATTAAGCCGCCACTCTCATCATAAACAGCTTGGCCCGCAGTAATGATATTCATGCCTGAGGTGATTCGTATTTCATTGGTAGATTTTGACTCGTTATTCGAGTCATCGGACGCATCAAGGGATCTTAAATTATTCAAACCATTTATGAGGCAGGTATTTTGTGCATAACCCATTTCTCCCATACCAGAGAACATAAAAGCAAATATCATTAAGATACAAGCCTTCCGTTTTTTTATGCAAAGATCGATCCAATCCATTTCAAGCAATTTTATCTGATCTGTACTAAATTTACTGACCTTTCTCCCTTATCAACTGGTTTATAATGAATTGAAAAATATTTTATTGAACGAATCATTTGAGCAAAGAAATTAATAAATGGCTGTCCTCTCTAGAGGACTATTCTTTCTCTGATATTCAGCGAATTAATTCTGATGCCAGTTTTAGGAATTACTTTAGGGTCACTGATGACCGGAAGGGCTCATTTATTGTTATGGATTCTGACCCCAGCTTAGAAAACAATGAACAATTTCTTTATGTAGCAGATCTTCTAAATAAGATATCAATGCCAATCCCAAATATTCATCACATCGATGATTGTGGCAGATATTTTTTAATCAGTGATCTTGGCACAAAGACGCTTTATGACCATAGGAGAGAGAACCATTTCTTAGACTTTTATGATCGGGCTATAGAGCTATTGGTGTCGATGCAGATCAATGGTGAAAGCCTTAAAATACAGCTGCCAAATTATGACGATGCTTTGCTCTATTCTGAAATGGAACTATTTAAGGAATGGTTTTGTTTTCATGAACTCGGATTGAGTGTTCAAAAGATTGAAAAGATTGATTTCGATACGCTCTTTATGCAATTGATTCAGAGCGCAAGCAATCAAGAGAGGGTTTTGGTTCATCGGGATTATCATTCCAGGAATATTATGATTTCAGATAATGATGAAATGGGGTTCATTGACTTCCAAGATGCTGTTTCAGGGCCAATCACGTATGACGTTGTTTCATTGCTCAGAGATTGCTACATCAAGATTGAACCGGAACAAATGAAAAACATGCTAAGAATCTATTACGATCATTTGATCAAAAACCATATGACGAATAAACCGCTCAGTGAATTCATCGTGGATTTTGATTTAATGGGTATTCAGAGGCACCTAAAGGCAATCGGAATCTTTTCAAGATTGAAACACAGAGACAAAAAGAATAACTACATCAATGATATTCCTCTGACAATGAGCTATTTGAAGCATCTGAGTAATCAATATGAGAGCCTTAAAGATGTTTTGATTCAATTAAAGCTAAAGTGACAGAAATGAATGCAATTATACTTGCCGCAGGAAAAGGAGAGAGATTAAAGCCTCTTACAGATACGGTCCCAAAACCATTGATTGAGGTATCTGGAAAAACTCTGCTGGAGAGAAACATCAATCGTCTCTTCGAATCCGGAGTCAGAAACATCATTGTCAATGGCTCCAAGATGGGAGAAAAAATAGAATTATTTCTCGAAAAATATCAGCAATCAGTCATGAATATTGAGTTCATCAATGAAGGAGAGGAGCCACTAGGCACTGCGGGAGCAATTTTTAATATCATTGATATTGACCTAATCAATGAAGATCAATTCTGGGTCATCAATGCTGACATTATGACAAACTTTAGTTTTAAAAGTATTTCTTTGAAACCAGGAATTATGGGCCATGTTGTTTTGGTTCCAAATCCTGAACACAACCCAAATGGCGATTTTTGTCTTGATGGAGATAGAGTTACCATTTCTAATAATCAGCGATATACTTTCAGTGGAATCAGTTTCTTTTCTATCGACTGTTTCAAACAGTCATCTAAGAGGTATTTTTCACTGGCAGATTTATTAAATGAGTATATCGATAAAAAGATGGTGACAGGCGAGCTATTCGAAGGAGATTGGTTAGACGTAGGAACTTTCGATAGATTGACTCAGGCTGAGAAAATTTGTACTAAAAAAAGCAATGAATAAAAAAAAGAAAAAAAATTCAAGAACAATACTTGCTCATTCAGGAAGATCAGAAGATTATGCAAGAGGAGCGGTTAATATACCCCCATATCGATCTTCAACGGTTCTATTCAAAACATTGCAGGAATATAAAGATTGGGATCATGAGTATGCAACGTATCGATATGGACGTCTTGGTTCACCCAATAGTCTTGCATTGGAGGAGGCTTATACTGAGCTCTCTGGTGCATATCGATCAATCGCAACCAATTCGGGCATGTCTGCAATCAATATTGCAATCAGTGCCTTCATGGAGAGTGGCAGTCATGCTCTCATTACAGAAGGCGCCTACGAACCCACTGCAGAACTCTTTTCAGGGCATTTATCAAAATTTGGTGTTGAATATGATTTTATTTCACCAACCATTGGTGAGGAGATCATCGATTTAATTAAACCGAATACTAAAATTATTTATCTTGAGGCGCCGAGCTCAAATACATTTGAGGTATTGGATGTGAAAAGGGTAATCGATGCAATCAGAAAAAAATCCAAAGAGATCGGTCATGAGATAGCAATTCTATTTGACAATACATGGGCTGGACCTCTTTATTTCAGAACTTTTGAATACGACATTGATGTGGAAATTCAAGCGGCGACAAAATATGTTGTCGGGCACTCTGACGCAATGCTTGGGATTGTTGCATGCAATGAGAAAACTTATTTAAAAATAAAGAACTCAGCCAGAAACCAAGGAATTTGTGCCGAACCCGATGCCTGTTATCTAGGCTTGAGGGGTCTGAGAACAATGGCCGTTAGAATGGAAGCGCAATTTGAAAGTGCCATGCAAATTGCGAATTGGTTGGATTCAAATCCAATGGTTGAAAAGGTCTTATTTCCTCCATTGCCAAATTCTGAGCACTATGAAAACTGGAAAAAATATTTCACGGGCGGAGGAAGTCTGATGTCCGTCATCTTGGATAAAAAATATGAAGATGAAGATTTGGAGAAATATTTTGATGGCATGGAGATCTTTTCCATGGGGTACAGTTGGGGAGGTTTTGAATCACTAGCAACGCCTGTCAGAATCCAAAAAGAGAGGAAATCATCCCTGGATCAATTAAAAAATACAATTGTCAGGATTCATGTAGGCCTTGAGGATCCAGAGGATCTGATTTCAGATTTGGATTCAGCTTTCAAGAGGTTATGAGAATCTGACTTTAAAACTCCAGCAATAGATTTTTTTCTATTTCTTCGACCATCTCAGCTCGGCTAACAGATATACCCAGTGAGCGAATATCAATTGCTCGATGATCCGGATTTCCACAAATCACAATTTCGTTCCAAGCATCTAGATTCATGCTGTGATTGATTGCTGCTCCATGATAGCTTCCTTTTTTTGTTATTTTTAATCCAAAACTTGCCAATTTAAGATTATCAAGAAAGATTCCATCTTCATCTTCATTTAAAACCGCATCTTTACAATAATTCTTGACGGTTTTGTATATTGCTGACTGGAATTTAGCGATGAATTCTTTGGGCTTCATGGAAGCTCTATTGAAGTCCATTAAGATGTATACAACCATTTGTCCGGGACCATGATATGTTATTTTCCCACCTCGATCGCTTCTCAATGTTGGATGAGACAAGTGAGCAGGCATCTTCTTTGGATCGGTGCTGACACCATATGTGTAAACAGACTCGTGTTCTAGAATCCATACCTCATCGTTTGTTTCAGGTTGGCGCTCATCGGTGAATGCTTTCATTCCAATAGCGATCTCTTCATACTTCCTGAGACCTAAATCTCTGAAAATGATTTTCTTTTGCTTAATCAGATCTTTAAATCATTCAAATAGAAGCAATGCAGAATCATATAACCATCCCCACAAACTATCTTCTTCTATAGTTTTACCAGGAAAGAGGTCAGTCTCAGCAATGACCTTTCCTTCTAGCTTCATCGTGAGCTTTCCAATGGGCTGATCCAATGGCATTGGCGCTATTACTGGCCCAAAGACTTCAATGGATGACTCTATCTCATCATACATCCCTTTCGCTATGGTTAATTCCACTTCTTCTTTGGCCACCATCTCTACAGAGTCTGAAGCTCCTTTCCACACTTGAGCTTCACCGTAATTTTTTCCAGCTTCAATGATCGTTTTCTCTTCAAAGAATCGAAAACCATAATTCAATAATGCAGTTGCAGCATTGTTTCTTTCATCGCTTGATTTTGCTCCGGTTACAACTGCGATTAAGCGAGTGTCTTCCCTCTGAGCAGTGGCCACAAGACAATAACCTGCTGACTTCGTGTACCCCGTCTTCATTCCATCAACCGACGAGTCTCTCCTCAATAATCTATTTCTATTGTATTGAACAATTGGCTTTCCTGTTTTGAGGTCTTTGGCTTGATCAAACTGATAAGTTTGCTGTGAATAATAATGAAAGTGTTCAGGGAACTCATCGATGATCCTTCCAGCCAACATGGCAATATCCAGTGCTGAAGAAAAGTGCTCTTCATTCTCCAGTCCACTTGAATTAGTGTAATTTGTATTTTTCATGCCGAGTGCTTCCGCATACATATTCATGTATATTGCGAATGTTTCTTCATTGCCTGCAATGTGTTCAGCCAAGGCAACACTGGCATCATTTCCAGATATTATAATCATGCCTTGAATCAGATCTTCTACTGTCACATCCATATATTGATTCAGGAACATTGTTGATCCACCAACAGACATTGCATAATCACTCACCCTGACCGGATCGCCCATTGCAATTTGCTCTTCTTTGATGGCATGGAAGACAGTATAAGCAGTCATGAGTTTTGTAATGCTTGCCGGCTTAATTTGATTCGTCTCTTCTTCACTGGCAATTATTGTTCCTGTATTCGGATTGTATAAAACATAGCTCTCGACCTTAATTTCAGGCGGCTTGGGAACAATTACGATCGAATTTGCAATCGGAGCAAAAACAATGACGATTAGACAATTTAATATTTTAAGAGACGTTTTCATGTGCTATTGGTACAAAAGAATCAAAACTCTTCAATTTTTTTCAACAATAACATAAAAGTAATCTTTTAGGTATGTGGAGAATATCTCTCAGTTTGATATTAGATTAATATCAAGCGACAAAGAACTGAGCTTTCTAATGGCTTCTTCATATTCTTTTGATGTTTTCACAGGACCAACTCTGACTCTGTGGAAGGTTTTTCTTTTTGATCGAACTTTTGAGATAAAAACTTTCTTTACACCTAGACTCTCAATTTTATTTTTAAGTGAGCTTGCTCCGTGTGAGTCACTGAAAGCGCCAACCTGAAGTGTGATGCTTCTTTTGTTTCTGTTTACAATTTTCTCAAACAGACTGAGTGAAAAGATGGATTTGTCATTCTCTTTAAAGAAATTTGCTGCTTCAGCTTCACTGACTGTGTAAATTCTGACGGGGGATGTGCCACTTTCGAGCATGTCGATTTTTTTAGCAGCTGCATAGGATAAATCAATCAACCGATCGTCAATAAATGGCCCTCTATCATTGACTTTGACGATCACTGTTTTTCCGTTCCTTAGGTTTTGAACTTTGACGTATGAGGGTAGTGGAAGCGTTTTATGAGCGGCGGTGAAATCATACATATCATACTCTTCACCACAAGCAGTCTGTTTTCCATCAAAGTCAGAGCCATACCAAGAAGCAGTGCCTCTTTTTTTATAACCTCGACTGGAAGAAAGTGTCCTATATCTTTTGCCATCAATCTTATAGCGTTGCCGTTTATCACGCTTGATTGTGCATGCATCATTCAGAATTGAAGTGATTTCTTGTTCCGACAGATTGAAGGTTTTGTCTTCTTGAAGTATTGAGCATCCAGAGATGGTCAGTGTGTAAGTGAATAATATAAAAAGTAATTTCTTCATAAATATTAATCAATTCAGATAACTTTCAATTGCCTCTCCTAGTTGAATGACAACCAATGCATACATAACATTTCTATTATAAGTGGTTATGACATAAAAGTTATGATGTCCAATGTATGAATCATCCTTAATATTTGCAGCATCCAATTGGATTAATTGTGCTACATCATCCGGATTAAAGCCATTAATCTCAATGCCTTCGTTCAGAAGATCCTGAACTGTTGATGTCGGCTTGATTGTTTTTGATGCCACTATCGATGATGGTAATTTATTTGTGGCGTAACGACTGTATATCGCTTCAGATGAATCCCATCCATTTTGCTTTAAATAATTACCAATGCTCATGAGCACATCATCCCAGCTATTGAATAGGTCAATTTTTCCATCGGCATTGCCATCAACAGCATAGTTTCTATAGCTCGATGAAATGAATTGAGATGCTCCCATAGCGCCAGCATAAGAGCCCTTGATTTCTAGGATTGGAAGATTTTCTTCTCTAGAGAGATAGAAAAGATTGATCAATTCGCTTCTGAAAAATTTTGCTCTCGGTGGGTAACCCGTTGCAAGCGTATACAATGAATCCATTACTTTATAACTTCCTTGAATTCTTCCGAAATATGTTTCAACACCCAATATTCCAAGCAAGATTTTTCTTGGTACCCCCATTTCTCTTGCAGCAAGATCAATGATCTCTTCATGCTGTTTTGCAAAGAGGACTCCTGCAGCAGTTCTTTTTTTAGTTACAAATATATTTCTATACTCCGGCCAAGATTTTGTTCTTTCGGCAGGTTTTGATATTGATTCAATCAGCTCAGGCAAATATTTTGTATTGTTAAAGATATTCAGCACGTATTGTTCATCGAAACCGTGCTCTTGAATCAATTCATCAATTAGAAGACTCTTTTCCCTTTCTTGATTTGAGGATGCAAGCGATGGGTGAACATTAATGATAAGAGCCGATAAGATGACTATGTGTTTTATTCGATGAATCATTTTTAAATCCCTATCTTGGTATTAAACGTTTATGTGTTTGCAAAGACATCAGTATCCCTAGACTTGCCATTAAGGTGAGGCTTGAGGTACCCCCTTTGCTGATCAACGGCAATGGAACACCAACAACTGGGAGTAGTCCAGTTGTCATACCAATGTTTACAAAAACATATATGAAAAATGTCAGGCTGATGCTTGAAGCGACCAACCTCGAGAATAGATCATCTGAATTGATTGCAATCAATAAGCCTCTTCCTACAATAAATAGATAAATTAATATTATTAAGAGAACACCAATTAATCCAAATTCTTCTGCCAATATTGAGAAGATAAAATCAGTTGTTCTTTCCGGTAAAAAATCCAATTGCCCTTGAGTGCCATTCAGCCAACCCTTGCCAAATAAGCCTCCAGAACCAATGGCAATTTTTGATTGAATAATATGGTATCCAGCGCCAAGAGGATCCTTCTCTGGATCAAGAAAAGTCAGAACTCTTTGTTGCTGGAATGGATGAATTGTTTTCCAAATAAATGGAAGGCACCCTAAAAAAAGAATGATTGCTGAAAAAAGATAGCGTTTTTTTATACCGGATAGAAAAACGATGACCAAACCTGAAAAGGCAATTAAAACAGATGTTCCAAGATCGGGTTGTTTGAAGATCAGTGCAGTGGGTAAGAGCACTAGAACAAGAGACGCCATAATGTTTGCATTATTCAATGGGATTGAGCCAGATGCTATATATCTAGCAACCACCAATGGCATTGCAATCTTGAGTAATTCTGATGGCTGAAATGATATCCCTATATCAATCCATCGAGTTGCATTGTTTCTGGTTTCTCCAAAGAAGAAGACCGCGATCAGTAAGACTAGGCAAATCCCATATAGCCATGGAGATATTCTTGAGTAAAAGAGAGGGCTAAATTGGGCAGCCGTGATCATAGCAATAACCGAAAGGCCAATTCTTACTAGATGGGATGTAAGAAAAGCTTCATTGCCGTTGGAGGCTGAAAAGATTGCAATTGCACTGATAGAGCTTGCCAAAAGAACTGCTACCAACAAAGGCAAATCAATATGAAATTGATGCATCAATCCTTCTCTTGATTGAATTCGCCAAGTTTCAATTTGATTCAACAACTTTTTTGCCTCCAAGTTCTCTGAATTTATTGAACATTTGTTTAGCTACTGGGGCTGCCGCGACTCTGCCGCCTCCGCCATTTTCTACGATTACAGCAATGACTATTTCAGGATCATTTATAGGTGCAAAACCAATAAATAGACCATGATCTTTTAATTCTTCAGGCACATCATTTCCTGAACGCTTATCCATATTGAATACTTGTGAAGTGCCTGTTTTGCCTGCAATATCGGAATTTTCAGGAAATACTCCGTAAGCAGTGCCTCTTTTTTCATTGACAACTGCATTCATCCCCTCAAATACAACATCCCAGTATTCGTTATCAATATTCATAAGATGATCAATTCTCTCCGATTGAGTTGATAGAGGTTCACTGGAATTGTTCAAATTGATTTGTTTTAAAATATGAGGCTTATAGGCATATCCTCTATTTGCAATGATTGATGTTGCATAAGCCAATTGAACCGGGGTCGCAAGCATATACCCCTGACCAATTCCAGCGATCACTGTTTCACCTAGATACCAGTTTTGATTCTGTTTTGATGAGAAGTTATTTCTTTTCCATTCTTGATTTGGCACTACACCTGCTTTCTCTGAGCCTAAATCTAATTTTGTTTCTTCACCTAGGTTAAACTTTTTCAGAAATGCACTCATTCGTTCAATGCCCATCTCGACTGCCGATTCATAAAAGTAAACATCGCAGGAGGCTTGGATTGCTCTTTTGGTGTTCACGGAGCCATGCACTGCCCAATCTCCAAAAGGTCTTGAGTAATTTGGGAGTCTAAATTCTCCTTCACACGTATGAAAATGTTCTGAGTCAACAATGCCCATATCAAGTGCACCGAGTGCTAACATTGGTTTTACGGTAGAACCAGGAGGATATTGTCCAGCTATTGCACGATTAAATAATGGCCTCTTTTTATTATTGCTTAGTTTTCTGAATTCAGATTGAGAGAGCCCAAGACTGATTGCTGTTGGATCGAAAGAGGGCACACTGATCATTGCTAGAATTTCTCCATTCCTTGGATCCATTGCCACAACGGAACCCTTTTTCCCTTCCATGGAATCATACGCGGTCTTTTGCAGCTCACTATTTAGAGTCAATACGATATTATTGCCCGATTCAAATGCCTCTTTCTCAATTTCATCCATGACGCGACCCCTGACATTGACCAGGAGTTTTTGTTTGCCAGGAATCCCTCTCAGTATGTGCTCATATTCTCTTTCAATGGCTGATTTGCCAATTTGCTCTTTGCCTGTGTAAAAACTTGGATCAAATCGTTGGTAATCATTGCTAGAAATTGAGCCCATATAACCAACGACATGAGCATATATTTCGCCTTGGGCATAATTACGAGTGAGCCTTGATTTGATATCAAAACCTTTCAGTAGCATCCTGTTGTTTGCAAATCTCGCCATTTGCCGCTCATTCAAGTTTCTTTTAATGACGATGCTTTTGAATTGATAGTTCCTTTGCTTTTGGATCCTTCCCTTAATGATTGGGATTTCATCAACACTGAGGATGCCTAGGTCTTTGAGATTCAATAATGAGTTTTCAAGTTCTATCACTTGCTCTGGAATCATCTCCAACTGAAATTTTGGTAAATTTTCTGCAATTATTTGATTGTTCCTGTCATAAATCAATCCTCTGGGAGCAGGGATTGATTGAGTCCTCAGAGTATTGTTTATAGAGCGAAGGCTGAGTTCATCCGTCTCAATAACCATGAGGTAGACTAATCTTGTAACAATCAGTCCTCCTAATAAAAGTATTGCTAGAGATGAAAATAGAATCCGATTCAGGAAGACAGATTTTTCTGCCTCTTGTGTTTGAGTAGATTTGAAGTTAACCATCAATCTTCAATGAAATAGTTTTGAAGGATTTCAGTCATTCTCATGAAGATTGGCCAGATAAGAGCAGCAATAAATATACTCAGCCATTCTTCAGTTACAAAGAGCATCCGACCACTAAATCCCCTAATCCATAGCGATATTAGATTTCCAAAAGAGAGGAAAAATAGAGTCACAATCATAAGCTGCCAATCAGGATAGACTCGAACCTGAAATCTGAATCGGTACGATAAATAACTGATGATAGACAGAATCAAAGCGTTCTCTCCCAGTAACCCTCCTTGAAGCAGATCCAGTAAAAGGCCGATGGTCCATGCAGCGATCACACCCATTAATGAGACATTCATCATTGAGAAAAATATGATTGCAAGGGAGACCCATTCGATTCTGATTCCATGAAAAAATTCTGGCAGAGGCATTATTGTCATCATGGTTGTTAGGAGCATGATTGACCATACAAAAATGAGATTGTTCAGTCTCTTATTCATCCTGACCGACCTCGGTTTGAATGACCCATATCTCATTAATGATTTCGAGATTTGCAAAAGGCGATAGGCCGATGGTTAGAAAATTCTCGCCTTCTTTTCTCATAACTACCGATATCTCCCCAACGGGAAACCCTTCTGGATATCTATTACCCAAACCCGAAGTGATGACAGCGTCACCTTTCAGTGCTTTTGAGTTTGTTGGTATTGATTTGATCTCTAGTTGATTTTTATTACCCATTCCATATGCTATGGCTCTTTCGCCTGTATTTGTAATTTCAATTGGAATTGCGTGCTCTAGGTCTGAGATAAGTAAAACCTCTGATGAAAATACTTGATCTCTAATTACATGGCCAATGATTCCATTTGGATCAGCCACAGCATCACCAATTTTGACTCCATCATTGCTTCCTTTGTTTATTATGATTTGGTGCCTATCTTGAACCGTACTCGATGCAATAATGTCAGCAAATAAGAAATTCTTTTGCCTGTTTGGAAATGAATCAAGGAGTTTATAAAGCCTCTTGTTCTCAGAGTCCAATTTATACACTTCCTGCAAGTCTGATTTCAGCTGAATGTTTTCCTCCTTCAGTCGTTTATTCTCATCGATGATCAAGGATCTCTCTGAAAGACTTACGCGTAATTCTTGAAGGGTATTTTTAGGAAGATTGACCACATACGTTATGGGATATGCGGCTACCGATAGATATGTTCTTAGAGTTTTTGTATACCCGTCCTGAGAATCTTGATACATCAACACACAAGAAATAATGATCAAAAAAATCAAGCGATAGGGTGAATAATTTTTTTCGTAACGATGGATTCTCTGCCCTGGATTGATTGCCATAGTAATCCGCTATCGCTAGGCTTAGGTTAGTTCGAAAAAGTCCGCCCCTTGTTCGTCGAGGATATCTATAATCCTTCCCCCGCCCCTTGCAACACAAGTTAAGGGATTCTCAGCAATTAAAACTGGCAATCCAGTTTCTTCAGCCAAAAGCTTTTCTATGTTTTGAAGAAGGGCGCCGCCTCCTGTCAGAACGATTCCTCTTTCTGCTATATCGGAACCAAGCTCAGGTGGGGTTTGTTCGAGAGCTGATTTTAGAGCATTTGCAATTGCTTGGAGTGGTTCTTGCAAGGAGTCTAAGATCTCATTGCTATTCAATGTAAAAGTTCTTGGTACTCCTTCTGACAAATTTCTTCCTTTTACTGAGATTTCACTCACCGTATCACTTGGATATGCGCTTCCAATCTCATGTTTTATTTTTTCTGCTGTTGCCTCGCCGATGAGAATTCCATAATTTCGTCTGATGAAGTTAATGATTGCCTCATCAAAAGTGTCTCCACCAACTTTGACTGAATTTCCATAAACGATGCCATTCAATGAGAGAACCGCAATTTCAGAAGTGCCACCACCAATATCGACAACCATTGAGCCCCTTGCTTCATGAACAGGAAGACCAGCACCTATTGCTGCAGCCATAGGTTCTTCTACTAGAAATACTTTTCTTGCACCAGCACCTTCGGCTGATTCTCTTATTGCTCTTCTTTCAACTTGAGTTGATCCATATGGTACACATACCAATACTCTTGGATTAGGTCTAAAAATTCTGTTTCCGTGCGCTTTTTTTATGAACGCTTGCAGCATTGCCTCGGTGACAATGAAATCAGCAATAACTCCATCCTTTAATGGCCTGATTGCTTCAATGCTTCCAGGCGTTCTTCCAAGCATTGCTTTTGCATCAGTGCCCACTGCCACGACAGTTTTTGTGGGTTTGCCGTTTTCGCTACGAAGAGCTACTACCGATGGTTCATTGAGTACAACACCCTTACCCTTGGCATAAACCAGCGTATTCGCTGTGCCAAGATCGATCGAAAGATCATTCGAAAAATATCCAATAATACTCTTAAGCATTTCCTACTTGAAAAAAAACTGAGACAATCTACATACTCTAACAACCTGTATGATTTTGAGCAACAGGAAGTTATCATTAGTATTATTATTTACCCGACCGTTATGAGCATTAAAAAATCAGACATTGAGCACTTATGTAACCTCTCAAAATTAAATTTAGATGAGGAGGAGAAATCCCTTTTTTTAAATCAAATGAAATCTATCTTGGAAATGATCCAGGAGCTTGAAGAGGTTGATACCGGTGATATTGTTCCGATGGCGCATCCGTTGCAAATGAGCCAAAGACTTAGAGAGGATGAAATCACGGAATCCAATGAACGAAATAAATATCAAAAGAATACAGATTCTGCAGAAGATGGTTTTTATAAAGTGCCTAAAGTAATCGATTAATGAAACGTCACACCGTAAAAGAGCTTCAAAATATGCTTGCTGATCAATCAATTTCTAGTGAGGAAATTCATCAGATATATCTAAATCGAATCAAGTCAATGAATGATTCAATCAATGCTTTTATATCGATTGAAAGTGATGAGATCTCACTGAGCTCTGAGCAGAAGAACTCAGAGATAAAGGGAATTCCTTATGCCCTAAAAGATATCTTTTGCAGTGAAGGAGATAAAACAACCTGCGGATCAAAGATGCTTGCTAATTTCGTCTCTCCTTATGATGCAACTGTTGTTAGGAATTTAAGAGAAAAGGGCACGGTTATCTTAGGCAAGACAAACATGGATGAGTTTGCAATGGGATCTTCGAATGAAACAAGTTTTTATGGAAATGTTCTTAACCCATGGGATGAGGAGAGAACACCCGGTGGTTCTTCCGGAGGTTCTGCAGCTGCTGTCGCTGCTGGCATGGCCCCGATCGCACTCGGAACAGACACAGGCGGTTCCATAAGACAGCCCGCTGCTTTGACAGGTATCACTGGCCTTAAGCCCACCTATGGGAGATGCTCAAGATTTGGGATGATTGCATTCGCTTCAAGCCTCGATCAGGCAGGGATATTATCGATTTCAGCAGAAGACGCAGCAATTTTTCTGGAGCACATGGCAGGCTATGATCAGAAAGATTCAACTTCTTCAATCGAAGAAGTTCCAAAATATACTGAGTTTTTAAACAATGATCTAACTGGAAAAGTTGTTGGCCTACCTAGGGAATTCTTTGATGGAAGTCTAGATTCAAAATATCAAACACTGGTGACTGAATCCATTCATGAATATGAAAAAATGGGCGTTCAGTTTAAAGACATCAGCCTGCCAAACATTAAATACTCTGTGCCGACATATTATGTTGTGGCGCCTGCAGAATGCTCATCCAATCTTGCTAGATACGATGGTGTGCGATTTGGACATCGATCATCTGAGGGTACTGATTTAGATTCTTTTTATAAGCAAACCAGAAAGGAAGGATTTGGGCCGGAAGTTAAGAGAAGAATCATCACTGGCACATATGTTCTTTCTGCAGGGTATTATGATGCGTATTATCTCAAAGCACAGAAAGTAAGGCAGCTTATCAATCAGGATTTTTTGAATGCATTTGAGGAGGTTGATGTCATCATGGGTCCTACCACCCAACAATCAGCATTCAAGTTGGGAGATAAGTTGGATGATCCGGTCAGCATGTATATGAATGATATTTATACAATCTCATCAAATTTATCTGGTGTTCCTGCAATCTCACATCCAATCGGATTTGTAGATAACCTTCCATTCGGCTTGCAAGTCATAGCGCCACACTTTATGGAGCATGATTTATTAAATATTGTTCATCAGTATCAGATGTCAACTGATTGGCATCTCCAAACACCCAATTTATGCAGAGAATTTGACTGATGAGTTGGGAAACTGTAATTGGTCTCGAAATTCATGTTCAGCTGAACACTAACAGCAAGATTTTTTCTGGCGCATCCACTTCGTATGGTTCTGAACAAAACACGAATACATCGCTTGTTGACTTGGGCTATCCAGGAGTATTGCCAGTTTTAAATAAGGATGCAGTCATGATGGCCATAAAATTTGGTCTCGCAATCGATGCAGAAATCAGTCGAAGATCAATTTTTGCAAGGAAAAACTATTTTTATCCCGATTTACCAAAGGGATATCAAATCAGTCAATATGAATTACCGATCGTGCAGGGTGGTTCTTTGGAAATTAAATTGAATGACGGAACAAAAAAGGTAATTGGCATTACCAGAGCCCACCTAGAGGAAGATGCGGGTAAATCAATACACGATAAGTTTAATAATGAAACAGCGATTGATTTGAATAGAGCTGGGACTCCTCTTTTAGAGATTGTTTCTGAGCCTGATATCAGGTCAGCTGAAGAAGCATCTTCTTACATGCAGCAAATTCATCAACTTGTTAGATATTTGAAAATATCAGATGGGAATATGCAGGAAGGTTCTTTTAGATGCGACGCCAATGTTTCTGTTCGTCCATCTGGCCAAGCGGAGTTTGGCACAAGGGCAGAGGTTAAAAACATCAATTCTTTTCGTTTTGTAGAGAATGCAATCAACTATGAGGTTGAGAGACAAATTGAACGACTGGAAAATGGAAATGAAATTATTCAAGAAACTCGTCTTTACGATCCAGATAAAGATGAGACACGGCCAATGAGGAGCAAAGAAGAGGCAAATGATTATCGTTATTTTCCAGATCCAGATCTTCTTCCATTGGAAATTGATCAAGAGACCATCGATAAGATTAAAAATCTACTTCCTGAGTTGTTTGAAGAAAAAGTTATTAGATACACTGAAGATCTTAAGATCAAACCAAATGATGCTGAAGAAATTGCTAAGAACATGCAAATTGCAGAGTATTTTGAAGCGACACTAGATCATTTTGACAATGATCCACAATTGGTAACGAATTGGATTTTATCCGAGGTTATCGGTGTTCTTAATAGAGAGAATATAGAAATCAATGCTTTTCAAATTGAGCCAACGCAATTGGCCTCACTTCTTTCAAGAATAGAAGACAACACAATTTCTTCTAAGATTGCGAAAAATCTCTTCAATCAGTTGCTTACTTCTGACGAAACAGTAGATCAAATGATCAAGCAACAAGGACTGGAGCAGATAACAGATGAGGGCTCAATTAATGAATATGTTGCCGAGGTTTTAAATGAGTTCTCAGATCAGAAAGATCAATATTTAGCAGGAAAAGAACAAGTCTTGGGTTTTCTGGTAGGGCAGGTTATGAAACGCACCCAAGGAAAAGCAAACCCCAAAATGGTCAATGAGCTTATTATTAATCAGATCAAGAAGTAATATTGAAAATAGTAACATTTAGGAACATATAAAATCATTTAGAGTATAAATAGATGCAATTAAATGCATATAGAGCAATTATCGTCTTTCTTTATGGTCAAATTCTGAATAATGTTGTGCTTCAAGTCTAAAACAAGCATTGATTCATATGTTTCAGTACCAATGATTGCTTTTATTGCAGTATTCGCCATTAATACACCGATTGTCCCAGCAACTGTTGACAGCACTCCAGCACCATCACAATCCTCTAAGTTCTCATCCATCAAACTATAAAGACAATTCAAGCAACGGGCGTTTTGATTGCTATGGTCAAATGCCATGACTTGGCCTTCAAATCTGATTGCCGTTCCAACTACATGACGGATGTTCAATGAATGACATGCCTCATTTATTTGTAACCGAGATGGCAGATTGTCCGTCGCATCGATAACAAGACTACTTTTTTTAATCAGCTCTTTTAAATCTTTTCCCATAAGTTTTTTATTAAATGCAGTGATTCTTGTGTCTGGATTAAACTCAGTCAGAGTTTGTTTGGCAGCCATTGCTTTGTTTTCACCTATCTGATTTGGTTTATATATTATCTGTCTAGGCAGATTGGTTTCATCCACTGTGTCATAGTCGACTAGATTCATTTTACCTACACCTGCATTACTGAGATACAAACTGCATACCGAGCCTAAACCTCCAAGCCCAAAAATTGTAATTGATGACTCAGAAATCTTATTTTGAGCTTCTGCATCAAAATCATGAAGACTCATATGATTTTGGTATCTCATCTCATTCATCTGTGAACATTCCAAATGTTATTCTTGAAATATTTTGAATATCTTTGCAATTTCTTACTTCTTTGTAGCCAACCTGTTCCATTTCCGTCATACAGTATTCGGCCTGATCATAACCATGTTCTAAAAAGAGCCATCCACCGTTTTTAATGTATGAAGGGCTATTTTTAATTATTATTTCCAGATCACTGGTCCCATTGTTTTTTGAGTAGAGCGCAACATCCGGCTCCATGTCTATACCAAATAATTCTTTATTTGTGAGTTTGCTTTTGTCCACGTATGGAGGGTTACTGATGATTAGATCAAATTTATCATTGTCAATAGTGTCAAACCAGTTTGATAGGATGAAATTTATATCATTGCTATTATGTTTATCGGCATTATTCTTTGCCACTATTAGTGCTTCATGACTGACATCTGTTGCAGTGATGATGGGTTCTCTTAGCTCCTTTGAGAGAACAATGGATATAATCCCGGATCCTGTTCCTAGCTCAAGAATACTTGGGGAGTGATGATTTCCAAGTACCTCAACTGCTTGTTCTATTAATAATTCAGTTTCAGGTCTGGGCACTAAGACTGATGGGTTGATATCAAACTCCATTGACCAGAACTCCTTTTTGCCAACCAAGTATGCAACCGGCATTCCTTTGAATCGAGATTTGATCATTGCCTCAAATTTATTCTCAAGCCTTTGACTTACTGTGATCTCATTTGTATGAAATTTAATTGGATTGATTTCAAGCAAATTTGATAGAAGAATTTCTGCTTCTAATCTTGGAACATTTGATACTGATGAAAGTTTTTTTACTCCTGTTTTGATCAATGTTTGTGCATCTTTCAATGACGATCCCTCAATCATCCAGCTGAGCCATCTGTTTTGCAGCATTCTCCTGAACCAGTGTGTCAATCATGGTGTCGAGATCGCCCTCCATAAACTCTGCAAGATTATATTGCGTGAGATTGATTCGATGATCCGTAATCCTGCCTTGCGGATAATTATAGGTTCTAATTCTTTCTGATCGGTCTCCACTTCCAACCAACATCTTGCGTTCTTCAGCTTGCTGATCTTGTATTTTCTTTTGTTCCATATCATAGATTTTTGCTTTCAGGAGAGACACCGCTTTTGCTCGGTTCTTGTGTTGAGATCTATTATCCTGACACTCTGCAACAATTCCGGTAGGAATATGGGTTAATCTGACAGCAGAGTCAGTTTTATTGACATGCTGCCCACCAGCACCGGAAGCTCTATATGTATCAACTCGAACATCATTATTGCTGATTTCTACCTCATTCATCTCATCTGCTTCAGCAATGATCGCAACGGTGCAAGCAGATGTATGGATTCTTCCTTGTGATTCTGTTTTGGGAATTCTTTGCACTCGATGAGTGCCTGACTCAAATTTTAATTTTGCAAAGACGCCGCTTCCAATCACTTTTGCAATGATTTCTTTGAATCCACCTTGACCGGTTTCATTTTGATTGAGAATTTCCAATGACCAACTATTTTTTTCACAAAAGCGTGCATACATTCTAAAAACATCACCCGCAAATATTGCTGCTTCATCGCCTCCAGTTCCTGCTCTTATCTCGAGGAAAACATTACTTCCGTCTCTTGAATCACTGCTTAAAAGCATCGGTGTAATCTCATCTTGAATGATTATGAGTTGCTCCGAAATAGAATCAATTTCTTCTTTTGCAAGTTCGCTCATGCTTCCATCATCATCTTTGATGAGTTCCTCAGCCGCTTGTTTTTCTTCTTCCAATGATTGATATTTTTCAAAAAGTACTACGACAGGCTCAATTCTCGAGAATTCCTTAGAAAGCTCGACCATTTTTTTCCCATCTGACTGTATTCCTTCATCTGCCAATTGATTTGCAATAGAATGGTATTGTTCTTGAATGAGCTCTAATTTTTTAACTATGGATCTTTTCATGCTGTCTCAATCTTATACTGACCGGTATTTTATACACAAAATAATTCTTAGGAACGCTATTTTAAAAGCAGGTGCATTTGTAATTTCCGTAATGCTCATTTCTGGATGCGCAACGAATCTTAATCAATCTAATGGACTAAAGATTGATAAGGATTTTCTAAATCAGTCTTTTATCCTTTCGGGATCTATATCAATTCAATCGAAAGATGGTAACTTCATTGGATCATACAAGCTAACGAATGGACTGGAGGAAGCATTCCATGTCAAAGATATTCTCGGCAGGGAAGTTTTTTCACTCAATCCACTGATGACTGATGACATGATCGGTGAAATTGATCAGGAATACATTGAAGTCTATCGATACTTTCAAGATTGGAGAAGCTTCTCATCAATTCTTCTCGCAATTGATGTCAATGATGATCTAAAATCAAATCAAGAATTTTCAATCACTTACAGCGGACATCGTGACATGCAAAACTTTTCTATACCAAAGACAATCAGTGTAATTGGACCTGATTATGAGCTTACATTTACCATTAAAAGCCTCAAAATAATTTAATTAAAACACTCCCATCTTGACACACACGTTCCTCGTCTTCAGAATGACATTTCTGTAACTTATGAAGATTGTTGGGGTGTAGCCAAGCGGTAAGGCAACGGGTTTTGATCCCGTGATGCGAAGGTTCGAATCCTTCCACCCCAGCCACTTTTAGCTGCTTAAAATGACTCAATTGATTGAGGAAAAATGAAAAAAGAAAAACTAGTTCTCTTTGCGGGACCAGCATCCAAAGAGTTGGGCTCTAAAATCGCTAGATACTTGAATGAACCGCTAGGTTTTATGCAGGTTGGAGCCTTCAGTGATGGTGAAACCAGTGTTGAGGTCTCTCAGAACATCAGAGGAATGGATGTATTTCTCATCCAATCCACCTATCAACCAGGAAATGAGCATCTCATGCAGCTTTTAATCATGGCGGATGCTTGCAAAAGGGCATCGGCAAACTCAGTGTCTGCTGTAATCCCATATTTTGGCTACTCCAGGCAAGACAGAAGGCCAAGGAATACCAGGGGCCCCGTTTCTGCAAAATTAGTCGCTGACCTGATTGAAACCGCTGACATTAAAAGGGTAATAACCGTTGATCTTCATGCAGATCAGATTGAGGGCTTCTTCTCAATTCCGGTCGATAATATTTACTCTTCAACCATATTGATGAGCGATATGTGGAGACAAGGTTATTCTGATCAAGTGATTGTATCCCCAGACGTTGGAGGCGTTGGAAGAGCGAGAGCCATTGCAAGAAGGCTCGGGAATGCTAGCCTTGCAATCATTGATAAAAGAAGAGAAGCAGCCAATAAATCTGAAGTCATGAACATCATTGGCGATGTCGATCAGAAAACAGCAATCATTTTTGATGACATGGTCGATACTGCCGGCACTCTTTGCAATGCAGCCGCTGCACTCAAAGAAAAGGGTGCATTAAAAACAGTGGCGTACGCTGCACATCCGGTACTCTCAGGGCCAGCAATTGAGAGGATAGTCGATTCTGAGCTCGATGAATTGGTTGTTATAGATACCATACCGCTTACAGAGGAAGCAAAAGATACTGGTAAAATTAGACAGCTCACAATTGCAGAGCTTCTTGGGGAAACAATAGAAAGAATTGTGGCGGATCAATCAGTCAGTTCTCTTTATGCAGAATAGGGTGATTTTAACGTCACTTTTCTCTAGCCACATCGCTTAACTTCGGTTATCATTTCGGACCGTTTTCTAATTAACATATTTGAGGAAGTAAAAATGGCTACAGATTATGATCTGATCACAGTCTCAAGGGAAGATGTCGGCACAAGTCATTCAAGAAGAATGAGACGTGAAGGCATGGTGCCTGCTGTAGTCTATGGTGCTGGCAAAGACAGTGTTAAGGTATCTATTAGCCACAATGAATTACTTAAAAAACTAAGCAATGAAGCATTCCTCAATAGTATTTTGACCATTTCTGTCGATGACAAAGAGGAATCGGTTCTGATCAAAGATGTTCAGGTACACCCTGCCAGAAGACAAGTAATGCATCTGGATCTGCAAAGAGTTCGATCAGACGTTTCAATTAAAGTTTCTGTGCCTCTAGCATTCATTAATGATGATATTGCTGTCGGCGTGAAAATGAGTGGCGGAACAGTGACACCATTGATGAATGAACTCGAAATCAGTTGTCTGCCTAAAGATCTCCCAGAAAGAATAGAAGTTGACGTGGAGGCACTTGAATTGGATGACATGCTTTATCTTGAAGACATTGTCCTGCCAGAAGGCGTAGAGCTCTCGCTGTTAACACAAGAAGAACCCGTTAATGAACCCATTGTCGCAGTCCGATTACTGCAAATCCAAGAAGAACCTGAAGTTGAAGAAATACTAGAAGGCGAAGAAGGCGATGAGGGTGAAGCAGAAGGCGAAGAATCTTCTGAGTCTGAAGGAGCATCTGAGGATAGCCAAGAGGACTAAATGCCCTCTTGTAGTCAATGCGTCCTGCAAACATTATTCCAAAAATTTTTATCGGTCTTGGCAATCCAGGTGATCGATATCAAAACACTCGTCACAATCTAGGTTATCTTTCGCTTGATTGCTTCATGGAGAGGCATCAATTGGAAGGTTTGAGAGACGATAAGAAATCAGACGGATTATTACTTAAATCAGAACTCTTCGATCAAGAGTTTCTGTTGTTTAAATCATCAAGATACATGAATGAGAGTGGTCTTTCGATTAATCGTCTTAGAAAATACCGTAACATCAGCATGCAAGATATTTGCATCATTCATGACGATTTAGATTTGAATATTGGAGAGGTCAGAATTAAATATTCCGGCGGTCATGGCGGACACAATGGTTTGCGTAATATTATTCAAGCATGCGGCACCAATGATTTTATCCGAATTCGAATGGGCATTGGACATCCCGAAAAAGATGAAGTCATCGATTATGTTTTATCCAAGCCCAAGAAAGCAGAAAAAGAAGTTCTAGATCAGTCCACTTATGAAGCAGCTGATGTCATGGATTCGTTGTTGCAAAGAGGTCTAGATGAGACCATGAATCGATTTAACTGATTCTCTTCGCAGCCCTTTTAGTGCCTTCACCCAGCGCTTGTAGTTTTTGTTTGGCCACATCCACAGAGATTGGAGCCATCCCACAGTTTGTGCAGGGTATCAATCGTTCGGCTTCGACATGATCAAGTGCCGAGATAATATTCTTCTCCACTTCTTCGGCAGTCTCAATGTGATCTCCAACAACCGATATAACTCCGGCCATGATCTCTTTATCCGGCAACAATCGCATCAATTCAGGAGGGACGCGTGAACCTGCAAACTCCAATGAGACTTGATCGATATTGCTTTGATTGATTGCTGGGAAGAGGTTCTCATATTGTCTCCATTGGTCGCCCAATGTTTTTTTCCAATTTAGATTTTCCTCTATGCCATAGCCGTAACAGATGTGTATTGCTGTTTTGCATTCAAGACCATCAATGGCGACTTCCATTGCATCCATGCCCCATTCGATGCTTTCCTTCAAGAAACTATTGAAGGCAGGCTCATCAAACTGAATGATATCGATACCTTCATTGCACAATGTTTTGGCCTCATCGTTTAGAAGTTTTGCAAATTCCATGGCCATTTCTGCTTTGTCGGCATAAAATTCATTGGCAATGGTATCCGATATCGTCATCGGTCCTGGAAGTGTGAATTTGGTCAATTTCTCTGTTTTTGATCTCAGAAACTTGGCGTCTTTAGCGTGTATGCTTTCTGATTTCTTCAATGCTTCTGTCACAGTGGGTACTTCTACAACATAACGGTCGTTTCGAATCCCCATTGATGTCTTCTTATCCCAGTTGATTCCTTCAATGGTTTCTAAAAAACCATGCACAAAATGGATTCTAAATTGTTCTCCCTCGGAGATGATGTCTATTCCAGATTGCTCTTGTGCATCGATCCACATTGCTGCCGATTCTTTCTTTTTTTCAGTCAGTGCATCGCCCGAATCCTTCCAAGCAGGCCAGAGTTTTTCAGTTTCAGCCAACCAGCTGGGCTTAGGCAGACTGCCGGCCGTTGCTGCTTTAAATATTTTCGCCATTTCGATGAATATCTTGTTAAACTCCACTCACTTTAAATCGACTATTCAATAAATCAAGGCATATGGGCATCAAATGCGGCATCGTAGGGCTTCCAAACGTTGGTAAATCATCCCTGTTTAATATCCTTTCTGAAGGAAAGGCAGAGGCTGCCAATTATCCTTTTTGCACCATAGAGCCCAATGTTGGGGTTGTCATGGTTCCCGATCCACGACTGGATCAATTGTCTGCTATCAATAATCCGGAAGAAACAATTCCATCCATTGTTGAGTTTGTCGATATAGCTGGATTGGTTGAAGGTGCCTCACAAGGTGAGGGGCTCGGGAATAAGTTTTTGGCAAACATTCGTGAAACGGATGCGATCATCCATGTCGTCCGCTGTTTTGAGGACAAGAACGTCACGCATGTTTCTGATGAGATCAATCCTGTGAATGATTTTGAAATCATTAATACCGAATTGTTGCTCGCAGATATTCAAACGGTCGAGCGAAATCTAGAAAGAGCAGGGAAGCAATCAAAAGCTGGGGATAAGGCGATGTTGGCAAGACATGCCTTTTTGGAAGCTCTTTTGGAGCATCTCAATCATGATCAGCCCGCACGGACATTTACTGTCAGTAAAGACCAAGAGAGTATCATGAAGGAACTGTCTCTTTTGACGAAGAAACCCATGTTGTGTCTTGCAAACATTGATGAGGCGAGCATCGTGGAAGAATCAGAGGGTTTGCAGGCACTGCGGGAGAAAGTAAAGTCAGTTGAAGATGCAGAGCTTCTGAAACTTTGTGTCTCGCTTGAGCTCGAAATCAGTACTCTTGAGCCATCCGAGATGAAAGAGTTTTTGGATGAACTGAATCTTGAAGAGCCTGCAATCAATAAACTGATTCGTGCCTCATATGATTTACTCAATCTGCAAACATTTTTCACAGCTGGACCCAAAGAGGTTCGTGCATGGCCAGTTAGAAAGCAATCATTGGCGCCACAAGCAGCAGGGACAATACACACCGATTTCGAAAGAGGATTCATTAAAGCAGAAGTGATAGGGTTTGATGATTATCTTGAAAACGGAGGTGAGCAGGGCGCAAAGTCAGCCGGTAAATTAAGACTTGAAGGAAAGGATTATATGGTACAAGAGGGCGACGTGATGCACTTTAAATTTAATGTTTAGAGCGATCAATCTCCATTTCAATTCTGTGTAGACCTTCACCCCATCCATTTTCAATAAAATCAATTCTTCGTGCCCCAAACTTCATAAAAAATGCTTCCGTATGTTGGCTTGTGGAAAGAGATAAATCATCGATGTCATTTTTTTCCATATAGGAAAAGATTCTTTGCATAATTAAGCGACCGATGCCACTGCCTTGATAGTCTGGATGAATGAGTGTCCAGCTTTGTGAGGCAGATCGGCCAGATGTTATATGGATGCCATATGCACCAATTAAGATCGAATTATGGTGTATTGTGAAATAACTGTCTTCTTTTTGATTAAGGAATTCAATGTAATCACTCTTCTCGATGGGTGCAAAGAATTCGGGACAGTTTAAATCAAATAATTCTATGCAATGGTTGTAGCTTTCCATCGAGTAGTCTTGGAATTCCAATTGGTTATTGTTCACCCTTTCCCCCATCCCACTTTGAGAACTTATCCAGCATGCTCTTTGTATTCTCTCCCCTGTACCAAAATATATTCCTATGATCCTTTATGCAGTCAATTTGCCTCTTTTCAATCTCAGCCGCCATGATTTTGTAATTATCTAGTAGAAGTTTCTTAGTTGCACTTGGGTCGGCCAATGGAAAGTAGAAATAATGACAAAGCTCGGCATCATCCTCTGACTCCCAATAAAGTCTCAGGCTTTCCAAGGTTTGCTCTTCATCTGTTCTGCACGGAAATACTTGAGTGAGAAATGGAATGAAGCTGAAAGTACATTCATGCGACTCTACTTTTGCCTCGATATCACTCGAGCTAAGAAGGAAATAAATCAATAGAAAGTACATTTTCATATCTTGATACCGAAACCAAATTCTCTTCATAATAAAACCATATTTTTGCTACCAAAACCAATGTAGTATCTACTTAAAATTAATTGGAGCAAGAATATGAGAGAAACCATAGTTGGTTCCACAATCATAGCTGTCGGCATAATCGCTGCGGCGTTTATTATCAATCAAAAAAATGATTATAGGCCGCATCACAGTATATCTGATCAACCACCAACACCTGAAACACTGATGGCTTGGGTTGACAAGGAAATGGGTGAAATATCTCTTGGCGATAAAAATATGGTTTTTTTAACCGATGACGGTGAGAAACATATCGTCATGAAAAAGATGAAAAAACCCATGTCTGGACATGAAGAAGAACGAAAAATTGTAATCAAAATGGAATCAGATGATTCTGATTCAATTGAGGAAACCATTACTGAGATCATTGATGATGTTGCAGATGATATCGGTGATGCCATCAAAGATTTAAGAGTCAATATCAGTGTCAATATTCAGAGTGAAAAGAGTGATGCAGGCATTCAATCTCTTACAGAAGATATTGTTGATTCTGTGAATGATGCAGTCAAAGGTCTTTCTGGTGAGGTGAATATTGACATTCAAATTAACGAAAATGGATGAGCACTATACAGAATTGGCTAAGTAAAAATCAATTGGTTCTCTAGGAATACAAAATGATTTCAAAACCCTTTGTTTTAGAATAGAATGCACACACATGCATAGAGTAACGAGAATAATTCCTTTATTGGCCACTTTCTTTTTTGTGACCACTGTATCACTTGATACAGTCTCGCACATGCACGCCCATGATAATCATGGGCACGAATATGAATGTCCATTCAGCAATAATACTGTCATTGAGACCGATGTAAGCGATCCAATAAAAAGGGTCGAGCTCAATCCTCTTATCGTTGTTGAATTCAAGCAAAGTTACTTTCACACAACAACAAATCTCTTATTTGAATCTCGAGCACCTCCTAAAATTTAAATCAAACAAAAGTTAGATTTAAAAAAACGTTCGTTATAGGAGGTTATTTCATGAGAACGCACATTAATTTATACATGGTGGTATTTATTACCACCGTCATTTCAACAGGACTGACAGCGCAGGATTCCATCGAGGAAATCACAGTGACATCATCATATGTCACTCACAGCGATGATCAGGCCAATGATCCAATTCATATTCTCACCGAAGAAGAGTTGGAGACCAATTCAACACAAAGTTTGGGTGAAACCATCGACAGTCTTCTGGGTGTTTCATCTGCAGACTATGGTGCTGCAGTCGGTCAACCAATCATTCGAGGAATGTCCGGTACCAGAGTCAAAGTATTAAACAATGGCTTGGTTGTTCGTGACATGTCTGGCATCGGCATTGACCATGTGAATGAAGTCGATCTAAATGCGGTAAGGCAAATTGAAGTTATCAGAGGTCCGTCCTCGCTCATGTATTCCAATGGCGCAATTGGCGGCATTGTGAATGTTGTCGATGACACCATTGCTAGAGAAGATTTTGCAGACCGAGATTTGAGAATTGGACTGGAAGCACAAAATGCAAATGATGGAAAAATCGGTGAATTCAGCTACAAAGAAAATTTGGGTGGTTTGAATCTTAGCTATGCTTTCAAAGACAGCTCACTTGAGAATTACGATATTCCCAAAGGAGCCGTCATTCACTCAGAAGAGCATGAGGAAGGACACGAGGAAGATCACGACGAGGATCACGATGAAGATCATGACGAAGACATGGGCTTTCTTGAGAATTCCGATTTTGAATCGCAGTCACACCGATTAGGGCTCTCAACCACAGGCGATTGGGGATACTTTGGTGCGTCGTACCTAAACACTGAAAGTGTCTATGGTATTCCATATCATGGGGAAGGTCATGAAGGTCACGGCGATGAAGATCACGACGATCACGACGACGACCATGATGGAGAAGAGGATCACGATGGAGATCACGACGAGCATGAAGGAGAGAGAATCTTCTCTACCACTGACTCCGATGTATTCAATATCGAGGGTTCTTATGTCTTCGATAACGACTCACTTAACAGCATGAGGTATTACTACAGAAACAGTGATTACTCACTGACCGAGCAGCACGCTGAAGAAGAAGGTCATGAAGGTGAAGATCACGACGAAGATCACGATGAAGATCATGACGGTCATGGGCATGAAGAAGGACCGACGGTCTTCAGTAATGAGTCGGATGAATTTGGTCTGATTTTGGATTTTGGCGACGAATCACTTTCTCAGAAGCTAGTGTTACAAAGCATGAACGAAGATGTTTCTATCATGGGTGCTGAAGCGTTCATGAACCCAGTCGATTCAACTGAAAAGATGATTGGTTATTATGTTGGCACGAGCTTAATGAACTTGGATCTGCATTTGGGTATTCGACATGATCGTGTGAATCGTAAGGGTACGGTGGCTCATCATGAGGAAGAAGAGCATCATGACGAAGACGATCACCATGAAGAAGATCACGATGAAGATCATGATGAACATGAGATGGAAGCTTATGATATCGATCGAAACGAAACGAGCGTAGCTCTTTCGATTGATAGAGAGCTCAACGACAACATGATGATGTCTCTTGGCTTAGCGAGTGTTAAAAGAGCGCCTTCTTCTGTTGAGCTTTTCATGAATGGTGCGCATTTAGCGACTGGACGTTTTGAGGTGGGTGATGTCACTTTAGAATCTGAGACCTCAAATAATATCGATCTCACGTTTGACTATAAGAATAATGGCTTCTTTGCAACCGCAACAATCTTCAGAAATGATGTGGATGACTACATCTATCTGCGGGATGAAACAGAAGAAGAGCATGAGATGCATGAAGAAGACGATCACGATGACGATCATGATGGTCACGACGATCACGATGGACATGACGATCATGGTGGATTGATTCTTTCAAATTACATGCAAAAAGATGCAGAATTCAATGGTTATGAATTTGAACTTGGTCGTTCTGTGAATCTCAATGGCGGTTCTATGTCCTTTTCTTATGGCATGGATTATGTCAATGCTAAATTCAAGGATGGCGCTTATGTTCCAAGAATTAATCCAAGACGACATATCTTTTCTGTGAGCTATGCAAAGGATAGAACCAATGCTTCTTTGACACTCAGAAACGTAAAGTCTCAAACGAAACTTGCATTGAATGAGACTCCTTCCGAGTCTTACAACATGCTTGATTTAAAACTGTCTCAGAGAATAGATATGCTCAATGGAGACGGCGAGATGTTGGTTACGCTCTTTGCGAAGAACTTATTGGATGAAGTTGCACGAAATCATTCGTCTTTTGTGAAAGATCAAGTGCCTCTTCCTGGAAGAAACATTGGGTTACGCTTCAATATGAAGTTTTAGTGATCCCTTTGATTCCTTCAGTTATACATTCCACCCCTCCTAAAGCTGGAGGAATCAGCTCCTAAGGGTTTCCTAATAGACCCTTAGGAGTGTTACATTGAATTCAGAGTTGGCAAAAAAATGAATGTAAAAACACAATTAACAACGGATAAATTGGCAGCAACCTTTTCATTGGCTTGTGTGATCCATTGTTTTTTTGCCCCAACGTTTTTGATTCTCACATCTGGTTTTATATTTACTTCACTTGATAATGAATTGATCCATAAGATTATCTTATTGATAGCCGTTCCTGTGAGTATTTATGCTTTGATACTGGGCTATAAGAATCACAGTGTTTTTTCTTTTCTTTGCATAGGCATTCTTGGCCTAATGACTCTAGGCACTGCCGTCCTTTTAGGCGAGAGTTTGCTGGGCGAGTCAGGAGAAAAACTAGTCACGTTAGTCGGCTCAATGTTGGTCTGCTTTGCACACTTTAGGAATTATCAAGCTTGTAAAAACCTCGAATGTTCCTCGTGTCATGATTAAAAGAAAATTCTGATACACAGCTAGAGTATGCAGGATGTAACTTCAAATAGACTTCCAGTTAATGCCTTTTTTTACTCACGACTTAAATCAGCCATTGCATCGATGATTTGATTGTAATTCTCATAGAATTCCTTTGATTCACCATCCTCTAGAGTTACGGGTGATTTGAAGTCTTTTTCTAAATCATAGAAGCCAATTTTTTCTAGGATCTTAAAGAACCATAGAAATCTACCGATGTTATTGATTTCATAGTCACGAATAGGTCCCCAGTCCTGTTTTGACCCACCAGTTGATTTATATTTTGTGATTCTTGTAAAAATCACATCATTGGCTTGATCAATGAATATGTATTGACCGAATTTACCACTGGCATTCATGATTAGTCCTTCTTCATCATTCTTTGAGAACCACCAGTGAAGGCCGTAACCCCTTCTGTCCATGCCGGCACGATCGGATGTGCTTAACCATCTGGGATCATAGGTTTCTTGAACAAAATCATAAGGCACCACCTGCTGATCATTCCAGGATCCATTTCTTGAAAAGAGAAGGCCGAAACGGGAGTAATCTCTTGCTGACATATCAATGCAGCAATAACTCAGCACATTATCAGCAGCATCTCTCCATAGAGTGTAATTTTTAGTGCCAATCGGATCGAGAACACGCTCTCTTAGGAGATCATCGGCCTTTTTACCGGTGACGCTTAAAAGAATGTCTCCAAGCAGCAATGAATTGACATTGTTGTACTCAAACACCGTGTTGGTTTCTTTGTCTCGCTTGATATTTTTGGCATAACCCAGATGATCATCTAAAAAGAACATGATCTCATGTTCGTGATCGGGATTTTCGAGACCACTTGTCATGTCAAGCACTTCTCGGATAGTAATATCTTGCCGATCTTCATTGAAATAGTCTAAGTAGTCACTGACCTTATCGTCTAGACTGCCGATTTCTCCTTTTTCAATGGAGATCCCAATTAGGCTTGCATAGAAGCTTTTGGCCATAGACCATGATGTTCCAATGGAGTCTTTGTCGTATCCATCGGCATACCTTTCAGCAATGAGATAACCATCTTTGATCAGCACCACAGATTGTGTGGCATCATCTTGAAATGAGAGATCAAAAAGCCTTTCTACTTTTGATGCATCAACCCCGAGTTCAGTCGGATTCTTTTCAGCCCACGAATTACCTGGAAATTCACTTGCATACAATGGCAAGAGAAATGAAACAGAGCAGATAGTGAGTACCGTCGATTTTAAAAATTTTGTTTTATTCATAAGTAATTATTCCGTCGCACTTGACAGAATGGATTTAGATGTTGAAAATCCATCTTTCAGTTATTTATGGAGATGTAGCTCAGCTGGTTAGAGCGTCGCACTCATAACGCGAAGGTCGGTGGTTCAAGTCCACCCATCTCCACCAGAAATCTATCCCATAGGGTTATTGGCTTCTAAGAATTCACAGCAAATTGAATCGACACCCTGATCCGTTGCAGCATTGACCATATGGCTTATTGCCATATCCATTGCAAAGTCAGGCACTTGACTGAGGGTTTCACATGCACAGTCTGTGAAGGTAATGCCTTCTGACGCTGCATTTGCTTTTTCTTTTATTGCTTCTGCATCCATTTTCTTAATCCTTTAATTGGTTTATTGACTATAGATTGTGTCAAAAAATCGGCTAAACAGGAAGACAAAAATTAGCTTAATCAATCCGATGAGAAAGCAGCCCATCCAATAGCTTTGGCTCAAACCAAGTGGATTTTGGTGGCATGATCATGCCTGCATTTGCAACATCAATCAATGCCTTCATGGGGGTCGGGTAGAGGGAGAATGCAAAATCCATTTCTTCATTATCCACTCTAAGTTCAAGACCTTTCATTCCCCTTGCTCCACCTACAAAATCTATGTTTGGATCGGTTCTCTCGTCTCCAATTCTAAATACTGGTTCAAGGATTAGATTGTGGAGAATACTCACATCCAATGCCTCCACTGGGTCATCATCGGTTGGTGAATGCCTAAGTTTTAATGAAAACCATTGATGATTGGCATACATCCCAAAATGATTTTTTTCGGAAGGCTTAAATGCATCATCAACCGATGTCACCTCAAAATGATCTTCCAGTTTTTTAAGGACTTCATCAGTCGTGATCCCGATGGAGTTCTTGATTAGACGATTGTAATCGAGAATGTTCATTTCACTCTCTGGAAAAGAGACCGTCAGAAAATAGTTATAACTCTCTTGACCGGTGTGGTTTGAATTTTCTTTTTCTCTATTTTTTTTAACGACACTGGCTGCTGCAGAACGATGATGACCATCAGCAATGAAAAGCGCATCCATAGAATTAATGAGGTTTAGAATCTGTTGTTGTTCATCCGATTGATTCACTTGATAGATTCTATGAGTGACCCCATCGATTGCTTTGACATCATAAATTGGTTCGTCTCTACCCGCGATTATTCTCATTAGAATGGATAACTCTTCATTGTCCTGATATGCAAGCAATACCGGACCGGTTTGTGCATTCAGAGAGGAAATATTATTGACTCTATCGAGTTCTTTATCGGGTTTTGTATATTCATGTCGTTTGATGCCCTCTTTTTCATATGCCTCAACAGAGCCGACGGCTGCAATACCAAGTTGATGAATGTCATTATCGATCATTTCATAAAGGTAAAGCATATTTTCAGAATCTTCGACCAAGACCTCATTCTTAATCATTTGATCAAGATTTTGTTTTCCCTTCTCATAAACCTTGGGGTCGTTATAAGAAATACCATCTTCCAGATCTATTTCTGGTTTTGAAATATGCAGGAAACTATTGGGGCGATCCTTTGCCAATTCTAATGCTTCTTTGGAGTTGATGACATCATAGGGCGGAGCAATGACAGCATCAGCCATCGAGGGTTGAGGCCGAAGTGCTTTAAATGATTTTATTAAAGATGCCAATTTTGTTTTCCTTGGGTCAAAAAAAGTTAAGACATTATAATGTTTTTTAGCTTTAAAAATTATTTGAATCGTCACTATGAAGAAAAACTATAAAGAATGTATTTATTATTTTTGCCTATCGCTGTTTATTGGTTCTTTCTCAACAATCGTTTCAGGGCATGATGATGAAACACTCATTACCAATGTTTTGATAATCGATGGAACGGGTTCTGAGGCTTATTCTGGAAGTCTCCTTATGAAAGGAGATGTCATTGCTTCAATATTTCGTGGATCTTTAAACGATTTTAATCACGATAATACAGTCGATGGAATGGGAATGATGCTTGCACCTGGTTTTTTGGACTCACACAGTCATTTTGATCAAGGCCTAAAAGACCAACCCTCTGCAAAAGCGGCTATTACTCAAGGTATAACAACCATCATCAGGGGCATGGATGGATTTTCAGCTAGGCCAGATGCTAAAGATACAATTGTTTATGGGGAGCATCTGAGTGTGGATGAGTTTAACAATCTTATGAAGGACATTCCCACTGCAGTCAATATTGCCAGCTTCTCATCTCACAACAGTATTCGATCTGTGGTTATGAAGGATGACTTCAGAAGAGAGGCCACCGCACTAGAGATAAAAGAGATGTCAGAATTAGTGGAAGCAGACATGCAATCAGGCGCTTTAGGCTTATCGACAGGACTTGAGTATGATCCAGGCATATACTCATCAACCGATGAAGTGATTATTCTCGCAAAAATAGCTTCAAAATATGGAGGCAGATACAAAAGCCATATGAGAAGTGAAGATCGATATTTTTGGGATTCAATAAATGAAATTATAGAAATTGGAGTAAAGGCAAATATTCCAGTAAACATTGATCATCTCAAGTTGGCTGCTATTTCATTGTGGGGCATGGACAAGGAACTGTTATCTATTCTGAACAACGCACGAGAGCGAGGAATTGACATCACAGCTGATATCTATCCTTACACTGCATGGCAATCGACCATCACTGTTTTGTATCCCGATAGAAATTTTGATGATGCCAATGAAGCAAAATTTATTTTAGAGAATATAAGCTCACCCGATGACATCCTGTTTGTGGCTCACAAGATACATCCAGACTATGTCAACAAAACATTGAGGCAAATTGCTTCTGAGAAGAATAAGACACCTGAGCAGATGCTCTCAATTATAGCGAAGGAAAGCTTTGAGCTGAGCGAAGGTGCATCAGCAATTGAGTCAATCATTGGCAAAAGCATGGATGAGAAAGATGTCATAGCATTGCTGAATTGGGAGTATTCCAATGTCACCACTGACGGTGGACTAGACTGCTCGCATCCCCGAGGATGCGGTTCATTTACAAAGGTCATTGACGATTACATAGGCGATAAGGACTTGGGCTCAATTGAACGAGTAATCCATAAAATGACTGGACTCACAGCTAAAAATCTAGGCATTCAAGATCGCGGAGAGATCAAGGTCGATTCTTATGCAGATTTGATTTTATTTGACCCTGATCGGATACAAGACAATGCAACATTTGAGCAACCAAATAGATTATCCGATGGAATTCACTCTGTTTGGGTGAATGGCAAGCAAGTGCTTGCAGATGGTGTGTTGACAGAACATCTCCCTGGTAAAATAATAATCAGAGAGGTGAATTAATTTGGACATCGAAAAAATAAGGCTGGCAATGAAGCAAAGCAGGCCTGATACAGATACAGAGAGAGACGAAAAAAGACTGCCTGCAGAAGTTTTGGACTTCTTTGGAATTGAAGATGGTTATAAGGTTGGAGAAATGAATTCAGGTAGAGGTTATCTGAGTGCGATTGCAGCCTATGCTCTAGAAGATAGTGGAGAAGTATATTCTCATACTGCCCCCCAAAGCGTTGAAAGATGGAAAGGCAATCCAATAGAAAAGCGCTTAGAGACATACCCTCAAAAGAATTTAATTCCAATAGTGGGGGAGATGGAAGCCCCAAATTTTCCATCAGAGATGGACATCATTTTTAATAGCATGACGTATCACGATACGGTTTGGACAAAGGCCGATCGTTTAAAAATGAATCAGAATATTTTTGATTCCCTAAAAACTGGCGGTTCTTATTGTATTTTGGATCACCATGCAAAAGATGGCCATGGGATTGATGACTGTCATTCCATTCATCGAATTGAGAAAGCATTTGTGATTGAGGAAGTCTCAAGAGCAGGATTTTACTTTGATGACGATTCAGACCTACTTGAGAATGACAAGGATCCGTTGGATCAAATGGTCTTTGAGAAGGATATTCGAGACCAAACGAGCCGATTCATTTTAGTCTTTAAAAAAGAGATCTAAAAAAATCTTCAGCTAACTTTAAATCTCAGATAACCATTCGTCGTCACTGTCTTCAGTAATGTCTGCAAATAGTGGGGATGATAGATATCTTTCTCCTGTATCGGGGAGCATTACACAAAATGTGCTGTTCTTTGGTGCAGTTTCACATATTTGAAGCGCAGCAAGCATGGTTGCACCGCCCGATATGCCGGTAAAAATCCCCTCTCGTCTAGCCAGCTTCTTAGAGGTTTCTATTGATGCTTCATCATTGACGCTGATGTATTGATCTATGACTTCTTTTTCCAATACCTCTGGGACAAAATCAGGCGTCCAACCCTGTATCTTATGTGGCTCCCACTTATTCTCAGATAACAATGGCGCCAGTTCTGGTTCAACAGCAATGATATTTATCTTTGGTCTTGCGGTTTTCAGAACCGTGCCAACACCCGTTACGGTTCCACCCGTTCCCCATCCGCTCACAAAGTAGTCCAGTTCACGATTCCTAAAATCACTTAAGATTTCAACTGCTGTCGTATTTTTATGATATTCAGGATTGGCAGGATTTCTGAATTGATCCGCCAAGTACCAACCGTGTTCTTCAGCTAAATCTTTCGCTCTTTTCACCATCCCAGTTCCTCGTTCACTGGCAGGAGTCAGAATGACTTTTGCACCAAGTGCTTTCATGATTTTTCTACGTTCTATAGAAAATGTTTCAACCATGACTGCGACAAATGGATACCCTCTTGAAGCACAAACCATTGCAAGGGCTATGCCTGTATTGCCAGAGGTTGCCTCAATGACGGTTTGCCCGGCTTTGAGTTTGCCTGATTTCTCAGCATCATTGATTATTGCCAGAGCCAGACGATCTTTTACAGAGGCTAAAGGATTAAATGCCTCGCATTTAACAAAAATATTTTGATCTTTTGGCCCTAAGTTATTGACTCTGACAATGGGAGTATTGCCGATGGTTTCTGTTATATCGCCGTATATCATCCTTCTAATTTCTCTTATTGGTTTCTATTTCATTGATTTTAATATCTTTGATTCCTTCTCCTTAGAATATCTTGATCTATGTAAATAATTATTTATTTGGTTTGGATGGATTCTCTTGTTGGATAATTGGTTTCTATGCATGCTTCATCAAAAAATATACTGACCATTGATCCACCATTCCTGTTTAAAACCGGTGAAATATTTAACGATCCGCTTTTCATTGCATACGAAACATACGGCGAGTTGAATGATAAAAAGGACAATGCCATTCTTGTGACTACGGGTTTGTCTCCTTCCGCACATCTGTGCTCAACTTCAGAGGATCAAAGTCCTGGATGGTGGGAGAAAATAGCTGGTGAGGGCAAATACATCGACACTCAAAAATATTTTGTGATCTGCATTAACTCTTTGGGCAGCTGTTACGGTTCTTCGGGTCCTGCAAGCTTTAAACCTGATACAGACGTCAAATATGGACTTTCTTTTCCCGAGGTGACAATCGAAGACATGGCTCAGTCCATGAAGCCCGTCATTGATGAATTGGGCATCAAAACTCTACACTCAATCATCGGGCCTTCGATGGGAGGCATGACGGCAATGAGCCTAGTGAAGCAATTTCCATCGATCACAAAGAATCTCATTCTGATCTCCACAGCTGCATCCTGCAGACCATTTTCCATTGCAGTGAGGTCGCTTCAACGTAAGTTGATCACTTCGGATCAGAATTGGGAAGAGGGGAAGTATCAAGATAAAGATCTTCCGCTGAATGGAATGAAACAAGCCAGATATCTAGGAATGGTGACTTATCGATCACCGACAGAATGGAACAATCGATTCGGCAGAAAGAAATCTGAAGCGACTCCCAAACCAGAAGATTTCTCAAGCAATCGATTTCAAATACAGGATTATTTGAAGAGTCGATCGGATGATTTTGTGTCTGATTTTGACCCCAACTCATACCTCTATTTATCGAGGTCCATCGATACGTTTGATTTGATTGAAGAGAATGAGAGCATTGGAGAGATTTTTAAGAGTTTTAATTTGGATCGTGTCTTGATCATGGGTGTGAATGAGGATTATATTTTTCCTTTTGATTGCTTAGAAGAATTATTTGAGGCATTCACAGATGCTTCTAAAGACGTTTCCATCAAGAAACTACCCTCATTGAGTGGCCATGACTCCTTCTTAGTCGATCATGAGAACTTTGGATCGAGCATTAGGGCATTTTTAGAAGCCTGACTAGAGAAAGAATCCAAGAGCAGAAATTAAAATTATTACTGGAAGCCATTTAAGAAACTTAATGAACATGAGTCTTCTGGTAAATTCCTTTGAGTCATTGACCCAAGGATAAGGCTCTTCTGGCACTGGCACATCCAAGAATGCACAAAGCGGTTCCCACCCATCTTTTGCAGAATGCATAAGAAGTTTCTCTTCAGGGATGCTTCTCTTCACTTCCTCAACATGGTCATTAAAGACTCGCATTGCAAATTCTCTGTCTTCAAACCGGTATGAGAATGGTTCACCAAATACTGTTTTATCGATCATCTTAAAGACTTTATCTGCCCTTGGAAGGATGAATCTAATCCACTTTGGAAAGTGTTGAGACATTTGATAAATGGTCTTTCTTGCACTGTCATACCAAGATCCAGCATCTCTCATTCCGAGAACTACTTTTGCATCTGGATATTTGTTCGAGAGCTCCTGGTAGTATGCAACAGAAGGCCAGTCGACAGCCGAGGAGTAATCTTTGAAAACCTCATCCCAATCCACCTTTTCACCCATTGATGCAAGATAGAAATATTCGGCTTGTTCGGGATTTAGCATCACCTCTTTCATGTGATGACAGGGACCAAACCCAAGTTTTTCCAATGCTTCTTTAAGCGAGAGAGTTCCCGTTCTTCCGAAGCCTGCACCGATTACCTTTAAAGTCATAGAGATGATGATATCAAATGATTGAATAACTAAGCATGCTCTATGCGTTTATATTCGATCTTTAATGATTATTTCTTTTTGAACTTGTTTTTATTAAACGATCGCTTACTTTTAGCAGGACCATTTTTTTTATTGCGATCTTTATTGTTTTCTTTTTTCTTAGATGATTTTCTTTTCTTATGCCAATGAGGTTTCTTATTGTCTGATCGCTTTCTTTTTTTGAATCCCTGATAGTTTGATTTCTTGTGCTGATTATTCTTCGGCTTTAGATTGGTTGTATTGAGATGTTGAGTGGTCTCGAAGCCTTCTATGTCTTCTCTCGGAATCCTAAACTTCAATAGACGCTCTATATCACTGAGAAGATTAAACTCCTCCGCACAGACCAACGAAATGGCTTCACCTTCTTTTCCTGCCCTTGCTGTTCTTCCAATTCGATGAATGTAATCTTCTGCAACCATGGGTAGATTGAAATTAATCACAACCGGAAGCAGATCAATATCGATTCCTCTCGCAGCAACATCCGTTGCAACAAGAACTTGGACTTTACCCTTTTTGAAACCTTCTAGTGCTTTCGATCTTGCTGCTTGCGTCTTATTTCCGTGAATTGTGTCGGACAGAATCCCTTTTTTATTTAGCTGCCTTGTTAATTTATCTGCAGCCCTTTTTGTTTTAATGAAAACCAGAACCTGAAACCAATTATTTTCCTTAATGCTGTGGATCAGCAGTTCTCTTTTTCTGGATTGATCAACAGGGTAGACCGTTTGTTTGACTTTTTCGGCCGTTGAATTCTCAGAGGCCACTTGTATCTTTTTGGGCGAGTTGAGAAGTCTGGAAGCCAGTTTTTGTATCTCCTTTGGAAAAGTGGCTGAAAACAATAAATTTTGCCTTCTTTCGGGCAGTTGCTTGATCACTTTTTCTATGTCTCTCTTGAATCCCATATCAAGCATTCTGTCCGCTTCATCCAAAACAAAAACCTCTACACCTGAGAGATCTATGGTGTTTTGACTTAAATGATCGAGTAGCCTACCCGGCGTGGCGACCACAATATCAACGCCTTTTTTTAGCTTACTTTTTTGAGGCCTCATGCTGACGCCTCCAAATATCTCTATGGTCTTGAACGGCAGTGCAATGCCATAGGTACGAAAACTATTGTTCACTTGAGCTGCCAGTTCTCTGGTAGGCGTCAGAATTAAAGCACGAACTTTTCTTTTCTTTGAATTAGATTTCTGCAAGCGATTGAGAATAGGCAGAGCAAATGCTGCCGTCTTCCCGGTGCCTGTTTGTGCCCCAGCAAGTATATCCATGCCCTTATTAATAAGAGGGATTGCCCTTTCTTGGACCGGTGTTGCTTCTGAATAGCCTTCTTTTTGAATTGTATTCAGCAATTCATCTGAGAGACCAAGATTTTTAAAAGACATTGAATACCCCTTTGAGAGGCTCACAGTGTATAGATTTTTTTAATATATTCCTGTTTATCTTCTCTTAATTCAGCCAAGCACTCCACTCAGAACCCACAAGGCGGCGAGAGTCAGCATACTCGCTGCCACTCGGTTTGCATTCACAATGCCTTTACTGCCGCTCAGTCGACTCGCAAGCCACTGTCCACCTGTTGCATATGCAGTCATCGATATAAACTCAGTCGTGAGCATGATCCCCATCATGATCATGAATTGAGGAACAAGTGATGCATCCATGGAAACAAAACCTGGGAGTAGAGCCATTAAGAAAGCCCAACCTTTGGGATTGCTGACCGCTGTTACATAACCAAGGATTGCAAGTGCCATGGGGTGAGTCTTTTTAAGATCTCTGGATTCAATGGCTTCGGGTGTTTCACGGAAGAGTTGGAAAGCAAGATACAAAAGATAAACACCTCCCACAAATGAGACAATTTTGAAATAGATGGGATCTCGGGACAAAAGCCAACCAAGGCTCCAAAATGTTGCAGTAAAAACGCTTGCAACGCCACTTAATTCTCCCAGCATCATCCAGAGTGTTCGTCTATAGCCAATTGATAGCCCCAGTGTGAATGCCAATGTCATGCATAACCCTGGCGTAAATGAGACCGATGCAATGGTGGGGATAAACAATAAAATTAAATCTGGCGACACAGATATTTCCTTATAATTTAGAAAATATTATTTTCTCTTTGAAGCTCTCTTATGTAGCTAATGATGTTTTTAACTTCATCTCTGGTCACGTTTTCAACGGCAGGCATATTCCCAAACATCCAATGATGTCCTCTCACTCCCATTTCTACTGCTCGATAAAATGTCATGTCATTGTGATGACTGGACTCATATATTTTGTGCACAAGGGGTGGGCCTATCTTTTTTCTTCCAACCGCATTTTTTCCATGGCACTCAATGCAATTTAATTCAAAGATCTTCTTTCCTAGGATTGCTTCATTGGAAAAAGATTCAGGTATTTTTATTCTCACAATTGCATCATCAAACATGATACTTTTTCTCTCATTATCGTCTGCCCAACCATTAAAGCTAAAGAGTAGTGCTGATATGAGGATGAGTTTTTTCATAAATTAAGCCACCTTTTTTAAAAAAGTTATCGTTTAGCTTCTCTCAGGCTTTTTTCAAAGCATACAGTTATACCTAATGAATTTTCTTCTTTTGCTGGCGTCAAAATATATCTGCTTCCAATTGTCTTCAATTTATAAATGCAATTGGAGCTCTCAGTCTGTATGTGTAAAGTTTGGAATTTTTCATCATACTCATATCTTCCATTTTCAGTAATCATTTTTCCCGTAGGTGAGTATTTAACCCCTCTTTTATTGAAACTGACCGCGACCTCTGGAGTCTCATGTGAAAAAAGATCACCGCTTTTGAAATTGAAGTACTCTCTGCCACTATCGGTCTTTTCATATAACCTTTTGCCTTCTAATGAATTGCTTTGTTGGGCAAAAGACAATGATGTCCCCAAGAATAAAACTGATATGAGAATGAGTTTTTTCATTCGATAATTCCTTTCCTTCGAGCCTCTTCTAAAGTTTCTTCAATGCTCCTCATCCGCTTGTCAAATCTTTCATTGGTGCAAAGCTCAATGTCCTGTTCATTCGATAATTCTGCTTCGCATTCCCGTCTATAGATGTCTCTGATCATTTCCCCGGTGATGGTTTTCGGGATACTACCTTCTAATTTCCTCTTTCTGAATCTTGTATTAGTGCAGAGCTCAATATCATTAATATCTGTGTATTCATTTTTACATTCATCTCTAATTACACTCTCTACAGCTCTCTCTATAGCTGAATTAGAGTTGTCATCGCTGGTTCCAAAATTTGGGGCAATGAAAGCAAAAATGACCAAAGCACCCCAGATTCTCCAAAACCAGATCACGATTCTAGAATTGGATTCCATATTCATTTTTAGGAATGCCTCATCATTGATACCGCCTGATTGATAGATAGATTTGATTGTTCTTACGGGAATAACAATGAACGCATAGAGAAGATATATTCCGATTAGCGAGCCGATGAAGAAGCCATTGCTATAAATAGCAAAAATTAAATCATAAAGATTCCCCCTTACTGGCGTT
>ERZ802830.92-NODE-92-length-81429-cov-12.6913_pt1 | contig 81429 bp, 61 predicted proteins | sample MGYA00345654_ERZ802830 | MGnify/ENA primary metagenome ERZ802830 (study PRJEB30503, sample SAMEA104212375) | marine metagenome | biome: Westerlies Biome; feature: [SRF] surface water layer (ENVO:00010504) within the epipelagic zone...; material: water (ENVO:00002006)...
TTATATCTCGTCATTGACAACTTCTGAACAGTGTCTTCTCATAAGTCCTACTACTGAAACTAAAAAAAAGGTGGACGTGATGAAACTTTTTATAACCTTGAGCTTGTCTATTTGCCTGAATCTGTATGTAGTGCAGACGGCGAGAGGTGCAGATCAACCTCCTACACAGGCCTCTTTTGAGAAATCGTTATTGGGTAAAAACCCTACAGAGGTGAAGGCAATTATGGGTGGCCCACCGGGAAGGGTACGAGACACAGGCCTGGCGAAGTGTTGGAGATATTACTACCCGACCTATGATCCAGATTCTGAAAAAGTATTTGAGGAAGCATGTATCCATTTTGACTTAGACAAAATCGTTGATCGCTGCTTTTATTTCGAAAAGTGCTATTTCAAGTAGGACATTGGGACCAGCAAGAATTGCAGCACGTCTTTCGTCGGCTTGTCTCGTGCCGGGTTTACCTAACCAAAACTCGCGACCGTTTACTCGTAAACGTAAAAGACCTTTAACGGGGTGTAACCGTGGCTCAGGAAATGCCTTGTTAGATCGTCTACCCATCTTCGTACCCTCCGGATCGGCTCTTTTATCGGGTACGGTTTGAAATGCGTACCCGATAAAAATGGAAACCATGATCCGAGCGGCACGATCACGACGGGTGATCGGTACAGGTTTGTCCTTTGTTTCTACAGGCGTTCGACATTGCCGACAAACATTTGGTGCTGCATGCTTCAAAAACGAACCTCTTAGATGCTAAAAAAGAGGTTTTTGTCTGAAGAAAGGAAATAGCGGCGGCCGGACTTGAACCGGCGACCCCAGGCTTATGAAGCCTGTGCTCTAACCAACTGAGCTACACCGCCCTCCTGGAAGTTCTGCCTGAAGAAGAACCTCGTCATAAGGTAACCACTATACCCCATCTTTTCAGTGGTGCATCTGTGAATAAAAAAGGTCTCGTGGGAAGAGAATTCTGACTTAAAAAAACAGGCTCGGGCTTCCTTTCAGAAACCCGAGCCAACTATTGAGTCTGCCTGCTGTCCAAACAGAATTGGAAATCAGCGAATTGACTATTCAACTAAGCCGCATGCAGCTTCGACAATGGTATTGATCTTTCCATCGTCCAATTCACCCTTTTTCAGAGCATGACTTGAGACAACTTTACTGCTCTTGTAACAGACAACAGTGAGGTCGGCTTCCGGAGCAATTTTGAGATTATCTGGTCCATTTTGAGAATCTTCGGGCACAACGAATGCCACATTTTGAATACCATTGTCTTCTACGAACTTTGTTGCCGCATTTTTCAGGCTATCGCTATCTCCGCCGATCATGTTGACGAAGCCACAGAGTTTTGCATCGGCGTGTTCTTTGATTTCACCTTCAAGTTCAGTAACAAGTTTTGCCAATGATTGATCAGCAGTTCGGGCAAAGATCATGACAACAGGCCGACTGCCCATTCTGCATCGGTAACAAAGTCGTTTGCCATCTTCTACGCCATCACTTGGATTGCCAGCAGCCTTGGTTACGGTGAAGGCGCCAACACCGTCTCCTGGTTGCGGGCCACTTACAAGGTCTGCCATGCAGTAACTTGCTGTGGATACTAAAGCAATTGCCGCTATTCCGGCTGTGAGTCGTTGAAATGGTTTCAGGAACTCCATCGAAAACTCCTACGTATATGTGGTGTACTGTTCGCTGACGGGCGAGTGATTTGTAATAAATCATCCGCTCAGCATCTTTCCGCACAATGTCGGGAACACATGCCACGCTGGCATGAGGTAATCCCTGACTCAATATATAATAGTCTCTTCTTATTCTTTCGAACATAGCGCGGGTACGGTACATTCGGCAAGCGTGTCATAACAAAGCTCGATATCGTGTGGTTTCGGTAGTGCCAAGAAAAATGAGGTTCGAAATGCCCCCGCCAGTTCCCAAACCACACATTAAGCAGACGCACTTATTTATTAATGGCCAATGGATTCCAGCGCAGTCTTGATGCCTACTTAGAGGATAAGACAGTCACTGTTCGCCTAGGGTGAGTAGCTAAGTCAACGACCAATGCGATTGAAAGGGTACGTTCATGTCAAAAGTCCGAACAGGTGGTGGTTGGAGAGCGATACGGTACACCCTCAGGAAGGCGTATGACGCAGGAGGTTTCTGGTCGTTGTGGAAAGCGATGCGAAGTAAAAATACATGTAAAACATGTGCCCTCGGCATGGGTGGGCAGGCTGGCGGCATGGTTAATGAGGCTGGCCACTTTCCCGAAGTGTGCAAGAAATCATTTCAAGCCATGGTGGGCGACATGCAAGGCGGAATCCCAGATGATTTTTTTCAAACATACTCACTTGCACAGCTTAGTAAATTTACACCATATCAAATGGAGCATGCAGGAAGACTCGTAAAGCCGCTCCTACTGGAAAAGGGGAGTCAACATTATCAGCCAATTACGTGGGGTGAGGCGATGGAGCGTATCGTCACGAAACTTCGTAACACAAAGCCACGAAAAAGCTTTTGGTATTTCTCAGGACGTTCAAGTAACGAGGCGGGCTTTTTATTGCAGTTGTTTGCAAGACTTTACGGGACAAACCACGTCAACAATTGCAGTTACTACTGCCACCAAGCAAGTGGTGTCGGGCTCACAAGTGTCATTGGTACCGGGGCTGGCACAATTAAGTTGGACGACCTTGAGAAAAGTGACTTTGTCATACTGATAGGAGGCAATCCGGCAAGCAATCACCCTCGCATGATGAGATCATTGATGATGGTTCGGCGACGCGGCGGAAAAGTCGTTGTTGTGAATCCCATGATTGAAACAGGCCTTGTGAACTTCTCAGTCCCCAGCGATCCTGTGAGCCTGCTATTCGGGACTAAAATAGCAAGCACGTACGTTCAGCCATGTCTTGGCGGTGATCTTGCGCTCATCTACGGAATCATGAAGCGATTGAAAGAGATGCATGCTTTGGAGCGTGGGGACACGCCGGAACCAATTGTTGATGAAGAATTCCTTGCTAACCACACGCAGGGTTGGGATGCATTAGCGGAACGTCTCGAATCGTTGTCATGGGATGAGATTGTTGAAAAGTCAGGAGTTGGGAAAGAGGAGATCAACGATATCACGGCACAGTATGCGGCGTCGAAGCGTGCCGTTTTTTCCTGGACAATGGGTGTCACGCATCATCTTCACGGTTCAGCCACCGTGCAGGCTATCGCTCAACTTGCACTAATGCGACGCATGATCGGTCGCCCGGGCGCTGGACTCCAGCCAATCCGAGGCCACTCAAATATTCAGGGAATGGGCACGGTTGGTGTAACTCCAAAACTGAAAGAAACAATATTTGAACGACTTGAATCTGAACTCGGTGTGACACTGCCATCATTTCCTGGTTTTGACACGCTCGAGTGCCTTGAAGCAGCCGATCGTGGGGACATGCAGTTTGCGTTTTGTCTAGGAGGAAATCTCTACGGGGCTAGTCCGGATGCCAGTTTTTCTAGACGGGCGATCGGGCGTACTGATATGACCGTTTATATGAGCACATCGTTGAATACCGGGCATGCTAGTGGGCTCGCACGAGACGAAACAATTGTTCTTCCTGTTCTCGCTCGTGACGAAGAGCCAGAACCCTCAACTCAAGAAAGTATGTTTAGTTATGTGCGGCTTTCTGATGGAGGAAAACCGAGACATGAGCAAAGTGCTCAGTATGGGCCACGAAGCGAAGTCGAAATCATCTCGGAACTAGGGTGCCGAATTCTCGGAACGAGTGGCCCCGTAAACTGGCTGGAAATGTCACATACGAGCACGATTCGTAAAGCGATTGGTCGTATGATTCCAGGCCTTGAACAGATTTCTAAGATGGACCAAACCAAAGAAGAGTTCTCCATCCCTGGTCGCACGCTCGATACGCCGACATTTCCTACCGCGAATGGAAAAGCAACCTTTCATGTCCATGACTTGCCAGATGCGCCAGAGGGGTTGCAGTTAATGACGATCCGCAGCGAAGGCCAATTCAATACGGTTGTCTACGAAGAGGAAGACCTGTATCGAAATCAAAGTCGGCGAGATATTGTCTTAATGCACCCTGACGATATTCACAGTCATGGCCTGTCAGAAGGTAGTCTTTGTCGTGTTCAAAGTGATTCTGGCGAAATGCGTAGGGTGACCATCTCAGCGTACCCAGAAATTCGCCAAGGGTGTGTGGCGATGTATTATCCAGAAAGTAATGTCCTTGTTCCAAAAGGAGTCGATCCACTTTCTCGAACACCATCCTATAAACGAGTGGCTGTAAAAATTGTGAAAGATGAAAGTCTGGGTCTGGCTGACAACAGTCCCAGAAATATTCCTACGATCAGAGCAGGTACGCCACGTGAGAAAATGAACCAGTGCTAGGCTATTTTTTTCCGGGATGGCTTGCCAGCCATGAGAATCAGGTGTTTTCCTTTAGCGTCATGTGCTGTGTTTCTAGCGTGGGCCACCAGAGTCCCTATCAAGCAGATTCAGAAAAAGGTCTTTTGTTTTCGATTTTTCATGCCGCTACCTGTGTTTTTGCTTACGAAGGCTTTTTGAGCCTTCGTAAATGGATTTCAAGGGAGTTCGGCTGAAGGGCCGCGATTGAGTTGTTGTTACCGCAACCGATATTGGCAATTTCATGGTGGCGTCAAAGTCGATGCGCTCCGTTGGCTGTGGAATTAGTGGATTCAAAACAACTGGACACCTAGGCGATGAGAAACTTGCGATCTGCGCAGTTTCTAGGCAGGCAGGGCGATGCCCGCATTCCAAACACGAGTGACTGGTTTCTGGGCAGTCGGACAAGGGGCGTCCTAAGTCGTTGATAGCAAACAACTTGCAGTCAATGCTTGACTCCTTGTGCACAGTTAATTCGGTTTCGTTTGTGAGAGAGTTCTGTTTGTGCTGAGTGAATTATGCAGCCTGGCTCTCTTCTACCTGAGTCGACATATGGAAGGAGTCATGAATGCCAGCGTTTATCCAAAAAGAATCCGGGGGCTTTGCCGATAACGCGGTAGGGCACGGTTCGCAGGCAATTCTTGAGGTAGCAGAACGGCTCTTCGCTGCTGAACCAGACTGGATCGTTTTTTTTCGTGAGATAATGGGTCTTGATGGCATAGTTCGGCGGACCTATCAGACTCCAGACTCTCTCATGCGTTTTGAGTGTTCCGCTGAATATGCACGAATTCGTGAAATGTTGGATGCTCTGCGGCAGAAACAGCAGGAAAAATCACCAGTTCGGGAAGCACAGCGTGTTGTCACTGTCAGGATGCCCATGTCACTTCACGAAACACTCAAAGCAGAGGCTCAGGAGATGAATGTGAGCATCAACAAGCTCTGTATTTCAAAATTGCTCAAATTACTGGATGAAAATGCATGCCGGGACCTCGTGCCCGAAGAGCACATCGAATGAGGTTCACCGGACCATTGGGCAAGTCTTAAAAAAGAATCTGAGTGGGCCTGTAAGCCGGGTTTTGTTCTTTTGGGTCAATTTCCCAAAAGAGGCAATCATTTCTCTACGACGGCAGTTACCTGCAGTCTCAAGCAGCCCACCCGAAAAGAAACTGAAGCGGATCGCCTCAGGCCGCTGTTTAGAGCGGACTCTCTTCTGTTCGGCCTTGCTCCCGATGGGGTTTACCGAGCCAGACCAGTCACCCGGCCTGCTGGTGAGCTCTTACCTCACCGTTTCACCCTTACCAGCAGACAGGAGCCTGCTGGCGGTCTATTTTCTGTGGCACTTTCCCTAACCTTACGGCTGGTGGGGGTTACCCACCATCGCATCCTTCGGAGCCCGGACTTTCCTCTCGCCAGAATGTTTTTGGCACAAAAAATGCAGCTTAATCTCGAAAGATAGAAATGCACATTTCACAATCCAAATCCGTATCTGACCAGCGACTGCCCGGCCCACTCAGATTCCTTCAAAATCGTCGCACGGCACACGACGAAGAGCAAGCGGTGCTTACTACTTTGGGGTGCTAGTGATTAATCAGGATGAGATCACGTGAAATGAAGCAAAACATGAATACGTACTATGCGGGACAGTTTTTCTTATCGTATAGTTCAAATAGTATGCTAAGAGACGAAAATTACTTTGTTGCGGGCCATCACGCCGGAGAATTCAACTGATGTTCGGCGAATTACAACCCATTGGTGGAGGGGACTCGATTCCTCTGCTGAAGAAGACCCTCGTGGTTGGCCGGCGAGAGTCTGCTGATGTTGTGCTGAGATTCCCAACAATTTCAGGAAGTCATTGTGAACTTGTTGTTGAGGAAGGGATTTGGGTTGTACGAGATCTCAACAGTAGCAATGGAACAAAAGTGAATGGTGTTCGTGTGAATGAACAGCATGTCAAGCCAGGTGATACGCTATCAATCGCCAAATATGCTTTTGAGGTCTTCTACGATCCTGCAGAGTTGGGTGCAACCGATGATGCAAAGAGTAAACTTGCTGAGACGAATGTTTTCAGTCGCAGCCTTCTTGAGGCCTCTGGATTAGAGTCTCGCCGCAGGCGGTGATTTTCGGCAGCAGGGGGGCGTAGCCGTGGCGTCAACTGGAGGAGTATCAATGCAAGTGTCCTGCTGTGTATGCTTGAGGAATGAAGAATTCTCGAACATCTCGGGTCGCCTTTCGCAAAAACCGTCATGCGCGGCGACGGCAAACTGATGTTACCCGACAATTCGAAAATGATGGCGATGTGAGCGAGAATCTTGCGTCAACAGAGAGGCTTTCTGGCAAGGGGGATCTTACTCGAAAACGGACAGTAAAGCTGCCTGCTGTTGAAGGCGGTGTCAATGGTTCTGGGAGTGGAAATGATGCGTGGCGAGGACAAGTGCTCCACGCCCATGGTTTAGACAGCTTTGTGCGCGATGAGTTTGGGCAGATTGTACGGTGCGCAATTCGTCAGGTCCTACATGATGTCGCGACAGATCAACGCCATCCAGTATCCGCTGGCGATTGGGTGCACGTGCAGGGGCGAGGTGAAGAGGCGGCCATTTGTTTCATCGAACCTCGACGCAGTGCTTTAAGTCGATCCAGCCGTGGCCGCCGACATACTCTTGTTGCGAATGTTGACCAATTGTTTATCGTTGGCAGTGCTGCCCAGCCAGACTTGAAGCCCGGCTTGATTGACCGGATGCTTGTGGCTGCGGAGTCTGCTGGCATCCGGCCCGTGATCTGTATTAATAAAATCGATCTGATCGACCCTGCCGAACTTCTGCCGCTCGCCGGGGTGTACGCTCGCATGGGCTACCCGGTTATCCTCTGCTCGTCAGTAACTGGATATGGTCTTTCTCGACTAAAAATTGAGTTAGACGGGCAAGTCACTGCCGTGGTTGGACAGAGCGGTGTCGGTAAGTCATCACTACTCAATCGTCTCGAGCCAGTACTCGAATTGCCTGTCTCTGATGTAAGTCGTGATAATGAAAAGGGGCGGCATACAACTACTGCTGCAAGATTGCTTCCGCACTCGTATAACGGCAGCTTTGTTGATACTCCCGGTGTGCGTCAGTTTCAGCTTTGGGAAACCGTTCCAGCTGAGGTTCCGTCTGCCTTCCGGGACTTACGCCCTCTTGCGAATCACTGCCGCTATCCTGACTGTAGTCATTCGCATGAATCTGGATGTGCGGTGAAGGATGCTGTTGCTGACGGTCTCCTCGATACTCGACGCTGGGAAAGTTGTTGTTACCTTGCAGCAGGAGCGGAGGATAGTCGCGAGTGAGTCTCCCGGAACGTACCACTGGCGTAGAGTCAGAGCGAACTGTGCTTGTTGGTGTGTATATCAATACGCCCGTGAACCCCAAAGATCCTTTGTTGGAGTTGTCAGGTCTGGCAATCACGGCAGGCGCACACGTTGTGGCCGAATTGGTCCAGCGAAGACACGAACCAGATCAGCGGACATATATCGGCCGAGGAAAGCTCAAAGAACTTTTTTCTATTGTTGAGCATCACGATGCCGATGTTGTCATGTTTGATAATGATCTTTCACCGGCACAAATACGAAACCTTGAGCATGAGTTGGATTGTAAAGTGCTGGATCGTTCAGAGGTCATCCTTGATATATTTGCTGCACGAGCACGGACGTATGAAGCGAGGTTGGCTGTAGAGTTAGCACAGTTGGAGTATTCGTTGCCAAGGCTCAAGCGGATGTGGACACATCTCTCACGTCTGAAGATGGGCATTGGGATGCGAGGTCCTGGTGAAAAGCAACTTGAGGTGGACCGGCGGCTTGTCGAGAAGAGGATACATGACCTGAAGCAGGAATTGTTAGTTATTCACCGTCGCCGTGAGCGACAGGTTGCAGCGAGGCATGAGCAGCGAACGGTGTCTCTCGTTGGATATACAAATGCAGGTAAAAGCACGCTGCTCAATGCCCTCACTCACGCAGACGTTCTCGCTGAAGACAAGCTCTTTGCCACACTGGACACTCGTACTAGGCGATGGAAGTTGCCAAGTTGGGGGCCCGTGTTGTTGAGTGATACTGTTGGCTTCATTCGTGATTTACCACATCATCTGATTGCAAGCTTTAAGGCAACGCTCGAAGAGACTCAGCAAGCCGACTTATTGCTTCATGTGGCAGACGCCTCGAGTCCATTTGTTGAAAATCAGATCAAAGCCGTCCATTCTGTACTCGAAGAGCTATGTGTTGATGTAAAAGACACGATACTTGTTTTGAATAAACTCGATGCAGTGACCGATCGCATCACACGAAATCGATTATGTGATAGGTACCCTTATGCCGTGGGTGTTTCTGCTCACTCAGGCTATGGCTTAGAAAATCTTGCGGTACGTACGAGTGATGCTTTAGGGCGAAACTTCCGGAATGTTGAAGTAGAAACAGATTGTGGAAACGGCCGTCTCTTGGCTTGGCTTGCGAAGCATGGTGAAGTTCTGTCGAAGCGATTTGGTGATGAGCGAATGATAATTCACTGTCGTATACCGCCGGCAGTTCTGGGGCGTATCGATCCGGATGAAGCAACTGTTAGAGATTGTGATAATGAGGTGTGCGAGCAGTCGCGATCTCCATTGTCCTCTTCAACACAGTCTCCAGTAACGGAAGCTACATGACGTGTTGCATCGTAAAGTAAGAAATCTTTCTGGGCGGTGTGGCATTTTAACCGGGGCAACCTCCGGTGTAGGTAGAGCACTTGCAAGATTGCTTGCGGAGCGAGGTGTACGGCTTGTCATTTCTGGTCGTCGTGAATCAAGGCTAAACGATCTCGCCTCGGAATATCCCGGAGTGCTCATTCCTCTTTCTGGAGATATTACAAATAGTAAATTTCAGGACGAACTTGTCGGAAAGGCAGAGGCAGCGTTTGGTGGTGTTGATTTGGTCATAGCAGCAGCAGGAGCAGGAGCTGTAGGGTCTTTTTCAGAGTCATCATTGGATACGATGAGGAGAGTGTTTGAAATTGATTTTTTTGCTCCAGTAGAACTTGTATACAAATCACTTCCGCAACTTAAGAATGGCCATGCACCAGCTGTTGTATTGATTGGTTCTATACTCGGAGTGCATCCGTTACCCTTGCATGGTGGGTATGCAGCAGCAAAAGCCGCACTGCATGGGTTTGCTCGTGCAGTTCGGCCGGAGTTGGCATCTCTTGGCATTGATGTAAACCTCGCAATACTTGGCCCGACTGAATCAGAGTTCTGGAATAATCTTGTTGCTGGTGAACGGGCCAGCTGGTCGCAGGGCCGTTCCTTACCGGCAAAGACTACAGCCGCAGCAATTATTGCTGCACTTGAACGAGGCTCGCCAGCTGTGATCCCTGGCTGGCGAGCGAAAACCTATGTCCTTTTGTCACGATTTTTTCCAGTACTTATTGACTTTTTTGTTCGTTGGAAACGTCGACTTTCTCGGCAATCGTGAGTAGTTCCTCTGCATCGAGCCACTGGTCGTTTGTTTGAAACAGCTGCTGGATTGCTGCTTTATGGAGTTTCATTTTTATTTCTCCGACGCCGAGGGCGCCGTAAAGAATTTTTGTACCATCACGTCGCGCGGTATCGGTTGCCTGAATGCCAGTTATTCCAGCTGGTGGCACTGCATTGAGGTCAATGCAGACCGTGGTGGAAATCGCTTGTGAAAGTTGTGCCTCGGTAAGCATCTCGACCCCCGGTCCACCTGCTGAAACAATTAGATCTACGGATCCAATTACCTTCTCAAGCATTTTGATTGAAGTAGGCTCAAGGCGAGCGAGAGGGAAATTTTTGTTGAGTAGCTTGCAGTGTTGGGATGCGCGCTCAAAGGATCGTGAGGCAAGATGGACGTGGGCTCCTTGATTTGCAAGAAGCCGGCTCACTCGTTGTCCAACAGGGCCAGTGCCGCCGAGTACAAGAGCTTGACATGCTTTTGACTTAGTCGAGGGTTGGAAGGAAATATGTCGTTTTGCTGCAATGACCGTTGCGGCTGCGGTTGTGTTTGCACCTGCTGGATCAATGAGGACACTAACACGAACCGAGTTGAAAAAGGTGTTTGAAATCTGAGAAGCAATCTCTTCCACCTGAGCAATATTTTTGCCCCCAAGGAAAATGCTCGTTGAGGCAAGATCAGATCCTGCTCGGGTGAACATTGCTCCATGGATCAGTGAAACAACATTCTTTGGTGAGACGTTGCCGTGTTGCAAAAGAACATCGGCGCCCGCATCAACAGCAACAACCGCATCAAATGAACAGGGCTGGGGATCAACATCAAGTTGCAGGAGAATTTTCTTCATGGAAGAAAGCTAGCATAGTCATTCGTTTTGTACTAAAAGCCCCGGAACGGATGGGTAGCATCTTTTCCTGCAATCATCTCTTCTACCGTAGGTTTGCCGTGCATGGCGTTTGCAATCGAGTCGAGCGTTGCCTTGTAGTTGTTGTCGTAAATCTTTTTATCATCCTCTGCCAGCCAGTGAATGAATACGCCACAAACGATAACAAGATCTTCGGCTTGATCTTTTGGAATGACTCCACTTTCAACACTGTCTGCAACGGCTTTTGCTACTGCTGCCTGTGCAGGACCAAACATCTGAACTGCCTGTTTTGCTCCCTTGATAGTTACTTTCGTAATCATCACTGTTGCAGGCTTGACAGCAAGATTTGGTGTCAGGACTGCAAGCAGGTTGGAATGCCCCTCGCTCTGGCGTGAAAGAGCGTTGGCAAATGCTGTACCGACAGGGCCTTCCTTGGTGCCAATCAATAAATCGATATGAGCAACTTCATTGCCATCACCGGCTAACGATTCACCTATAAACATCGACATGTGGGAGATCTCCTCGAAACGAGTGCAGAAAGTGCTGATGGTGCCTACCAGGATAAAGTATCCTGCTAGGCGAAAAGGTATCGTATGGAGGCATTATCAGCAATGAGGTGAAGTTTGTGATCCTCACGATAACGTTTTCGAGCCACAGTACTCTGGGTTTAATGCCGGGTGTGTACAAATTTGCTTGTTATTGGTGCTAGTGCTCGTGCATTTGCAGCATCTGCACGTCGTCTTGGAATAAAGGTCAATGCTATTGATCTTTTTGGGGACAACGATCTACGAGAGGTTTGTGGCCGCGTGGTCCAGGTTCATTCAGGCGACTACCCCGATGGCTTGCCTGCGATCGCAGCTACATTTCCGGAAAGCCCTGTCGTTTATACAGGTGGTTTAGAAAACCATGCCAAAGTTCTCAGTAGGCTGTCACGCGAGAGAACACTCATAGGAAATATTCCAGCGGCGGTGGAACGGGTTAGAGATCCGACTTTCATTCAAGTGTTAGCTCGCGAGAACGGCTGCAGTTATCCAGCAACTTTTTCAAGCCCATTCGGCCTGCCAAAAGACGGAACATATCTGAGAAAACCAACGGCGAGTGTCGGTGGTACGGGGATTATACGATGGGTGGGTTTGGATGAAAAACCTTGTGCCGACGGTGCACTCTGGCAAGAGTTTGTTACAGGCGTTCCAATGTCTGCCAGTTTGTTGGTAGGCCCAGAAGGGATTGAAGTGCTCAGTGTGTGCCGGCAACTCATTGGACGTGGGTGGTGTCAAGCCAAGCAATTCAGTTTTTGTGGTGCCGTTGAACTTTCGAATGCTGGCTTGAAGCAAGATATGCGCACACGGTTGCTCGAGTTCGCGAGTGCTCTTGTTGAAAGGGCAGGCCTTATGGGACTCATTGGCATTGATTTTATAATGCCCCGAAAGATGACAAAAGACCCAATTGGAAAACCAATTGTTCTTGAGGTTAACCCAAGGCCCACAGCCACGATGGAATTGACTGAACGTCGTACCGGGCGAAGCCAGGCAGGTCTGCACCTTTCGGCATACGGTTTTCCTTTGCCTACGAAGTCAATTGCTCCAACATGTGGACGAGATGTCTGCTGGGGAAAAGCGATTGTGTTTGCCGAGAAGCCGGTCTATGTCTCTTTGGCTTTTGATCGCCATCTCACAAGGTGTGCATCATTGATGGAGGACCAAAGTCTGGGATGGCCAATGGTCACAGATCGGCCACGTTGTGGGACTGTGATTCAAGCCGGCCATCCAATCTCGACCATTTTTGCATCAGCACAAACACCGGGCAATGTGCTTCGTAGTTTGCGAGAACATGTTGGTGAAATCGTACGAGTTCTGTGAGGAAAGTAGATGTTCTTAGCCCGCAAGCCTGCGGGTTGTTGTGTCCTCATTAGCTTCAGCAAGAAAATGCATCAAGTAAGCATCTTCTGTGGTGTCCTGATAGAAGTCGCGGAGGACACTTGTTGCAAGAAATCCTAGTGAACGGAAAAAAACTTGAGCAGGAAGATTCGTTTCACGGACTTCTAAAACGATTCTGTTACGTCGCTGAGGGCTAAGTTTAGAAATTAATTTCGTCAGCATTGCTGTGCCGATTCCCAGTCGTCTGTGTGTGCGTGCGACGGCAAAGTTTAGGACATGCACTTTTGTTCGGTGGAGTTCGTACAGCATATAGCCCACAACGCCACCGCTTATTTCGGCAACCATGCCTATGCAGTTTCGTTGTCGTAAACATCGGGTGAAATCAGTATCAGCCCAAGGGAACTCAAATGATTCTTCCTCAATACAGAGAATCTCAGCCATGTCTCGACGGATCATCCAGCGAATTTGCACCTGGTCGGTTGAGGAAAGCTGGTGGTCGTAGGTGGTTTTCACAGAATTTTCTCCGAAGATCTCTTTGTCTTATATATATGGAAATAAGGCGGGGATTACGTGTGTTTACACTGCTCACTTGCCTGTTCGCCGGTTTTGCTTTGGCGAGACGCTAGCAGGTCTTGGCGAGCCAACCAAGATGTTTCCTGCCCACGAAACTGCCTTGACCGCCTCGCAGGAAGTGCCTACTTTCCCCGGGTCTGCCAGCCTCCGTTCTGTGCTGGCTTCACCTCGGTTGTTGGATAGTTGCATGAATTGGTTGCACATGCTTTCGCAACGAATGCGAGGCCATACATATTGTGGATTTATTTATTACACCGCTCTTGGTGTGATGGTGCTTGGGTGCGCTGGCCCTGCTATTCGTAGCCAGAGTCCAGAGCTTGAGGCTTTGGTGGCGGTTGAATCTGCAACACAGCTTGTAGGCGACTATGCTTCGCCATGGGGACTCAATAGCCAGCGAATTGAAAGGGCGGCACTTGTTACTGGCTTGTCTGATACGGGCAGTGATCCACCACCTGACCCGCGTCGGCAGATGCTCTTGGAGGACATGCAGGCAAGAGGAGTCGTCGATCCAAATCGCCTACTTGCATCACGATCAACTGCGCTTGCTTGGGTGAGAGGAACACTCCATCCGGGTATTCGTAAGGGCGATAGATTTGACGTCATTGTCGAAGTGCCTGGAAATCATGACACGACAAGTCTTTCAGGTGGTTGGCTTATGGAATCCCGGCTTGTTGAGATGGCGGTTCTGGGGAATCGTATCCGTGACGGTCATACGCTCGGCGTGGCAGAGGGGCCATTGCTTGTCGATCCCGTTTCTACCGGTGCAGTCGATTCAGTCGCAACTCTTCGTGGTCGAGTGCCCGGCGGTGGTATCGCGTTGACTTCACGGTCCATTGGTCTATCGATACATCCGGAGCATCGGTCTGTCGGTCTGTCGAAACGAATTGGCGATTGTATTAATCAAAGATTTCATGCAATTATTCGAGGCGTGAAGCGTGGTGTTGCAACTCCGAAAACAGACCGCTTTATCGAACTTGAGGTTCCAGAGGTCTATAGAAATAATTTAGGCCGCTATGTAAGTGTTCTTCGGTCGTTAGCGGTTGCCGAGCCGAGTGGTAATCGTCACGCAAGGTTAGAGCTTCTCTCGAGGCAGCTTGAAGACCCTGTTACTGCACCACGAGCAGCATTACGACTTGAAGCTATTGGGAAAGAAGCAATCGGCACTCTTCGTGAGGGGCTTGAATCAACAGATGCGGAGGTGCGTTTTGTCTCGGCCGAAGCGCTTGCGTATCTCGGAGAGTCACTTGCGGCCGAAAGACTTGCAGAGGCGTCTCGTGATCTGAGAAGTGCTCGCCCGAAAGCATTAGCTGCACTCGCAATCTTAGATGATGCGAATGGAATCGATGCACTTCGTTCCCTTCTCAGTAGTCGTAGTGCAGAGACTCGTTACGGTGCGTTTCGTGGTCTTTCTATGATCGATGCTAGTTTGCCAGACATTCGTGGAGACATGCTCGGCGAAGCATGCCGGCTTCATGTTATTGATGTTTCCGGGGAACCTCTGATTCACGCTACTAGAGCGGCTCGAGCGGAGGTGGTGCTCTTTGGAGGTTCACATCCTGTGAGTGATGGGCTTCGGGTTGAAGCAGGGCCGTCAATTGTGGTTGTGGTGGAAGGAAATGGTGCGGTTGTGAACTGCTTTAAGCCAGATGAACCGGACGTCATAAAGAAAGTAGACCCTCAGGTAGAAGAGATTCTTCATGCAATTGTGGAGTGTGGAGGAGGGTATCCGGATGTTATTCAATTTTTGCAGCAGGCGACAGCACAACGAAAAATAGAAAGTCGGCTTGCGTTTGATGCAATCCCTACAGAGTTTGACGGACGGCTCAGCGTTCCGAGGGAAGTCGTAAACAGGAATCAAGATGTAAAGGAAGAGGATGATCAAAGTGAGGGTGACGATAGCGGGGACGAGTCAGAAAGTTACTGGCCTTCTCTGTTTGACACAGCCCTGCTGGAATCCGGCGCATGATAACACTGAAAGCCCTGGAGCTTTTCGGATTCAAGAGTTTTGCTGACCGAACGAGATTTGAGTTTCCGGAAGGCATTACCGTTGTTGTTGGTCCAAATGGCTCAGGAAAATCGAATGTAGTAGATGCAATCAAGTGGGTGCTTGGTGAGCAATCTGTTCGTAATCTCAGGGGCAAGGCGTCCACTGATGTCATCTTTGCTGGTTCAGCAGCAAGAAAAGCACTGAATGCTGCTGAAGTGTCCCTTATCTTCGACAATACTACTCGCGAACTGCCCGTCGAATCAGATGAAGTTCGAATTATGCGGCGGGTTTATAGAAGTGGAGAGAGTGAATACCTCGTCAATGATGGTATCAGCCGTCTCCGAGATATTCGCGAGATCCTCAGTGGCACAGGTGCAGCAACAGACTCATATAGTGTTATTGAGCAAGGTCGAGTGGATGCCCTGCTGGTTGCCTCTGGTAAGGAGCGACGAGCCGTTTTTGAAGAGGCTGCGGGGATTACAAAATTTCGAACACGTCGGGCCGAGGCTATTCGGCGTTTGGATCGAACAGAGCAGAATCGTCAGCGGCTAGCAGATATTGTGGGCGAGGTCGCATCTCGCTTAGATACGGTCAAAAAACAGGCTGGGCGGGCCCGTCGATGGAAGCGGATGACAGAAAGGTTGCAGGCGCTACGGTTTGCTGCAGCATCTGCTGACCTTGTTGGCGTGAATACTGTGCTAGAAGAGGTGTCACTATCAATCAAAGAGGCGCAGCAACGGTCTGAAGCGGCTCGGGCTGAAAAAATATCCGCTGAAATGGAAATTCAGAGTCTCGAAGAACAGCAGAAGGAGATTGACCCAAAGCTCACGGCGATTCAAGAAGAGTTAGCTGCCGATCGCGAAAATGTTGTTGCAATGGAAGCCAGGCGTGAGGCCTTGCGAGTGCGTTGTGTTGATATAGAGGAAGAGCTCGCGTCAGCTGTCAGTTCTGTTCGTACGACTGAGGCCCAACTGCAGTCGACGTATCAGGCAATCGATGCGATTCAGGCTGATTGCAGTTCAGCATCTGCCGATTTGCAGCACGTTGAAGGTGAGTTGCGCCAACAAGAGAAGGCAATTGTAGGTTCGCGTGAAGATGCTCAATCAGCTCAAAGGCGGCTGTCAGAGTTGCGGAATACCAAAGAGCGGCAGTCACTTGATCATCAAAAATTTGAGGCTGTCGTCATTCAGCGAAAAGGTGAAGCGAAGGCGGCTTTGGATGCGGTCGAGCGAAGTCAGAACGAGTTAGATAAGTCATGGGCCTTAGTTCATCGTTTGGAAGAAAGTGCTGCATCACTCGAAGGCACGGTCGATGTTCTCGGCCAACGCCGTGTGGAATTACAGGCTCGGCATGATCAGCTTGATGTCGAACAGCAAAGTGCTACGCAGAAAGTCGAGCAGGCTTGGCAGAACCTCGCTGAGAGGCAGGGCCGACTTGAGTCACTTCGTGATCGTCAGAAATTACTTGAAGATTTAATTACCTCTCATGAAGGTGTCTCTGAGGCCACTCGCCAGGTGCTCGATCGTTTTGCCGACGACATACCCGGTTTGTGTGGCCTGCCGGCTGATCTCATCGTTGCCAACAGTCAATGGGCTGGCCTTGTCGACATAGCGGTTGGAGTACTTGGTCAGCGGCTTGTTGTGGAACGCCTCTCAGACATGCTTGACTGGTATGAACGCTGGCAGAATTCTTCATCTGCCCAGGGACTGGCCTCGACAAGTGGCCGTGTCGGTTTTCTCGCGGTTGACAAGTTGCCTGAGCCTCCTTCATTGAACCTGTTAGAAATTTTTGGTGAGGGTGAGACTGGTGTCGTTGGCAGGCTTGATGATCTTGTTTCAGATGAGTTCGAAGAATCAAGTACGGGTGAGCAACACCCTGCACTTGATTCAATTTATGAATATGGGCCAGAGCCGCTTCACAAGAAGGCAGCACCGCAGAACGACGGGACTGATGTAAGCGATCTATTGAAGAGGCGGCTGCTTGGTCGGGTCTGGATTGTTGAATCAATTAACGTGGCGCGGCGGGTCATAGAACGCATGCCCCCCGGTTTGGTTTTTCTAGATCGAGCAGGTAGTTGGCTTTCGAGTGACGGCGGATTTGAGGCGGGCGCAAGCGGAGCTGGCGCAGGGCTTGTTTCTCGCCACAGCGAATTGCGTACTGTGAAAATAGACCAGCAGACGGTTTTGGTAGCAGTGCGCGATGCCAAGCTTGAATTGCAGAATTGTCAAAAGAAGCTTGAAGATTTACGGGAAGAACAGAAACGTCTTGTTGCTAAACAGCATGAATTAGCAGAATCGATAGCATCGAGTAGGGGCGAGCAGCAGCGGTTTCAGCGAGAAATGCTCGTAGCTCGTAGTCAGGTTGACAAACAGCAGCAGTCGTTGCACGAAGCAGAGTCTCAAGCAGTGGAAGCAGCTGATGCTGTTCGTTCTGCTGCAAGCGAGAGTGGAAAGCTTTCGGCAGAGATTAGCAGAACAGACAAGACGCTCGGGGAGGTGGAATCAAATCTCGAGTCACTCGGCCAGTCGCACGAGCAGGTCCTTGAGCGAATCGAAGAGTTTCGCGACCAGTTGTCCATCTGTAGAGAGCGTGTAGCAGGGCTTGAGGCAACTATCATTGCTAAGCAGGCTGATAAAACTCGACAGGAAGCAGAGTTGTCTGCGGCGGTGTCAAAGGAGAAGGCCGTCAAGGAAAGGGTGTCTCGTATTGAACTCGACTTGCTTGTCGCCGGTGATAGATATGCAGAAGCCTGCTTGTTGGCGGAGCGATCGGCTCGACTGGTCTCAACGCTAGTTAGTCAGCGAATGGCAATTCGTAGTGCTGAAAAGAAAGCTACAAATGTTCTTGATGGTGCTCGTGAAACTCTTCAGGACTGTAGCTCAATTAGCCATGCTGCTGATCTGAAGAAGGAAACGGCTATGCATCAGCGGACACGTGTCTTGGAGCGATTGCACGATGACTATGGAATCGACCCAGTGGCTGACTTACCACGTCCGGCAGAGGCCGACTCCGAAGGAAATGCAATTGAAGTTCCTGAAGACCGTGAAGAATTGGATGGCACAATAGAAGAAACGAGAAGAAAGCTTGGCACTGTGGGGTCGGTGAACCTCGAGGCGCTGGCGGAATCAGAAGCCCTCGCGGAACGATTAGCTGGCCTTGAGTCTCAACTTGTTGATGTCACTGATGCAAAACATTCAGTTGAAAAATTAATTGATCGTATTGACGAAGAGAGCCGTCGTCTGCTCGGAGAGACTATCGAAAAAGTAAGAGCCGAATTTTCAGTGCTTTTTGAGCGGCTTTTTGGAGGGGGGCAGGCAGATATTATTCTTGATCCAGAGATCGATCTTCTTGAAACCACAGTTGAAATCATGGCACGGCCGCCTGGAAAGGAGCCACGCAATATTTCATTGTTATCTGGTGGAGAGAAGACAATGACCTGCGTTGCACTCTTGCTCGCAATTTTTCAATCACGCCCCAGTCCTTTCTGCGTGCTCGATGAGGTGGACGCTGCGCTTGATGAAGCGAACGTCGACCGGTTCGTTGGGGTATTACGGGATTTCCTATCGTCAACCCAGTTTATCGTCGTTACGCATTCGAAAAAGACGATGGCAACCGCTACTACTTTATACGGCGTCACCATGGAGGAATCTGGTGTGTCGAAGCGGGTGGCTGTGCAATTTGAGTCAAATTCATCTTCTGTACAGCCGAAAGCGGCCTGAATGGCGGCCTTACCAAAATCTTCCGGAAGAACGGCTCAAGTCTCACGACATGATCTTTCGATCTAACCTCTTGGACGGTCATGTTTGCTGAAACTGATTCACTGTGAAGCAGATTTCTCAGACATGAAGCAGGGGGGGCCTGCAAGTCATAGTATTCACCGAGCTGAAGATGAAAGTCTTTGGTTTGTGTGGCGGAATGCTTTGGCTTGACTTCTCTTTGTTTTCACCGCCCCTGTCGGAAAGTGGCGACGCGGCCAAACCGATAGATGTGCCGCGTCGGGGGGGCCGTGTCTCACTACTCTTTACGAGTAATGGGCTGGCCGAATATGAGTTCGGACACGAAGACAAAATGGAGTCTAGTAATGAAGGTGTTTACGACAGGCCAGGTCGCGAAGATCTGTAAAGTTGCTCCGCGAACCGTGAGTAAATGGTTCGACTCGGGACGGCTTAAAGGATATCGCATTCCAGGATCGCAAGATCGCCGCATTCCACGCGAATATCTTATTAAGTTTTTGAAAGAGCACGGAATGCCTTTGGGCGACTTGGAAGACGAGGCCATGGCCAAAGTCTTGCTCGTCGGACAAGATCAACTGCTCATTGAAAATCTCAAGAGGCACTTGCCCGTAGAAAATTCTTTCAAGATACAGGTTGCTGCCAGTGGCTTTGAGGCTGGTATACAGGCCGAAAGTTTTCATCCGGATTGTATTGTGGTCGATTATGCAATCGGTCGAATTGATGCTCAGCAAATCTGTCAGAATCTTCGCCGGAATGCTGAGTATTCAGAGACAATTGTCATTGCTTTGCTCCCCGATGATGGGTCGCAGATAACAGTTGACAGAAACCATGTGAATGAGAGTTTTAAGAAGCCGTTTGATGTGGCTTTACTCGCTGAGAGACTCAGGACACTCATCGGTTCACGAAAAGAATTGGTATAAGAAGTTCTACTAGATGACTCCATGCAGGGGGTCGGCAGTCTGAAGAGGCCGCCGACCCCCGTGTGTTTAAGGAGTCAAATGGGTATGCTTCAATCGATGGATAAGCACATGCAACCCGTTAAAATGATTGATGTTGGCCACAAATTGGTAACGGTACGGACTGCACAAGCTTCAGGCTCTCTCTTGCTGCAGCTGAAGACTCTTGATCAGATTCGTGCTGGCGAGCTCGCTAAAGGGGATGCGATCAATACGGCACGAGTTGCTGGAATTATGGCTGCGAAGCGGACAGCCGAATTTGTACCACTCTGCCATCCTTTGCCGCTCGATGCTGTTGACGTTGACATACGCTTTGAAAAAGGTGGTGACGGCTGTCGGGCGGCTGTAAAAGCTACCGCGAAGGTCGTTACGAGTGCGAAAACAGGTGTGGAGATGGAGGCGTTGACGGCTGTCGCAGCTGCTCTTATGACCCTGTATGACATGGCAAAATCGATTGACCGAGAAATGGTGATCAGCGATATCCAGCTCGATACAAAAACAGGTGGGAGTCGAGGCAATTATGTGAGGTCCGATGGTGCAGCTGCGCCTTCGGAATGAGTAGACTTTGTACCCTGTTGAGATCGGTAGGATTCGGCAAGAATAGGCTCGAGTTCGTCTACGAAATCCCGTACATCCTTGAATTCGCGATAAACACTAGCGAAGCGTACGTATGCCACTTGGTCAAGATGACGGAGAAGTTCCATGAGTCGTGCACCAAGAACGCCACTGGGAAGCTCGCTTTCGTAAGCTCCATAGAGTTCTGTTTCAAGTGTTGTGATCACCCCTTCGATATCATCTTCCGTAACGGGTCGTTTCCAACATGCTTTCGCAAGACCTCTTTTGATTTTATCCCGGTCAAAGGGTTCTTTTTCACCGTCTTTTTTCACAACAGCAAGAAATTGCCGTTCGAACCGCTCGTATGTTGTGAATCTTTTCTTGCAACTGAGGCATTCTCGACGGCGGCGTATGCTCGCACCGTCATCACCAGCTCTCGAGTCTATGACTCGGTCATTGTCAGAACGACAGAATGGACAACGCATTAAAAATTCCTCGTAAGGCGAGGCTTATCAAAAAACAACTGAATGAGTATGGACTAAAATTATTTTATTTTTATTCAGAAACCGGATTGTGGGTCGGATTATCTTGTAATTGCCTTGACAGTTTCCAATCTCGTCGCTGCCGTGAACTTGGGATATTCATTGCTTTTCGATATTTGGTGACTGTTCTACGTGCGACAGTGATGCCCTGCTTCGCAAGTTCCTCAACTAGTTCATCATCACTAAATGGCTTTTCTTTGGATTCGTCGAGGACAATCTCTTGAAGCTTTTTACGAACTGCGTCCCAGGCAACTTCACCGCCGTCGGCGTTTACCGTGCCACCAACAAAGAATTTCCGTAGTGGGAAAAGTCCTCGTGGTGTCTGAAGCCATTTGTCGTCAACAGCGCGGCTCACGGTGGTGACATGCATGCCTATACGATCAGCAATTTGTTGCATTTTCAGTGGCTCGATTGCTTCCGGACCCTCGCTGAAAAAGCGAGTTTGGTGATCAACAATAGCCTGTGCCGTTTTGAGTAGGGTGCCTCGTCTCTGCTCAATGGCCTCGATAAGCCATTGCGCAGAATTGATTTTCCGTTTGATATATTCCCTGGTCTGAGTGTCCGTATCAGAAGATTGTAGAATTCGCCTATACGTTGGGCTAATGCGAAGGCTTGGCAGGTCAACGTCTTCAAGCCGAACTTTCCATGTGCCATCGGTTTGCTGTTCAGCAAAGACATCAGGTTTTACAGGTGGTACAAGGGGCGTAGTGAAGATCGCGCCGGGCTTCGGATCAAGACTGTGCAGAATGTCACGAAGGTTTTCGATTTCTTCGATCGTAAGTCCCGTTTTGCGCTCAATTAGCGGGAGTCGGTTTGCCGCAAGATTTTCAAGATGATCCTGAATGAGTTGTCGAATGTGCGCAGCATAAGCCACTTCGTCTGGAACCTGCAGGAGGAGGCACTCTTTGAGATCACGGCCGCCGACACCTCGCGGATCCATGCTTTGCACGATATGAAGACCTGATTCAAGGAGTGATTTTTGTTCTTTGAAGAAAGCTTCCTTGTCTTCGACCAAAGACTGTCCAGTTGAGTCTGTTGGTGGAGCATCCACGAGTTCGTCAAGAGGCATTGGTAGGTATCCATTTGCATCAAGATTAAAGATGACTTTATCGGCAGCTTTCTGAATTTCCGGTGATGTTTCGTAATTAGCCAACTGGTCATGGAGATGGTTGAAGAGGGTCTCAGGGCGATCTTCCATGTTCGCAATCGTGTCAAAATAGCGATCGGAGGTTTCCTCGCTTCGGCCTGCTGAAGGCCTTCGTCTATCTTCGTCAGTATCTGGATATTCGTTTGACCAATCGTATGACCGCTCAAAGTCGTCTTTGTTCGCATGTTCCTGGTCGACGACAAGGGGTTGTTCAGAAGCTGTTGTTTGTGCTGCCTCTGTGGGAGTCTCAACAGGAGCGTTACTATCGATCTCAGGCTCAACTAATTCGAGCGTTTCATTATTTTGGATTTCCTGTTCGATTCGCTCTTCCAGAGCCAGTAGCGGGAGTTGAAGGATTTCCATGGACTGGATCATTCGGGGCGCAAGCACTTGCTTTTGCGCCATCCGCATCTCCTGACCAAAAGACATCCGCATCGACATGGGGTTACCGCTTGCTAAGAATATGGAGGTGTACACTCGTGTCGACCGAGTCGACGACGACTCTTCAAGCATACCATTCCTGATATCTTTCAGGATGAACCAATTGATACCTGAATTCTCAAAATGGCTGTCGGCTTGCGATAGCATCAGCCAGCATGTCTCGATTTGCTTGTTCTAGAGAGGCTCCTACCGTCAGCCCCCGGGCGAGACGGGTGATCGTTATTGGAAGTCCGGCGAGACGGGTCGCGATAGCGAGTGCCGTGCCATCCCCCTCAACATTTGGGGTTGTGCCCATGATGACTTCATGAATCACGCCTTCTTTGAGTCGAGCCACAAGTTTGTTGATCGATAATTGTTCCGGGCCAACTCCATCGAGGGGGGATAATCGTCCTTGTAGAACGTGATAGACCCCGCGAAAACTGCCCGCCTGCTCTATCGCGAGAAGGTCTCGCACCTGTTCAACAACACACAAGACGTTTTGATCGCGGCGAGGATCCTTGCAGATGTCGCATTCCTCATTTTCTGAAAGGTTGAAGCAGGTTTTACATGGTCTCAGATTTTCTTTAACAGCTCGGATACTTTCGGCAAATTCGAGCGCCTCCTCATTGGGCATTTTAAGAACATGGTAAGCAAGCCGCTCAGCACTCTTTTTACCGATACTTGGGAGACTGGCAAAAGCATCGATCAATCGACTGATCGGCGAATTCGATTGAGCCATTATGTTGCTCCGCTTTCTTCCGTATTGGTTTCTTCTGCTTCACCCATGTCTTGGTGCGAGTTGACTGGCTTTCTTGGTGGATCAACTTTTCGAATGGCCGCATCAAAGGTTGTCAGGGCATGACTTACAAGTGGGTTCTGTACGGTCTCTTTAAGAAGACCGGCAGAAGATATGACCGTTTTCTTAGACGGCGTTGATGGTGTGCTGGACGAACCATTCTGAGCAGGAATAGACCCCGAAGAATTTGTGGTTCCTTTTTCCTGAAGAACAACTGAATAACGGCAGGATTGACCCGTGAGGGTGTCCAATGCGCTTTGAAACTGTTTGGTGATTTCATTCCGACTCAGGAAAGCAGTTGCGGATCCTGCCGATGCCGGGAACTCGATCTTGAAATGGCTTGCCTCTTGTGAGACTGAGGCGGCCATGGCAGCAAAGTCGCTGGCAAGCCCCCCAACTAGTTCCCCTGCATTTTTCCAGATGACGAGTGGCTCAGCGCCTACGCTGGGAGAAGTTGTTTTGTCTGGTGTCCAGGAGTTTGGCGTTTTTGCTTTGACGCTTGAAGAGGTCGCGGGTGCGGTTTGATCCGCCTTGTCGGCTTTTTGGTTAGTTGTTGGCGTCAGCTTTTTTTTTTCGTGCCGAAGTGGTTGTTTTTTTTCTTCGGTTGGTTGTATTCCTGAAATTATCTCACTGAGATTGTCGAGATCTTCAAGTGCGGCAAGACGAACAATTGCCATTTCGGCAAGAACGGTTGTGTGCGTGCTCAGCCGCATTCGTGCAAGTGAATGATCAATGATCTGAAGCATGGCAAGCATAGTTGCTGTTCCCGCTTGCTTGCCAAGTTCTGCAAAGTCGACACCACACGAAGTGCTGCCGATAAATGTTTCAGGCCCACAGCCTACGCTAGCAACTAAGCAATTACGGAGTGCGGTGAGCAGTTGTTCAAGTACTCCTCCAGCATCAGCTCCCTGTGTAAGGCACTCGTGGAGTGCAGATAGCGCCGCAGGAGAGTCTCGGTTGATAAGTGCTTGAGCAAGTTCACCAACTTTTTCATCTTTGCCCGTCCCGGTAATAGCATGAACATCTTCAAGCTCAATGTTCTTCTTGTCACCAGCTGCGATTCCAAAAAGTTGCTCGAGTAGGGACTGGCTGTCTCGCATGCTACCAGCTGCTCGTCGAGCAATGAGTTCAAGTGCAGCAGGTGCGACTGTCAGGCCTTCACTCTCGACTATTTGTGCAAGGCGTTGTGCGATGGCGACCGTATCAACAGACTGAAAGTCAAATCGCTGACACCGAGACAAAATGGTAATAGGTAGTTTCTCTGGCTCTGTGGTGCAGAGTACAAATTTCACATGAGGTGGCGGTTCCTCGAGGGTTTTCAAGAGTGCGTTGAACGCCTCTCTAGTTAGCATGTGAACTTCGTCAATAATGTATGTCTTGTGGTTGCCGCTCGCTGGCCTTACAGCAACGTTCTGTCGCAGTTGACGAATTTCATCGATTCCTCGGTTACTCGCTGCATCGATTTCAATTACATCCACGTCTTGTCCAGCGGAAATCGCCTGACAGCGTTCACAAAGATTGCAAGGTTCACCGGATTTCCGATTGGTGCACTCGAGTGCTTTGGCGTAGATGCGAGCCGCACTTGTTTTCCCAACGCCTCGGGCACCGGTGAAGAGGTAGGCGTGGCCAACGCGGCCGGAATCGATCGCTCCGGCAAGCCCGCGAGCAACATGTTCTTGACCAATTAAATCAGCGAATTGCTGTGGCCGATACCGGCGAGCAACAACCTGATAGGCAGCCGGATCAGCCATTGCACTCACTGATTTGGATAAAAAATGAAAAAACGCATTTGACGGGGGTTTCAAAGCCCTTATTGCGCAGGAAAATCTGCGAATCAGAGCGACTGCCGATGAGAGGCCCACCGCACAAAGAGACGACTGCTTATGGCTGCTGCGGTTAAGCCCTGACCAGGTTCGCAGGCCTCCATCGCAGGGGCCCCTCATCGGCCTCCGCTCTCACTAAGTTTTACGTCCTTCTCGCGGTTCGGTAAAGGCTGCTACATTCCTGACATGGCTTCCCCCATGATGCAACAATTTGAGGCAGCGAAGGCCCGTTGTCCGGGCGCTCTGGTACTGTTCCGGATGGGGGACTTTTATGAACTTTTCGGAGACGATGCAAAACGAGCAGCGGAACTACTTGACCTCACTCTGACCAGTAGAGACAAGGGACCAAATGCAACCCCGATGGCCGGCTTTCCACACCATCAGCTAGATCCACAACTCGTGAAACTTGTTGCGGCTGGGGAACACGTCGCAATTTGTGAACAAATAGATGACCCAAAAACGACGAAAGGTCTTCTGCGGCGTGAGGTGACGCGGATTGTTACTCCTGGGATCGCTTCAGATGAATCGTTGCTTCAGCCTGATAGAGCAAACCATCTTGTAGCGATTGCGCCGGAGGCTCTTCTGTCACAAGAGAATTCTGGCAAAGAATTGTCTGAGCGTGACGCGACTATTGGAATTGCATGGATCGATGTTTCGGTTGGTCGCTTTCAAGCAGCAGTTCGAAATCTTGAAGAATTAAAAGATCATCTGTTGAGGCTTGATGCATCTGAGATACTTTGTAGTGAACGGGATCGGTCGTTTATAGAAAAAATCCTTGCTGAATCTGGAATCAAAACAGTATTGACTGTACGGCCTGAATGGTGGTTTGAGGATAAGCAGGCTGAAGCAAAGGTGACCTCGGCAATTGGTAGCCTTCGTTTCGATGGGCTGGGATTTAATCTACCGGAAGAACAGTTGGCACTCACTGCGGCTGGAGGAATCCTTGCATATCTCGATGAAAATGAACCGGCAGCAATCGGTCGTATTAAGACTCTTGCAGCCTGGAGGTCGGGATCACGGATGGAAATTGATGAAGCAACTCGGCGGAGTTTGGAACTTATACGAGGATCTTCGCAGTCTGGACATCGTCGAGATGGTTCGCTGGCTGGTGTCTTTGGAAAAACGCGTTCGGCTATGGGGAGCCGGCTTCTGGTCGATTGGCTGAGTGCTCCGTTGGTTGAGAAAACTGCAATTGATGAACGAATAGACGCAGTCTCCGTTCTTGTGGATCACCCCGGTATTGCTAGTCAACTGACAGCAACACTTCAGGGCGTCGGTGATATTGAGCGATTGATAGGACGTGTAATGTCAGGTCGAGCAGGACCGCGAGACATTGAGCGAATCGGTCACGTCACAAAGATTCTACCGGAATTAATCACATTGCTTGGTAAGGCGGGTGCACTTGTGGCAACAGATGCCCCCAACGGGTCTACGCTACTGGCTAATTTCGGTGATCATCTTGATCCGTGTCTCGATCTTTCAAAGAAAATCATGGCAACGCTTCGTGATGGCTGTCCGACGTTTGCTCGTGATGGTGGTTTCATCCGGCCAGGATTTGATAGTCGCTACGATGAGTTCGTCGAACTCGCGACAGGTGGAAAGGCGTGGATTGCAAAATATCAAGCCTCAGAGAGTGAGCGGACGGGCATTCCAAGACTGAAGGTTGGGTTTAACCGTGTATTTGGATTCTTCCTGGAAGTTGGTCGAGGATATTCAGACAAAGTACCTTCCGAATATGTTCGTAAGCAGACCGTGAAAAATGCTGAACGATATACGACACCAGAACTTGATGAACGGCAGCGACAAGTTCTCGGTGCCGAGGAAGAAGGTGTTCGTCGTGAACTTGAACTCTTTGAGGACTTGCGAAATTTTGTAGCACATCATCGGGAGCGTCTGGATAATGTCGCGGAGCAGGTAGCAACAGTTGATGTACTTTTGACCTTTGCGGATGTGGCCAGGTCGCGTCGATGGGTTCGGGCTGACATTTCTAATGACTCGGTACTTGCTATCGATCAGGGGCGACATCCAGTACTTGAGCAATTGTTGCCTGCAGGCACGTTGGTGCCGAATGATCTGGCGCTTGTTGGGAGACGTGCGGAGGGTGCTGGTGAGAATTCTCTTCCTTCGATCTTGTTAGTTACCGGACCAAATATGGGTGGGAAAAGCACGTTCATTAGGCAGGCCGCGTTACTCTCAGTCCTGGCTCAGGCCGGCTCATTTGTGCCGGCAAAGGCAGCGAGGATTGGAATAGTTGACAGATTATTCGCCCGAATTGGGGCTGGTGATGATCTTGCCAGCGGCGCGAGTACGTTTCTTGTTGAAATGTCACAGACAGCACGTATTCTCAACAGGGCCACTGAGAAAAGCCTGGTGATTCTGGATGAGGTTGGCCGGGGTACAAGCACATTCGACGGTCTCGCTTTGGCTCAGTCTGTCGTTGAGTACCTCTATAAAAAGCTGTATTGCAGGACTTTATTTGCAACGCATTATCTTCAGCTTGCAGCGCTCGAGAAATACTCAGGCGTCGCGAATGCCAAGGTTCTTGTCGAACAGCATGAAGGACAACTGATTTTTCTTCATCAGGTTACTTCAGGTGCGGCAGATAAAAGTTGGGGAGTGCATGTCGCCAGGCTTGCTGGTGTTCCCGATGCTGTTATTAATAGGGCCAGGGATCTGTTACTCGCATACGAAGCTGGTGGAACACAGAAGTCTCCAAAAGCAAAACGTTCCCACGGTTCAAGCGAAGGACAGTCACTTTTATTTGACTAATTAATGGCGGCCGACGTGAGGCTTTGAGTCGAAGTGGTGGCGGATAGTATTCAGTATCGCAGCCGATATGTTTTCCTGTGTCACCGTTTGAAGTGCCTGCCAACCCGGGACTGCATTGACTTCAAGTACCCATGGTGATCCATCACTGCCAGGTAATATGTCAACGCCAGCAATGTTGGCACCAAGTGCATGAGCAGCTAAATGAGCGAGTTGGAGCCATTCTTTCGGCGGAGTAAATGATTCAGCTCGTCCGCCACATGAGATGTTTGTCCGCCATTCGCCGTCTGCGGCAACTCGTCTCATTGCAAATGCCTCAGAACCAACAACAAGAATACGTGCATCCCAACCAGCATTGGCAATGTGCTCTTGGGCTACGGCCACACCAGCTTCAGAAAAAAAAGGAGGAAGCTGTTTTGTGTCTCCTTCAAACAGGACAAGTCCTTGACCATTGGACCCAAAAATAGGCTTGAGCACCGCAACGCCACCGAATTCATCAGCACAACTTCTGAGGTCCGTAGATGATTGGACAATCGCTGACCGGGGAACGGGTATTCCAGCATCCATGAGCCGTGTCGTTGTCACATATTTATCAATAGCTGATTCCAGAGATTTGGGATTGTTGAGTACGACGCTCCCTCTATTGGAAAGTCGTGCAAGCATGTCCATGCGGCTGATGACCTGCTCGAGTGTTCCTGCAGGCATGGTGCGGACCAAGATTGCATCTGCGTTGTGAAGAGAAGCCGGACGAAAGCGTTCCCCCTGCCTATCAGCAAAAGATCCTATTGTCCCCCAGTCGATTACAGAGCAGCAGATGCTTTGGGAAGAGCACGCCTTAAGAAGTTCGGCGACATGCCAACTCTTGGCCGACCCTAGTATGGCGAGCGACGAAAGCATTATGGGATTAACCGGTAGCTAAGAAAGATTTTTCAACGATCTCTGGTGATATGAAACCAAATTGGTGGTGACGACCGGAGTCAAGGTTTCTCAATTCGAGTATCGCTGGTGCAAAGAGGCCTGGATCAAGTGCGTAGAAGTCTTGGTTTGCCTGTTTGAACAAATCAGAAAACGATTCACCATGAAGATTTGAGTAGCTGCTGACAGCATGAGGACCAATAGCCTCTAAGCTGTCATCGTCACCGACTACATCAAGTCGTACGACACTGCCGTAAAGAATCGCATCGTTTGCGCAGCCAATTGCGTGGAGTGATCCTTGTATTTCAGGCGGAAGGGGGGCGGTCCCAGTGCCTCGAACAATGCGTTCTAAATCAAAACCACGCTCGTGAAGTTGGTGAAGCGCTGTTTCGAGCGATCGAGCAATGACCTGGACCATTCCGGCCGGACTCTTTGTGGCGGCGACAAGTAGTGTAATAGCGTGAGTAGGGAGACCGGTTAGGGAGGCGAGTTCATGGCAGACAGTTTCTGGAGGCAGTCGATTCGTTTCGAGTAAACCGACCGTTGTTTCCGGTTGTTCTCGACGACCAATCGTTTCAAAAAGTTTTTCTTTTCCGATTGCCGCGCGAATTGGTCCACTTGCCATCGCTTTGAAGTTCTCATGATCAATCTGCCAGCCTGCATACTGCGAGGCAAGGCAAGCGGATACGGGATCGTTCGAATGTACCTGAACAAGGGGCCACGGGCACTCCGGCCAGATATCTGGAAGAGACAGTGAGCTACTGTTGGAATTCAATTCGGTTTTCCCGCGGCCACCCATTGCGACGTCAGCCATAATGACGCCGAGTTCCGCTGTTCCTTGAACTTCCACACCACAATCAAGTATTCGTGTGCCAGAACAGTCAACGATAGCTGCCAGGTGTTTTTCTGGAGAGGCAAGAAGCCCACGAAGGCATAATGCTGCACCATCACTCAGTGACTTTACCGCAGGTGAAGAGCTACTTGTTGGAGTCTCTGTATTATGCAACAGGGAATGATATGTTAAGAGGAAGTTGGTGACAGTGAATGCGAAATGGCCGGTGTGGAAATACATGTCTCGACCACGCGTTTATCAAGACGGTATTTTGATTGGCCGCGAATGAAGTCGTGCCGTACCTAGTATTAGTGTACACCGATTGTTCTTATTTTTCCGGAGATTGTTGTGCCAAGCCTTACGGTGGAAAATTACATCAAAGCGATATATCAAATCTCTGTCCAGCAGGATAAGAAGCCTGTGACCACCGGACAATTAGCTACAGCTCTTGGGGTGGCACCGGGCACTGTGACGAGCATGCTGAAGACGCTGAACACTGCTGGCCTCGCTCGCCACACTCCATATGAAGGTGTTTCGCTGTCACGGACAGGCCAGGTCCTTGCTTTACGAATGATTCGTCGTCATCGACTCATTGAACAGTTTTTAGTGCAGACGCTTTCAATGAATTGGGATGAGGTGCATGATGAGGCTGAGCATATGGAGCATGCCGTCAGTGATCTGCTCGTAGACAGGATCGATGAATACCTCGGAAGACCTGAGGTTGATCCGCATGGCGATCCGATTCCTCGGGGCACGACTGCATCTATTCCAGAGAGAATGAATGAGTATCACACGCTGTCGACTTTCCCGACAGGTGTTACTTTTCGAGTGACTCGAGTTCTTGATCAATCACCCGTTTTCTTGAGATACCTCGCAGAAACTGGATTAGTTCTTGGCTCGAGTGGTCATGTCGAGGAAACGGGGAATCCTACAGGTGTACTCTATATTCGAGTCAGTGATTCTATCGTTGCCCTTGCACGTGACGCTGCAAGCAATTTGCTTGTTGAAGAAGTCACTATTCCATAATCGCTGTGTTTTCCCAGGATGCCGATTGGCCGAAGCATTCATCGACCTCGATACGAATGTTTCTAGTCTGTGAATAGTTGTTTTGTTTTAGGATATGGATCAGTTCGTTACCGATCCACTCTGCCAGCAATTCGGCGGTAGTATTGGCAAGAGGAAGGAGCCTGCATTCGTCAGCGGGGAAAACCCACCGTCGTTCTCCAAACGTTACGAGAACTTCCTCTTGTCCCCTTTCGGTTTGCGTGGTGACTTGAAGGAAAGTGTTCTCTGTTGGGAGTAGCATGCAGTGGTCGAGCTGGGAAGTGATTTTGCTAAGCGTGTCCCTGAGGAAAATGAAATCGATGACCATTCCGTGGTTGCCTGGGACTCCTGAGACGGAGCAGGCGACAGTCCAGTTGTGGCCATGCACGGCCTCGCAGATGTCGTCCGTGAGAGTAATAAAGTGGCCAGCTGAAAAAACATGTACTGCTTTTTTCAAAGATACGGAATAGGAGTCTGTCATTTGAATTGGTCTTTAAAAGAGTTCGTGGAACGTTGAATTCCAAAGATGAACATATAATGCGGCCGCAACAAGGTCAGCAGTGGTGCCGGGGTTTATACGGCAGGGGTGACGAAGACGCCAGTCAAACGCCTCGATGGCGGTTGTGCGATTGTCATGAGGTAATTCAAGTAGCAGGGTAGCCTCTGATGAGATCTGTTCGGCTTTCTCTCTCCCGTGTCGACGGATGATGAGTGAGTCGGGTGTGCGAGCGAGTTGGGCAAGTGCTGTGAAAATAATTGATTGTTCCCACGCCGCGCCATGTAACTCGTTGTGTTGTAAATCAGATACTAGGCCATCCCATAATGATTGGTAGCCCGAGGCCCATAGAGCAGCGATGCTGTCTGTTGGTTCTGTTGTGGCCGCATATTGCATGGCTTGTTGAATTGATTCAGGAGCTGGGCCATGAATGTCATACGAGTCACGTTTGCTTAGTGATTCCGCTGTCGAAAGTTTGATCGCATCGTAGATGTTCAGTGAGTCTTGAGTAGTACACCGTTCGATTGCGGTATCCGCATCGGCTGCCCTTAAAGAATTGCCTGGTGATGTACTGGCAGCAGCGAGAGGAGAAATTGCAATAATAATTCCTAGGTTCGCATTCGATTGGGTCTTTGATCGTGAGCGGGTGACAGCATCCTTAATCATTTTCCCAAGCGAAGTTGTTTTCCCGTGGTCTAAGGCGGGCACCATCGCAAGTGCTGCATTGCAGAGGTCATCATAAGACAGGTCAGTGAAGTTCTTATCAGGGCTGACGTTGCCAGGTTTGCGTGCGGTTGCCTCCAGGATGCTCGCTACCGCGGCGCACCAGCCGGGAGTCAGACGGGGCGGCCGAGGCAGCAGTTTCCGACTGATTGCCACAGCCGCTTCAAGAAGTGTCAAATTGGCGGGTAGTTCGGTCATTTTCACTGAGTTTTTAGCCACACGGACCTTCGGAATATGAAACAATTAGGTGCGTAGCTGAAGGCTTGTGGACCGTTTTGGTGGCCCTAGGACTGTTGGCGTGGCGACTGGAGCAGCAGACTCAAGAGTGCCTTCCTAGAAAAGGATAGTATCGGTGGCTAAAAAATCTGAAATGACGATTGGACCAGAAGCATTTATTAATCGGGAATTAAGTTGGCTCGAGTTTAATCTACGAGTTCTTGAGGAAGCTGAAAATGAGGAGAATCCGCTGCTGGAACGGATGAAATTTCTTGCCATTTTTAGCTCCAATCTCGATGAGTTCTTTATGGTCCGGGTGGCCGGTGTTCGAGAGCAAGCATTTGGTGACGGTGCACCACAGGACTTTGCAGCTGACGGTTTGACGGCTAGCGAGCAGTTGCGGGTCATAGCTGCTCGGACTCAGGAACTTGTGGCAAGGCAATATCGTTGTCTTCGGGAAAGTATTGGCCCGGCCATGCGTGAAGCAGGTTTTAATCTTCTGAGGAATGCAGAATTAAAACGAGAACAGAAGAAATACGTTGATAGATTCTTTCACGAGCGAGCGTTACCAATCCTTACACCGATGGCCTGTGACCCTGCTCATCCGTCTCCGCGGTACCATAATCGTGGCCTCTACCTTGGCACAATGCTCGAACATGAAAAAGGCTTAGGGCCAAAGCAGTTATTTGCTGTTGTGCAGGTTCCTCAAGTTTTGCCGAGAGTAATTTTGTTGCCAGGGGACAATGCAGACAATGTTTCCTTCGTGCTCTTGGAAGAATTAGTAGCAGCAAGGCTGCCGGAGCTTTTTGGTGGATTTTCTGTCAAGTCATGGACAACTTTTAGAATTACACGTGACTGCGATCAGGAGCTTCTTGAGCAAGAGTCAGATGACATGCTTAAGCTCATTGAAGAGCGATTGAAGGAACGGCAGCGGGGGCAAGCCGTGCGGCTTGAGATTGCAGCAAAGGCAGACGAGTCAATTGCTCAAAGAATAATAGATGATGAAGACTTGAGGGGATTGAGTGAGGAGCCAGGCACGACGACATACAACGAGGTCTACCGTATCGATGGCCCTCTTGATCTCACAGGGCTTTGGGAGCTCTATAAATTGCCAGGTTTTGAAAAGTTTCATGACAAACCACATACACCAAGAAGGCCTCCCGCATTCCGCCAGCAGCGAGATATTTTTTCAACGGTATCTCGCGAGGATGTCTTGGTTCATCATCCGTATGAATCATTCGACCCAGTTGTGGATTTTGTCACGTCTGCCGCGAGAGATCCGCGGGTATTGGCTATTAAACAAACGCTTTATCGCACGAGCGGTGATTCACCAATTATTAAAGCTCTTATGGATGCTGCAGAAGCGGGCAAGCATGTGACAGCACTTGTAGAACTGAAAGCCCGGTTCGACGAAGCAAATAACGTCAGTTGGGCCCGGCAATTGGAAAGGGCGGGCGTACATGTTGTATTTGGATTCCTTGATCTCAAGACGCATTGCAAGGTGTCACTCGTGATCCGAAATGAACGTGAGGGACTCAAGCGATACGTCCACCTTGGAACAGGTAACTATAATCCGGCGACTGCAACCTCGTACACAGACCTTGGTTTGTTTACAGCCGATGCAGATATTGCCGAAGACGCCTCCGCACTTTTCAATCTGCTTACAGGCTATTCGCAAGGTCATCAGTGGAAAAAACTTATTGTCGCCCCGAATGACCTCCACAGCCGTACGCTTGAGTTGATAGGTTCCCAAGCCGCGCTGGCTTCAGCTGGACGGCCATCAAGAATCTTTGCAAAAGTAAATTCATTAGCAGATCATCAGATCATCGAAGCTCTTTACGGTGCCAGTCAAGCAGGCGTGCCAATTGAGATTCTCTCTCGAGGTATTTGCTGCTTGCGACCCGGTGTTTCAGGCCTGAGTGAAAATATACAGGTTCGGAGCATCGTCGATCGTTTTCTCGAACACAGTCGAATATTTATATTTGGGGAGGGAGCCGATGCAGAGGTCTATCTAGGAAGCGCAGATTGGATGCCTCGCAACTTCTTTCGCAGGGTTGAAGTTATGTTTCCGGTGCTTGCAGAGCCACTCAAAGAACGTGTGCTTACGAGTATTGTTCCGACTTATATCGCTGATACTGCACGGGCAAGAAGGCTTCGGACAGATGGTGCGTACACGTGTGATACGCCAGCAAAAAAACAAACACCGCAACGGAGTCAGATTCTCTTTATGGAAGAGGCATCTGCTATGAGTGAGACAATTACTCAACTCCCAAATCATGGAAGCAGTGTTGAAAAGAAGCAATCTTCGAGTTTAATGGGTTCCCGTGTTCCAGCCCGAAGTAATTCGTCGCATCGGCAGAACCGTTCAGGGTCGAGGAAGAGTCGGCCATAAACTAGAAGTTTTCAGAGAGTTCGGTACGCTAGAATGAAGCGTCAATCGAAGTCTGTAGAAGCATATGTGAGTAATTTGTATGTCGGATGATCACTACCAAATACTGGGAGTTTCTCGCACTGCGACATCGGAAGATATCCAGAAGTCGTACCGCGAAATGGCGCGAAAATATCATCCGGATTTACATCCTGACGATGATGCTGCAAAAGAACAGTTTAAAAAAGTGCAAACGGCTTTTGATGTGCTGAATGATCCCAGTAAACGTGAGATGTATGATCGGTACGGAAGCTCTTTTGAAGGAGTTGGAGCTGGTGGAGGAGGCGGGTGGTCGCCACAAGGTCATCAGGGCGGTTTTCAGTCTGGTGGCGAGGTCGATTTAGAAAGCTTATTTGGTGGTGGTTTTGCTGACTTGTTTGGTGGTGGAAAGCGGCGTTCAAGTCGCCCGAGACGCAGCCCTAGCGCACCAGGAGAGGATATTACGGCAAATATCCGGATTCCTTTTCAGCTGGCAATCGATGGTGGAAAAACAGAGGTTCGTTTTGATCGAGATGGTACCAATGAGACCCTTAGCATAACGATTCCTCAAGGGCTTCCTGATGGATCTCGCATGCGGTTACGTGGACAGGGAAGACCTGGTGTTGGTGGTGGCGTAGCTGGTGACCTTCTTCTCGGCGTGGGAGTTGAACCACACTCGGTATATCGCCGAGAAGGAGACGTGCTTGCAGTAAGTTTGCCAATAACTCTTTCAGAAGCTTTGGAGGGCGCAAAAGTTGATCTGCCAACTCCATGGGGAATAATTAGCTTGCGGATACCAGCCGGGACGTCTTCTGGCAAGAAGCTTCGTGCTGCCGGAATGGGGGTTCGGCATGCAAATGGTTCAAAGGGAGATCTCATTGCGGAAGTTCAGATTGTACTACCCGAGACGGATGACGAGGCTGTATCACAAGCCCTGCTGGAGGCGGTAAAGGCAGCTGAGGCGAGCTCACCAAAGGATCCTCGGGCTGCAATCAAGTGGTAACAAAACACGAAACCGATTTTCGTTTTCAGAAAAAAATACGCTTGCTTCGCACGACTGACTTTCGTCGTGTCTACGCTCAACGTCAGTCTGTCGCTATCGGACCACTCGTTATGTACGGCGCACACCAAGCCACAAAGCGAAGCCATCCTAGGCTCGGTATATCTGTCTCTCGTCGCGTTGGGAATGCGGTCGTAAGAAATCAATGGAAAAGAAGGTTGCGAGAGGCGTTTCGACGAGTAAAACCTCAGTTTATTGAAAACTTTGACGTTGTAGTAATTGTTCGGGCTACTGGAAAACCAGCAATTGGTGAGAAAGCTGCACACGAAATAGAGCAACTTCTTGTAAGTTTAATAAATCGCCTCAGGCCGAAGATTAGGCATTCTGGCGAATAATGAAATGTTCACACACTTCTACTTGAAATGACTTTTTGGAGAACATAGGTGATCATCCAAGCTTTCCGTTGGTGTAGCTGGTGGCTTGTCAGACCGATCAGCTGGGCTGTGGGAAAGTTTTTAGTCGCTCTTATCTGTGTGTACCAAGTTCTTCTAAGTCCGTTGCTTGGCAAACAGTGTCGATTTCAGCCAAGCTGCAGCAGATATTTTCAGGAATCTGTCATAAAATACGGGCCACTCCGAGGAACGTGGAAGGGACTTACTCGTATATGTCGATGCCATCCATGGAATCGCGGTGGTTATGATCCGCCCTGACTGGTGGACATGGAGTCGCGTAGCCAATTCACAACAGATCTATTGGCTGCAGGAAATGTGCACAAATCAAGTTCGGCACGGGCTAGCCACTTGAATGGTTCACGAGGCTCCGGATGTTTGCACGGTTTGAGGGCCCCTAAGAAGAAAACTATCTCAAAATGTCCTTCATCAGTGAATGTGCTATCAAGTTGTCGCTCGATGGAAATGTGAAGTCCGGTCTCCTCGAGGCATTCTCGTACTGCAGCACTTGAAGCACATTCACCTCCCTCGAGTTTGCCGCCAGGGAACTCATGAAATCCCTTTGCTGTAGATGCGGTCTTCGTACGTTTGCCTACCAGTACTCGTTGTTGATGGATAACGATAGCAACAGCAATCCGTGTTTTTTCAGGCACGTCAAATAGGTCAGTCTTGTTTTGGCACAAGATCAAGGAGTCGTCCGGGTGACCCCATGATGTTGTAACCAGCATCCACGTGAAGGAGTTCTCCGGTAATTCCTAGCGAATCACGCGACACAAGCCAGGCGCCCGCTTTTCCAACTTCTTCGTGAGTGATATTCCGACCCATTGGAGACATGTGCTGGTACAAGCCGAGCATGTCTTCCACACCCGCTCCGCGGCCTGCAAGTGTTCGCAAAGGGCCTGCACTGATTGCATTTACTCGCACCCCCTGAGGGCCAAGATCAAAAGCCATATACTTCACGCAGGCGTCGAGTGTGGCCTTGCATACACCCATAATATTATATCCAGGGACGACTTTCTCACCACCAAAATAGGTGAGGGTCAAGATTGAGGCATCCTTGGCAAGTATTTCTCTGGACAATCGTCCGACTGCAAGAAGACTGTATGCACTCGTTTCCATTGCCGTACGAAAACCTTCACGGCTACAGTTTGTTGTTTCACCCTTGAGGTCATCCATCGGTGCATATGCGATGGAATGAATGAGGAAATCAATCGTCCCAAATTCCTCTTGTGTTTTTTTCATGACGGCGGCTATTTGTTCGTCACTTGATACGTCCATCGGTACCAGAAACTTTGCGTTTGGCTCATCGTCAGTGAGCAAGGCAACTCGCCGCCGGTTTCGTTGGCGTGCATCGTCTGGCCTGTCCGGGAGATGGCTGAAACCGATCGTTGCACCTTCGGCAAGTAATTCTTTAGCAATTGCCCAAGCAATTGAGTGATCATTTGCTACGCCAAGGACAAGGCCCTTCATTCCGTCGTACCGGCCCATGTGGAAGTCTCCCGTTGAATAGTGTCTTAAGGTGAAGAATGTAACTGCTTCGATGAATACACTCAATGCGCAATCAGGAACGCGAGCAGGAACGCGAGAAAGATTCACTTTTCGTGGTAGAGCGCTGCCCCTTGTCACTTCGTCAGGCGAAGGGTAAGTTTTCGACAAGATGCCCCGTTAGCTCAATTGGTTAGAGCATCTGACTCTTAATCAGAGGGTTCCAGGTTCGAGTCCTGGACGGGGTACTCGCTATTTCTTTTTGTTGCTTCCCACGATAGCAACTGTTTTTAGCACGTAGTGCTTGTCAAACAATGCTCTTTCAACGTCGCCCTTGAGTTTTTGGAGAGAGCGTCCCTAAAACGTATTCACGCCGGGGTATGCACGGACTGTTTTGGAAACAAAACATCATTTACTTACCTGTATCGCGTCTTTTTACGCGTCGCTTTTAAGGATTTAATTCACTGGCGTCACGCTACCACCAAGAGTACCGCTTTGAAATGTTCTTGTGGCAAGGAGAGTGTGGGTTTGGGTAAGTAATCTGGAAGAAGCGATTCATGTAACATTTGTGAGTTTTTGATGCGAGGCGAAGGGGATGCGACGAGTGCCAGAATTTCACGGCAGAGTTGGTAAGTATAGGGTGGCTATTCAAAATAATTCGTATTCTCGATTTATGCGAAGTCTGTTTAAACTGTTCTCTGAAAGACGTGTTTCTACTGTTGAGTCAAGGTAAAAATACTTCGTAGGTGGTTATGAAAGACCAGTCTCGTAAATTATTTGTTCTTGATACGAATGTCATTTTGCATGATTCAAACTGCATTCGCAATTTTCAGGAACACGATGTTGCGATACCCATTACAGTTCTTGAAGAACTCGATAAGTTCAAACGTGGGAATGAAGATATTCATTTTCAGGCGAGGCAATTTCTGCGTGAACTAGATCAATTGACTGGTGATCTTCTGTCGACAACAGGAGCACCTCTTGGTCCTGGTCGGGGTGGTGTGCGAGTGATATTGGGTGCTGAGCAGGATGATCGGATTGCATCCGCATTTCTTCAAAACACTCCAGACCATCGCATATTAAATACAGCGGCGAGCCTTCAGAAGGAGCGGCTGGGCCGTCGGGTTATTCTGGTCTCGAAAGACACGAACCTGAGGATGAAAGCGAAAGGGCTCGGGGTTCTTGCGCAAGACTATACGAGCGACAAGATTGAGAGCTTCGACAAACTCTACATGGGAAAACGAGTTGTTGAGGATGTAGATGCAGATGTTATTGGTGGTTTTTATACCGGGTCCGGTAAGGTCTCGGCTGGAGACTTGCCGGGTGTGGCCAATCCAATTGCAAATGAAAATTTTGTACTTCGCGCCGGTAGTAAGTCAGTATTGGTATCGTTCAAGGCATCTGACAATACCTTCGTGAGGGTAGAGAAAAAAAACTGTTATGGAATAAATCCTCGGAATGCTGAGCAATCATTTGCGGTCAACGCACTCTTGGACGATGACGTAAAGTTGGTAACACTCGCCGGTACTGCTGGCACTGGTAAAACACTGCTGGCATTAGCCGCAGCCCTCGAATGTCGTCAGCAATATCGTCAGATATTGCTGGCTCGCCCTGTTGTGCCGTTGTCGAATCGAGATCTTGGTTTTCTGCCAGGTGATATTACCGATAAACTAGACCCGTATATGCAGCCTCTGTACGACAACCTGACTGTCATACGCCATCAGTTTCATGAAAGTTCTCCAGCCGCGCAGCGAATTCAAGAGATGCGAGAATCTGAAAAACTACTGGTGACGCCCTTGGCTTATATTCGTGGTCGCAGCTTGCAAAAGATATTTTTTATCGTTGACGAAGCTCAGAACCTCACGCCACATGAGGTGAAAACAATAATCACCCGTGCAGGGGAGGGCACGAAGATCATTTTTACGGGTGACATACGTCAGATTGATCAGCCCTATCTCGACACTCTTTCGAATGGGCTGAGCTATCTCATCAACAGGATGGTAGGGCAGTCAATATTTGCGCACATTACACTTGAAAAAGGTGAAAGGTCTGCACTTGCGGATCTTGCAAGTGAGCTTTTGTGATTCGTTGTCTATCACAAGTTATCGAAACCCTGCCGAACGGCCCAAACCGCAGCCTGAGTGCGGTCTTTGACTTGAAGTTTTCGTAGGATGTTTTGCACGTGTTCTTTCACTGTTTCGATGCTGATTCCAAGCGAGTCTGCAATTTCTTGGTTAGAAAGTCCCAATGAAATGATTTTTAAAACCTGAAACTCTCGTGGGGTTAATGGAGCATTGATGTCTGGGGGTAGCGATCGTTTTGATAAACGTGCCGTCAGTTTTCTTAATTTACTGTCGGGGCGAGAGGTCGCGTTTGCTGCGGCATACTCGATGGTAGCGCATAAGGCATCTTTGCTTATTGTCTTAAGGATGAAATCAGTTGCACCGGCAGCGGCTGCTCGGGCTATAGCGGTGGGACTATCGAAAGCTGTGAATGCGATAACGTGGCACTTTGGACAGATTTCCCGTAGTGGCTTAATGAGTGAAACGCCATCCTCGCCACCTTGAAGTCTCACGTCGAGCAAAACAATGTCGGGCTGCAGCATGCGGCAGTCTTCTAGGGCCCGCTCCCCTGACGGTGCTGTCCCCACGACGGTGATGTGACCACTGTGTAAGATTACGGAGATTCCTTGCAGAACAACTTCGTGGTCATCAATAAGAAATACGCGTATCGGATGAGCATTCGTCATCGTGGTTATCCTCTCGGCACACATTGGGAACGTGTATCGTAGTCGTTTGAACGCCTATTGCCATCCTGTCGTCGGTCTTGTACTTGTTTTTTCAGCTGCTCGACTGCGTGTTCTATTCAGCAGACCATTCCGTGCTGTCAGCAAGTCAACACGAATTATCCCTAATAATTGAGCCACTGGTAGATCCAGGGATGTGTCCATGGGTTCCATGTGGGTGCTGCAACCGACAGCACAGAAAGCCCAAGAAGTATGAGTAAGACCGAGTAGCCGGTCCTGCTGGCAGCCAAACGATCAGCTGCCGGCGTAAGGGCAGTGATCCAAATTGGTGCCAGCCAAAAGACCCAACGGAACCCACTTGTTGATCCACCATAGTTGCGGTCCAACGGCTGTCGGGTCAAGTAAAAGAGAATCACAGTGATCGAAACAGTAATAATTGCCATAGATAAGATCTGCCATCCATGTCCAGGTCTTTGTAGCATCAAGATGAGGCCAGGCAGGACAAGGAGCCAAACAGGTGTGAGTGAAAATATTCCGTGGTGTCCAATGGTCGCGTGAAAAGCATATCGAGTAATTGATGCCTCACCACGGTCGATACCGCCCGGTGATCGCCAGTAGCTTTCAATCACTCGGCCGTTCGGCATTGTGAATCGATAGTCATACCAATTTTCTGGATTCCACTGATTTTCAGAGACTTGTCCTTCAGTAGATTTCGATGCTATTTCAGAAGGAGTCGGTGCGGCACGAAATGCATATGGCGGCCATGCCGAGCCATGAGCAAGAATGTTTGATCCAAGGGCCGCAATCAAAACAGCAAGCACTGCTGGAAGAGTAGCACAAGCAGTTTGTCGCCAGTCAAATGTAGCTAGAATTCCTACAACAGCCGCAGTCCAAGCAAGTGCAGGAAGATCAAAGGCTGCAGCAAGACCAGCAGTCAGTCCAGCTGCTGCAAAAAGCGACCAAGAACGCCGTGCCTTTTTGGTAACAACCAACACACAGTAAAGACTGGCAGCTGTACACGCTGCCGCGAAAGAGTGATTAGTTAGCGCTACAGCAAATGTCGTAAGGAGAGTGCCAAAGGCGATAGTCGCTGCAGACCAGATTTTTCCGCGATCAGTCGTACCAGTAAGTTCAATACAGCCACACGATGCAAGAATGATAATTCCCAAAGGGACCAGCCCGTAAAGAACCAGCATGAAACGACCAAGCAGAAACGGATGGTCTCCAAGAGTCCATCCTGTTGCTTGAACAAGTAACCAGTATGGCCCAGCAAGCAGGAGAGATAGAAGTGGCGGCTTGCTCGAATACAGGTGCAATTTTCCATTTTTGTCTGGATGCACAACAGCATCAATGGTGTCCCACCCGGGTTCCGCTGCGAGGTCTTCAATCGCAAACGTTCCGCGTTCTGCGAGACTTCGGATCGTTAGCCACCGGCTGCGATCATTCGCTGAAAGAAAGGGGCGAAAAAGTCCCTTTTCTCGTCGGATGCGACTAGACAGTTCTTGTCGTAGAGCCAGCTCTTTGGCTGGGGTGAGTTGGCTTGCACTGCCTGTCGTCCGTCTTTCAATGGCTTCTTGAACTAACCGCTTTTCCAGTGCTAATCGATCTACTGTTGTAACTGTAGCAATCCGACCAAGAACGCTGCTGCATGCAACAAGAGCAAGAATCCCATACATGAATTTCCGAAGATGAGCCGTAGAATCGACTAGAGAATCCTTGTGGTTTGCTGTGCTGAGTTGACCAGTCTGTAACTTAATCCAAACAGAACCAAGATCGAACAAACCACGGAAGAAACGCCCAACGCCATATTTAGAGACTCCTTGGGTGCGCGGCCGGTGATGAACCGGCTGTTCAACAATACGGTTTCCGAAGGATGCAGCCAGAACAGGTATAAACCGATGCATGCCTGTCGCTAGCGGTAGCTGCTGAGCAACTTCACGACGCATTGCTTTCAGACCACAATTGTGATCGTGTAGCGATACGTTTGTAAGCCAGCTGACAAGCAGATTGAAAACTCGGGATGGCATTGTTTTATGCCAAGGGTCCAGTCGTGGCGTTTTCCAACCGTTCACAAGTTCGGCTTCTGCCGGCGGTGCCTTCTGGCCATCAGGAGCCATGCCCAGTCGCGTGAGCATTTTCGGAATTTCGCTCGGATCATCTTGGCCATCACCATCAAGCATGACGACAGATTCGCCGCGAACGCGTGCGAACCCTCTCGAGAGAGCAGCAGATTTTCCACGGCCATCTGTAAGATGGATTAAATGAATTCGCGAGGTGTTGCCTGAGAGTGATTCTACTTCATCAACTGATCCGTCGGTTGAACCATCATTGATAACCAGAATTTCCCAAGAGAATCCGGCTGTATCGAGTGATGTACGAATCTCATTTATTAAAGAGCCGATGTTACCCGCTTCATTACGGATGGGAATAACGAGTGAGACCTGAGGGCGATCAGTAGAGTGGGTTGACGTCATGCAAATTAAGGTACGGTGGGTCAAGGAGACCAGCAGTCAGCGATACATCCGCTCATTCCTAGTATTGCACGGGATAACCACATACTACGAGTTAAAAAATTGATTTTCCCCACTTTGCTGGAGAGCGGTTTACAATCGGTAGTCTGTGGTCGGGAGAATCGGCCGAAATACGTACATAACCAGAGTTCCTAACATGACACGTCTGATTTCTCTCAGTGTAATTCTTGGGCTGGTGGTGATATTTGGGCTGCTTTCGCTGAGAGTCATGTCCATTTTTTTATTGCCGCTTCTGTTGGCTGCGATGCTTGTCGTGATTTTTGGCCCAATGTACAGAGCATTGCGGCAGAAGTTAGGAGTGCAGGAGTGGTTTGCTGCTGGTCTTACAACAGGGTTTGTTTTGATCATAGTTCTTGTTCCGCTTGCTCTTCTGGTTGTCCGAGCGGGTGGAGATGCGATTGCAATGGCACAGAGCCCTCATGGTATGCGGCTTGACCCAACGGTACTTTCCGGCCTCATTGAAACAGTGAATGAAACGACGGGCCTTTCACTCACCGCTGATGACATCAATACTGAGTTGAAAAAAGTAGCAGAGGACTTTTTTGGTCCAATTGCTACTCGTGCTCCGGTCGTGGCAGCAAAGTTGATCATCGGAGTGATTATTATGACTGTCGCACTGTTTTACTTTCTAGCTGATGGAGCAAGAATGTTTGACGCGGTCACGCGATTAATCCCTCTTGATCAGCGATACCAGTGGCAGTTTCTAACAGAATTCGAGGAGGTTAGTCGTGCTGTAGTGAGCTCGACGTTATTGGCTGCGATAGTCCAAGCCATCCTTGCGGGCTTTGGTTTTTATGTCGCGGAGCTTCAGGCTGTGTTTCTGCTGACACTACTCACATTTTTTGGCGCTCTCATTCCGTTTGTTGGTGCCGCAGCAGTTTGGGGTTCAGCCAGCCTCTATCTGCTGTTCTTCGCAAAGAGTACGTGGGCAGCTCTTGGTCTTGCGTTATGGGGCGCCTTAGTTGTTTCAACAGTCGACAACATCATCAAGCCATACGTTTTGCAGGGGCAATCAAAGCTCCATCCACTGCTTGCTCTACTGAGCATTCTTGGTGGAGTCGGTGCTCTAGGGCCCATAGGCATCTTTGTTGGCCCTATTGCAGTTGCATTCTTGCAAGCAGCATTGACTATGTTGCAGACTGAACTCGATACGCTTTCCGACAAAATTCCAGGAGAAGAAAGCAGCAGTCTCGCCGGAAAGTAAGTTGTGATTCTTTTAGTAGTGCTCAGCTGATTTAGAAATCTCGGATTGAATACCTTTTTGTGAGGAACAGCTATGTTCATCGAATTATTAACACTGGCAGCCGCAATGTTGGCTACAGGTATTGAAACAGCATTCGTACCGAGTGATGACGGGGGAGGAGAATACTTGGTCCGAGTCGAACCAGACTTGGTTTCCAGCCGGAGCCCCTACACTTTCACCAGCGATATTCCAGTTGATGAACGAGATGTGAGAAGGGTATGTATTTATGTCGCTGATCGATGGCCTGCAGCTGTAGAGCGAACAGTTATCGAGGCAGCGGCGCGTCCCAAGGTGATACCAGCTGGACCTGCTAAGGTGGAGGGAGAGGAGATGACGATGACGACTGATCAGGGAAAGAAGCCGTGGTCACTCTTGGTCGGTTCGTTGATTGCGCTTTTTCTTTCACTTGGCGGCAATGCCTACCTTGGTATTCTTCTTGGGGGTATGCGAGCACGGTACTTGTCGCTGGTCCGAGAGCGTATTCCCGACGCCTCTGTGGCGGGGTAGCCCGCAATCATTTGATCGACACGTGGCTTTCAACGTCTCTATGCTTGGGCAGAACCAAATGCTTTCTATTTGTCGATTAAACATCGCCAAAGCAGTATTCTTCAGATCACCACGATTCCTGTGGTAGAGCATCATCGTCCGCTGATCCGTCAGCTGAGATTTGTTTTGGACCAAGGGTACGAACGGTTGCTTTCGCTGCTCGAAAGAGTGTGGCGACGTGAGCATGGCACGTGAGAACAAGCATCTGGTGGTCACCGTTTCGATCATTCATAAATTCAACAAGAGTGCGTGATGCGGCTTGAGCGCGTTGGTCATCGAAGTTAACCAGGGCGTCGTCCATAACCACAGGAAGTGTAATACCTTGTTCGTGCAGGTCACGTACAAGGGCGAGTCGCAAAGCAAGAAAAACCTGTTCTCGAGTGCCGCGACTGAGTCGTTCCGGGTTCCAGATCACACCAGCAGCGTCATGGACATCAAGCCGGGCTTCATCAGCCGCCGTGGTGATCTGAATGTATCGCCCTTCTGTAAGTCGAGCGAGCCAGTGAGATGCTTCGATAAGCGCAGCGGGTTGGTGGTGTCTCGCCACTTCCGCACGGGTACGTTCTAAAAGTCCGCGTGTGCATTTGAGCAGACGAATGCGTTGGTCGTGTGCCGCTATTTGCGCATCAACTGTAGCTGATTGATACTGCATTGTTTCTGGGCCATTGTTTTTCCCTGCCAGTTGGATTTCTTTCTCAATTTCTGTAAGTCTGGCTCGCTGGGCTCCAAGGTTTTCACGCAGTTCTTGTGTCACGCTTTCAGCGTCAGACAGTCTCTGTTTGAGAGAAATTGTCGGCGATTGCTCGATCCATGTATCAAGCATTCTTGGGTCTTTGAATCGACTCCTACCGTCGTGCCATGTTCGCTCTGCGATACGAGCCTTTTCAGTAAGCTCATCAAAATATGGCCGGCGATCGGTCTTAGCCAGGAATATTTCTTCAGTTTCAGCATCCCATCGTTCGAGCCTCGCCTTGAGTGTGCGGTCGCATACCTTAAGTTGGCGAATTGCCTGCCTATGACGAATTCTCGCCCTCTCGAGCTTGCGAGTGCATGTTTTGTGTCGCTCGTGAATCTGCTGCTGCTTGTTCAACAGGTCATCGAGTTGCTGAAGCTGATCAAGTGAAGTTCCTTCTGGTAGGAGTTCACACTCGACAAGGATTGCTTCAATTCGCCTTGAAGCAGCAGCCAATTCTTCCCGTTTATGACGGGCCTCGTCGGAAAGTCGCCGCCGGTCGTCGTCGAGCGTAAGAAGTTCGTGGCGGTGTGTGCCAATCCGCCAGACTTCCGACGGGCTTAACGTACTGGGTAGTCCTCTTTGCTCAAGAGATCTTTGCCATCGGGCAACGCTTTTCTTTCGGCGACTGAACGCCAGCTTTAATTTCTCCTTAGACTTGGAAACGCGAGCCTTATGGCTGCGAAGGACTCCTTCATGAGCTGCCATGTGTTCCAGCCGGAGGATTTCAGCGTCTGCCCTTGCGGCGCGTCGCTCGAGGGTGGTTTGTGGTGAGTGAGTGGATTCTGGCTGCGAATCATTTATTTCTGTGCTGAAGTGTGAGAACTGATTCGGGGATTTTGAAATTATGGTATCGAGTGTTTCGCATTGAACAGCGACATCTTTATGCTGCTTTTGTGCAAGTGCGTGCTGTCGACGTGTTTCACCCAGCCGTGCTCCTGAGGACTTGTCAAGCGTCCAGGTCATTACAGAGGCCACACCGGTGCCCGCCAGGCCGAGTGCAGCGATGACGTAAGCAAGAGGACCAGTTACAACTGCCGGCAACAGAAGACCCGATAGCAGCATTCCAGCTCCAACAACAAAAATACTGCCGAGCCCAAGTAACCAGCTTAATGGCATTACCTGGCTGGCAAGTTGTTTGCTCATTTCTTGCTCTAGTTGTGTGATTGTCCGGTGCAGTTCAGTCATTCGTTCTCCCGCACTCATTCGTTTACGGATTGCCGCAGACTGTTCCGTAGCTGCTTCAATGGCGGCAGTAAGAGTTGAGCCACTGAGTGCTCGTCCGGTTTCGTCAAGTTGTCGTTCGGCTTTAGCGAGTTCCGACCTTGCTCGAGCAACCTGCTTGCGAGCAGAAGCGACTGCACGAGATGCACGCTTGCAGTTTCTCGCCCGATTGCGTAGCGGGCCGAATGACAACGAAAGACCCTCAGGTAGTACGACAGCCATACCAACGTCGATGGTTTGTGGATCCTCAACCGATATGACTTTTGTGAGCCCGCACAGTCCGATCTGCTCCCCAAAGCGGCGGGCTGCAAGTCTTGCATGGGCTTCGGTTCGAGCAACGTCGGCGACAAGTCGCTCGACCTGGGAACGATCCTCCAGGAGACTCTTAATTTCAACACGTTTTTTCCAGATGGCTGTCTTGGTGTCACGGTTGGCGAGTTCTCGGGCCAGTCTTCTTCTCTCTTTCAAACGCTTTTCGACAACCCTGAAGACCTGCTTTCGCTTTTTCATATCGCGTTGCCACCCATCAAAGTCAGGATGCACCAAGGCAACCTTTTTGAGTGACTCGAGTTCGTCAGAGAGTTCTTGCCATGCGTGTCGTAACTGGCTTATTGGCAGGGCGTCACGTGCAAGGCTTTCTGTAGCAGTGGCTCTGGTCACAGCCTTTTCAAGGCTTGTGATTTCTCGTCTGATTTTGGTGTGCTCAATGAAGAGGTCGCCAACATAATATTCAGATTGGTGCTCGTCCTCGGCTTTTCGTAACGCATCTCGTTTTTCGAGAAGGAGTTGCCGTGGTGTCTTCTGACCATCCCCTTGTGCAAGTCGTTGAACGGCTTCTTCAATCTGGCAGATAGTTCTTGCGACTCGTGATCGATCAAGACCATTTGCGAGTTCATACAGCCGACTCCCGCACCCTTCCGGTTCAAGTGTGCGAAGTTCATGGAGCTCGTCGAGCCCGAATGCCATGACGTTTGTGAATGTGGCTTCGTCAATGTCGCCCACAATGTCCTGGAGATAGATGCGTTGAGCATCCGTGCGGGTGCCATCGAGTTGTTCTACAGTGATACTGTCTCCCTCATCACCACCGAGACCAACGATATCATCTTCGTAACTTTCTCTTGTGAGTGATGCGATGCCTGGTCCTTCGTGGCGGCGTTCGATGATGAAACGATGACGCTCTCGTTTGCCTCGAGGACCTTTTCCAGTGACAACAATAAGTCGGCCACTGCAAGGAACTTTTGGATCAAGAACACCCCTTCTAAATAATCCCTCAAATCCAAAGAACACGGCTCGGATGAATTCGAGTAATGAGGTTTTTCCGATTTCATTTGTACCGTGAATAACTTCGATACCCTGACCAAGGTCTTTTAGGCTGACCTCTTGCAGTCCTCCGAAGCGTTCGATTTCAAGTTGCTCAATGTGCATGAATAAGGTTCCTTGAAGGTAGCCGCGTTGGCGTTCTACTTACCTTTCCTTTGTGATTGCATCTTTTGCTCCTTTATTCACTCTCGAGGAGTTCAAGTGCCAGCCAGCCAGCTTCACGTTCGGCCGTTGTTCCAGGAGACGCAGCCTCGGCCTCTGTCACAAGGTCGGCGAGTGCAGATGTGAAAGAGTTGCTTGCACCCGGACGTCCTCCAGAACGGTTGCGGCCAAGGGCTGCAAGTGGCTCTTCAACGTCAGCAGAAATACTTTGTATCCAAATATGCGGAGATGCTGCGGCACAACGTTCACGAAGAATTCTTTTCGTTTCCGGAGCAATTTCATTGACCTCTAGTCGCCGGGTGATACTGGTGCCACATGCTATTTGGCAGTCTATTATGACCAGTGGACTCGCACTTGTTATCGTCTCGTCACCCTCTAGCACCACTTCACCCAAAAGAGCTTGGCAGGCTTCCCAGAGGAGTTGGGAGAGTGCTTCATGGTCCTCATCGGCTGATTCGATATGAATAGTTCGCCAGATAACTTCACTCACTGGAAGTTGTTTCCACTGATCGACTGTACATTTATTTCCCAAGGGAGAATCATTATCACCGTCAGATTGTGGTCGGTAGAACGTAAGCCCATAGCAACCAGAGTTCAGTGAGTCCGTTTGGCAACGCGATTGAATGCTCGGAAGTGGGAAAATATGATGAGGCAGTGACGAAGAGGATTTCGTTGCCCAGATAGCCAAGGTGTTAGGCTGTGACAAATGACTTGATGACAAAAATGATGTCGCAGAATGATCATCCTCCGGGCAAGTATCCGAGCCAACAAGGATTTGCCGGTGGAGGGGCTCAAATGAACTCTGAGCAGCTATTCGTTCCACATCTGCTTCGTTAGAAACAGCCCACAGTTCAACGGTTGTAGAACGAATGGTTTGTGTCCAGGGGTGAAGTGGGCTGGCGAAGGAGAGCCCTTTCGGTTCACCCAGCACGCGCAGGTATTCCTGGGCATCAGCTGGATTAGTTGCTACCCAGAGTGTCTCGCAATCGTGCTCAGCAGCCCGGGTAATCAACTGACGGAATGCAATGAGTTGTGCTGGACTCACTCGAGTGGTGTCCACGATTGATCCACAGAGAACAATCCCTTGTGCCTGCGATTCAATTGCAAGGCGGTATGTTTTTTCGAGAGTTTTTAGAGTTGCCCCGCGGAGTCTGGCTATGAGCGATTGTGGCATGTCTTCGGGTTCAGCAATCGCTTTGTCAATTGCTGGATTGCCGATAAAGAGCAGATCAAACATCGTCTCTTCCCTCGTAGTTAGGTTAGCTCTAACAAGGCCATGCGAAACATTCACAAAAAGCTCAGGAGTCACTTGGCTGGCTAGCTGGGGTCGCTAATCTTTGCTTGGTTTACCTGGTCTGCCATTCCGCTAGGGACTGTACCGGCAATCCGCTGAATTCCGCTACTGCAAAAGAGGCGGCTGGTGTGCAAATGCTTTGGCTGCCGCCGCACACCAGTCTTTTTCAGACTGAGATGGTCCTAGAACGGCCACAATCCGACCGCGATGGAGCACTCCTTTTTCGATAATTGTCGGAAAAAAATAGCTTTTCAGTACGTGTTTGTATGCCACTGGGCCATCGCTACCTGCGGCAGGTATCGACGTCATCGTGGTGTGATGGATTTCGTCACTTCGGGTAAACAGTGCAAGAGTGTGTTCACAGCCTGGAAGTTGGAATACAAAGCTTTGAACCGTCACGGTTTGACCAGTGTTTTGGCTCCAGTACTCCCGCGATCCTAGCGAATCTTGTTCCCATTGGAATGAGTTGGTAGACCAACTTCCAGTTTGCGCTGATGTTGCCAAGAATGAACATTCAACGGCGAGAGATCCATCACTTTTCTCCCTGAGTGTTTCGCTCGAGAGAATGAGTTCTGCCGTAATCGAATTATCTCGATCCTTCTTTGGGACCCACGTACCCTGAAGTCTCCACAAACCGCTGATCTTTAATTGACGGGCATCGTTAATTGCATAGACGCCAGTAGCGTCATTTCCCCGGACCCAGCCATCACTGAACGCAAGGGCCTGTTTGGGAAGGCAAATTCCAAGTATAGAAATCGAGGAGTCACCAGACTTTATGAATATGCCAGAGCCTGGTTCCTCTAAATCCAATTGAGCTGTCAGTGATCCAAGTTTGTGTGTCCACCCCAAGCCATTTGCTCGCAAATTGTCTTCTGAGGCACTCATGTCAGATCTCCAAAGTTTTTTGGCGAAGAGGAGTTCTCAGTTTTCATAATGGAGAATGTGTCTGCTGGCACGGGGATGCAGCAGCAGTCGCGAATAGTGCTGCATATGTTGAATTGTTATTCGTTGGAATGGTGTTATACACGGTTCGTGGCTCGTTTGTTGTTTTTCAAGATGTTCTAGGAAAGGCTATGCATGCTACGTGGTTCTTCTAAGGGTTCGATCTGGCTGTTCACGCCCGTACTCCAACGTGTTTTTCGCGTGCCATGCAACATTGTGTTTGAAAGACAGTTGTGATGTCGCTACGAGAAGGCCTTTACTGGATCGTAAGAAAGCTGTCTGGTGTGTTGGCTTATTATCAATAAACTTTTGTTCAAGTACATCGACCATAGGGTAAGCAAATGAATGTCCCCCCAGAAATTAGTGCTTTTGAAAGATTGAATGAGTACGGTGAGTTTGCAGAGGTTGCGGCTCGCGCAGGAGGTGACGTACTTCGCGACTGGCGAGGACGTTTTGCTGTTTCTACAAAGGGACCGAGAGATCTTGTTACTGAGGCGGATCTTGCTTCTCAGAAAACAATCCGCGAAATTCTTTTGAGTAGATTTCCGGAGCATGGATTCATTGGAGAAGAGGGCGATCAAGATTCGGCCAATTCTTCACTTCGTTGGATGGTAGACCCGCTTGATGGCACGAGTAATTACGTTCACGGATTTCCTGCTTATTGTGTTTCAGTAGCTCTGGCCTATCATGATGAAATTCTAGCCGGAGCAATTTATGATCCGGTTGCAGACGAGTGCTTCACCGCCATTCGTGGTGGTGGAGCTCGACTTGAAAACACGGCTCTCCAAACTACGGATCCACCACAACTTTCCGATGCTCTTGTTGCAGTGAGTTTTCCACCGCACGTGGATTGTGAGTCACTTGCAGTCGCTGACTTTCTTTCGATTGTGCCGCATGTCCACTCTGTACGCAGGACTGGTTCTACAGCAATCAATTTGGCGTATCTGGCGGCAGGGAGACTTGATGGTTTCTGGGTGCGTCGAATTGCATGCTGGGATGTGGCTGCTGGGTTGTTGATTGCTGCAGAGGCTGGGGCGGTTGTGGTCCCCTGTCGACACCCGGACGATTCCTGTGAACCTCCGGCTCAGGCAACCGTGTCGTTGGATCGACCGGCATTTGTTGCCGCAGCCAATCAACGGGTTGCCACCGGGCTTCATGATCTACTCACTGGGTGAGTGTGCGCCAGGTGAGTGTGCGCCGACCGTAGCGTTCATGTCACTTATGCGTGATCGATCGGCCTTAAACTCCTTGAAAAAACGGGTTTCGCTGGTCTTTTGGGTTCAAGTCATTGTAGGTTCATAATAGGTAGAAGTTTGCGCAATCGTTAAAAACTACCAGATGTACAGGTGTCTGTAGCATTCTGTTTCACTGCACAAGACTGGGAAGTAGCAGGGCCTTGGCCACAGCCAGCCGAATTATTGAGCGAAATGACATGTACACAACTCGCTTGCGAGTTGTTATGAAATGCTTTCTACCCACGTTGGTGTCCTTCTGCCCGCCTGGAGCGCAACAATGTGTCAGGACTATTCTTTGTAGTCTGCTAGGAATTCTGTTGGTGGGGAGTTCATGTCTCGGAGAAGAGACTCGTGATGATCAGGAGGGGCCTGTATCACGAGAAGTGAGGCAAGTAGAACCGGACCTGTATTACGTGGAGGACGACTTAGGTCGATTGATTCCTGTTCCAGGATTTCGCTACCGAGACTTTGTAGACCTTGTCCGGTTGCGAGATGGTTTGCCAGTTCAGGCAGAGACGCCGGGAGTCGTTCTTGAGCAACTCCGAATGAACGTCACCTTGCCGGCTCCAACCGGGAGCAATGTTACATATGCCGACGTTGACGTGGAGTGCGTTGTACGTAGTACTCGTTCAGGCTGGGGTATGCTGCCATTGAAACTCCCCGAACTGGTCCTTGCAGAGTCACCCACAGTCGTTGGAAATGGTGAAGTGGTGGTCACGATCGATCCATCACCAGTGGAAACCAATACCGACAGCGCAGCCAATCGATCATCGCTTCAGCAAGGCGTCTTCGAATCACGACCTGTCTTGGACAAAGGCTTCCTTGTTTGGATTCATGAGCAAGATGAAGTGGCAGAGACTGAAACAGTGAAGAGACGGAAAGGTGGAAGGCCTCATACGATTGTATTGAGAGGCCAGATTCCAGTCGATGTGTCGCTCGATCGCGATCAGTTGAGCTTTACCTTGCCAGCTGCTACAGATTCAAAAATATCCATCGAAACACAGCGGCGCGATCCTCTGGTCAAACTTAACGCCAGTGTCATCACGCCTGCCGTACAACTGATCGACGAGGAGAGCGACACAGCAGGTAGTGTCGTAGAGATTCGTGGCGCAGTTGGGCCGACACGACTCCAGTTAGAGGAATCTCTTGTAGGCAATGTTCCTGTTCGGCAGATTGCTGAGTCGAAAGTCGAAAGTGTTGTTCGGGTAGACGGTCGATTGGCAAAGATAAAAGCCGAATTTACTTTGACGAATCTTACCCAAGGTGAGGGGCTTTTTACTGTTCGATTGCCGTCCCGTTCAGTTGTCCGGTCAGTGGGAAGCACCGCAAAAATACTCAGCCGTGGTGGCTCTGCTTCAAGGCCGCAGGTTGTAGTTCGGGTTGATACAACGAAAGACGGACATGCTTCTTTTGAGCTTGTTTGTGAGCGATCGATCGATACTTCTAGCGAAGTTCCAATAGATGTCGGCGGTTTTTCTATTGACGAAGTTCCACTACAACGGCAATGGGGTCAGGTGAGTGTCTTTACTAATAAAGACTGGACTGTCGAGTGGGAACCTCAATCCGGGAATAGACAAGTTGACGCCTCTGCAGCACTCTCGCAAGAAGGGTTTGTGGCGGCATTTGCATTTGACTCGCAGCCTATGTCACTGCCGTTACAAGTGCTTCCACAGAGAAGCCAATTAGTAGTTGAGCCAGAATATATTTTCCACGTCACCCGGAATAGGTTGGAACTCTCGATTCGTCTACAGGCTGTTGTCCGTGGTGGTGCAGCAAAGCAACTGAATATTCTGGCACCAGGCTGGAAAATTGAGGGAGTTGGTCCTCCCAGTGTTGTTGATAGTGCGTCAGTATCAGAGTCTTCCGGAGTGGTTACTGTGCCATTCCTTAAGCCAATAGCCGGAGAGGTAGTGGTTGAACTGCAATGCAGCCGGCGACTCGATCCGGATAGTGAGGAGGTGCAGTGGGCCACACCCGTTCCCGAGGCCGACCTCGTTGGACCCGCGCGTGTGGGAATTACATCCGAAAGCGATATTGAACTCGTTCCGGATACGGAACGAATTGTAGGTATGAGTCGACAAGTTTCGTCACAACTAAATGGACCCTCTGTTGATTTGTCGAGAATGTCGTATCGGGTACAGGCCGACAATTCAACTTTCGTGGCGACACGACGTATTCTGGATCAACAGATTGATGCCTCGATTACTGCGCAAGTCGATATCGATTTTCGCCAGGTGGTTGTGCAACAGGCAACTCGCATAAACGTAGCTCATGTCCCGCTTCAATTCATTGAGTGGATGGTGCCGGAAAGTGTAGTTGAGACAGGTAGCATCGAGGCTCGTTTCAATGGTCAGTTATTGACACCAGAAGTCATCAGTAGATCATCTGGAATCAACGATTTGGGCGGAGACGACTCGTTCAACAATGAACTGGGAGCCGGTGCTGAAGGGGATGGCAGTGACCGTTCCTCACGCATTGTTCGAGTCCTGTTGCCGGATCCATTGTTCGGGACTGGCGAACTTGTAACGCGGTATACCCAGCTCATGCCGAAAATACCAGAAGAGGCAACAGTTCCTATATCTATTCCCCTCCTGCTCCCCAAGGGTGCGGTTGTCGGTCGTCAATCAGTAACACTTTCTTCTGTTGAAGAATTGAATGTCGACGTTCGCGACGAACGATGGAATCGGGAAGGGAGTCTTCAAACAATCGGACTCGGTAGAACATGGAACGCCTCTCAGGGGCAAGCGACAATTGATATCGCAGTAAGCCAGAGTCAGAAGAGTTTGCTTGGTGAAACGGTCGTAGAGGCGACTTGGGTACGGACGACACTTCGTGGCCCAATGAGGTTTGATCAGTGGGCGTTTGCTGTGACAAGCGCCTCTGATTCGTTGACTCTAACTCTTCCTGTTTTAGCCAAGGAGGGAAATGATGTATTGGCGGGCAATCAAATAGCAAGAGCACGAGTCAATAATTCACCGTGGAGTGCTGCAGACGAAGCTACAGGAAGGGTCGATCTCGACTTAGGTCAGTCCAGAGGAACTCATCTTATTGAAGTAGAAGTTCGTCAACCACGAAAAGAAAGTTTGTTGAAAGGGGCGATACAGGGCCTTGATTGGATCGACTTTCAGAGTTCTGCGATGCCATCTGCCTCGCTATATAGCCGCGTTGTCTGGGAAATCTTGGTACCTGATGGATCCGAACTTCTGTGGGGTCCTCGAGGGTGGACAAGCCAACAAGTCTGGGACTGGAGTCCAAGTTTGAACCAAAAGCCAGCTGTTTCGGTCCAGAACTTGGCATCATGGGTAACTGCGGCTTCAAATCCACAGTCAAATATACAGGGAAGACTCGGGGTTGGTTGGCTTTCTATGCCAAGAGACTTTATTGAACACAGGCGGGTGTTTTGCGATGTGGGAGGTCCGACTGATGTAGGTGTTTTTCTTGTTCCACGATGGTTACTCGTCCTTGTCGCAAGTGGACTTCCACTTGCGATTGGTGCGGTATTAACGGTTCTTCCAAGATTGACCGCCATTGCTTTGGTTGTAGCGTCTGTCGTCTTTATTGGCGGCATGGCAATTGGGCCAACAATTACTCTTTGCATCCTGAAAGCAAGTTTGCCGGGGCTTGCGCTTGCCGTACCAGCGGGAGTCGCTAGCTGGTGGCGTCTTCTGCTCAAGAGGCGTACGCAAGGTACGTATGAGTTGGAGTCTTGGGAGATGAAGCATTCGGGATCCAAGAAAGTCACTCCTCAAGAGTCGCTGGTTATCAATATGAAACCATCTACTGCGCAGACGGTTGTTCCCGTTGCGTCGTCTCAGTCAAGAGCTGAAACGGAGTAGTGGTACGTATGAGCAAAAAATATTATTTTCACAAACCCATTTGGCGACTGCTTCTCGTAGCACTTGTTTTTGTTCTTTGCGGACACAGTGTGAGGCAAGGCAAGGTTTTATATGGAGCAGATTTAGATGAAGCCAAGGAAGGTGCTGTCTCCCGAGTTGAAACTAGTACGATGTCCTTCTCTCGCGTGTACGTGCCTTCTGGCCGTCTCTCTGATGTCATTCGTGATGAGACACGATATATCCCTATGGACGTGGATGAATTTGATAAGGTTGTTCAGCGACTATTGCCACGTGATACAAGGCGCGCTTTTGAAACACCTCAGCCGGTTGCTGAATACGTTCTCTATGAAATGAAACTCGATGAATCAGGATCACTTCTTGGCGATGTTTCTGTGCGGTTGCCGGGTCGAGGTGGAGAATTTGAGGTTTTTCCGGGAGAGGCACTTTTTCAAAATAGCCGCTGGCTAAATCAAGAAGTGCGCTCTCAATCATCAATTGATCGGTTGCAGGAAAGTGCGGAATTACAGCCGCCAGTTAGATTGTTTAAGCCGGATGGTATACCCGTTGATCTGTTCGGAAAACCGGATGGCTCGATAGAGTTTCAGGTACCTGGAGCAGGTATGGTATTTGCGAATCTTCGGGTGCTACCCGAACGTGCAGATCGTTCACTCAGTCGAGGGGTTTCTTTGAGTGTGGGCCAATCCAGCTTTTTATTTCCACGCATCCCCTCCCTGTCGACAACACTTGTTCTCGATCTTCCAAAAACTGCTGTGCCGATGATCGTGGGTAATGTGCCGAGCACAGATAAGGTTGATGATAATGAATTGGACTCTGAGCAATATTGCCGTTGGCGGTATGAGCTTGGGCCAAGAAGGTTGCTTAATCTGACACTTTCTCCTCGTCGTGCCAGTCGTTGTTCGGTTTGGTCTAGCGTCTTTGTTGGAGAAAGAACTGTAGAGATAGGGACAGTCATTCTTCCCGAAACAGTTTGGTCCGAAAGATCTCTACGGCTCATGATTGATAAACAAGTCACAGTCATGAGCGCTCAGACTTATGGTGATGGGTTGAGACAAGTGAGCAAATCCAATGAAATGGATGTTCGTCGCGAATCCAACAATACGATAAGTGTCCTGTTGCCGGCAACTCTTATTGGAACCAAGACACGCATTCTGGTGCGGAGTGTTATCTCAAGCATTCACCAAGGCAAGGAGCGTTTGCAACTTCCTGGTGTGACGATTGATCCAGAGCTCTGGGTTGGTGGTGGGTTTTTTGTAGACGTAGAAAATAGCCTTCAAGTCTCCAATGTGGCGACAGGAAAGTGCCTTGCAATGGCACCAGAAAAAGCGATGGAATGGCCGAGGGTAGCCAATTTCAGCGCCGGTACACGGAACCGCCTAACAAGCCATTCTGGTGTCCCGGGATTTGTATTCGAGCAACAAGATGCAGATGGTTCATGTGGCGTTTCAGTTGTAAAGAGGCAGCCAGATTTTGATGTTGCCCGCGTAACGACGGTTGATGTTTCTTCGGCCTCACTTATTGGACGTGCTGCCTGTGATATTCATGTCCGTCGTGGCAGTGTGCACAGTGTTGTTGGACGTATTGGTAAGGAATGGTTTATCGACTCAGTCGAGCCACTGATCGCTGAAAAAGCGTTGGTCCAGCGTGGCGTCGAAACAGAACAAGCCATTCCTGATCGTGTACAGAGCGATGTCGGCAACGTACTGGGGGCGCCCTATGAGTGGAAAGTAGTGCGAGGCAAGAACGGAAATCAGCTTGTGCTCGATCTGCCAAGGGCTATTCGCGATGGAGACAGTCTACGCATTAGAATAACAGGACATCGTCGTGGTGTGCCGGCGGGTGCGCAGATTCATTCCACAGACGCCGATATGATCCAGCTTGCCGGTGAGGTTTCTGAGCAGGCTTGGATCGACTTGCGGACGAGCCCAGAAACCACATTGATCAAGATTGAGGGTCCGAAAAACGAACCACTATTCGGGCCACGTTTAACCCTACTTGCTGAACAAGGTGTTTGGCGACAACGCGTTGCTGGAGGTCGGCTTGCTACCCCGGAGGTGTTTCGGTTTCTTCGCAGAAGGCCCCCTCTTGAGGTTCTTGCGCAATCGCAATTCACAGTTCGTGGAAATCAATTCAGTGAAACCTATAGTTTTTCATGCCAGGCATTTCAGGGTGAACTTGATGCTGTCACAGTGCACTTTTCAGAACCAGTTGGTGATCTTGATTGGTCAATCCTTTCTGATAGCGAGACAACGGCTATTGCTCGTCGCCTCAATACGTCGGAGTCACATGTTGGTGCAGAACCGAACAATACAAAAAGGTCAATAAAAGAGTCCTGGTTGGTCGAGTTGAATCCACCGGTTAGAGGAGCAACAACTTTAAGGGCAACGGGAAAACGAGACTTCACGGAGCAGACTGCTATTCCACTGGTGTGGATTGAATCAGCAATTTCGCCACAGGGTCGCATCGCTATTCAGTCTGCCCGCGGAAGCCGACCCACAGTAATCAATCATGGTCTTGTTCAGCTGCCTCCTCTGGCAGATCAGTCAAATTTGCCAATTCAGTCAGTAATGGAGTTGCTGTACGACGAATCAGCATTGGCTCAAACAGGCCCTTCTGTAGAAGTACTGCCGGTTCCTAATAGCGTTCAGTCTGTTGCCCGTGCTTGGGTGTGGAGAGAGAGTGTGCGGGTGCGATGTTATGCATCTGCAAATGCAGAATACGAAACAACGTTTATTATTGAAAATGATGGTAGGCAAAGTGTTACTGTGAGTTTGCCGAAAGGCCATCGTCTTATTGGGCTAGAAGTTCAAGATGAATCCATACCGTTACAGTCGTCGAATGTAAGAGAGTTTCCGGTCTATTTGCCGAGCGGTCGGCAGCGAGTTTTTGTGACCGTGCGTACGGTTGTTGCGGCTGATTTTTCCCAAGGGATTTGGAGGCTGTCCTCAGTTGTGCCGGCGGTTGATGCGCCAACACTCACGCGAGAAATGCAAGTGGCAATCCCTAAGGATGTACGGTTGATAGGAGTGCCATCCGGGTACACAGAAATTTTTAAGCAGAAGACTGACTGGATTGAAAGGCTTTCTGGACTATCTCAACGAGAGTCATGGTTTGCAAGCACAAGCCCCGAGGCCGCTTCGTCTGGGTTCGACTCGCGATGGTTTGTTCCGACAAGTGGACGATACCAGCCAAGATTCTTTCTTCTAGTTAACCGCTGGTTGTTGGCTGCGTCAGCTCTTTGTGTTGCTGTTGCTGCAATGTGGTTGTCATTGTCGGTTTTCTGGAGAAGTTCATGGTTGCTAGTTGCTGGCGTTGTGGTTGCTTCAGTAGCTGCGTTGTGGGTGCCTCAACCGTTTGATTTGATAGCGCGTGCAAGTCTATGGGGGATGCTTGCTGCTGTTGGTTTTCGTGTCTGGATGTATGGTCGTGCAAAGAAACAGGTGTCCTTTGTGGCTCTTGTATGGATGTTCTCAGGAGCCTGTTCCTATGGGGCTGAGGTTCCTTTGCAAGTGTTTCTTACCCCAGTTGATGGAGAAACAACGGCACTGGTTCCGGAGCCACTTTACAGAGTGTTAGTAGGAACGAGTGCAGCCCAGTCTTCTGGAGTGCGTGTTCTAAAATCAAAAATGGAGTTACCATCGGTTCGCGGCTCGGCCATTCAAAATGAGACTGAAATTTGGCATTTGAACCTCTTAATTGAAACCGATTCGGCCGAGGTGTTTTCGCTTGATCAGTCACCTGTCGGAGGCCGTTTTGCAAATGAGCCGTTTCTTCTTAACGGTGGGTCCTTGAGTGTGTCGTTATCTGCGAACCGTAATCAGGCACGGTTATCACTTCCAGCTGGAGGAAGACACAGCCTTGTTGTTCCGGTGGAACCAGCAAGAACACGAAGGGGAGATATAGAGATTTGTGAGGTTTGCCTTCCAACGTCTCCACAGACCGTGGTCGCGATGATGCCTCCCAATGGAATCGTGTATCCGCGGGACTGGCGCGGAGGGGTGCAGTGCGAATGGTCGAACGGCCAGGGTGTTTTTCGACCAGCGCAAGAGATTGTGTCCCTTGATTCACGGCTACAGAGGTTTAGGGTACCTCCCGCTGAGCGTCTGCGAGTTATTCGTTCGCTGGATCCCAAAGAAACGGTAACAACGATTGTTCATGAGTCGCAGAGTAAAAACCAGATTACATGGACACCAAACGGTATTGGTTTAGTGGCAGAATTTATGATTGATGGGGGAAACGCGATACTGCCGTCATTCTGGATTCAGGCAGACCCCCGCCTTGTTTTTGCAAAAAGCCAAGACGATGAGAATGCACCTCACATAATTGGTGGATTTGAGGTGCAATCATTAGGACGAGGCATTTATAGAGTCGATCGTACCGAGCTCAACACAGAGAAGATGACGTTTCGAATGTCATTTCATATGCCACTAATAAATCTTACTGGCAAATACGAGTTGCCATATGCGTGGGTTCGTGGAGTTGAACGCGATACTCGTGAGTCGGTACTTACTAGTTACCCTGGCATTTCAATCGATGTACAGTTTCCTCAGGCAGTAGCTCCTCCGCAAGTGAATGAAGTTCAAGACGATGTTTTGCAATGGATCACCGAACTTATTAAAAGTGGCGATGAGTCGTTTTCTGAAAGTAGTTCAGATAATGTTCCTGAAGATAATGTTCCTGAAGATAGATTGGACATAACTCGTCTGCCTTTTGCCTTGCAGAGGCAGGCAGCATATGTAGAGGTAAGTCGTGAGCAAAATCTTTTACGAGGAACACAACAAATAGAAATTGTAGAACGTGCAGACAAAAACTATCTAGTTTTTGAAGCCACAATTGATTCAAGTCAGACAGTTTGGTTGAAGGATCGGATCAGTATTCCAAAGGGTTATCGGCTTGAGTCCTGTCAAGTATTTGAGAAAAAAAGTGGGAGCACCAGCCTTCAGAATGAATGTCCACTTGACATCTCCTTACAGAAAGAAAAACAAGATGCTTATGGATTGACGCTTCAGCAGCCTCGTTCGGGTATTTTTCTTTTGCGGGTCCAGGCAAGCAGTAATGGGCAGCTACGAAGAAAAGGGGTTTTGCCTCTGGTACAGTCGGCTTCTGCCTCTGATTTCCCCTATTCAGTGATTTGGGGAGGTGGTGATCAGCGAGCTAATCTTACGATCCTTGGTGATCAGCAAGTTTCAGAATTTGATACGGCTCAAAAAAGTCAGCTAAATGGCCGACGTCGTAGCCTGCCTGCGGTACGAGTTTCTGAGGATAGTCAGAGTAGTGTGTGGCGTGTCGAATTGCCCTCGAATGATACGGTGTGGTCATATCAGAGCGAGATACAGACGGGGCACGAACTAGTGGAACGCTCCGAATTGGCACCGGTCAGTGCAGAAGTTGATTCGAGCGTGAGCATGGATTCTGTCCTTACTGTGCCGCTCATTGACATTGAAGTAATAGTCGATGAGCGCGGTCGGATCTCAGGAATTTGCTGTATTGAATTACCAATGACGGCACCCGAAGTGCGGGTTCGAGTACCCGCAGGGTTCCGAGTCTATGAAATGTTGCTAGATGGTCAGCAGATTCAGCCCCAAACGCCTCGTCGCGACAGTCCGGCGGAGGTATGGGCTGTTCCTATACAGGCAGGTTCCTGGCCACACGAACTAGTCTTTGTATTTGTTGGAGAATTCGAAGCCACAACGATGCAAGGGGAACCAGTGTCCTTGGCTTTGCCCAGCGTTGTTGGCATGCCTGTTGAGCAAGTTCTATGGACAATTAATCATCCCATGAGTCGGTCGATACGATTTGCGGGGCTTGGAGACGTGCTGAATGAATTTGAGTCGCGTGATATAAGGACGAACGTACAAACAGAAATTGACGAGCTCGTCACCACCATTTCACCTGCTTTACCCAAAGGGGTGGGAACGCGATTGTCCGAGTTTCGTCTGAGTCGACAAAAGCAAGACGGTGTGCCACCACTTGAAGCCTGGGTGAGTGGTACAGCAGACACGTCTGAAGCAAGTCCGATTGCAAGACAATTCAGTTCGGCATTTCTCGCAAGTAATCGTTGGAAAAAGCTGATTATTCAACCACAATCGGCTCGTGGAGTTGTAACGATTCGATTTGCGGACTCGCCGCTTTCAAGGGTTGGACGTGCCGTTGCAACGCTGGTGGTTTTAGTCCTTGGAGCGTGGGGCTGTTGGGGGGTTGCAAAATTTGCTGACGTAATGCTCGCACTCGCTAATCGCTGGTGGCCAGCTATCGCGGGCGTTATAGCAGTTGGTTGGATTATCTATCGTGAGCCAGCGTGGCCTGGTTTTATGCTTCTGTTTCTAGCTACAGGCGCAGGGCTTGGACGACTGTTGGATGTATATTCAGGTCAGGAGCATTACTCCCTGGCCGCCGATCAGCCGACTGTTCAGCATGGAGCAAAGCACGGCGTAAGCGCTTCGTCATCAACGCGGGTTGTCGCCAATATGCATGAATCTTCAACGATTACACACTATGAATCGGGTAAAGGAGTAGGGCTTGATCCCTAAGTCTTGACCCTTAATCACCCGAGCCAAATTTGTAAGCAGCGTTGGTGGGATCAAAGTCGGCGTCCGTGAATCCATTGTTCACTTTGACATTCATGTAGGTATATTCCTCCATGAGAATTGGTTGGCCACCCTGCTCCTTAGGCCAGTCATAAGCTTCGTAGCGAATAGGAATAAGGTATTCGTCATCCATGTAGACACGAGCAAGATGAAAACGAAAGTTTCGTCGAGGTACTGGATGGACAACTTGGATACAGGTGCAGACCCTTCCATTTACTTTGGCTTTAGGGAAAAAGTTAACATCACACTCGCCAAATTGTTTGTCATGTTTAGCAACCTCAACAAGTCGCTCCGCAAGGTTCTCGACGCCGATCTCTGTAATCGGGTATCTGTTCCCCTGCATTGCGAGCATGCTCTGTGGTTTGAGAGAAACTGTGCCGACCATTGCGCGAACCCCACTGCCCGCATGAGCTAGCATGTTTCCGTCATTCTGGCCATCAGAATAAATGACCTCCTGTCCCTTTACTGCTTCTGGAGCAAGGAAGTAGAGATAAACACTGAAGGGCTCGTGCCGAATTTTGGCAAACATGTATTCATGCGGCTGAAGTTCACCCCCAATTCGCTCCCGTTTGACAACGGTGCATGAGTAATCTTTTATATTCGCGCGAAGGTTATCCAGGCCTTGGGCAGCGAGAGCCAGAGCAGGTTCCAGAGGGTGTTCACCTTGCCCTGTATTGGATACTGCGTCGCCGGCGTTAATATTACCTTGTGCCGTGTCGCCGTTTGGTATCAGCCCCACTTGACTTCCTGAAGTCTCTTCAGCCTTTAGTCCACCCACGAGAACAACGCAAAGAAGCGTCCATGCACACACGCCACAAAAAGTTGTGTGGCTGAGAAAAAAGTGTTTGGTTGTGGTTGCTTTGATCGCAGTCATCCCTGATCTGCTCATGGCTTGCTCCTCTTATCTGGGTTGGTCGGAGAATTTTTTGTACCGACCTGCCGCTGAAGAGCGGCAAAATAAATATTTGAAAATCCTTGTTACGTTATCGCAATGCGGGCAGGCACTTCATTTGATAGATCGCTTTTGTACGGCTTATTCGTACAAACAGAATGATCCAACAAACTCCTGTAAGCCACAAAAATGCAATTCGGAACCTAGAAGGAGAAGTTAGCGATCCATTGAGGTGTGGGAAATGGCAAAAAACACCTGTTTCGACACGTTTTTATCGAACTCTCAAGATTTCGCGTATCATTTAGTCGACGGTGTGTACCGTACTCTCTTCCTGCTCGCTACTTTCACATGCATTCTCGCCACCCATTGATTACCGCATCGCCGTTTGAGGTGTACCGGATTGTTTCTCGTCCCTTCTATGAGAATACGTACATTCTCGCAAAGGCAGGGTCTTCTGGCTGTCTTGTCATAGACCCTGGCTTCGAGCCCGAGGCTGTCATCGAAGTCATTGAAGAACACACGTTTGATCCGATGGCGATTGTGCTGACGCACGGCCATTCAGATCATATTGCAGGTGTTTCTGCCATGAAACAGCGATGGCCCTCGGTTCCTGTTCTCATAGGTCATGGTGATGCTGAAAAACTTACAGACCCAGTCGCAAATCTTTCGGCTGGATATGGCATTGATGTGAAGAGTCCACCAGCTGATACCCTCTTACGTGAGGGTGAGGATTTACTGGTAGGTGAATTTTGCGCGACAGTCGCAGAGATTCCTGGTCATTCTGTCGGCCATATCGTCCTTTGGTTTGCGAGTGATCCAGTCCTTGTCCTTGCCGGTGACGTATTGTTTCATGAAGGTATCGGTCGAACAGATTTTCCTGATGGTGATTTCTCTTCGCTTGCCTCAGGAATCCTGAACAAACTTTACAAACTGCCGGACTCCGCAATTGTTTTACCCGGTCATGGTGAGCCAACAACAATTGGTCATGAGAAAAAACATAATCCATTCGTGCCGCTTCCCTAGCTCTTTTCCATTCTCTCGTCCCCTGACACCGTTTACTCCTCTATGCTTGCCCCAGCTGATATGCCAACACCATCGCTCGACCAACCAGCCAGCCGGTCGACATTATGTAAAGTAACCGGTCTCGGTCTAGCTGGCTTGGCACGTCTGTTAGCGGGCGCCAGCATTCGTTGGATTGCGAGTCAACCAGATACATGCCAGAGGGTATACTTCGCAAATCATACGAGCCATCTTGATGCGCTCTTGATCTGGGCGTCGCTGCCACGCTTAGTGCGTGAAATAACCCGTCCTGTAGCGGCTAAAGATTATTGGTCTCGCGGTGCTCTGAGGAGATGGTTGGCTGAAGAAGTTTTCAATGCAATTCTGATCGACCGAACCGATATTAAAGTTCACCAGAGTCCGGTTGATCTTATGTTGCGCCAGGCGGGAAGTACGAGATCGCTAATCGTTTTTCCTGAGGGTAGCCGAAGTACGAGCGGCGAGGTCGGTGATTTCAAAAGTGGTCTCTATTATCTTGCAAAAAAACGTCCTGAAATCGAACTCATTCCTGTCCACATCGATAATCTTAATAGGGTGTTGCCGCGTGGAGAATTTTTGCCCGTGCCCTTACTTTCCTGCATAAGCTTTGGGCCTCCACTCTGGTTGGAGCGAGATGAGGCCAAACTGGACTTTCTAGCACGAGCACGCAGAGCAGTCTTATCTTTGAAGGAATAGAACAAGTGGCGGTACTGAACCCGGTGTTAATGTCAGAGAGGATGTATTCTAAGTGAATGATATTCGTACCATTGCCTTAGTTGCTGGCGTCCTTCTTTTGCTAACCGTAGTGACAGGGGTGGGGCAATTTCTCAAACGGCATCCGGACCGTGGTATTGATGCTGCTGCAGTGCGGACATTTAATATGCGAATTCGTGGGTGGTGGGTTTTATGTACGGTTCTGGCCGCCGCTTTCTGGCTTGGGTCCACTGCGACCGTCACCCTGTTTGGATTCGTTTCTTTTTGGGCATTACGAGAGTTCATTACGCTTACGCCAACTCGCAAGGGTGATCACAGGGCACTGTTCTGGGTGTTTTTCCTTTTCACGCCCCTTCACTATGTGCTCGTCGGACTGAATCGATATGACATTTACAGTGTTTTTCTCCCCGTTTATGCGACATTATTTGTTCTTGCCAGAGCAGCAGTAGCTGGCGACTACAAGCGATTCCTTGAACGAACGGCGAAAATTCAAGCGGGTCTTGTCGTATGTGTGTACTGTTTGTCATTTGCACCAGCTCTCCTCGAACTCCAGGTCAATGGAGGGCCAGAGCGTGTGGGTGAATTAGGTAGTCGTGATGCAAACTTTCGTCTACTTTTCTTTTTGATCCTACTCGTCCAATTCGCGGACTGTATGCAGTATGTATGGAGCAGAATGTTAGGTCAGAGATTAGTTGCTGCTGCCGTCAGTTCCAATCGGACATGGGAAGGCCTGCTTGGCAGTGCAACGAGTACGGCGCTTCTTGCAGCAGTGTTATGGTGGGCGGCACCGCCGTTTCAGCCATGGCAGGCAGCAATCGTGGGGCTGGTCGTTGCGCTTATGGGATTTGCTGGCGGTATGACAATGTCAGCCATCAAGCGAGACCGCGGCGTGAAAGATTATGGAACGCTTGTAGTAGGTCATGGTGGCGTTCTTGATCGTATTGATTCAATCTGCTTTGCAGCGCCAGTTTTCTATCACATGACAGTTCTGGTTATTGGCGGCTAGTTGCGGTTGGTTTCTCGCTGAGTTCGTTGAGCTCGCTGAACATAAATCGATTGCCGCGCTGCAGTAGCTGAAATTCTATCTCTTGTGGGTGTGTTCACGTTTGGCCCCTCAGGGCTTTGTCCGCGAGTGGTCCGGGCGATGTCTTGGACCTGAGGGATCGCAGCAGCAACAGACGCCGGTGGAGCAGGGCAGCCACGCTTTACCCATTCCAGCCAAACAGTCTGTAGTTTGCCAATATCATGAATTCCATAGTACTGACTCAACGACTGAGGCCAATCACTACTTGCTAAACCGTCTCCGACGAACTGAATGTATCGTTTTCTGCCGCCTCGCTCTATCAGGTAACGAGCAAGCGAGTAGCCCTGCGAGTAAAGCGGAAGTACGTCCGCCGGATATTCTTTCATAGCAAACATTTCAGGAAATGAGATCCCTCTGCCTGTTCGTAGAAACTCGATGAGTAGTCTGTGCTGCCGGGCTCGTTCTACCGGATGTTCTACCGTTGTGCAGGCACCCTCATCAGCCCATCGTGGTAGTGGTTGACGGAAGTGACTTGCGAAAATTGTATGAGTGACCTCATGCGGGAGGACAGAATCAAGAATCCGTTCTTCACTGCCTTGGATCGTCATGGTCCAGTTGAAGACTTCGCCTCGATCAAATACAAAGCTTGTCGCACCACCTGCCCCAAGTGTGGGAGCTACTTCTGCGGTGATTGGACACGGCTGACTCCACCGAGGAAGGGGCTGTCCAATCCATTCGATGGCAAGGTCGTGGCGATACTGTTCAGCAGCATCTCCAATCTTCTGTGCTAACTGTGGGCTGGGGGCTTCAACGACAAAGTTTGCTGTTCTGTAGCCTGCCGCAAATAGAAAATTTACTGGGAGGATAAAAGCTGCTACCGCACTGAGGAGAAAAAATCTTCTTTCAAGTTTTCCAAACTGCATGTATTCACCACTTGGGAGACGGTGTCATCTGCTGCATTCATGACGATGACGAGACGTCGGACGGTAGCGGTGGAAAGAAGACGAGGCCAGAGCGATTTTAGCCCCGGAGTCTATTCGGCAGGAATCAGTCTCGGCCATGCTAGCTGGAGCTGATTTGCTTGCGGTATTTCAAGGGTTGTGCCCGGTGATAGCGATACTCGCGGCTGAAGAGTCTTATTCCATGCGAAAAGGCTTCGGTAATAACGGCCATTACCGTAGGCGCTCTCTGCGAGTTGCCACCAGGAGTCACCCTCTTGTACATCATAAAGCATTCCTGGTGAAAGCTTCTTCTTTGGTTTTGTGGTAGATGTTTGAAGTGGTGAATTGGCGATGGGTGGGGGCTGTGGAGGTAACTGTGAATTGACGTTATCTGCAGCTTTTGCTGACGATGCTTCAGGAAAAGGTTTTGCTGTTTTCTGCATCTGCCATGGAGCGTCCTTCTTTTCGACGTCTGGAAATCTTTTCACGCCCGGCTTCTGGGAGCCAAGGACAGGGATGTTATCGACTGCCTCAAGTGTGGGAGGGTCATCACGTTTCATCGCCGGAAGAGGAGAGTCGGTTTGTTCTGTTTGGTCAAAAGAGGGTTCAAAACTTGCCTCAATGTTCGGAAATCGTGTCTGTGTTTGTGACGTATCACCGATGGTATCTACGTGCTGCAACGTCTTCCTTTCCGGGCTTGGGGTAAGGTCAGGAGGAGGAACTGTTTCTGCAAAAGGATTAAAAGTGAGAGTATGAATATCTGGACCAGCGCCTTCTGGGGGGCGTGGTATGAGTAGACGTAGCGCAAGTGCAGTCACAAAAATTCCTGCTAGAAGACCGAGTAACGACAGAAGAAATTTGGATTCTCGTCCCATTTAAAGTCCGCACGAATAAACTACGTTCAGCGGCTGCGTGCTTTGCAGCTCCTGGTTTTTCTTAAGAGTACTGATTCTGCTGAAAGTGTGCTGGTGTTGCTAGAGCGGCAGGGAAAGAAAAAACATCGTCTGCAAACGGAGTGCTATTACTGAAAAATAGCCCCTATACACTGGGGATTCCTCATCTTGATGCGACCTGGCTTGTGTCAAAATGGGAAGACCACGTAACGTTCTGTTTCGGTGTTTTTTTCAGAGTCGTTCCGCAGCTCGAAGTCGTGCTGACCGAGACCGACGGTTCGTCGCGACTTCATGTGCCGCAGCTTCAACCGGTGATTTCGTAAGGCAGTTCCAGATTTGCGGGCTACGGAAAGCTGTCTTTACAAGCCGATCTTCGAGTGAATGGAATGAGATGACAACCAGCCTGCCTCCAGATTTCAAACGACCAGGTATTCGTTCAAGTGCTATTTGAAGAGACTTGAGCTCTTCGTTCACTGCAATTCGAAGTGCCTGAAAAGTACGAGTCGCTGGATGTATTCTTTTTTGGTGCGTTGCTTGGCGAGGTATGGCGGACATGACAAGTTTGGCAAACTCTCTGGCTGATTCTATTGGCTGGCGTTCCCGGGCCTGCACAATACGTCTCGCGATTCGGCGGCTGTGTCGTTCTTCTCCAAATTCATAAATAAGGTCTGCAAGCGTTTCTGGTCGAAGTCGGTTAATAAGCCTCCATGCGGGCTCGCCTTCTGTTGGGTCAAATCGCAGGTCAAGGGGGCCGTCAGAGTCGAATGAAAACCCTCTTTCTCGGTCGGCAAGCTGATCACTTGAAATACCGACATCCAGAAGCACGCCATCAATACTTTCAACCTCTACGGCATCGAGAACCTCGGGTAGATTGCAAAAGTTTGCTTGAGCGAATCGGATTGGAAGGTTTTTGAGTTCTTGTGCGCCACGTTCAATTGCAGAAGGATCCCGGTCAATGGCAATGACCTTTCCTGTTGGTCCGACGATTTCTGCCAGCAGTCGTGTGTGCCCTCCACCTCCAAGTGTTCCATCCACAACAGTCATTCCCGCTTCGAGATTTAGGAATGACAGCGACTCCTTTGCCAGAACACTGGTGTGGAGGCTTGTTGAAGAGGATCGTTGGATAGAGCTTGGCTTGTGCACGTTGACAGTTTAACCATTCCGAGCAGTTCGTTTATTGAGTACCTTAATAAGCATGACAGGTTCAGCAGATTTAAATACAGCCGATTTTTATGACTATGACCTTCCCGAGTCATCTATTGCCCAGGAGCCACTGGCAGATCGTGCCGCTGCTCGGCTCCTTGTTTTGGATCGTGCGACGCAATCTATCAGGCATATGAATATTCGTGATTTGCCTGAGATCCTTGCGCCGAATGATCTTTTGATAGTAAACGATTCGCAGGTTGTACCGGCTCGCCTGCATGGACGGCGGGCTAAAACAGATGGTCGTTGGGAGGGGCTCTTCTTAGCAGAGGTTGTTCGGGACGATGGACGTCGGTTATTGCGTCTGATGTCCAAGACACGGGGAACCTTACGAGTTGGTGAGCGTCTTGTAATAATGGACAAAGATGGAGGAGATCAGGCTGTCCTTGAACTTGTTAGCCGTGATTCGGGAGGGACCTGGTTAGTCGATCCATGCTCGGACGAACCAACGCTTGATTTTCTATCGCGAGTCGGCCGGGTTCCCCTGCCTGGGTATATCCGGGAGGGAATAGCTCGGAGTGAAGATGTTGAGAGATACCAGACAGTCTTCGCGGAACGGCCTGGATCAGCTGCAGCACCAACGGCGGGTCTGCACTTCACGCCTTCGCTGTTGCGAGAACTAGAGAGGAGGGGCGTAAAGCGTGCAGAGGTTACTTTGCATGTTGGGATCGATACATTTCGGCCGATCGGTACGAAACAGATTGATGAGCATGCTATGCACTCTGAGTGGTGTGCTGTTTCTGAGGAAACAGTAGCAGCGATTCGGCACACTAAGGGGATCAATGGAAGAGTCGTGGCCGTTGGTACAACAGCCGTTCGGTCTCTTGAAACTGCTGCGAAGGCCGGAGCAACTGAGGCGTTTGTTGGTGCAACGGATTTATACATTCGCCCCGGATATTCTTTTTGTACAGTGGATGCCATGCTGACAAATTTTCATATGCCGAGAACGACCTTGATGGTGCTTGTGAGCGCGTTTGCTGGCTATGATTTCATGAGGCATGCGTATCAAGAAGCGATTCGAGCTGGCTATCGGTTTCTGAGTTATGGAGATGCAATGCTGATTTTGTAGTGCAAAAATGTCACCCAGATTTTTCCTCAGAGGTCCCCCGTAAAAATTTCAGCTGGTCGTTGTATGATGCAATGAGAAATGAGAACAAAAATAGTTCCCAAATTAAAACATGAAAAGGAGTTGCGCTCGTGTCCCCTTTACCTCAGGAAGATGTTTTGGTGGTACCTCGATCCGTGTTGGAGCAGGCTGGATTGTTTCAGGGTTTTTGCGGAGATGTTGAAAAATACCTTCCGATTCTTCTTGACCCCAATCAGACACTCTGGATGCCACGCGAGAAAGCAGAGGAGGACCCATCATTTAAGCAGCTTATTCCGTACTGCCTGCTTGCATGGTCCGATCCTGATGGAGTGACTCAGTATTTTTCCTACACGCGCGGTGGTGGGCAGGGTGAGGCACGACTTCGGACCAAGCGGTCTATTGGTGTTGGCGGTCATATTGCCAGTACTGATGGGGAGCATGGAGATAATGCGTCGTATGAGGCTGGTATGTTACGGGAACTAAAGGAAGAAGTCGCTATTAGCGGAGATTTTACGAGCCGATGCGTGGGTCTTATTAATGACGATGCTACTCCTGTCGGGAGCGTGCATCTCGGTATTGTTCATATACTTGAGTTGCAATCTCCCGAGGTGGAGTCTCGCGAAGTGGACCTACTTGAATGCGGATTTCAATCGTCTGAGAAGTTACTCGCTGATCGGAAACAGTTTGAAACGTGGTCTCAGATTGCTCTGGATGCAGTTGAAGCCGGCGTTCTTGGATAACAGTCGAAACAAATACCACGGGTGCGTTCATACAGAATTGGTAAGGAATATTCAGTGATACCCGATAATGGTCCTGTCTATCTGGATAACCATGCAACTACTCGAGTCGATCCCGACGTGGTTGAATCAATGCTTCCGTGGTTTACAGATAACTACGGAAATGCAGGCAGTGGCACGCATGCGATGGGCGTGGAGGCACGTGACGCTGTAGAGGCAGCAAGGCAACAGGTGGCACAAGCGGTTGGCGCGACACCTCGAGAGATTATTTTTACGAGCGGAGCTACGGAAAGTATCAATCTGGCGATGGTCGGCGCAGTAAGTCGTCAGCTAATAACACAGTGTATTGTCCCCAAAACTGAGCACGCAGCCGTTCTCGATGTGGCCGATCAACTAGAGAGGCAAGGCCTGTCTGTCTGCCGTTTACCAGTGGCAACAAAAGAGAGCAAAGCTCCAGGCGCTCTTGATCTCGACAATCTTGATGCGATGGTTTGCTCGGGGCCAACTCTTGTTTCAATCATGTTTGCAAATAATGAAATTGGCTTCGTACACCCAATTTCAGATATTGCTGACATTGTGCATGCTCATGGGTCTTTGCTCCATGTAGATTGTGCGCAGGCAATCGGGAACTGCTCTTTGGATGTAACTGCACTTGGTGCCGACTTGGCAAGTTTTTCAGCTCACAAGTGTCACGGCCCGAAGGGGGTTGGTGCTCTGTATGTTCGGCGTCAACAACGAAATGTAAGAATCGACCCACAGGTTTTTGGCGGTGGTCAGGAACGTGGCATTCGAAGTGGAACGCTTAACGTACCCGGCATAGTTGGAATGGGGCGTGCCTGTGAACTTGCAGGTGAAAAGCTGGACGCGGCCACGAAGCAGATGGCTGCTTTACGTACAAAACTTTGGAACCTGCTGTTGGAATATATCCCAGATATACAATTGAACGGTCCGCCTATTGAATCAGGCTTACGACTTCCCAATAACTTGAACATTCGTGTACCGGGAATTGATGGGGCGACTTTGCTTGCAGAACTTTCTCGAACCGGCGTGGCCGCGAGTTCTGGCAGCGCATGCTCGAGTGAACAGCCAAGGCCAAGCCATGTCCTACGGGCCTTAGGTTTGTCGGAGGAAGAAGCCCGCCAGAGTATCCGTTTCGGGGTCTCACGGATGACCTCATCTGAGGAGATTGAGGCGGCAGCGGAGAGGCTGAAAGGAGCGGTTGAGTCCCTTGGTCACGTATAATTCTTTTTGGATTTTCCTGCGTAACTGCTGAAAAGTACGGCCATGGAGTCAACTTCTGACTGTATCAGTGCACCGCCCTTTGCCGCTAATCAGGACCGGGATAAACTATATTTGGATGCTTGAGGGCATACTCGCGACTCATCGAATGATAGAATTCATCTGGTGATAACTGTTTGTAGCGGCTGTCGCGCTTCTCGAAACAACTAGCAAACTTCTACGGAGACTTTTACTATGTCGATTACGCTTACTGAAAAGGCAGCCAGCGAAGTCAAGAAAATCATTACAGATCAAAAACTCGAGGACGGCACTGTCCTTCGCGTCGGCGTTGCCGGAGGTGGGTGTAGTGGGTTTCAGTATTCGCTGGGTTTTGATACTCAATTCGACCCGAAGGCTGATTCGAAAACTGACCAGCACGGCATCGCGGTTGTAGTTGATAAAAAGAGCGATCTTTTTCTTGATGGGACAACGCTCGATTTCCACGAGGGGATTGATAAGCGAGGCTTCACCTTCAATAACCCAAATGCCTCGAAAAGCTGCGGTTGTGGCAGTTCGTTTCAGGCCTGATCAACTATCGCGGTAAGCTGCAGAGGAGGTCCGGTGGCGGCCGAAAAAGTTTTTATTGTTGGGATTGGTGACGATGGCATTGAGGGAATGACAGCCCATGCCGTGAAGATCGTTGAATCAGCCAATATTTTGTTAGGCCCTGACTCATGCAGCCCCCTGTTGTCTGCTGACATGCAGGGGCGGCTTGAGACTGTCACGAGTCTCGAGGAGTTGGTTGACCGCATAGAGGCATCTGGGGCGCAGCAACAAATTGTTGTTTTGGCATCAGGAGATCCTCTTTTCTATGGGACAGCGCGATACGTTTGTGCCAAACTTGGCAAGGAAAGATTCGAAGTTGTTCCTCATGTAAGCAGCATGCAGCTTGCATTCGCCAGGGTTAAGGAGAGTTGGGAAGACGCCTACCTTGCCAGCCTTTCTGGGTTGACAGTCATTGACCGTGTCATCGAAAAGATTCGTACGGTCGATACTGCGGGTCTTTTCACGAGTGAAAAATGGCCTCCAAACGCTGTCGCTGAGGTTCTGCTTGAGCAGGGAGTGACAGGGCTTCAGGCGTATGTTTGTGAAAACCTTGGCTCGCCTGATGAGCGAGTAACACAAGGTTCACTGCAGGAAATTTCCAAGGAATCATTTGGCCCTTTGAACGTTATGATCCTTATTCGCCCGAGCGGATTAACTGAACCACCGAGTAAGGCAGGGAGACGTCTGTTCGGAAACTCTGATGAGCTTTTCCTGCAGTCGCGTCCGAAGAGAGGCTTGCTTACTCCAAAAGAAGTCCGCAGCCTGGCTCTGGCTGAACTGTCGTTATGCTCCACTAGCACTGTGTGGGATGTTGGGGCAGGAAGCGGGTCGTTGGCTATTGAGGCCGCGAGGCTTGCCCCGAATGGTTTTGTTTTTGCTATTGAGATGGATGCTGATGACCATCAGTTGATAGAAGAAAATGCCGTGAGATTCGGTGTCAATAACCTGCAGGCTATTTTGGGTCAGGCTCCAGAGGCTTGGAGTGATCTCCCAGACCCAGATGGTATTTATGTCGGTGGGAGTGGTCGTGCGGTTACTTCACTCGTCGAACAGGCTTGGGAGCGCCTGAAGCCAGGAGGTCGTTTAGTTACCAGTTGTAACAGTATCGAAAATATTGCTTCTGTTCATGCTTTGCTACGAAGCCGTTCAGACGACGCCGGGTACTGGATGGTCAATATCGCCCGTGGCATAGAGCAAATGGATCGTATTCGATTCGAGGCGATTAATCCAAACTTCCTTATGGCGGCGACGAAGGTGGGGTAGGGTGTGACCGACCAACTTCCTGAGCCACTTGATGCTATAGCCGTTGGTGCGCACCCAGATGATGTTGAAATTGGTTGCGGTGGCACGCTCGCAAAATTAGTTTCTCAGGGTTTCCGAGTAGGTATTGTTGATATCACTGACGGTGAGCCAACACCACGATCGAGTGGTCCAGAAGAGCGGCTTGCTGAAGCATCGAAAGCTGCCGGCGTGCTCGGTGTTGTGCATCGTGAACAGTTGGGGTTTCCTAATCGAAATTTATTTGACTGTTTTGAAGTTCGAGTAGCACTGGCAAAAATTTTTCGTCGATACCGGCCGCGTTTGGTTCTTGGAATTGGTGATAAAACACCGATGGCTTCACCTGATCACGCCCAGGCCATGGCAATAACAGAGGCAGCCGTTTTCTACTCGCGATTGACGAAATGGGACGAAGTCTTTGATCATCTTCCGGTTCATGTGATTCCCAACCTCCTGACCTATTTTTTGTTTGCTGGAGTTGCTGATCTTCCAGTAGGCCATTGGCCTATCGTCGTTAATATTGACGGTCACTTAGAGCAGAAATTGAAAGCCGTTCGCTGCTATGATTCTCAATTTCCTCCCGAAAAAGCAAGCGTTTTTACGCGAGTGGAGGCGTTCTCTAAAACTGTGGGGTGCCTTGGTGGGTGCGCTGAGGGAGAACTGCTTGCCGGAAGTCGCATCCCCTGCACATCAGACCTCATGGGACTATTGTAAAGATACGTTGATCACAGCAATCGAATCATTACCTCTATGACCCCAATAAGAAGAGCCTCATGAGTCAACCTGAGCAAATAGATACCAAACCTTGGATGCGATGGGTTCTCTATGCGGCTGGTGTCTACAACATCGCTTGGGGTGGGGTTGCAATCCTCTTTCCGCTATGGGTGTTTCGGGCTACCGGCATGGAACCGCCTCACTACCCTGAGTTCTGGCAATGCATTGGTATGATTGTGGGAGTTTATGGTATTGGATATCTTATTGCGGCTTCTGATCCAATTCGTCATTGGCCCATCGTGTTTGTGGGTTTTCTAGGCAAAGTGCTTGGTCCGATAGGATTTGCTGAGGCGCTCTGGTCTGAGAGGCTTCCTCTGGCATTTGGTTTGAATATTGTGACGAATGATTTGATTTGGTGGCTTCCATTTTCTCTCATCCTTCTTACTGCTTGGAAAGCTCGTGGCCGCTCCAAAAACTGATCAATCTGCTGGCGAATACGACATTGTTGTTGTTGGTGCTGGAATTGCTGGCCTCATGGCATCTGGCTATCTAATAAAAGCTGGCTACCGGGTGGCAGTTTTAGAGAAAGCTCGCGGAGTTGGCGGTCGAATGGCAACCCGTCGGATTGGTGAAGCGGTCTGTGATCACGGAGCTCAATATTTTTCTGTCAAGGGAAGAGCATTTGGAAGTGTTGTCTCAGAATCGCAAGAGGCCAGTGCTGTCGTGCCATGGTGCGATTTATTTCCACGGTCAGAAACAGCCGAGGGTCCAGCTGTAGAACCACTTGATGAAGTTGGGCACGCCCGTTGGAGAGGTGCTCGCGGCATGACAAGTCTTCCAAAGTATCTTGCTGAGCAACTGCCCGAACCGGTGAAAACGGGAGTGCGGGTTCGTTCCTTGGGCGTTCAAGATAATGCAGTCCATGTGACCTGTGAAAACGATGAAATGGTTGTGGCTCGTGCCGCTGTGCTTACCGCCCCTGTTCCTCAAGTTGTCGAAATATTTCATTCTGGTGGACTGCGACCTCCCGTTGTCGATCCGCAGGTGTGGGACATGCTTTCATCGGTGGAATATTCTCCCTGCTTTTCACTTATGCTTTGCTTAGCGAAGCCAAGTCTGCTGCCTGATCCCGGTGGTCTTGAAGTCTGTTCCGGTCCAGTCGCCTGGATTGCTGATAATTATAAAAAAGGAATATCCCCAGTACCAAGCCTCACGGTTCAGGCAACCGCTGAATTTAGTAGGGATCACTTCAATGCTGATCCGAAGCAGGTGGAAGACAAACTTATAGAAGCAGTACATTGTTGGATTGATGGGGAAACTTCTGATGAGGTTCAGGCGCGGTCGCTTCAGCGTTGGAAATATGCCTTTCCTGTTTCACCAGTCAAGGCGCCGATGATCGCAGTGCAAAACAAGCCACCAGTCGTTTGTTGTGGTGATGCCTTTGGTGGTGGTCGTGTTGAATCTGCAGCATCAAGCGGCCTTGCTGCTGCACGTTGGATTCAACGGCTTCTGAGCTAATGTACTTCAGCCATGTCAGACGTGATGCTACTTCAGAATACGGGACATCGGAGTTCTTCACGGCATCTTATGAAGTACCCATGGCGACACATCAGCAATTGCGCGGGTATGCTGTAAGAGAGCCCTCTCGTGGCACTTCTTAAGCCGAATAGGGCCCTATCCTTCGAGAAATACCTGTCCTCAAAACGTGGAGACAAATTATGGCTTCAGTTACAGCAACGAAACTTCCTGAAGTTGAATCATACCTGTCAGGAGGACTCATCTCTGGCGTTGTTGGTGGTGAAGACTGGTGCGGCTCGGGAGGCACAACATTCCAATCTCATGACCCAGGCACCGGTGATGTGCTTGCCGAGGTGCATGCCTATACCGCAGCCGATGTCAATCAAAGTGTTGATAAAGCAAACGAGTCATTCAAAAAATCAGGTTGGTCGACACTGGCTCCGAATGAACGTGGCGTGCGGCTTCATCGATTCGCAGACCTCGTGGAGCAACAAAAAGAGGTTGTGTCTCAAATCGAAGCAATTGATGCAGGTAAATTACCAGCTCATGCTATGGGAGACGTTGAGAATTTCGTTGAGTCCCTTCGTTTTTTTGCAGATATGGCACAGAATGTTCAGCGGCGCAACCAGCTCGCCGTAGCAGGGCATGAAGCTTGGACGCTACGCAGTCCATGGGGTGCATGCGGCTTCATTTTCCCTTGGAACTTCCCGATTCTTCTTATGGGTTGGGGCATAGCGCCTGCTTTAGCAGCTGGGAATACGGTTGTCGTGAAGCCTGCTGAAGACACCCCTCTTTCATCGATTTTTGTTGCTCGTTTAGCTCGTGAAAGTGGCATGCCTGACGGTGTTGTCAACGTTGTTCCAGGTCTTGGGAGTGAAGCCGGAGCAGCTTTGTCCGCAAATCCCGGCATTCAGCGGATGTCTTTCACAGGTTCTCCTGAGGTGGGGAGGCTTGTTGGTGAGTCCTGTGGCCGAAATCTTGTGCCTGTCAAACTTGAGCTTGGGGGTAAGGGGGCTGCAGTGGTCTTTGAAGATGTTGATGTTGAAGCAACTGCAAAAAAACTTGTGGGAGCAATTACGTTTCACACTGGGCAGGTTTGTTGTGATGCAACCCGATGGTTGATTCACCAATCAATATACGATGAGTTTGTTGATGCTTGCAGACAGGAAATGCATCGTGTCAATGTTGGCTATCAGCTCGATGGCGACACGACCATGGGCCCTGTTGTAAATTCAAAACAAAGAGATAGAGTTTTGAGTTATCTTGAAAAGGGTGTTGCTCAGGGGGCTGATGTTGTGGTTCCCGGAGGGGCAGCTGAAGTAGCCGGACGGAATGGTTTCTATGTGAAACCATGTTTATTAAGTGGTTCGCTTGGTAACGTAGCTGCACGGGAAGAGATTTTTGGTCCTGTCGCTTACATGACGACATTTGACCAGGAGACAGAGGCTATTTCGCTCGCCAACGATACAGATTACGGTCTTGCAAATAGTGTTTGGACCACAGACTTAGGTCGAGCAGCACGTGTTGCTGAGTCAATGGTCGCCGGCAATAGTTGGATCAATTCCCATAATGTCTTTGCCAAAGGGGTGCCGTACGGTGGAATTCATAAGAGTGGCATGGGTGGAGGCGTCAATTCGATAGAAACCCTTTTTGATTATTGGCGGAGTCAGTCGATCGTGCGGCCGCTGTGAGGCCAGCCGAAAAAAGTCACCATAATGGAAGTGTTTCACAATCTTTGGATGTGACGCGTGGAAAACGTTGATTGTATCATTGTTGGAGCTGGGCTATCCGGGCTGGCATGCGCCCAAACGCTTATTCAGAATTCCAAATCTGTGCTTGTCCTGGAATCATCTGAGGTTCCAGGTGGACGGGTTGCCACCGACACAATCAGTGGATTTCGGGTTGACCGTGGCTTTCAGGTGTATCTCGACTCCTATGCTGAAGGACAACGATTTCTCGATTATCAGTCGCTCCGGTTTGGGGCCTTTGAACCTGGCGCACTTGTTGCCCGCAATGGTCGTTTATTTTCGGTAAGTGATCCGTGGAGGCGACCTTTTGCAGCCATTCGTTCAGTGTTGTCAGGTGCGGTTGGCGTGACTGATGGTTTTCGGATTGCCTTGTTGCGAAGCCAGGTCCTGGCTGGTGTACGGCGAGGGGAGATTGACCCCTCTGCGATTTCTGGTCGCGCAGAAAAAACGACACGTGAAGAACTTGTCTCGCGTGGCTTTTCATCTGATTTTATCAAGTTGTTTTTTGAGCCGTTCTTTGGTGGCGTCTTTCTTGAAAGGGATCTCACGACGGCAGCAACGGTTTTTGAATTTACATTTGCCATGTTTTCCAGCGGTCGGGCATGTCTTCCTGCAGGTGGCATGTCATCTATCCCGCAGCAAATGGCTCACAAGCTTCCTTCTGGCTGTTTACAGACTTGTGCTTCAGTCGTTCGAATAAATTTTTTGCCAACTGGTGGCGGTGAAGTAGTTCTTGCAAATGGGCGTCGGTTTCGTGCCGACTCGATTGTTGTTTCGAGCGCGGCAGTAGCAAATCCAACGATCCTTCCAGAGGGCGTTCCGACGGTATGGAAACCTCCACTCTGGAAAGGCACCCGCCTTGTGGCTTTCGAGTGTGATAAGAAGCCTGCATGCAGGCAGACGCTAGTTGTTTCTGCGGAACCACTTGATGCGGGGCCGATTGATAATCTGTCTGTACCATCGGCTGTTACCGAGGGTTACGCACCGGATGGAAAAAATCTAATCTATGTTTCAGTTCGAGGTGATTGGGGGGGCGAAGATGATCAACTCGTGGGTGCGATTCGTCAACAAGCCGAAGTGTGGCTTGGTCCTGATGTCAAACTATGGAATCATCTTTCAACAGTCACAGTTCAAAAAGCTTTGCCGATCGAAACTCCACTATCAAGACGACGAAGGCCACCGTCAAGTTTTGTCGCCCCAGGACTTTTTCTTTGTGGTGATCATCTGACAACTTCTTCCATCAATGGAGCCCTTGTTGCTGGGCGTCTCGCTGCGGAAGAAGTTCTACAGTCTGCTTGAGAAGGGTTCTACAGCGCTGTCGCTGAAGAGCGATATTGGGATTAAAAAACACGGTGGGCGTCTCGTTCCAACAACGAAACTGCAAAGCAACCCCTCAACGAACAACTGTGAGACGAAAGAAGACTCAGTCTAGTCTTCGGAACAGTTTCGCGATGTAGCCCAGATGCCTCGCACGATAGCGGGAAAATAGAAAATTGCTCGCACGAATCCCGCCATTACGCGATACCCTTCCTTGGAGAAACCCAACCCGGTGAATGTACCAATTTCCCTAGAAGTTTGCTCTCGTCAGAGCGTTCTGGGACGTTACAATGAAGTTAAACAGTTGTTTCAAACGGTGATTCATGGCATCAATTAGTATTCAAAAAGCAGGTCCAATCGAAAGCGAAGGGCAAGATGACCCACGTGGCCGAATTTTGTCTGCAGCGGGTCAGGAGTTTGCCGAGAAGGGATTCGAGGCGGCGACAATTCGTGATATCTGCACGTTGGCGACGGTGAATGTTGCGGCGGTCAATTACTACTTTGGTGATAAACACCGTTTATATATTGAGAGTGTGAGGCATGCCCACGAGGAACGATCTCAACAAGTCCCACTTCCTGAATGGGTTGATGGCACCCAGCCAGTCAAAAAACTTCGTGACTTCGTTGGGAATATGCTTCAGAGAATGCTTGGTTTTGATCATCCGCCTTGGCAGGTTCGGCTGATGCTTCGAGAAATACTCCACCCAACCGATGCGTGTAGGGAATTGGTCGAAGATTATATCCGGCCGCACTTTACGGTGTTGTGCTCGATTCTTGATGAATTGACAGATGGTGAAATGTCGCCTGCCGAAGTGCGTCGTATTGGGCTGAGCGTTGTTGGTCAATGTTTTTTGTATCGTGCTGCTGGTGATGTCGTTGGCATGCTCATTCCCCTAAATGAAAAAAAGAATCTGCATAATCCATTAGACCTTGCAGACTATATCACATCCTTTTGCTTGGCTGCTCTTGGGAAACAGGCACCATTATTCGGCGAGGTCTCACAGAAATAGTCATTCAGCGTCGGATTTGGGCTGCGTGACAAGAAAATAAAAGTGATTGAGAGAATTTCCTAACAATGACAATGCTCCGGACTATTCTTGGGTGGATCATGCCTCTGCTGATTCTTGGGTGCGGAGTAGCTGCGTTTATGGCAATGGGAAGCCAGCCGCCACCCACGCGCATTGCAGCGGAGGGTGTAACTGCGACGGCTGTTCAGACAGTGATGGCGGTTCGTGAGCCCGGTGTTTTCCAGATTGATTTTGATGGTGTGGTTGTACCACTGCGTGAAGTAACACTTTCAGCTGAAGTTGGGGGGCGGATCGTCAAAAAGACACCCGATTGTCAAAGTGGAGAGTTTGTTACGAAAGGTACGCTGCTTTTTGAGATTGATCCTCGTGATTATGAACTCGAAGTGCGTCGACTGAAGCAGGAGCTGAAGCAGGCGATATTATCTATTGAGGAAATTGATGAAGAGATTAACCAGAATGTTCGGTCGGTGGAACTTGCAGAAAGGCAGGTTGAGTTAGCGCATCGCGAGGTTGTGAGACAAAACAATTTGAAATCTGACAGGGTGGTGACTGAGGCAGATTATGAGCGAGCCTTGCGAGATGAGCTATCAGCTGACAATAGCCTGAATACTTTAAAGGGTCAGCGTCGCGTCCTTGCCAAGCGTCGTATTCGTTTAAATGAAGGTCAGACGCTGACAGAGACAATGCTCGAGCGAGCCCAGCTCGACCTTGGGAGGACACGTATCGCCGCTCCTGTAAGCGGTGTTGTTGTTGAAGAAATGGTTGAGGCAGAATCATTTGTTACCAAAGGTAATCCACTGGTCACTATTGAAGATACCAGTGCTGCCGAAGTGAGAGTGAGCTTGCAGATGGATGATGTGTCGCGAATTTGGAGCGACAGTCGCCAAGATCCAGAATTGTCTCCATATGATTTTCCAGATACGCCAGCAACGGTTATCTACCGAATAGGTAAGCGTCAGTACCGCTGGAAGGGTGTGCTTGAAAGGCAGGAAGGAAAGGGGCTGGAAGCACGAACACGAACGCTTCCCTGTAGGGTTCTGGTGTCTGAACCGACTGATGTCGAGGCCATCGATCGCTACGGATCACCGCTACCAGATCTCCCCCTCGGTGCACCAAAATCACTCCTTCGAGGCATGTTCGTTGATGTTCAGGTCGAGGTTGAAACGAATCAACCACTCGTTTCGGTTCCGTGCGAGGCATTACGGCCCAATGGGGATGTCTGGGCAGTAAGGAACAAAACTCTGGCGATCCTTCAGCCACCACTTATTCAGGTGTCAGCAGGCAGGGCCGTTTTTGAATCAACGGCAGATGGCATTCAGCCAGATGACCAGATAGTGCTCAGTCAGATTGCGAATCCGCGAGCGAACATGCTCGTCGTCGATAACGCCATCCAGTCTCATGCTGATTCAAAAAATGGGCCTGATCGCCTACCGGTTAGTGCGTCATCTGCTTCTCCCCAATCAGGTAAGTGAAAAGCCCTCATGCGCAGTCTGATCTCTTGGACAGTCAGGAATATGCCAGCAATGAATACGCTGGTGGTGGCCATTCTCATTGTGGGAGCGATGAGTTTTGCCGGTATGCGACGAGAGGTTTTTCCGG